>Ga0247832_1005487_pt1 | contig 14654 bp, 4 predicted proteins | sample LaCruzMarch2015__10_FD_192407 | JGI IMG/M metagenome (GOLD analysis project Ga0247832, IMG submission 192407) | Freshwater microbial communities from meromictic Lake La Cruz, Castile-La Mancha, Spain - LaCruzMarch2015_4m | ecosystem: Environmental > Aquatic > Freshwater > Lake | place: Spain... | reverse complement strand
TGGTGTAATAATTACTCTTTTTGAATGTCATAAACAAAAATTTATAGATTGAATTTTTGTTTACGGTGAATTTGTAGTTAATTTATCGTATGATTAGAATGCTACCGAAGGTTTGGTTCAACAATCCTGTTGGTGTAAATGGTGATTTTACAGTCTACAACACAGGAGTTACCTTCGGAAATGATATCATCGATTTCAGTACCATCAACAGAACTTGGACTGGAAATCTTATCATGAAAGGCGGAAGAATTTTCCTTAACCGCAGTGCAAGTGCTTCGGCTTCATTAACTGTAAATAATTTTACAATGGATGGAACAGCAACTGCTAACTATCAATTTGCAATAAATAACAGTACAGCAGCATCAAGTATCTCAACTTTCACCGTAAATGGAGCATTTACATTAAATCCATCAACAAATATTACCAATGGTGGAATAGGTTTCTTCTTATGGGGAAGCGGAATTTCGGGACAAACAAGCAATCTGAATGTTGTAGGAAATATTACTCATGCAAATGGATTAGTTTCTGGAACATTATCTACGTATAATTTAAACATTAATGGCGCAGGAACAAGAACACTTACTTCTATTTCTAACCTCGCAAATGGAATTAATATCAATGTAAATTCTCCTGCCATTTTAAATTTAGGAACGCAAACATTAAATAATACTCAAACATTTACTTTAGCCAATGGAGCAGGATTAATTATTGGAAGTCCAAATGGTATAAGCACAACAGGAAATGCAAGTGGAAATATATTATGCGCTGGAACTAGAACTTATGGTGCAACAGCTAATTATACTTATGCAGGTATTGCTCCGCAAATTACCGGTAATGCGCTTACTGCTGCAAACGTTTTAACAATAAACAATGCATCAGGTGTTAGCGCAACAAGTCCAGTAAATGCAGCTAGTTTAAACTTAACCTCTGGTGTGCTTACAACTACATCAGGAACTTTGCTTACTTTAACAACTACTGCTGCAATTGCTGGTTCACCTTCGGCAACAGCTTGTGTTTCGGGACCAATGCTTCGTCAAATACCAAATAACCAAAGTGCTGGTTTGACCTTAGTTTATCCATTGGGTAAGGGAGGTTCATATAACCCTTTCGAAATAGTTAACCCAACAACAGGTGCTGGAGGAATTGTAAGTATTCAATCTGAGGTATTCAATTTAAATACTGGAGGAACAGCTGGTGGTGGATTTGTCTCTTTAAATACTAACCGTTATTGGACTACAACTATAACTGCTAATGCTGCTAACCTAACTTCTACAGGAAATGTACGTTTAACTGAAACCTCTCCTGCATTAAATGCATCAACAAGTGGAATTGGTCAATCTGCAACACTCGGAGGAATATATTCTTACAAAGGAACCAATGTTTCTGGCTCAACAATCACAAATACTTCTGCAATTTCTGCAGGATATAATTTCTTTGTAATTGGAACAGTTGGGCCTTTGGCTTGTCCTTCAGGAATATTAACAATTGGTCCAGGTGGAGCTTTTACAAGCTTAACCGATGCAGCAACTATTTTAAATAGTCAACCTATTAATTGTAATCTAACTTTCGAGTTTATTGCAGGTTATACTGCAACTTCCGAAACTTTCCCAATTGCAATGAACCAGTTTACTTACGGTGCAGGCGGGCCATTTAATGTTGTTTTCAGACCAGCCGCTGGCGTTACTGCAAGCATTACAGGTGCAAGTGCTGGTGGATTAATTAATTTAGCTGGTGCCGATAGAATAACTTTCGATGGACGTCAGGGTGGAGTAGGAGCTCCAAATAATCTGATTATTCAAAATACCAATACAGCAAGTAACACAATTAATTTTACCAATGAAGCTCAAAATAATACACTTCAGTATCTTGAGGTTAGAGGCTCAACTTCTTCTACTACAAGTGGTGTAGTTGTTCTCGGAACATCAGCATCTGGGCTTGGAAATGACAATAACCTTATTGATAATTGTACAATTCACGAAGCCACTACTAATCCTGCTAATTTAATTTATTCGGCAGGTAGCTCTACAAGAGATAATTCATCTAATACTATTTCAAATAGCAATTTTTATAATTGGGGATTGGCTTCTTTAGCCGACCAAGCTGCCATCAGCGTAAATGCTAACAACCATAACTGGACTGTAACTGGAAACAGTTTTTACTTACCAGGAACCTTCACAACTCAAGGAAATATTTACGGAGTTTATATTTCAAGTACTTCGGCTGCAAATTCTAACTTCACAGTAAGCAATAATTTTATAGGTGGTAATGCTGCTGGGGCAATTGGTACATGGAACGTTACTGCAAGTGGATTAGATTATCGCTTCTGTGGTATTTATGCAAATGTTACTAATGCTGGAGCTAATACCATTCAGAACAACACTATTAGAAATTTCTCAATAGTATCGGGAACTGCATTTCAAACGCAATCAAGTGCATTTACAGGAATTTATACGCAAACAGGTTCTTTTGCTATTAATTCAAACACCATTGGTTCAACGGCTGCTGCAAGTAATATCTCAGTAAGTTTAAGTTCTGCAGCATTAAACAATGTTCACGGTATTTTTCAAGCAGGAACTCAAGTGTGTAACATTACCAATAATACCATAAGTGGTTTGTTGGTTACTAATCCAGCTTCATCTGCAAATATTGCCAGTCTTTACGGAATTAGAGTTACAACATCAGCAATCACTGGAACAGGATTAATAACTGGAAATATTATTGGTAGTAGCACCATAGCAAATAGCCTTCAAAATAATACTGGAAATGCTTATTCAAGCACTGGAACAATTTTTACTTCTGGAATTAACGTGAGTAATGCTCAACCTGCTAATGTTGCTAATAATCAAGTGTATAATGTAGCTTACACAGCTAATGGAAATACTACAGGAGCCGGAACAAATCGCACAAATGGAATCTATCGCTCAGCTGGAACAGACAATATCATCGAAAATAATACTGTGGCATTTATTTCATCAACTAGCCCTACTATTAAAACAGGAAACGATGCTGCTGTAACAGGTATAAATGCTGATGTAAATTCGGCGCCAGGCCATACTTTAAGAAATAATACTGTTCATTCAATAGTGAGTTCTCCGGCTTCTGCAGTTGCAACAGTCGCTTCTGGTATGGTAATGAATACACCAGCTACGGCAACTGTTTTGCAAACTTTATTCTCCAATAATTTCTCTAATGCTTCGCAATGGACTTTAAATGTAAATACAGGTTCCGAAGGTGGAACTCCAAATCCTTGGGAAATTGGAGCAGGTGAGTCTTATCCTGGAGGTTCTTGCGGAGCCACAAGTTCACAAGCTTTATATATTAGATGTACAAGTTTCATATGCGATTTATTTGGAGGAGGTGGTGCAATTTATGACGCTTCAGGTCCTGCCAATAACACAAACAGGGCAGTGCATTACAATAGTAATATTTCTACAGTTGGATATACAGGATTAACACTAAAATTTGCATGGATTGCCAACGGCTCTCCTGCTTCTTATGGTCTCGCTCGTTATAGCACTGATGCGGGCGCTTCTTGGACCGATTTACCTACGCAATACAGAAATGTTACAACTTGGCAATGTGCTTCTGTTGCCCTTCCTGTGGCTTGCGAGAATAATCCTAATTTTAGAATAGGTTTCCGTTGGATTAACAGTAATAATAGCGGAGATGTTGATCCTCCCATGATAGTGGCAAATGTTGCCATCGATGGAAATCTGGCTTCTGCGCAAACCAATCTTGCCGAAAGAAACACTATTCATTCAATCAGTAATTCTTCTACTTCATCAACTGCTGTTGTAAATGGAATCGACTTGGTGGCAGGTACAAATATTCTTTATAATAACTTCGTTAGAATGGGTATTCTATCTAATGGAACAGCCCAAACGAATGGAACAATTTTAAGCGGAATTAACCTATCAACTGGAAATGCTACCATTAATCACAATAGCATTTACGTTGGTGGTTCTGGCGTGGCAAATGCTGGAAATTCTCATGCACTTTATAGCAATTCTACTGGTACGGTAAGTTTGGTAAATAACATTTTAGTAAACGAACGCTCAAACGGAGCAGGTACTGGAAAGCATTATGTGACCCGTTTCAATACACTTACCTCACTTTCTTCTGATTACAACCTCTGGAGAAATACTGGAGCAGGCGCAGTTCTAGCTGCTGTAGGAGGAACTGATTATGGATTTTTGCCAGCCTGGAGATTAGCAGGTTTAAAAGACATTAATTCTGTAGAAGGTAATCCACAATTCTTAAATGCAACTGGAAATGCAAGTACAGTTGATTTACATATTTCAACCGTAATAGGTTCACCAATCGAATCTGCCGGAACACCAATTTCAGCCGTTACTGCTGATTATGATAATGATACGCGTGCTTCAAACTCTCCTGTTGATATTGGAGCTGATGCAGGTTTGTTTATTCCTGTTGATGTTTCGCCTCCAGCTATTACATTTAGTAATATTCCTTTACAGGCAATTTGCTCTGGTTCTACCATTACAAATGTCAATGTTAATATTACCGACAATCAATCTGGAATATCTTCCATAAGCAACCTGCCGAGGATGTATTTCCGCAGAACTGTTGGAGCTCCAACTACTGCTTGGTCTAACACCAATGCCGTTGTGGGAACTTTCGTTTCAGGCACTCCTCAAAATTCTGTTTGGACCTTTGCACTAGACTACGCTGCATTTGGCATAACTCCAGCTGGAGGAAATCAATTCGAATATTATTTTGTTGCGCAAGATCAGGCGCCAACAACTAATATTGGTTATAGTCAAACCAACGGAGTTTCTCCAATTCATGCCAACACTGCAAATCTCACTACTGCGCCTGCATTCGCATTTGGAGCAACCGGAACTTATAGTTTTGGTGCAATTCCTTTATCAGGAACTGTAACCGTTGGAACTGCTGGAAATTATCCTCGATTTAATGGTGCAGGCGGTTTATTCGAAGCCATCAATAACAATGGTATCTCCAGCGATTTAGATGTGGTAGTTATTTCAGATGTGGCAGAATTAGCCAATTGGACACCGCTTACAACTATTACTGAGCAATGTGGAAGTAATTTTACCATCACAATCAGACCTGATGGAAATGTGATAAGAACCATAGAAGCTAATAGTTCTGCCGCAAATGCTGTGATGAGCTTCTATGGAACTACAAGAGTAATTGTAGATGGTAGATTTGGAGGAACAGGTCGCTTTTTAAGAATTCGCCATAACAGAATAACTACTGTTTATACTTCTACCATTGAATATAATAATGGAGCAAATAACTGTACAATAAGAAATTGCATTGTTGAAGGTCAAAATAAAAACAACGCAAATAGCGCCACTGGAAGTGTAGGCGTTTTGAGAATTGGCGGAAGTATGGGTTTTGCAAGTGGTAATTTAAATAATATTACCATACAGGATAACCAGATTAGAAATCTATCTAACCTTGCACAAAACGCAACCAATACTCCTCTTATTTTAGTATATTGTGGTGGAGCTTCTTCATCTGCTAACATCAATAACATTACCATAACAGGTAATGAGTTGTTCAATTTTGGTGAATCTGCAATACAGGCTTTCAATGGAAATGGAATGAGCACCAATTCTATTGGAAACAATTTTAGTATCACCAACAATAATATTTATCAAGTTATAAATAATCCTACTTATCAATACCCAATATTTTTAGATGGGGTTGGTTTAACAAGCGGGCATCTTATTACTGGAAATAACATTGGAGGAAGTGCTTTAGCTTCTCCTACAATTACAGGAACATGGAGTAATTCTAAAACTGATGGAGAAGTTGTAGCCATTTATGTTAATGTAGATAATGCACCAACGCAAGCCGAAGGAACACTCATAGAAGGAAATACAATCTCAAATATTTCCTTAACAGGAACTGGCTGGGGTAATTTTATAGGTATTAGAGTAGAAAATGGAAGGGTAACTGTTAACAATAACACAATTGGAAGTTTGGCTTCTTCTCTTACTGTTCCTAACATTACAATGGCTGGAAATGGTGGAGCAGGAATTACCGACAACTCTATGATGGCAGGTATTTGGACACAAAGTACCGAAGAAGTGGTAATTGACAGCAACATTGTTTGTGGTTTACAAACTACCAGCGGATTTAGTTTCTTTGATGGTATTGCTCATGGTAGTAATTTATATTTCAATGGATTATTATACAACACACCTGGTGGAAAAGCTACCATTACAAACAACCAGGTTTTATTTAGCCGCTCAAATAGTTCGCTTCAGAACTTAGCAATTCCAAGTCCAGAAGGATTTATGGGAATATTTACTTGGACAAATGCTACAAACAACCTTATTTCAAATAACAAAGTAAGAAACTGTGGAAGCGGTACTAGTGTATGGAATAGAAACGTACGTATTCACGGTATGTTCGTTGGTGTTTATGGTTCTACAACTGCACAAACGGGTACAGTTACCAATAACGAAATCTCTCACTTATTTAACGAGAACGCTGGAGATAATACCGGAACAATCAATCCTATTGTATACGGTTTAAGCATTGCAAATGGCAACTGGACAGTTTCCAACAACACCATTTACCTTAACAATGGTACACAAGGCGGAACTTTAATTACAAATAGAAACACATCCCTTCGTGGATTAAATGATGGAATGTTATTTAATCAATCAAATTGCCAAGCACGTTATTACAACAATACAGTGTATGTTTCAGGATCAAATCTTACTGGAGCAGGCCCTGCTAATTCTACCTACGCGTTTTTACGTTTCCCATTAGATTATGGAAGCATCTCTATTACTTCAGGTGCACCAATAGAATTGAGAAATAACATCTTCATTAACGACCGTAGTGGTTTAGGAAATCACCGTGCCATGGGCAACATTGCAAATACAAATGGAAATGCAGCTACCAATTGGAACAATACAACTTCAAATTATAATTTCTTAGCAACTCCATCTTTAACAAATGTGGCTCTTTGGGGTGCTTCTGTAACTTATACTTTGGCCAACTGGCAAACCCTCTCTAGTGGTGGTGACCCCAATACATTTGCCAAGATTACAACTGCAGGATCTTCTAATGCAACAGATGTAAATCCTTCTGAATTGTTTATCAATATTGCTACTGGTGCAGCTAATTTGAGAATCATTCAAACGCCTCCAAACGCGCCTTGGCCTTACGCTAACATTGACGCAACTGGAATTACCTTAGCTGCTGTTCCTAATGATATTGATGGTGAAGTAAGAGATGTTACCACACCAGATATTGGTGCTGACGAAATAATTTTATGCGCATCTCCTACTGTAACCACCCAACCAGCTTCCCAAACAATTTGTGATGGTTTAAATACCAGTTTCACAGTAGTAAACGGTGGCTTGCCAACTTTTACTTACCAATGGGAAGAAAACCAAGGTAGTGGCTGGAATGCACTTACAAATACAGGTGTTTACAGTGATGTAACTACTGCCACTCTTAACATTACAGCAGCCACATCTAGTATGAATGGTTATTTGTATCGCGTAGTTATAACCAACGCTTGCGGTAACGTTACAACTAATGGACTAGCATCATTAACTATAAATGCAGCTCCTGTTATTACTGCTTACAGTCCCGATGGAAGTCCAACTTCTGTAAATTTCATCAACAACATTTGCAATGGTTCTAATACTGCTTTTGGTGTAACCGCAACTGGCGCAGGCCTCACTTACCAATGGGAACTTTCTATCAACAGTGGAGGAAGTTGGTCAACAACTGGTCTTGGTGCTGCACCATATACAGGCGCTACAACTTCTATTCTTTCTATCAATAACACTCCAGCTTCTTTCAATACTTATCAATACAGGGTGGTAGTAACAGGAACTTGCTCTCCTGCTATTACTTCAGATGCTGGTTTGTTGAACGTTGGTGCAGTTGCCATCAACACCAATCCTCCAGTTTCTACTGTAGTTTGTGAAAATGGAAATACTGCAATAACTGTAGTTGCAACTGGTAATAACTTAACCTACCAATGGCAATTATCAACCAATAGTGGTGGTTCTTGGAACCCAATTAGTAACGGTGGAGTATATTCAACAGCTACAACTGCTTCCTTAACAATTACTGGTGCTACTAATAGCATGAACACCTATCAATACCGAGTAATTGTAGGAACTACAGCTTGCACACCTGCTACTTCTACCGCTTCGGTATTAACAGTTAATCCTTTGCTACCTGCATCCGTTACTATTGCAGCAGCTCCTAGTAATACAATCTGCGCTGGAACTTCAATAACATTTACTGCAACGCCAACAAATGGAGGTGTTACACCAACTTACCAATGGTATTTAAACGGAACTCCAGTTGGAACAAATAGCAATACATACACAAATGCCGCCTTAGCAAATACTGACCAGGTGTATGTTGAAATGACCAGCAATGCAGTTTGTCCAAATCCTGCAACTAGCACTTCAAATACTATAACCATGACTGTGAATCCAACCCTTACGCCATCAGTAAGTATTGCTGCAGCTCCAGGTATAACAGTTTGTCAATCTACTTTGGTAACCATTACACCAACGCCAACCAACGGTGGTGGTGGTCCAACTTACGAATGGTTCTTAAATGGCGTTTCACAAGGTATTAGTGCAACTTATGTTTCTTCAGCCTTGGTTAACACTAATCAGGTTTATGCAGTTATGACTTCAAATGCAACTTGTGCATCACCTGTAACAGGAACTTCTAATACACTCACTTTTAATGTGCGCTTTGTAGGACAATGGTTGGGTTACACTTCTGATTGGAATACCTCTTCAAATTGGGGCTGTGGTGGATTACCGATTTCTTCCACAGATGTAATCATAACAGGAACACCAGAAGGAGGAAGTTTCCCTCAAGTTAATTCAAATGGAACCGCAATTTGTAGAGATATTGAGCTACAGCTCGGCGCAAGTTTAGATGTGTTAACAGCTAGAGACTTAAGTATCTATGGAAACTTTACCAACGATGGCTCTGCCACATTAGGAGCAGGAACCATTCGTTTCGCAGGTGCTGCAACTCAACAAATCTTAGGAACGGTTACAAGCCAATTCGGAACCATGCAAGTAGACAATACTGTCGCAGGAACAGCCGTTTTGCTGCAAAAAGATGCTGAGGTTAGTGGTAACGTTGATATGACAAACGGTAGCTTAGACTTAAACGGATTCAATATCAACCTTGGTACAACTGGACAAGTTATTAATGAAACCAGTACCGAGCGAATTTTTGGTGCTTCAGGAGAAATCTCTACCACCAAAACATTGGCAGCTTCTACAGTACATAACAACATTGCAGGTCTTGGGGTTTCCATTACTACCGATGCTGTTTCACCTGGGGTTACAGTTATAGACCGTGGACATGGTTCACAACAAACAGCTGCACCTTTGGCAACTGCTCCAAACAACAGTATTTTAAGGTATTTTGACATTGAGCCAACAGTAAACGCCGGTTTAAATGCCACCCTGAAAATTGATTATTTCGATGTTGAGTTATCAGCCAACGGAAGTGCTCCTGTTGAAGCGCAGTTAATTCCATATCGTTCCGAAGATGGTGGTGCAACCTGGGAAGGTCAGCATTTCCCTGCTCGCCTTAGCAACAGCGCTGCAGCCAATTGGGTGCAATTAACCCAAATTCCTGCATTCTCTCGCTGGACCTTGAGCGACTGGCTTACAGAACCACTTCCAATTGAGTTGTTAAGCTTTACCGCAACACCAACCGAAGTTGAGGTAGAATTAGAATGGGTAACCGCCTCCGAAATCAACAACGATTTCTTCACCGTTGAAAAAAGCCTAGATTTAAATCTTTGGAAAGAAGTATTGGTAAAAGACGGAGCCGGAAATTCCAACTTCACCAAAACGTATAACGATGTCGATAAAAATCCATTCTCAGGACTTTCCTACTACAGATTAAAACAAACCGACTTCAACGGCACGTTCGCTTATTCTGAGCCAGTGGCAGTTTACTTTAGCCGCAAGTCTATTTTAAGTCTCAACGGTTTATTTACTGAACAAGATTTACTGCACCTCAATTACTTATCCAACAGTACATCCGAAGCTTTAATAACAGTTACAGACATCGAAGGCCGCATAGTTCTTAAAACCACAGAAGCCGCCAGCGATGGCCTCAACCAGTTTAACTACCCTTCTGCTCACCTTGCGCCAGGAATGTATTTGGTAAACATCCTCCAAAACAACCAAACCAAAGTAGTAAAAGTGGTAAAATTGTAATATTAATCTAGCCAAAAGCAGCAAAGCCACCTTAGCAATAGGGTGGCTTTTTTATTTCCTTTTATTTGGGGCTTCCCCCAGCGGCCCATCAACATTTCGGTAAACCGTTTACACTAGTTTCAGCCGCTGCGGTCAGGCCTTCGCCCATACTGCCCTCCTAAAGTCGGGCGGTATTTGGCTCAGTCCTTAAGCCACTGAATCCATAAAATTTAGAGTTAATGTTCAAATTAATCCATGAATCTTGATTTTTAAAAAACTAAGATAAAAACTACATTTACATTTTTTTAAGCGCTATTGTGTAAGCCCTAACTTATTTAGTCAAGTATATCAAACATTTTATGCATCAAAATGGAATATATTTTTGAAGAAAAAAATCATGCGTAAAACTTTTTCCATTTCTATAATTTTTAGTATTCTTTCTTTTTGTGCGTCTGCCCAGCCGCTCGATACACTTTTTACAAAATGCATTGGCGGCACAGCTCAAGAAGTTACGGGTACTGTTCAATTAAATAATCCTGGAATGGACATGGTTTCGGTTTGCAACAGCAGCGATGGAGGCTATTTTGTGGCTTCTTATGGTAATTCTTCTGATGGGTATTTTGCCAGCAACGCTGGAGATATTGATGGCTTTTTAACCAAGTTAAATTCAAATGGTGATACACTTTGGACAAGAATTTTAGGTGGTTCAGGTTTCGATAAATTGTTTAAAGTGAAACCATCAAGTGGCGGTGGTTGTTACGTCGTTGGACAAACCTATTCCAATAATGGGTATTTTACATTGAACCAAGGTTTAGGTGATGGTTTTATTTCTAAATATTCCGAAACTGGAACTTTGGTTTGGAAACGCACTTACGGAGGAAGTTCTTCTGACGCATTGTATGATTTGGTAGAATCGCAAGATGGAAAAGTTGTTGCAGTAGGTGAGAGCATTTCTTCTGATGGAGATCTTGTTGGCACAGGTGCTGGCTATTGCTGGGTATTAACTGTAAATGGAAATACCGGAAATTTTATTGCCAGCAGAATCTATGTTGGGCCAAATGGAAACATTCCTGACGCATTAGAAAATTATAGTTTAATAACAGAAGCATCTGACGGAAGTGGTTTTATTGTTTCGGGATTTACTGGCCCCGACTTTAATAACTTCAATTTAGACAACATTCAAGTAGCTAAAATTGATTTTGAAGGTACTAAATTATGGGAAACAGAATTTGGTTCTTCAACAGCTAGAGATGGCAGCAGCGCAATAATTGATGCTGGAAATGGTAAGTTTTATATAACTGGTTGGTTAGGCGGTTCAGGTGGCGATGCAGCTCAATATTTTGGTGGTTCAGGTGATGCATGGTTAACTTATTTTGATGCCAATGGAAACCTGCTTTGGGAAAAAAACTTTGGAGGAACCAACTTTGAATTTTTTACTGGTGGAGAAATTGGAGCAGATAATAACTTGTATTTGAGCGGTTTTACAAGAAGTTTAGATAGTTTATTATCTAGCACCACACCAAATGGTTTATGGGATTTTTGGGTAGTAAAGACCAACAGTTCAGGCGATTTTATTAGCCAGTTGCGTTTAGGTGGCGCTTCAAACGACGTTTGTTTAGGAATAAGTCCAATCAATCAAAACAACGAATTTATGTTAGTTGGTTTTACAGATTCTAATGAAGGTTTTGTGCATGGTAATAATGGAGGTAGAGATATTTGGGTAACGAAAATTAAAGACAATGCGGTCTCAACGGGTATAAGGGAAACGCCAGAAAGTGAGCTTGTAGTTTTTCCAAATCCTGCTACTATAATTCTAAATATTTCAAGTAAAGATATCATGAAACCAAACCAAGTGAATCTATACAATGCAATTGGTCAAGTCATATTTTTACCTTCTAAAAAACACATTGTAAACAATTTAATTTCAATAGATTTAGCTAATTTGGAGAATGGAATTTACTTTATTCAATTAAAAACTGAGAAAGGTGAATTGAAAAACAAAAGAATAATAATAGCAAAATAGCATGAGATTAAATTGTAAAAAAATTCCGCCGGTTGATACATAAGTTCCTTATTTTTGAGGCAATCTAAATCATTGAAAAAAGTCCTCATCATCACATATTATTGGCCGCCATCGGGTGGGGCAGGAGTGCAGCGTTGGTTGAAGTTTGTAAAGTATTTCAGAGAATTTGGTTGGGAGCCAATCGTATATACTGCCGAAAATCCTGAATATCCAATTCTTGATGCATCTTTTGAAAAGGATATTCCACAAGGAATTACCATTTTAAAACGACCAATTTGGGAACCTTATCAATTGTATAAAAAACTCATAGGACAAAAAAAAGAGGAGCGCGTTGTTTCAGGATTTCTGCAAGAAAATGGAAGAAAATCTTGGGCTCAGAATTTATCTTTATGGTTGCGTGGAAACATTTTTATTCCTGACGCTCGCCGCTTTTGGATAAAACCATCTGTAAAATATTTAACCCAATACCTTTCTGAAAATAAGATTGATGCAGTTATTTCAACTGGGCCGCCACATTCCATGCACTTAATTGCAGAAGGCATTCATCGAAAAACAAATATTCCATGGCTCGCAGATTTTAGGGACCCGTGGACGAATATCGATTTTGCTGATGACCTTAATATGACTGAGTATGCTAAAAAGAAAAACGCCCAATTAGAAAAGTTAGTAGTTAATACAGCAAACGTTATTACGGTGGTGAGCGACGTTATGCAAAAAGAATTTCAAGCCTTAACAAATAAAAGGGTTGAAATAGTTACAAATGGTTTCGACCCCGACGATTTTAAAATTGAGGAATCATTAATTGTTAACGATGGTAAATTCTCGATTGTGCACACGGGAAGTTTAAATAACAGAAGAAATCAACCTGCACTTTGGCAAGCCATTGCTGAACTTAGAGAAGAAAATAAGGAATTTAAAAACGATTGTGTAATTCGTTTAATTGGCAAAAATGATGTTTCCATTAAAGAAAGCATTAAACATTTTAATTTACTCGATTGTGCTGAATTTATTGATTATCTCCCTCACAACGAAATAATTGCACAACAAAAAAGCGCCTCATTATTATTACTTTCTATTAATAATTATGGTGATGCTGAAAATGGCTTTTTTACACCAAAAGCCACATTAACAGGTAAGTTATTCGAATATTTAGCAGCCGCTAAACCAATTATAATGATTGGTCCTAATGATGGTCAAGCTGCAGAAGTAGTTAGAAATGCAGGTGGAGTTGTTTTCGGTTTTAATGAAGTTGAAGCCATTAAGAACGGCTTAATTCAATTGTTCAAAAACAGAAATGTAAATTTCGATGCTGCTAACATCAATCAGTTTTCAAGAAAAGAATTAACTCGGAAAATGAGCGCATTACTAAATGAAATAAGTAGCTAAAATATTATTTCATTAATACTTCAATTAGTTTTTTTTCTCTGGTATTTAAAGGTAACAATTTCTGAATTCTATTTCTTGCTCTTAAAGCTAATTCTGAATTTAAATTATTATCAATTGCTTTTGAAATAACTAACTTGAATTCTTCTAATTCACGTTTTTTCAGAACATAGCCAGTTTCACCAATAACATGCGGAATTGCAAAACTATTTGAACCAATTGGAATGCAGCCACAGAGCATAGCTTCGCACAAAGCATTTGGTAATCCTTCTGCAATTGAAACTTGCAGGTAATATTCAAATTCTGCTATTTTCTCGCTTAATTTATCATAAGGTACAGCAGCAATTAATGTTACATTTTTAGGCAATTCATCAATTTTTAAATAATCATTTTTGCATAAAATAGAAAAATTACATTCAGGAAAAAAAGGAGCAACATTTATTATTAAATCGATTCCTTTTCTATAAAAAACGGGCGGCGCAACCGAAGATGAAATTGTAATAAAAGTATTTTTTATTTTATTTTCAGGTTTGAAATTAAATTTAATATCATCAAATCCATGAGGTATTACTTCAAATGGAGTTTCACATGGAGAAGCTAAATTTAAAAATCCTTGTGATTTCGGTTCCGATGTATCATAATTGTTTTCCCATTTTGCTAAGGAATCATCTATCGGTAATAACTTATAAGCATTTCTTAAAGAATAAGAAGTCGCCATTCCTAGCATTTTTTTTCTAAAATTACCATGTTTTATCTTTGGATAATTATGGCATTCTGCACCCAATAAAATGATATAAACTTTCTTGTTAAACAGCTTACCAATTAATACAGGTAAAACTGTATGAAAGCCTGCAAATTGACACACTACGCATTTTACAGCATTTACTTTAAAAATTAATTTTAATAATTGTTACCCGTTGTGCGGTTAAGATTGTTAATAAATAAAGTAATTTAAGGTTGTGCAATATACTGTAATACAGTACATTAGATAAGCTTCTCACACAAATCTAATTATGCACAACCTTATCGCTAATATA
>Ga0247832_1005483_pt1 | contig 14669 bp, 12 predicted proteins | sample LaCruzMarch2015__10_FD_192407 | JGI IMG/M metagenome (GOLD analysis project Ga0247832, IMG submission 192407) | Freshwater microbial communities from meromictic Lake La Cruz, Castile-La Mancha, Spain - LaCruzMarch2015_4m | ecosystem: Environmental > Aquatic > Freshwater > Lake | place: Spain... | reverse complement strand
CATAAAATCGATTTTATGTGCCCTAAAATCGATTATATCCTAACCGTAACACCCTACCCTCCCCCTGTAACACCCTAACCCTACCCTAACCCTCCCCTGTAACAGCCCTAAAATCGATTTTATGTAAAGTCGATATTAGCTGCGGCAGCGTGACACAATTTTTTTGTGAGAAAAAATAATGGTCTTTATCCAACTACTGCAAACTGCAATTCAACATCGTCGTGAGAGTGTCTTGATGATTGATTTGATGTACTGTTTGTGATGAACACTATTATCATGAGAACCACCGCGAGACGATGGCCTATGTCCAAATTTTGCAGACTGCAATTTAACGTCGTCAGCATTGTTTTCCTGATGTCGCTTGTTTCAGCATGGACGTGTCACGATAGAATATCAATCACAACGTTTAATTACAAGAGAAGAATAACTCGAACGACTCAAGATGATGATGAACTCGTCACAAAATCGGTACCGTTGACTATTACTCGACGAGATGGAATTCTACGTCTCCTTGTCGAATCATCTTCAATCATCGCGGTTGTTTCACCACAATCAGCAGCATTGGCTTACACTCCCGATATTGATCCATTACGTGAATCACTGTACCTAATGAGTCGGGTACAGGAGGCAACAGTCCGCAAGAACGTTACATTGATCGTGCATTACAACAGGAGGTATTACAAAGTAAGATGAAACTAACATTGCGACTTGTCGAAAAGAATTATCGCTTATTAGATCAGATTACATATGCATCTGAGTATATCGCGCCATCCTCAAGTAATAGTGTCGTCGATGCAACGACTGCTGGTTATGAGGCCGCCGAGGCATTACAGAATGCAATTGATTATGTGAATTCCAATAATCTTGGGGAGGGAGAGTTAAAAGATGAGCAGAAAGAGTATCTTAAAACAAATATACAAATTTGTCGAGAGAGATTGTTTGACTTCTTGGCATATGCCACGTGACAAGCTCGAGGAGGCAAGGAGGAGGGTAGAAGAAGAAAATATTGCAAATCGAGATGAATTCGATGGTGATGCAGATGCGGGTGTATATAATCCAGTGGCACTACCATGGAAAAAGAAATCATAATTAGAAGGACATGCTATCACACACACATATATAGGGTTTACGTAGGAGTAAGTGTTATCAATTATCAGATAACCCCATCAGCTCTCAAGTTGCCAGTTCGTACTTTAGAAGGCAGGCTGGATAGCTCAGATGGTACTGGTGGCACATTTGACAATTGCAACAGGCCCTTTCTATCCTTTGCATAATTGCAATACTCCCATAACATACGTGCCTTTCCCGGAAACACATTCAGCATATGATCGAACATGACGTCTATAAGTTCGCATGGTTCATCTTTGCCACGCATTTCTGCAAATGAAAATAATCGATCCTCAAAGCCATAGATAAGAGTTACAGCTAATCCACCACGTAGGCCATTCACAAGTTCCCACATCATGTCAGAGGCCTCCGTTTCAAAGTATGCCGCAACCTGATAATGATCCGTCTTATCCTCTCGTACAGCACCGACAACATTCCACACGGCATCATACAACGCTCTCTCCCACATGGCTCTTCTCCATTCTCGGTAGAAGGTACTTTTACATCGTATTCCATTACTCTCAAGTCTACATGCCACGGCACCATTCCACTTCCCACATGCCTGTGTTTCTCCTGCCCATTTCTCTTCTCCATATGCATCAGCACCTATATTGCATGCAAGGTCCTCAGGCTTACGCGCCGTCACACCACCTAGTCCTGAACCACGTGTGGGCAGAGTAAACCCTATCACCACCTGAGACATGGTATCTCGACACATTCCAAAATCACGAAGGATGGGTTCGACAACACCACATATCTTCGTACCCGAGAAGAAGATAAAGTCATTCGCACGTGTCTTCCACTCCTCATTTAGATTTTGTATGAATTCTCGAAGCTCATACGGTGGTAAAGTAATATATATTGGATATGATGCTCGTTCACCCATTCCAGGTGGGAGAGGATCCTGCGGTATTAATACAACATCGTCTCCATTCCCAAGTGCGACAATTGCATCTGTAAGTTGAGTAGTACATGCAGGATTACATGATCGCACAATGACTGAAGGTCCATCATCTTCTTTGTAAATTTCGGACTTGCCCGTGGCTAAAAAGTCCTGATATTCTTTTATTGCTTGACCGTTGGACCATGTTGCCATTTCGAGCGTCGTTGTATATGATGATGATGATGTTGATGCAATACTTCGTCGCAATAATGATTGTATTTGTCGCTGAGATTTGCCTCGTACCGACGACGGTACCACCTCTAATGGACACCGAAACCCCAGCGACGAAGAAAGGATGCATGCCACTGTAATAATAACTGCGACGCAAGAGAGCGATCTCATCGCAGCCAAAGATGTTCCTACTACGATATCTACTCATCAGGATCAGGCTCGATCTAGAGGCATCATCTTCTCACAAAACTTTTGGCGCGTCTCTTTGGCGATGTTGGCGAGCATCCCAGAAGAGAATCATAGATTACTGTATGAAACTTGCGTGGCTCTTGCTTGTTGCAAGCACGTGCTCATTCACCGCAGCCTTGCGGAATAGCTTACAACCGATAGGCAATAGAAAAATGGGAGTCCTCCCAAAGACGATGAAGACGGAGGAGCTACACGCTGCCAAATGTGTTACCCTCACATTTGCTTCCGACCCACCACTCGTTACGGAAACGAATGTTATATCCGGTCGTGAGTTACTAGCCACAAATCCAGGTCCCTTTGGCACACTACTGTTCGTTGTACGCAGGCCTGGATGACAATTATGCAGAGGCGATGCACGAATTCTCCAAGAAAAGAAGGATGCCGGTGAATTCGAGGGATTTCGTCTGTGCTCGGTGGTCAAGGAGGTGGGTGTCGATGATGAGGGATTACATGAATTCGTAACTCAATATTTCAATTATGATACCTACAAGGATCAGGCGTTGACTTTCTATAATGCCTTAGGGTCAGGCCAGATATCGAAAAATCCGTTTGAAGTATTTGCTATGATTAGAAGCGCGATGAAACGTTCGAAAGAACAGCCGGGTGTCAAGGGTAATTTGAAAGGAGAGGGATTACTCCAAGGGGGGTGGATTATTTTTGACAAGGAAGGTATTCCGAAGGCGGCATTTCAGGAGAATATTAAGATGCGAGTGCCGATCGATGATATTTTGAAGGAAGTGAAATTGTTGCGTGACGGAAAATAGGGTGGACGGTGGAACGAATTTAGTTGGGTGCAGTCTCCGCATTAATGTTGACGCAGTCTACAAGCTAAATAATCCTAGTAGATAGGAACGAACAGTATCTCAGAGAGAAGAAGTGGATAATGCTTGAATGACAGTAGTGCATGTGTTGTTGAAATATTATTTCCTTGCAAATACTTGACCAAATGTCAGTCCGCCTATCATCTCTTTGGGATGTTCTATGTAAAGAAAACTAAACATCAAATGTCAATTAATATTCATTTGTAGCGGGGACAAGATATGTCATTAATCTATTATTGGTGCCAATGCGGAGACACTAGGATCACCTAAAAGTGCAACTAGCAAACCATTCATCCCAAACGCTATCAATACACCACCGGTAATAGGATTTACCCACTGTCCCAACATTGCACTGAAACCATCGTTCGTTTCCCTCGCCTTACGAAGATTGACCAACGCTTGGCCACCCGTGGCACCTACCACGAGGAGTGGTGTACTATACCCTAAAGTGTACGATAACATCCACGATGCGCCCGTCCCCACATTCCCCGACGATGCCGCTGCCGCCATGGATGATGTTGTCGACGATGACGTCGTGGATGCTGAGGCTAGGTATGCAAGTAGTGATGTCAATACGGGTGTTGCACATGGTGATGCAACTAGTGCTGACGTCCCCCCCAGGAGGAACATTCGAAATAGCACACCTGTGTGATAATTTTCTTCATCATTGTTCACATCTTTTGCTTCATCATTTATAATGTCCCTTGTCCCCAGTATCAAACCACCATTCTCATCGAATAGACTACCGCCACCACTACCACCACTGCTAGTAGTACGTCTACCACCATCAAATGCTAACGCAGACTGTCTCAAACCAAAGTCTAAACTTGGTAATGGTATACGTATCAATTCCAATAGCTGCAATCCCATTAACACGCTAATTAAACTCGCAAATGCCGACAGCAGCTCACCAGTACTGTCAGCTTCACTATTGGCCGCACCACCAAAGACCCCACCAATAGCACTCGCGCTTACCCCCAATGCCGTGAAGACACTTGCTAATCCAGTCGCGAATGCCAACGTTGGCAATATTATAATCGTGCTCCCCGATTTCGATTCTGATTGCTCCTGCGCAGCCGTGGAAATGTACGATACAGTAATCGGTAATAGACCCAATGAACAAGGACTAATCGATGTCCATAATCCAGCGGTATATAATATACCAAATGATTTAATTGATTCGACAATATTCGTTGTTGTAGATGAAGATGACGAGGAAGAAGAAGTAATGACAGCATTCGCAAGTGATGCACCAATACTTTGGGCTGAATATATTGTATCTTCTAATATTGTGCCTTCGCCTATTATACTCATATCAAGTAGCGAAGAAGAAATAATTGGTGATGGAGAATGAGAATGAATGATGGGTTGTTGTTGACGTACGTAGCATCGTCGTTTAGGAGTACTATTTTGAAGCTTGACGGGAGAGGAGAATGAATTGACAACAACAACTGGGATAGATGTTAGCAAGACTATCCAACAAATTACATCAGGTATCCTTGTCATGTGTTCGCGTCGTGTTTGTGTTTGGTTTCTTAGTATCTACTCATATCACTCCTTCATCTTCTCGGTACGCAAACGAATCGTGTGGTCTTTGGAGGCCCAAAGAAGATTCGTCGCCCATTTTTTGTCCCCAAGAATGATGAGCTTCGTCCCGTGGCAAAGCCCACTAGCTCAACGAGGGGGTGAATAAGAAATATTCGTGGCGGTGAAATTAGAGGAGGTATTGAAAAAACGGGACTGTCTAGTCAACAGAAGAGGGTGGGTGGAAGTGCGGTGTGGTAAATAATATAATTATTCCTCTAATTTAATCGAGGATATTCATATATTATAATTATCGAAGCATGGCGCTCCTAGCCTCGAACACCCTCCGGTCCGTATCACCCGGCAATCGGCATTTGGCCAAGGGTGATCATCCAGAACAAGCAACAACACCGATGAAAATGCGTACATCGTCGCCCTCCCTCGACGAAACTGCCCCCAAGAATAATAATTATGGCAGCGGTGGCGGTACACCGCCACGAACAGCCAAGGCTGTAGGTCAAGTGGCAAACAAATTGGGCGGTAGTTTACGAAAAATCATGACACATCGTCGTCGAGGAAGCGGTAGTTGCGGGGAAGTAGTAGGAGAACAAGGAGGAGTGGGTACACCAGGTACGGAATCATCATCATCAGCAGAGGGGATACCCCTTACCACCCCGTTGCAACCCCTCGTACCAACATCACCAGGTACACCTCGATCCAGCGCTGCCATCATACCCCCCTCGATTAAAGATACACCCACGAGACGTGGGCGGTCCAATACTTCTACTACTAACAATGCCATGGACGGTTCACCGGCAAGAGTTTCATCTCCTGGACGGAAAGCTATTGAATCGGCAAAGGCTGCAGCATTGTCAGTTGTACGAAGAGGTGATTCACGCGACACTATTAATGGTGGGGGAGCAGAAGTGGGAATAGGAGGAGGAATAGGAAAAGTTTTGTGGAATAATAAATGGATATCTTCATCGCCCACCTCCTCCTCCTCGGCAGGTGGAGCAGCAGTATTATCCTCCTCTTTGTCAAAGGATAGCATACTAACTAAGGAAAATACAATGTTGGGTGGACGTCGATCACCACCTCAGTTTGAGTCACGACCCTCTTCAACGACCCCATTTTGTTTTGTATCGGATGATGACTTTACCCGCCGTGTGGCATTTTATGATGAACAATATATTACATGTACTGATTCTGGATTACCAACTTACGAATTTGGGAATTATTTAGGTGGAGGTGTCGCCGGGGTCGTGTATGAGGGTACGCGACTCAGACCGGCACGTGAATATCCACCAGTACGGTTAGGAGGGGGGGCACATGGTGCATTCCGTGCTCATAATCGGCGCGGAAGTAGCAACCAACCATCGAGTCGACAACAACAACAACAACAACAACAACAACAACAGCACGAAGGTGGAGTAGGAGGATTTCCAAATATAGCATCACCTGTAGCCTTGACAATGAAAACAAGTTCCATGTCAAGTGTACGCCGGTCACAGTCATCATTGTCAAACTTGGGTCCGTATACAGGTGACAGAGGCGCCGAAGGGGGGATATTTACAGACGTGTATCGTGTCGTAGCACCTCATCGATCTAGAACAAACACCAATAATACCGGCAACAACGTGGCAGTAAGTGGAGGAGTAGCAGGAGGAGGAGGAGGACGATCATCGCCTTATCGTCGTGCATCATCCCCTGTCCTTAATCACATGTGCGTCGGTCCGATATGCGCCAGTGGACCTGCATCATTCCTGTTCGGGAATTGTGGAGATGATGGTACCCTCGTTGATGATCGGACCATGCCAATGTCTACGATAACGAATACAGCAGCTCACGGAGGAGGTGACGGAGGACCGTCTTCAGCAACAACAACAAGAGTGTCATCGAAGAATAGCAGATACCAGGCCGTTGATGTGGCAAGCATCGAGGTTCCAGTAGGATTTACCATAGAGTCCGAGGATAATGGTGTGGGTGGGAATATTGTGGTAGATGACGCCGACGCACCTAATCGGAGCAAAAGAGAGGCACGGGCATTGTCACGGGGACAACCAACAACGGAGGATGTGATCGGTGAATACAACGTAGACCTTTTGAACCAACCAACGAGTGCACGCATCGAGGACTTGTCCGAAACTGTCGCGATTAAGATACTTAATCCCGTGGGATTTCGTTTACTAGATTCTGACACTTTGAAGGAGGCTGTGATTGTTCGTGAGGGTGCACTCCCAGTGGTTGAGACTGATGGATCATTCAAGCTTGGGGAGGAACATGTTTGGTGGCTTGTGAACCCAAACAGTCGGAATCTGCGGTCTTTGTCGAGGAAGACTAGTACCCACTCAATGGCTTTTAATAGGAGTGGCGGCAGTCACGGTGTATGCGACGATGTGTCCGACGAAACTTCATTGAAAAGGCAGCGTTCTCAACAGTCATTCTCGAGGAGTGAATTTGGCAGCAGTAGTGGCGGGGGTATAGATCGTGGCTCGGCTGAAAGAGGATTGCGCCTAAGTCTTGTCGCGACGTACGTCGATCCAAAGACGAAGTCAATGTGCGAATTACCATTGCCTCGGTGCGTTGAGATTTGGGGCCATCCCCCGTTCGCCGCGACTGATGAGGAGTTCGAGGCGATTATGGAGGTCCTGTCGAGGTTAAATGCCGGTGGTCGCACCGATAGTAGCAATGGGTTGAAACACACTTCAAGTTCAGGAAGTAGCACCCGGGGCAGTCCCCGAGGCGTCGATGCACGGAGTTATTCCCAAAAGTCATCGTCAACTGACGGGGAAAGCGATCCGTTAGCATCACGGCGTTCAGGGTCGACGGTATTCTGTCCTGCCTTATCGGCGTATATAGCCGTACCGGCTGTACCCCCGAAGTATATCCGATGGTTGAAGCAGCGTCGTTTGGCCACGAAGGAGGTACGGAATATGATGCGTATTGGCCGTCACAACAACGTTGTGCACCTATATGAGGTCCTTGAGATGGTCCAGGATGATAAGAGTACCATGTTCTTAATATTAGAATTAGTCCGGGGCGGCGAGCTGTTTGATTTGATCAGTACCAATTCGTCAAGCAAGCGCAAGGCCACTACTCCGGATAACAATGATGAACTCGTGAGTGGGAATGAGTTGCACGAGATGACCATGAAGAAATTCTTTCGTGAGTTGACGTCGGGGATTGCCTTCATACACTCGTGTGGCGTCGCACACCGTGATTTGAAGCCGGAGAATCTTCTCATACACACCAAACCAGTGATGAAGACTCCAGTTAAAGATTCAAAGGTAGAGATGGTAGAGGAGGAGAAGACTCTTAAAATTGCCGATTTTGGTCTTTCCGCTGCATTCCAGCTTTATGAATCAGCACCGATGAATTTGGGGCGCGATGGGTCGGCTAGCAGTAGTTGGGATGGCATCAGTGTTTGGGACGGCCCGTCTACTCGGCCCCCGCGTGCTACAAGCGCATCACCGTCGAGTTCGGCAAAATCGGCATCGCCAAATACTGGCATGTTCACTCGTGTCACAACTACCGCTATGTCCATGTTAACATGCGGTAGTATGACGAATGTGTGCTTGGATGGAATTAACGAATGTGGTGATATAGTCGATGATAAGCAAGGAATTAACAGCATATACAATCTACGACGCATGACTTCGGTCGTTGGGTCTCCACACTACGTCGCACCAGAAATTATTGCACAATCTGGTGAGGGTGGATCTGAGCAACCTCCACAACAAAAGCAACAACCGCCGCCGCCCCAAGACAGAAAGTCGAGGCATGCATCACGGACAGGGTATGACGGCACCAAGGCGGACGTGTGGTCTGCCGGTGTTATCCTCTACGCTATGTTATTCCGTGCATTGCCCTTTGGCGAGGATTTGCTCCGATGTCCACGGTATCAGGCATTCCAAAAATGGTACACAGATGCACGTCTCATATCGCCACCGATGAATGTTGTTGGTAGGCGTAATCGTCGTGCCTTTCCAGAGGTCACATTGGGCCAGACTTATGACGAATTTGATGAGGAGGAAATGCTCGGCCCACATTGGTTCTTCCCTAGCGAGATATCTGCGGCTGGACGTGATATGATAGTTGCCATGCTTAATCCTAATCCACAGGACAGACTATCGATTGAAATGGTACTGCAACATCCGTGGTTGCAGGATGAAGCTGCCAATCGGGTCCAGTCTGGTCTGGCAATGCGGGCATTGTGTATAGGTGGGACGTGAGTAGCTCAATTTAAGAGTAGTGCTAGTGGATGTATATGATCACAGGTCAACTGATCTTATTCACATATTCAGACTTAATCATTGTTTCATGAGGACAATTTATTTAGAAATTACTATACAAAATCTTTATGTTGGACTAACTTCTATATTCAGTTATCGTTCATGATCTCCTGTAGCGATGCCAAATACAGTGCATCATCATCTATTGACAAATAATCCTCCATGGCTCTCTCGGCTGCTATAATACGGTCTTCTTTAGACATTACTGGAACATCTTGAAACACATTCATATCTGCACTCAGATCATCATCATTAATCACCGCTGTTAAAATGGTACTAGTTGTCAAGGTTGCAGTGTCAAAAATGTTCGATCTACTACTACCCGAAGAGCTCGTAAATGCCAGAACACCCTCAGGCTCTGTTACACTCTTACTCTTTTCGTCAAACCTCAACAATGCAAGGCCGCCCATAGCTACCAATGCACTGGCAGAAAAGATATCTGGACTGTAATTTTCCCGTCGCTCCTCCATCCGACGACGAACTTCTTCGGCTGCGACTTCGGCGGTTATTAATGAATCACTCTTCTTTGGTTTTGGCATTAATAACTTCTTTGATCCTGTTTCTGCCATGAGATATTCCTCGGTCTCCTTACGTAGTGCCTGAAGCTCATCATGTCCCTTGGCAAGTACATTTAGATATTGTGGGGATGTGATCCGTTCGGCCAGCAGCTGACGAGTATTGTCCATATTCACTCCTTCGCGTAGCTCACCTGGCCCAAAGTTTAATGCGTGAACGTCCTTGAGTGGAATACCCGCGATTAGACATGAAAGTAATGCCGGAGAGGTACCATCTGGAAAAATGAGAAGTATATCATCACCAGAGTATTGTGTTTCAAGCACTGACATTAATTGACGTAATCTCGTAACCTGCTCAAAGAGGGTCTCATTCGCTGTTCCATCATCGTTCTGTGGAGGTTTGCCACCCCGACCTTCTTCGCCCGCCTCGGCTACATCCATGGCCCAAATGGCTGCCTCTGTAGATTCGAGTGGTTTGCCATCCCATAGACCAACACCTCTTTGATCCATGAATGTAAATTCTGGTACGATCCTATTCCTGAATGAGTATCATGTTATAAATTTGAATGGGGTAAGAGTATGACGCGATGAAGAATTAAAGATGGAAAAACAAGCAAAGTGTTGGTATTTACCTTCCTACCAGTAAATTCGTGGCTACGATGTTCGCCGAATCAATACACTTGGATGCCAATGAATACTTTACAACACTGGGATTGATCCCCCGTACTCTCATCTCCTCACATGCCTGTTCCACCTGCACCACCCCTAACTCGCTTAATGCATCCTCGTGATTTGTTAAAAATAATGCATTGGTGCATAAGATGTCCTGTGCCTCCATCAAACTCTGACCAGCCCTAAGGATGTGATACGTATTTGCAAGCTCTCCCTTTGGACACGGGAATTGAACTAATCCCATTGCGTTGGCGCGTTTTGGCAACAATGTCGCAAAAGGACCTGAGGAAACGATACCGGCAACAGTAATTCCGAAGGACCGTCGACTGATGTTGGAGTCATTCTCTGCATGCAGCATCAACGTTGGACTTGATCGGCTGAGACGACCGTCATGCCGACCAGCAGCGACACCGACGAATGCTGTGAAGGCTTTCATATTATTTTCTAGCAAGGGAATGACAGATAGGAAATGGATCATGCTATTCTACAACATAATATTCTGTCTGGTGTTTTGTCTCATCCCCATCACTCCACACCTAAGAGCACATTTACATAAATACTTGAGTCTGGCTACAAAATGTTGCTAAATTTAAACATCAGGTTGATTCTCCTTCTGTTGTCTCCGTCGCTTATTCCGATCCTTATTCTTTGCTTTCTTTGTTACAGCTATCTTTGCCTTTTGTCCAATGAGGCTCTTTTCGCCATTTAGGAAGGCATCGACCTTAAGCCGTAATCGTTTACGTGCAATCTTACGATTCTGTTGGAGAGAGCGAGTATCCTGACATTCTACTCTAACCTGCGTGGGTAAGTGAGTCAATATTACTCTGTTAGATGTCTTATTGACTTTTTGGCCACCTGCGCCTGACCCTTTGACAAATTTCTCCTCTAAGTCATCTTCATCAAGCTCTGGTGGCAATGCTCTTCCAAGCTGGTTTGATTTCGATGACGCCACCCCACGTGATCGTTCGATACCTGATTCGACTTCGTTTAATATCGCTTCCCTCAGTGATTCATCATGCAATAGTGCCACCAGATCCGAGAATAGATGTAGAAAGTCTATGATATCTGTTCCGTCGTCCTCGTCTTCATTTGCATCTCCCTCTTCATTTTCCTTCATTGCCTCGTAATATAGACTTCCAACCCTCTTGACGTAGTCTCTGACACTGTCCGAATCCCACTCACCACGAATTAATTGTGATGATTGCTCTTTCAATTCTTTCAACCTTGACTCTCCTCCTAAGACTAGACCCAACTCCTCCAGAACTTCAATCTGCCGTCGTCGATCTCTATCAATGCGTTCATCCCGCTCCTTCTTCCAATCTGTATATGTATTGATAATATGATCGATTGTCACTCCATTCCCATTCATTGAACCAAAGACGCAATCTATTCTTGATGCCTTATCCCAAACGACACGTTCAAGATACTTCACCTTTTCTATTCGATGTTCTGGCAAGGCAAACACAAAACTCGTCTCGGCACCAGAAATTGAATCGTTCGGTGCATCGAACGGTGTTTCGGCTAGCGTGTCTTGCACTCGATCATAATGTAAAATTGTGAATGATGAGGATTGGAGGGTCTCATCCCATTTTATTCGTCGGAGAACTTCTTTTGCCGGCGTTAACCTGTTACTACCACTGTCAGCGTCGGACGATACGCACTCGTCTGGTTTTCCACCGGCACCAAATAGCCGAAAGTATGCCATGCTGCTGACATCGTTGATCTTTTTAATTCGTGATTCCACACCGTGCATTCCCCTACCCAATAGGGAGGCTAATTTGACCAAGGATAAATGACGATTTTCGTACAAAAGTCTGTCATCCTCCAACGTCCATTCACTGTATATATTTTCCATTCCTAATCTATCCGTAGATCTCTTCACGTTGACATGCAATTCACCGTTTTCATCATCATCATCATCATCATCATCATCATCATCATCATAGATTGAATCATTCGAGAGTAGGCGACGATGGACTCCAACCGGTGATAATAGCGACGATAAATCATCGCGTGAAAGAAGAAGAGAGATTCTGCGATGATGATGCCAAGAATATGACATCGCAGCACGCATTTGATGAGGAAGAAATGCACGAGCGAGGCGGAACACAACCAGCGACGAGCTCGCAATCATCGCCGCGTTAATGAAGCGGCCCATGGATAGTCCTCTCCAGATCCACGATAGTAGCACGCCGCGACAGGTTGCGGCGCGTGTCTACGTAGTACGTAGGTAGCTTGCAGCAACCAAATGGTCTCAGTCAATTCAGTCATGAGATCAGCAATGTGTTTCCACAAGAGGATGATAACAACTTTAATAAGTATGAGTGGTTATGATATTTGGTATCGTATTGACATAAAAGTACCCGCAATGGAGCCGATCTGGTCATGTTCAATAATAGAAAACTTGCCTCCCTCCACAAAGTCAGTATCATTAACTTTTTCACCATCTTCATCTAACGTAGACAATCGTTCAATTAGCCGGAGGCGTAACTCGGTTGCAGCGGCCAGGAAAAAATCGATCGTGTGGATCTCAGAGAGAATTAGAATTTGGGAATATTGATCTTCGACCGTAAGACTTTTCGTATCATCTTCCTCCAGCCCGCAGCTTTTATTCTTGTGTCGAATTATTTTGGCGAGAGAGTTATTAAGCAAGCCAGTCCTGACATTCTGCAGTGTTTCTTTCAACACGTCAATGGCACAAATATCATCCTTCAACGTTCGAGCTGATTGACAAGTTTGTGTGCCATTAGATTTTGAAGGTATTTCGTAGAAAGAATCACCGAAATCTTCTCCACCAACACTATCGTCTTCACCAAGATAAGCATCTTCATGCTCACCACCTTCGTCATTGCAAGATTCCAAGAAGTCGTCAAATCCATCGTTAACTGCGGTGCAATACGTAGCACCCTCTCTTGAAGAGTTCTCGCTCGCACTGTCACGACATAATTCCAAAGCTCTGACGAATGACCCGTACGAGTATGACTTGGGACCTCTTTGCAATTGAACGTGGTACTCGTTCTCTTTGATTTCAATTTCGAGCAAATCATTACATGAGCCATCTGGTTCTACATTATTCAATATTGCAAAGCCATACCGTCCAAGAAGCGTGGCGTTTCCCTTTGCACCATAAGTCATGCGCAACGTAGATCCCGATGAGAGACATCGCGATGTGTATACAAGTACTCCTCCACCAACACCACCTCCTCCTTTAAATACGTCAGAGCTCTTTGCCGTCTTTTGCCGCTTTGAAGGAATATGATCTCTATCATACGCTTCGCCACCAGCATTATCGTCGTCTTCTCTCTTATAATGCACATCTGGACGTGATGGCTCAACCAAATTCTCGTCACTCGTGGCCTCGCGATCGTAGCCCGTCCCTCCCACGTTTCCTTCACCCACAAACGTGGGTCCTCGGATATGATTCAACATATCCAGCAATGGTATCATCGCGTCGACGTTGTCGCTTCCGAGTCCCTCAAATCCGCGCGAGGTAATCATCGCCATTGCGTGACTGTATTGATCGAACGATGGAAAAATAATTGGTTCAGAAGAATTGTCAACTTCGATACCTTCGGAGTTGTTCAGTTGCTTCTTCGACCACGCCTCCCTAATTAGTCTATACTCCCTCTCAATCCCCCTCTTCTCTTTCAGAACGATAGCATATAACGACGTCCCAGACAAACGTCGTTGTACTTCGTCGTCAGACCACTGTCTCGGTAGATTACTCGAATCATGCGATGGGAGGGTTGCGAGATATGGACCGTGAAACGAATGTTTTCCTTCCGCGACAGTCATTGTCAAATGAGCGAGGTACAGTGCAAGTATAATGTCTTGTTCATTGTGATACAGTCCACAATCGTCGACGACAACAACCTTGTTTGTTGTCGTCGCTTGTGGAAGGAGGGAATGTACAACTTCAAAGAGTTTTTTGCCAAATGATACATCATTCTCGACGGAATGAAGAGTGAGGAGGCATCGATCTGGTATGTCTAATATTCTAGTTCCCTCGTCAAATTTCTCCGTCGTCTTCGCGTCACCTAAACGAAGGATGCGACATTCACCGTCGTACCGAAGACTTGGATTCACATATCCTCCGTTATCCTCGATCCATTTCACAGCTCGCTGCCAGGCCTCGCAGCTCATAAAGCCACGACCGGACGGCAAGGTCACCCCCGCGTTGTCTTCATTTTGGCGGGGAGGAGACGTGGAAGGCAAGGGAAACTTACTTGAGTACTGAATCTCAACTGAGGTGATAAAGTTTACTTACCTGCGACGCCTTCCGATATCTTTGTTTTAGTTGAGCAATGGGGGCTTTGTTCCAAACTGGCATCGCGGTCGATGGACGATGGTTATGGGTGCCATCTCTGTTTCGTCG
>Ga0247832_1005476_pt1 | contig 14686 bp, 10 predicted proteins | sample LaCruzMarch2015__10_FD_192407 | JGI IMG/M metagenome (GOLD analysis project Ga0247832, IMG submission 192407) | Freshwater microbial communities from meromictic Lake La Cruz, Castile-La Mancha, Spain - LaCruzMarch2015_4m | ecosystem: Environmental > Aquatic > Freshwater > Lake | place: Spain... | reverse complement strand
TGTCCACATGGCAGCCGATCACGTCGCACCCGGCATCAATCAGGGCATTGGTCGCCTCGGCCTCGCGCACAGGCATCGACCATTCGCCGGTGAAGATCACCTGCACCGTGGCACTGGGATTGACCGACCGCGCCCCCAGCAGGAACGAATTGCAGTTCGACAGCACGGTCTGCACGGGTTTGGCTGCGACAAAACCCAGCTTGCCCGTCGCGGAAGACAGGCCCGCCGCGACGCCGTTCACGTAATGCGCCTGATTGAGATAGCTGAAATAGCTGCCCGCGTTCTGCGGGTCGGTGTCCTTGTTCCACAGGGGCGCACAATGGCGAAACTGGACCTCGGGATAGCTCTTGGCGGCATCGATCACGAAGGGATTGTAATAGCCGAACGAGGTGGCAAGGATCAGCTTGGCCCCTTCCAGATTGATCATGGATTCCATGGTCTGGCTGACCGCATTCGTTTCGGCGACATTCTCTTCTTCGACGACGGTCACACCTTCGACCCCGCGCAGGATGTCCATCGCCGCCGCATGCGACTGGTTCCAGCCATAGTCATCTCGCGGGCCGACATAGATCGCCCCGATCACGACCGGGTTTTGCGCCAGAACGGCACGGGCAGGCAGCACCGAAGCGGCAAGGGCAGCCGCACCGGAGTGCAACAGGCTGCGGCGGGAAAGGGCATTGGCAAACATGGTCAGCTCCATCTGTTGGGATCGCCGCCTTCGAGGAACGGCTGATAACCTTGGTCTTGCGGCGGCCCTCCACCTCCGCCGGGCCGAGAGTCCCGGCAGAACCGCGACCCCAGATGTCATGCTCCTCCCCCGGCGCGGCCGGGTCATTCTGGGTCAGCGCGGGGGCTGACCGCTCTTGCCCGCAAGGATCCTTGCCTTCAGGTCCTTCAGAAACCAGATGTCTTCCAACTGATCCGGCTGGACCAGATCCCAACGCACTCCACCCGGCTGGCGGCCTGTGGGGTAGGTCTCGATCACATCCTTCTCGGTCACGATCCAGTTCAGCAGCGAGTCATGCGGCATGATCGGCAGGCGGTCATCGTCCACCACCATGCTCGAATGCACAGTCGTGACGATGGGTGTCGCGTCAGTGATCTTGGCCAGATCGCGGAACAGGCCCAACTCCAGATCGGCAAAACCGCCGCCCTTGCCCGTGCGTCCACCAGACCGGGTGACCGCAACACAGCCACAGACCGCAATGTCCAAGGGCATCATCTCTTCGAACCCCAGCTTCTGCCCGACGCTGACCGCGCCTTGCGAGGTGGCCGCCAACTCGAACTGCACGCCGTCGCGTTCCAGCCTGGCTGGGTCAAGCAGCACCCAGGGCAATTCACCGGTCCCGAATTCGGGCACGGGCATGTACAGCAGCTTGCCGTCATAAAGCGCCCGCAGCCGCACGGGGATTTGCGGCGGATCCGGGTTACATTTGACCACCTTCGCCCGCTTCCAGATGTCCAGCTCGGACAAGCGCTTTGCCGCGACCTCGGCCCCCACCCAGTTCGAGATGCGGCTCCAGACCGGGCCGATGTTCACGCCGCTGGTTTCCAGATTGCCCCAGATTTCGGCGCGCAGGCGGTCCTTGTCGGCGTTGCGCCCAGACCAACGGCCCGCGCGCTCCTCGTCGCTCGAGGCCAGAGTGGAGGTAAGGGTTGAATGCGACATGATCGCCCCGGTCAGACAAGGTCCGCCGCCTGGGATGAGGCTGGCAGAGGGCCAGTCCATTGGCCCATGGGCGAACGCTACCATCCCCGATATGGCCGGAAAGTCGCCAGTGGCTTAAGGAGTCTATATCGAAATGATTATATAATTGAAGAACGCTGCCGCGACGCCTCCAACCCCTTGGCCACACTGGAAATCTGGCCACGTAGCCAGATATTCCGGACATCCGAATGTGCCCGCTCGTGCCAGAGAAGAAAGAATTTCAGCGTTCCGAACTCGGTTGGCGCAGGTGCCCAATGAAGCGGCATAATTGAACTGAAATAGCCTGCAAAACGGGCGCTGGACGTAAAGATCAGGTCCGAGGACAGCAGGATATGCGGGATCAGATTGAACTCTGCCACCATGGTCTGGATCTTTCGGCGCAGTCCGCGTTCGGCCAATTGCAGGTCGATCGGCCCGGGGTCGGCGCGCGAGCGGGCCACTGGCGCAATGTGGTCGGCGGCCAGATACTCTTCAATGCTCAGCCTGCCGCGCCCGGCCAGCGGATGCTGCGCGCCCATCAGGCAGACGATGTCTTCGGTCATAAGATGTGCCGTCTTCAGATGCCCCGGCGCGCCCGGCCAGTTGCAGATGACAGCATCAAGATGGTCCCGCTCCAGCGCCTCTGCATAGTCGAAACCGGCATCGATGCCGCGCACGATCACCGGCGCGCCAGGCACTTCGCGGCGCAGGCGTTGGACCAGTGGCGGCAGGAACACCGCCTCCATGCAGTCGGCAGACGCAATGCGGAAGGGCGCAGTCGAGACCGGCGGATCAAATGCTGCAGGGGCACCCAAAATCTTGTCGACGCCATCCAGCACGGCCCGCACTTGCGCCAGCAACGCCAGTCCCCGCTCTGTCGGCACCAGCTTGGCGCCGCTGCGGACAAGGATTGGATCGCCGATCGTCTCGCGCAATTTGCGCAGAGCAAGACTTATGCTCGGCTGCGATTGGTCCAGCTTACGCGCTGCCTGCGTGACACTGCATTCTTCAAGCAACACCCGCAGCACGCGCAACTGGCGGGTATCCAGTTCTCTCACCATGTCGCGCCCCATTTGCCTGTCGTTCCAGTGCTCTTACACTTTCACCTCTTACCCGTCGTTGCGAATCTCATCGAGATTGTTCAGCGCCCGAATTATCCGTTTGAGGATTGCTTCTGCGGTTTTTGCGTCGCGTTCTTGCCGGGCCAGACGGAAGACCAGCGCCTCGGCGCGCGCGCGGTCGACAAGCAGGCCCTTCTTCTTCTGGAGGCCCAGCTGCTTGTCCTGCGCCTGGTAGACCGTCAGCGCGGTGCGGGCTTTCAGGTAGGACGAACTGTCCGCAGGACCGCTGAACCCAGCGTCGCCACTAGTACTGCGGCGCTGCTGGTCTGGATCGGTCATCTCGGCGCGGCGCACATCGGAGGCGGCGGCGTTGATCGACCCGTCCCTGTAGACCACCAGCCGACTGGCGCGGCGCGCCTTCTGGATCGCGCCGCGCGAGAGGCCGGAATGGGCGGAATACTCCCGCTCAGACATACCTTCCATGGCGATGAGATTGACCTCAAGATATTGGAAATAAACGAAAAGTATCTGCTAATCCAGTTGATTACACTCCCGCACAGAGCGATTCTGGGAGCAGAAAATCATCCCCGGATCGGAGACCAGATCATGACCATGGCCATCACCACCATCCGCATCGACATTGCCGCACTGCCTGCCCATTTCGACCGCTCGCGCCCCAGCGTGGTGGCTGAAGTCACTGAGACCGCACTGCGCGCGGGCGGGATCAAGGCCGACTGCTCGGACCTGTTCTCGCATCTCAAGATCGAGCTGCCGACCGCGCAACTGGCTGCCGCCTGCGCCCTGCTGGTCGATCTGCAGCTGATCTGAGGCAGCACGGTGAGCCCCGGCGCCCAGATCGCCATCCGGATCGGCCGCGAGAAGTGGGCGCAGGTCTACGTCCATTGCGACGGCTATCCCGCCCAGATGCTGCCTGCGCTGGCCGAAGGAGCGCCCGAAACCCAAGCCCCAAAAGGAACGGCCCGATGACCCTGACCCCAAATTGCCTTTCCGAGGGCGAGACCCTCACCGAGATCCTGCGGCGCGAATGCGCCATCGGGTTTGATCTGCGGTTTTGCAGCAGCGTGGCAATGAGCCCCGACGACCGCGACACCGTAACCTGCGACCCGACCGAGGCCGAGTTCGCCACGCTTTATGCGCTCACCGATCTGGGCGAGGCCATTGCGATCCACGATGCAAGCTTGACCAGCGCCGGGGCCGACGAGGTCGCCGCCATCGCCCGCGCGCTGTTTGTCGCCATGGTCAATGCCCGCCGCGACACGCCCGATGCCGCCCAGCGCCATGAGGCGGAACAGGCGGCGCTGATCGGTCCGGATCGCATCGGATGATTACAAAGTACTGAAAGTGCTCTGATTTGCCTACGATAATCGTCTGACCAGAGCGATGGTAATCCCAAGAAAGCGATGCAACTCACGCGAAGGAGCCCCGCCATGACCCGCCGCGCCACCGACAATTCCAAAGCGCTCGACGCCTTCCTCGCCGCCAAGGCCGAGATCGATACCATGCTCGCGCGCCTCGTTGCCCTGAGTGACGACCATTTCGAGACCTGCCCCGAGGACATCACTTGGGGGCATGTCGGGACACTCAACTACTATCGCGCCCGCCTGCGCGGAATCTCGGACGCCGCTTTCAAGGAAGGCGAGCACGCCGAGTGACCCCGCACGTCGCCGGGGCCAAGACCGGAGATGCCAGATGCCCAAACTCACCGACACCCAGACATTGATCCTCAGCGCCGGTTCCCAGCGCCCCGACAACATCGCCCTGCCGTTGCCCAAGGGGCTGGCCGGGGCGGCGGCGAAGATGGCCGTCGACAAGATGATCGAGCGCGGCTGGTTGCAGGAGGTCGACGCCAAGCTCCGCCGGGGCGAACCGCTCTGGCGCGAGACCGGCGATGGCCATGGCACCACGCTGGTGGTCACGGATGCTGGCCTGCTGGCAATTGGAATTGAACCGATGGCGGTAAAGACAAGAGTGGCGAGCTGTCGCGTTGCCAATGCCGACCCCGAGGTAATACACCGCATGTCGCGCAAGGGAACAAAGCAGGCGTTGCTGATCGCCATGTTGCAGCGACCCGATGGGGCGACAATGGCAGAGATCATCGCCGCGACGGGGTGGCAGGCGCATAGCGCTCGAGGTGCGATGTCGGGAGCGCTGGGCAAGAAGCTGGGGCTGGTGGTGATTTCTGCTAAAGACGATGCACGGGGCAGGGTGTATCGGATCGTCTTACCGACATGAACCGCAGCGATCCGGCCTTCGGCCTGGACTGGTAGTCGAGGCTGCATACTCACCCTTCGATGGCAGTTTGTATCTCGAACCGGCCATGTTGAAGCAGAGCGGCAGGGAGCACCCGCAAGTACCGAAAAGCGACGCGCGGCTGAAATCTCAGGCTACCCAATCCTGGTCACAAGGTTACCAATGGCTTGGAAGCCTTTGTTGGCCTTGGAATGCGGATACCTGACGTTTGACCTTTGACCCCGCCCCTTTCCTTGCAACTTGCGTTTCGATTGATTTGGAAGTCGATCCGAAGTCTGCGCGGATCTTTGCCTTTGCGGCGGTGCGGGGCGAGGCGGTGCTGGTCCATAAGGGTGCGGCACTGGACCCCGCGTTGGATCGGCTGGAGGCGCTCTGCAATGGGGCGGCGCATCTGGTTGGCCACAATATACTTCGCCATGACCTGCCGCATCTGGTGGCCAACCGGGCGCGGCTGGCGGGGTTGGGGGCGGCCCCGGTGGATACACTGTGGCTGAACCCCTTGGCCTTTCCGCGCAATCCCTACCACCATCTGGTCAAGCATTATCAAGACGGGCGGCTGCAGGTCGGGCATGTTAATGACCCCGAACAGGATGCGCGGCTGGCGCTGAAGGTGCTGTCGGACCAGATCGCGGCATTCACCCGGCTGGGACAGGAGGCGCCGGATGCGGTGCTTGCCTATCACCATCTGACCACGCGGGGTGAGGCCTCGGCCGGGTTCGACGCGCTGTTCCAATCCTTGCGCGGTCCTGCACCGGATGAGGTCGTAGCCCATGCCGCCATCCGTCGCCTGCTGGACGGCCGCGCCTGCGATCACCGGCTGAACCAGACGCTGGGCCGCCTGTCCGATCCGCGTAATGGCTGGCCGATGGCCTATGCGCTGTCGTGGATTTCGGTTGCGGGCGGCGACTCGGTCTTGCCGCCTTGGGTCCGGATGCAGTTCCCGCAGGCGGGGCGGATCGTACGGCATCTGCGCGACACCAATTGCGGCGATCCGGCCTGCGGCTGGTGCGTTGAGAAGAACGACCCCAATGCCGCGCTGGAACGCTGGTTCGGTTTTCCGTCCTTTCGACCTCAGCCGGTTGATGACATGGGCCGCCCGTTGCAGGAGCGGATTGTGGCAGAAGCGATGGCGGGCAAATCGGTGCTGGGCATCCTGCCCACCGGCACCGGCAAATCGGTCTGCTACCAGATCCCGGCGCTGTCGCGGTTCGACAAGACCGGGGCGCTGACGGTGGTGATCTCACCGCTGGTCGCACTGATGGCGGATCAAGTGCAGGGGCTGGCGCGGGCAGGGATTTCGGCGGCGGTCACGGTGAACGGCATGCTGTCGCTGCCGGAACGGCATGACGCGCTGGAAAAAGTGCGGATGGGCGATACGGCAATGCTGCTGATCTCGCCTGAACAGTTGCGCTCGCCTTCGATCCGCACAGTGCTGCAACAGCGCGAGGTTGGGCTTTGGGTGTTGGACGAGGCGCATTGCATCAGCAAATGGGGCCACGATTTCCGGCCCGACTACCGCTTTGTCAGCCGCTTCATCAAGGAATTCTCAGGTGACAGCCTGGCACCGGTCTTGTGCCTGACCGCCACGGCCAAGCCGGAAGTGGTGCGCGACATCCGTGACCATTTCCAGATGTGCCTTGGTGTCGATATGATGCTGCTGGATGGCGGAGCGGTGCGCACCAACCTGTCTTTCGCCGTGCTGCCCACGCAAAAGGCGACCAAGCTGACTGACATCCTGTCAGCAATCGAGGCGAACCTGCCGCCCGAAGGTGCCTCGGGGGCTGTGGTCTATTGTGCAACACGCGGCGCGACGGAAAAGGTGGCGGAGTTCCTGAAAGGGCAAGGGCTAGCGGCGGATTACTTCCACGCAGGGTTAACCCCTGACCGCAAGCGCGATGTGCAAGAGGCATTCCGCACCGGTCAGTTGCGGGTGATCGCCGCGACCAATGCCTTTGGCATGGGCATCGACAAGCCCGATATTCGGCTGGTTGTGCATGGTGATATTCCGGGGTCGCTCGAGAACTACCTCCAAGAGGCAGGCCGCGCGGGTCGGGATCGCGCGCCCGCCAATTGTGTGCTGCTGTTCAGCCCCGAGGATGTGGAGCGGCAATTCTCGCTGTCTGCCCGTTCGCGTCTGGCACGGCACGAGATCGGCGCGATCCTGAAGGCGCTGCGTCGGATGGAGAAGCACAAATCCGGCGAGGTGGTCGCCACCCCGGGCGAGATCGTGCGAGAGGAGAAGGATCAGGAGTTCGAGCGCGACCAGACCACTGACGACACTCGGGTAAAAACTGCTGTGGCCTGGCTGGAGGAAGCGACGCTGCTTTCCCGCGAGGAAAACCGGGTGCAGGTGTTTCCGTCATCCCTGGGCATTAGGTCGGTTGATGAGGCGGCGGCGATCCTTGAAAAGGCGCAGATCACCGGTGTCAGGCGCACGCAACTGATGGACCTTGTGCGCCACGTGATGAACGCGCCTGTCGATGCCGGGGTTTCGACCGATGATCTGACTGGCGCTTGCGGCTTGTCAGGGCGCGAGTTGCACCGGGCCTTTGCCGATCTTGAGGCGCTGGGCATCGCCAGCAACGACACGGGCATCACGGTTTATGTGCATCTGGGTGTAGAGGATGCCTCGGCCCGCCGTCTGGATCACGCAGGCCGGATGGAGGCTGACCTGATTGCCCTAATGCAAGAGGCGGTGCCGGACGCCGAAGGAGCCGAGGCGCAACCCTTGAACCTGACCGAGACGTGCCAGGCCTTGCGCGACAAGGGTCATGTGCAGGTGCGCTCCGATCTGATGGAAACCATCCTGCGTGGCATGGCCCAAGATGGGCGTGATCAGGATGGCGGCAGGGGCAACCTGACCCTGCGCAAGGTCAGCCGCAACACGATCTTCGTGCGGCTGGAACGGTCCTGGCCTGTGGTCGCCCGCACCGCTGACCTGCGGCGGCAGGGCGCGCGGGCGCTTCTGTCCCATCTGACAGGTAAGGTCGCCAAGGGCACGCGCGGCAAGGACATTCAGGTCGAAACCACCCTTGGCGCGATGCTGGATGCGCTGAACGGTGACGCGCTGCTCAGGGCCGAGGTCAATGACATGACCCGCCTGATGGACCGCGCGCTCTTGTGGCTGCACGAACAGCAGGTGGCCACCTTGGGTCGGGGCCTTACGGTGTTCCGCCCGGCGATCACGGTGCATCTGAATCCCAAGGGGGGGCCATTCACCGTGCAGCACTTTGCACCCCTCGAAGAGCACTACGGCGTGACAACGATCCAGACCCATGTGATGGCCGCCTATGCAGAAAAGGGGCTGGAGGCGATGGATCAGGCCCAGCGCCTGTCGGAAGATTACTTCGTGCTGGACCGCGACGCTTTCCTGCGCCGATGGCTGCCGGGGCGCGGCACGGAAATCCGGCGGCAGACGACGGGGACGTCATGGCGCACGATTGTCGATGCGCTCGACAATCCAGTGCAGGCCGAGATCGTGCGCGATGACCGCGAACAGACCAACGTGCTGGTGCTGGCTGGGCCGGGGTCGGGCAAGACCCGAGTGCTGGTGCATCGCATCGCCTATCTGATCCGCGTGAAGCGCGAAGACCCGCGCGGCATTCTGGTGCTGACTTACAACCGCCACGCGGCGGCTGAGATCCGCGAACGCCTGCGCCGCCTGATCGGGGATGACGCGGCGGGGGTGACGGTGTCGACCTGCCACGCGCTGGCGATGCGGCTGATGGGGGCAAGCTTTGCAGGTGACCACGAGGGCCCGCGCGACTTTGACGGGATCGTCATGCAGGCGGTGGCCCTCTTGCGCGGCTATGGCCTTACCAAGCCCGAGGCCGAGGGCCTGCGCGAGACGCTGATCCAGGGCTATCGCTGGCTCTTGGTGGACGAGTATCAGGACATCGGCTCCGAGGAATACGCCCTGATCGGCGCCGTGGCGGGGCGGTCGCTTGAGGACGACCTGCGCATCAGCCTCTTTGCCGTGGGCGATGATGACCAGAATATCTACGCCTTCGCTGGGGCCAGTATCGACTTCATCCGAAGGTTCGAAGCCGATTACTCCGCCAAGCCTGTCTGGCTGACCGAGAACTACCGCTCCACGGCCCATATCATTGCGTCGGCCAATGCCGTGATCGCGCCCGCTGCTAATCGCATGAAGGCGGGTTACGAAATCACGGTGAACCGCGCCCGCGCCAAGGCGATGCCGGGCGGCGATTGGGCGGCGCTGGACCCGGTGGCGCAAGGGCGGGTCAGCCTGCTGGACGCGGGCGGTGATACCGCGCAGGCGGTGGCTGCACTGGACGAACTGCAGCGCCTGTCCCGGCTCGACCCCGATTGGTCATGGCGGCGCTGCGCCGTGATTGCCCGCGACTGGCGGCGGCTGGAACCTGTTCGCGCCTATGCCGAGGCGCTGGGCATCCCCATCGACATGGCGAATGAGAAGCCGCTTACCCTGTGGCGCATGCGCGAGATGCAGGGCTTCGTCCGTACCCTGTTGGCGGATCGAACCCGGCTGCTGACCATCCCCGAACTGGTCGCTATCCTGAACGCCCAGCCACAATCGCGCTGGACCGACCTGATCGGCGAAGGCATTGGCACCCTCGCACGCGAACTGGTGGAAAAGGCCGCCCCCGTGCCCGACATCGTGCAGTGGTTCGGCGAATGGGCGCGGGATGTGCGGGGCGAACAGCGGGGGCTGCTTCTGATGACCGCCCACCGCGCCAAGGGGCTGGAGTTCGATCATGTCGCGATCCTGAACGGCGGCTGGGATCGCCCCTCGCGCGGCGAGGATGCCGATGCTCCACGCCGCCTGTTCTATGTCGGCATGACGCGGGCGCGGTCCACGCTGACCGTACTGACCGACGGACGGCATGCCTTCGTGCAGCCCGGTGACGCTGTCCTGTCCCGCAGCGTCACCCCCGACGCCGCCGCCCTGCCGCGCGCGCGCCTGCGCTATTTGCCGCCCGATCCGAAGCTGGTGGACCTTTCCTTTGCAGGGCGTCTGCGGCCGGATGACCCGTCGCTGGCCGCCATCGCCGCAACGCGCCCTGGCGACCCCGTCCATCTGATCCGTGACGGCGACCGCTTGCGGATGGAGAACGCCCACGGCCAGACCCTTGCCCGCTTCTCCCGCGCTTTCGCGCCACCCGAGGGCACCACCTTCCTGCGCGGCGAGGTTGCGGCCATCCTGCACTGGCGGCGTGAGGATGGGGACGAGGAGTATAACCACCTGCTCCGCCGCGACGAGTGGGAGGTGGCCTTGCCCGAACTGGTGTTCGAAGCAGAGGTGCAAGCTGTCATGGCGCATCAGAACGGCAGCTGACGTCCGTGCGCAGGCGTGGCATTGGCCAATCCCATACGGCTCGAAAAAGGTGGCTTCCGCTGGCTGGATTCCGGCCAAGGTGGCTTCCGCGAAGTGGCTTCCCTGGATTCCACAAAAGAATCCAGCACGCCAAGATCGTGATTCCACAAGACTCTGATAGCGTGTCGCTTTTCCCCTAATCGTGCGCCAAGTGGATTCCGCCTGGATTCCCCGGTGAAACTACCTGTCGCTAGCGAAACGCCGCGCTGCGCCCCCCCGCATACGTTAGGGGCGGGGAGGAACCATGCCGTGGGGGGGGCAGCACCTTCGGTTTCTGCCAGTTGTCGGTTAGAGCGTTTCGGAGAAGTGCGCGAGCAAGAAGCGACTTGGCTGATCCTTGTCGGCCCATGCGTCCCAAAGCGAACGCGCAACGGGATCAGCAGAAGTGATCAACCTGTTGACTTGGTCATGCCTCTTTTGACGCGCACGCGATCCGAAACTGCCATCAGTGCCAGGCAAGAGGTAGTCGTCCACGATCGAAGAGGTGAAATCGCTGACGGTTCTTGCCTTGCGATGCCGGATGGCCAAGTCGGCCTGGATTTCGTTGGCAAACTGCGCGGGAGCTGACTTGCCATAGAATTCTGCTCCGAACTTCCACACCTCGTCCAGAGCATTATCCTCGATCAGCAGACGCAGAACATCCGGAATGTAGTCGTCGGCGCGTGTCTCTTGGAACACAATTCGTGCGAGGGCAAACTGATCCTTTGTCGGCGGGTGCGTGTCGTCGTTCGCGTCTCTCACCAGAAACTTGCGTTGTTCCCGCAGGCCATCGAAACTCGAAGTCGAAACCAGAACTCCACGAATTCTGAACGTCCAAGTCTGATCGTCTATTGTGACCGGACCGATCTCGTCATGCAGGAAATGTGGTACGATCTGGGTGGAAACGACTTTGTACTCGCCCCAACCGGCATGAGCGCCCAGCGCGAGGCCCTTCGGATCTGCGAACCCGAAGGTCTGGGTGCGGTTTTCCTCATCAACGATCCAGATGACGAAGTCGGGATAGTACCAGTCCGAGGAATCAACCCGCAGCCGGAAGGATTTGGGGTCCTTCTCGATGTTACGTTTCAGCCAGATTTTCCGTTTTCCCCAGACTAGGGGCGTAGAAGCTGCCTTGGGGTAGTCCTTTTTGGGATAGAGGTAGGTGATCAGGTCGCGAACGAACTTCTCCTCTTCACGGTTCAATGCTCCGGGCCCGGATAAAACGCCTATGCCCTGCTGGTCTAGAAGAAGGGGTTGGTAGACGCTTCCAGGGGCGAGAACTTCGCAGTGATTGCTGGTTGCGCTGACAATAAGGGGCAGGTTCTGTACGTCAGGGCACAGCACACGGTCACCGAACAAATTCGGCTGGGACTTGTCAGGCATTAGTGATTTCCTTGAAATACTGGCTTGGAATGCCGCTTTCCGACGCGCCAATGATCTCGTACCGGCTGTGCTTGGCTTCGATCTTGCGGTAGGCGCTCTCGAACAATTTCCTCGCTACCGTGCTGGCTGCTATCTGAAGACGCTGGATGTCCAGTCGACTTTGAATGCTGCAGAAGCCCGGCAGTGCCCAAACTTCGTACGGACCCGAATGAAGGGCGGTGCTGACCGACGTGCTATCGAACCGGAGGTTCCATCGCTTTCCTATGCCCTTCCACTGGACGAGCTCTGAATAGATCGCGTCCATGTCGAGGAGATGAGCGGTCTGCTTGAACGCTGCGGTGACATCGGAGCCTACACGGGCGGCATTTTCATCCAAACCGTCTCGCCCGATGCGTGCAGTTGCGACACCAGCCGCATAGGACACAACAACCTTGTTCACGGATTTCAGCCAGTTGACGTCGCGCAAGTCGACAAGGAACGCGCTTTGTTGCGGGCCGACGGCCTTGATGGACAGAAGCGCGGGTGTTTCGGGCAGCCAGTTCTGTACGTCGCAGACGGTCCTGGTCTTCTCTCCGATCCCGTTTTCGAACAACCCCGCAAGGAAAGCCTGCAGATACCGGGACTTCAGGCCAAAAACGAATGCCGTCTGTAGCGCAGCCAAATCGCCTTTGATGTCGCGCAGGCGCTTTCCGTTACCATTCGTACCGGCAAATCGAACGACACGGCCGAACATCTGGATGATGAGCGAACCTTCGTTTTGACCCAGACGAAGGAGGGTCAAACTCGAGGCCCGATAGTTGTCCCACCCTTCAGCAAAGCGCCGCGAGCCGATCAACAGGTTCACGCCTGAGTTGGCAAGTTCCAGATCCGCGAACAGTGATGCGCTGAAAGCATCATCTTCGACTTCGAGGGCCACGGCTTCAAGCGCATCTTTCAAGCCCTTCACATCGCCGACGTTCACAACGCCATAGTAATGCACGCTGTCGCCTCGACGAAGGCCGAGGCCCATCTCGCCCGGCGACGTCTTCAAGACACGAAACAATGGAACGTCGCCGTCCTGCCAGCCGAACACGTCGTTCAGTATTCGGGCTTGGATTGCCGCCGCAGACATCCCCTGCAGCCCAGTGGTCACGACCTCAGGTAGCAGGCTGGCACCTTGTCGGGCTGCATCCAGCACGCGGGTGATGCCTTCGGAAATGAAGTCATCTTCCGACAATGCCCGATCGAGATATCGCAGGACGTCGATGACGTCGGACGTCTGCTGTTTGTCGCCCTCGTTCTTGCCGCCAATCACCGAAAGGCCGAGCAGAACCCACAGAGGCTTCGCAATGCGAAGACCGCGTTCCCTGATCTGCCTCTGCACGTCTGATTTGCCGAAGCTGGCCAGCTGATACCAATACGCGATCAGTGCCGCTGTCAGCGTCGTGTGCTGGATTTCCTCGGTCGTCTCGTCGTGCCCGTCGAGCTTCACGTTCCAGAAATCCTTGCCGTAAAGATCGGCATGGAACCGGTCGTAGGCATAGTCGAGCATGATGGCCTTGGCATACCGGCCGAACGTGGCCTCGGCCTCCGCCACCTGGCCAAAGGTCGCCGAGAATTCGATCAGCATGCCGCGATGGTCAGGCTGGCTGTCACCGATCCCGGCGAGGTCAGATTGCAGCTTCTTCCACACGCTTTCTTCGCTGCGCTGGCCTTTGTGCCCTTCGTCGACGAACACGAGGTTGCGTCCGTCGCGGAAAACAGAGGTCGGGATGGTCACCCCGTCGCCCTTCTTCGTCTCGGCCAGTTTGTTGATGTCAACGACGATCACGGTGGCTGGGTGCAGACGCCCGATGCTCGAGGCATCACCATCCATTGGATAGGCAAAGACATCGAACGCCTTCGTTTCCCTCAGCTTGTCAGCGTGCTGGCGCGACAGGCTTTCCGATGGCGTGATCAGGATGGTGCGGTCCCAGGTCCCGGCGGCGTGCAGCATCGCGATGCAGGCATGCAGAACATGGGTCTTGCCCGATCCGGTGGCCATCCAGAACGCGGCAAACTGCAGATCGTCCGCGATGAAGGGGCTGATCGTCTCGCTACGGTTCTTCTGTGCCCAATCGGCAAGGAAGGCATTCAGCCTTTCAAGGAAGGCGCCCTCGTCCGTACTCCGGCATTTATGCCAATGCGCAAACAGCATAAGCGACAAGTACTGTGCATACCGTGGTGCCAACTTCACCGTCAGGCATGCGGCACGGACCGCCTGATCCGCCTCTGTCAGAAGGGCCGCATCCCCGCGGCATAGCGACTCCAGCTGCGACAGATAGTTGCCGTCTGCCATGGCCAGATCGGCCGTCATCGTGTCTTCGACCGTCGAGAGCCCGCGCATGACGGCAGCCAGATCCAGCCCGAGTTCTTGGGCCAGCGCGTCGCGTAGGACGAGGGCCTTCTTCAGCCTGGCGTGACCGGATGCCATCAGCGCCCCCCGAACTGGGTTGCAAAGATGGCCTCGATGGCCTCGAACCGTTCGCAGCCCTCGAAGGCAAGTTCCGGCATATCGTTTGCCAGGAACCGGTCGGCAGGATGCTCGGCCATCTTCGCCTTAGACCAGTCCTCGTTGCCGTCCCGGTCGCATTCGCGGAACAGCACGGTGACAGAGCGATTGCGGCGGTCAGTGCCGGTGATGACCACACCCTGATCCTCGCGGTACAGGCGCGCGACATTGAGGCCGAGCAGGTACACCAAGCTTTCTACGAGATCGACGTCGCGGTTCTCCGCCTCGCCGCCCCCATGCGCGCATTTGATACTGTAGCCAAAGGGAGAGCGGAAATGGTCGACGGACTGGAACAGTCGGCGCGCGTCCCGGTCGAGGCGGTACTGGATGGAAAATGCCAGGTTCTCGAACGCCATCGCATCTTGAGATTTGGGCTGGTCGATGTTCAGGGTCTCGAGCGTGTCGTCGTACTGTTCAAG
>Ga0247832_1005464_pt1 | contig 14710 bp, 14 predicted proteins | sample LaCruzMarch2015__10_FD_192407 | JGI IMG/M metagenome (GOLD analysis project Ga0247832, IMG submission 192407) | Freshwater microbial communities from meromictic Lake La Cruz, Castile-La Mancha, Spain - LaCruzMarch2015_4m | ecosystem: Environmental > Aquatic > Freshwater > Lake | place: Spain... | reverse complement strand
TGTATCGTCGCCAGAAGAAAGTCAAAACTGATGAATCAAGCATTCGAAGTCCATGTCGTGCTACCTGTGGGGCAAGTGTCGTCATTGAACATGTCTTGCCATTTCTAATTACTGCCGAAAATTAAGAATGGCTCGACTATCTTCCTCATTAATGTATAGCAATGCGGAGTAACCTGAGGGGCTGGTGTTATTATCAGACTTGTGCTGCCCTTTCCAATTATCGCAGTGTGAGGAATCATTCTCTGACTCAAACTATGAATCCAAATCAGAATCCCAAGAATTTGAGAGGGCAGTCTCATTGCATCAAACTGCTCAACTTTTTGACCAAGAAAGTAATCTAATCTCTACCATGTATATAGATTGATCAAATAGTTGTTTATTATACTCATAATGATGCAGATTTGTTGCTATCTTATGAGAAAATGATTCTTTAGCAAATAGCCATAACCCTAACCCTAACAATTTATATTCTTTTACTGCTTTTCCACTTTCACTTTTCCGATACGTCTCACCGCAATCATCACATTGAACATTGATCTTATTTTTTCATTTGTCGCAGCCATGGCATTCTTGTTGCAACCAATACAAATCCTTCCACGAGCTATATTTATATTATTAAGTCCAAGATCAACCTTACACTCTCGACATACTCCTCCACTAAATTGGCGGTGGTGACTTCAGTGATGGCTGGCCTATCATCTCAAGCAGCTGGAGATCAAGCGGCACTTATGGATGCAATTTTGGATATCCACTTGTTCGTTTCACTGGCGTGACTAAATCTCGCAGGGAAGCGACTCGTGAGGGATTGAACAAACATAAACACTCAGAATCAGAATCAGAATCAGATTCTGATTCTGAGTCAGATTAATGATTGTGATTGATTGTTATTTCACAGAAGGAGGCGTTAGAGAGAATCCTTGTTCGAGATTCTTCAGTTAGATCATGTCCGACAGTAACATTTTTCGACCTCACCCTCTAAAATTAAAAATAGATTATTATTTAGTTTCAATCATTATTCTCTCTAAAGAAATTGAAAGTTGACGAATCAAGCTATCGAAGACAATGTCGTATAACCTGTGGAGCTGGTGTTATCATTAGGCATGTGCTACCTTATCTAATTTCTACTGGAGTTGATGAACGCCAGTATTAAGCGCAGCCCAAAGTCTTTTATACTTATCAAAGAGCAGTGCCCCGTTCCAAGTTCTGTTTTATCTCGGCAGTATGCTTGTCAAAATTTCGACCAATCTTTTCATTGAATCTCTTATTCCTATCATTAATCGATGTGACATCAACTGCGTCAAACTCAAGCTTTCTCTTTTGATTAGCCTTCTTCTCGGCCCGGCGTTTCATCTCCGTCGCAAGCCGTCTGGCACCATCCTTTTCAGACAGCAATGACTGCTTATTGGTATTAAAGTCAGGATAGCCTATTGACGTTGGGTCATATGAGTCGAGCATTCCAGGAACGGAGGATGTGGTGACATCACCTCTTTTAGGTACTGAGTGTCGTATTGAGTTCAAATTCCTTTCATAATTCGTGTACTGCCCCTCTGGATTATAGTAGTCATCAGGACCGTGCTTTGAACGTTCCTTCTTCTCGGCATGGACATTCATCTCTCGAATACTGTCGTACGCGGGTTGGAATAGGCTTGCCAGCTTCTTCTGTTCCGCCTTTCCATCGTTTGAGGATTTGTCACTCCTTTTCCCTTGCATTTTATCGTCGTCCACCGTCACATCACGTAACTTCCCTACCACATAGGTATCATACTCCTTTTGTCTCGCGGTCCGATCTTGCTTATTCTGGCGTTTACGTTCCTGCAAAATAGCCTCATCTGTTCCCAAACGAGTCGCCTCTGCGTGAACCTCGCGTCGATTGAGCGTACGGGATTGATTGATTTTCGTCCGAAGTGCCGCAAAACGCTTTTGTAATGCTGCCTTTTTAGTGAGCTTTCCAGATTCAGCTTCTGTGTTGTCGGCTATTGGTTCATCAGTTTCGTCATCAATGTCAATATCCTCGTTGTTTCTCATACCATCGCCCGGAGCAATGTTGGATGAAGGAATTTTATCGTCATTTTGATCCTCATTCACCCGACGACGATCTTCGTTATCTCCATCCTCATCGTCTAAATCAATTTCATCGTCATCGGCCATCACCGATGTCGCATTTGCCGGATCAACTTGTCCATATGCTTGCATTAACTTGTTCATTTTAGCCTCCCCTACCAATTTTAATCCACCCACCCCCTCCAAATTATTACTTTTCCTCTCTCCAACGATGCCACAGTCGACAATCCTTACCTCCTCTAACGGTCGATCATTCCTCCGATCAGTCCGTACCTTCTCCAATTTTTCCAACACGTCAGCACTCTCATCATCATCTCTCCAATCGACATAACCAAAGACGACATGTATACCATCAAGGTGTGCTGTTGGGCCGAACGTAATAAAGAATTGACACCCATTCGTATTAACACCAGAATTTGCCATTGACATTGTACCACGCTGACTGTGTGACAATATAAAATTCTCATCATTGAATGATTTACCACCAAATATTGAAGTTGAGCCAGTGCCGTCATGATTAATAATATCTCCTCCCTGTGCCATAAATTTAGGAATTACACGATGGAAGGACGAGTTGCGATATCCTACATCTGCCGCGATGGCTCTGTTCGTTGTTAGAAAATGGACAAAATTTTGGACAGTTCGGGGAACTACATCAGGACGTAACGTAAGACGAAGTGTACCAAGGGAAGTGTCACCATGGTTGATGGTGATGTAGGCCTTCATCATGAGAGGCGATTGTTTGGGTGAGGATTTGATGTTTTTCAAGTATGTAGATACTTAGGTACACGAAGAGTCATCTAGTCCCCCAGTGATTCTTCTGATCTCTTCAAGCATTCCATGAGAATTCTCATGAGAAAAAAATCCAACGATGATAAAGGCTGGTGCCTGGTGCATCAACAATCTCGTGACAAATTTAACACCATTTTATCATGTTGTACTACAACGCTCAAGCTAATCCACCACCACGCGGGCGCATGTCCCGAACAATAATAGTGCAAGCACAATGCACAATAATTGGTCTTATTGTCCTCCTCCTTACTATATACATTCATTTAAGCTCAAAGTATGATACTGATACTAACACCTCAATCCTACACCGACGTCTTGAATTCTTTGTAACCTCTGCAAGGGTCATCCTCTCAAAGAACTAGTAGATGAGGGTGAACCAATTATGAAGAATCGCCCCTGTTCATCGCACCAGAGGCCACTCAAGCTACGACAAGGCCAATCAAAATCGACCTTACGCCAAACAATATAAACATCAATCCATTAGACAGACTTTTGTCCAAATATGACATTCCAGTACCACGCTGGATTGTGGTGGTGAAGAAGAAGTAGTGTCATCGTATCCTCCACCTTGACTATATCCAAATGGATCAGCCGTATTGAGTGTTGTACATTGATGAATTCATTAACTATCACCTTGGGTTAGGCTTTAGTAAAATTAATTGTTATATATGACTGCTCAGCATCATTTGATCTGGGGGATGGCGACGTCAATAATAATAATAATCTTACTAAACAACATCCGGAATGAACTACTTTTCTATACACTCTCTATACAAATTCTTCTTGGGGTTGGATGCTCGCGCGACATCAAGAACAAATAACACCGATGGTTGAAGTGATCCAATACCATGGCCTGATGCAACAAGAACAGTCGGCGTTGAATGGTGAATTTGGTGAGAGCAAAAAATGGGCTGCCTTCTTTGATGTAGACGAGTTCCTAGTCTTGAAGAAACACGAACATGTAGACGAGATATTAGAAGAGCACCTTACAAAGGGTTCAGGAGCGCTCTCCGTCAATTGGGCTCATATGCAATGTCAAGCCTGTCACCAAACGATTTTTGTATCAGTGCCAAGATGTGAACCAACACATCAAAAGCATACGATAGTCCGACTAGAAGATGTGAAAATGGAAATATCCAACGTACATTATCCACTTCTTAAGAACGGCAATCAGCACGATACCAATGGGACGGTCTTCTCAGGCCCGATCAACCAAAATGGACCTTTGGTTGAGGCTGCAATTCATCATTATCACAGTAAGTCATATGGTGAATATGTAAAGAAATGTCGAAGAGGTAGAGAAGGTATGGTGAATAAAACCTTGTGTTGACGTATGCCAATGAAGCTATCACGTTTTTTGAAGAAATAGCTCAGGTGAGCTTGGTCTGGCAGAAACAGATGTCCTATTTGATGATTTGGCTTGGACATTGCTAAAGAAAGTCTCTCCCGGCTACGCCGTCTTTGATGAATTGAATTGAATTGAATTGAATTGAATTGTACCCCACTGTGCCAGGATGATGCCAGTCAGGAAAAAGATAACAGAGTCTCAGGGTGGTACGTACCGCAAATATGCTGTAAAGTGTCATGCAAAGACAAAGGAGTAATGTTTTGAAAGAATCTTACGTAGTTTCTGATGCGTATTTTATTTGTGTAGAAGGGGGTAATTAGATGTTTAAGAGTCCCTACATCCCAGTAATCTTCATTCTCCTTGGCCTGGACATCTTTGCATTTTTCTTTACTTTGTTCTGAGACTTTTGCAGCTGCACGTTACTAGGTGCGTAGCTTATCTTCGACTTCTTACGTTGGGCGGTCATCTGGTTGCCACCATCCTCATCATTGACTTTCGACGATTTTCCACCTTTATTGTTCTTCTTCTCTTTCATCTTTCCAACTTGTTGATGTTGTTTACCCACCTCACCTACTTTCAATTTATCATCTTTAACAGCTTCATCCATGATTATTTCATCCAGTTGTTCTTTTTTCTCTTCCTCTCCTTTCCTCTTGTCACTAAGCTTTTGGATCTTGGCAACGTAAAATCCATCCATGTTATGAACATGTGGATAGAATCGACGGGTGAGTGCCACTGAAGGATGAAATCTCTTGTGTTCGTAACGAGTAAATCCAGGTTTACCTACGGTGATAAAGTGTGCGAAAAGAGTAGTTCGTAATGCTGTTCCTATGATGTAAGAAACAGAGTACATACACGAATGAATGGTGAACTTACCAAAATCCAGTCCAGGATCAACAAGTCGAACATCCCTCTTTGAAAGAAGATAGTTCACCACTTCCTCATTCTCAGCAACTGCCACCGAGCAGGTACTGTAAACCATAAACCCGCCCCCCTTCTTACTCTTGTGGTTTAATGCATCTATCGCAGCCACCAGTAATTCCTTCTGGAGATGAGCACATCGAAGGACCTCCGGCATTGTCCTTTGAACCTTGACACTAGGATCGCGTGAAATGACACCCAATCCGCTACAAGGAGCATCCAGCAGTATTCGATCGAAAGAATTGCGCATCTGCACACCAATCTTGCGTCCATCATAGCAGCAAGTGACTACATTCCGCACGCCCAATCGGTGCAAGTTCGCAACTGTGGCCTTCTGTCGTTCAGGCTTCAGATCGTTGGCAATAACCACACCCTTGTTCCTCATCAGTTGAGATATGTACGACGTCTTCCCTCCCGGAGCAGAGCTCATGTCTAAGACACGATCACCTGGTTGGGGCCCTAGTGCCATCACTGGACACATCGAAGCGGCACTTTGGAGCATGTAATGTCCCGCTAGATATTCAGGTGTTGCACCAATAGGGACAGTACTCTCGTATATTTTTAACCCCACCTTGCTCCATGGAGCCAGTGGATCAAGACGAACGCCACGTTTCATAAGTGCAGCCGCAAGGTCCTTCCGACGGGCCTTTAAGGTATTAACTCTAACGACCAATGGGCGAGATTTGTCCGACGCCTCAAGGAATTCAAGGCATTCATTTGGACCAAACATTGACAGGAAGTAATCCACTAGCTCTTGGAGATAGCCAAATAGCTCTGCCATGTCTTTCCCTAGTCGGTCAATATATTCCGACCGACTCCGTCCAACCTCCCTTCGTGTTTTGAAGTCAGCCAATACCTCCAAAATGTCCTCAATACGTGAACGTAATTCAGACGGAGGTACTACACGATTCTCATCATCCATTAGCTCTTCGGGAGTGGGTAAGTGAAACACAGACGTCTCCTGGGCAATGGTCCGTCGTAATTCCTCCTCTGCCTCCTCACGTTCAAGTTTCATCTCGGAATCGATGAGACGTGATTGACGTTCCACCTCGAGCATATCATCATCATCATCCTCATCATCGTCAGATCCAATTTTTGCTTCGAATTCGTCGTCGTCATCATCATCATCGCCTTCCTCGTCGGATGACATGAGGGCCATCTTCTTTGGTTGCTTTGGTTTGAGCCAGTTGGCATTCTCTAGTATACGCAGAAAGATGCGAAAAGTGGTTAGTGGGCACGTGAAAGCAGAATCTGAAAGAGAAATAATGATCAAACGGAAAGCATAATATCAAATATACATACCATCGGTAAAGCCCTTAACCTTTTTTTCAGATGCAATAGAGTTGTCATCATCATCGTTATCATCATCATCACTGCCATCACCCTCATCTAAATCCTCATCTGAGCTCTCTTCCACATTTTCCTTCTTGCTAGCAGACTGGGAAGACCGTCTGAGCGGTGTTGGAGCAACCATTTTTACGTCATCGTCGGATTCATCATCAGAATCATCATCTTCTTCTCCCTCGCTGTCCTCTTCTTCCTCTTGTTGAATCTTCGTATTGGAACGCTTGGGAGTTTTTGTATTAGAGTTGTCGTTGTTATTCGAATCATCTTCGCTACTATTGTCTGTGTTGTTATTTTGACCGATCATCTCGTCCATATCATCGTCGCTGTCTGTTGATTCATCACTGGGCTCTGGATTTGATTTCTTTTTGCCTTTTAGTGTATGCTTCTTCCCGAGAATGTTGCTCACTATTACTCCTCCTCCTTTGGCCCTTGACGAATTTGCACGGGGCGCAGCTGCCACGGCTGACCGCGCTGCTTTACCTTTGCCATCATCTTTCCCACCACCTCCCCTCTTGTTAGGAGGTGAAAGGCTGGAGATTTGTTTCCCGGATCGCAAACTTCTCCCCATCGTGTGATGAAATGAGAAAAGTGGGTGGTGGTTCGATTTGGCGGGAGAACTCTAGCTCACTTCCCAACCACCCGCGACGACTACTTCCTCCAGCGCAAATGATAAATAACATGGACTACCAAGGACAGAAATTATCCGAAAATTTATTCTATTACATCATACTTCTATTTGGCATCGTAGGCTGGATATATGGCTACATCCTCCAAGACTTTACGTACGTCTTTTACTCATGGAGTGTAGGTGTGGGGATAAGCTTGGTATTGTGTGTACCGGACTGGCCAATTTATAATAGACACCCTATTAAGTGGCTAGAGAGTATACCGGATAGAAGTGAGGAGGAGGAGACGAAGGAGGAGACGAAGAAGAGTAAATGATAATGGACAATTTCCAATGTCATCCTTTGGAAATTGCGAGTATCCTACGGGGAATGGAGCGGGGAATGGATATGTGTATTTATGGTTATGGTAATCATGTGAATTATCTCACATGACAGAAATTGGGGGAGTTTGGCAGGAAGGCGAGGGGGGTTAGAGATTGCTATTAGGCTGTGTTGTTAAGTAAAAGAAAACATCTAATAACATTTATAAGCAACACTGAATGATTGATTGATTTGGTCATTTGTGCAAACACAACAAATACCGAGTGAAGAGAGGAGAAGTACGTTCCTGGCAATGGTAATAAAGATCTCTCAAATTTACTTAGTGTAAAAGAAGATGGAATTAGATGGTCCTCTTCGCTCGCTACAACATGATGTTTCCTAAATCATTTTATTAGACGTGAATCATTATTTTTACCGCATCCTACTGCGAGATTAGACGGACTCGTAGGAGAATGAATCATCATCTCCAGTATTGATTAGATATGGCAACACGTAACCAATAACAACATCAGCTCCACATGTGATACGGCATTTTCTTCGACACTTCTTGCGTTTGAACCAAACAGCCGCTGAAGATCTGTCATTTCATTGTTATCTTCGTCAATAAAAATATCATCACCAAAGACAGCATTGAGTGGAAATGCCACATTACGTAAACAGTGACAATAACGGAGTGCACGCCATCTGATCTCCCTCATATTCTCGGAAAGCTCGAGAGAGAACATGGCTCTACAGTTGGATAACATGGATTCAGGGATCATGATGATGAGGGGCGGGACTCTGAAGTTGGTGAATATACAGTACACGAATGCGCCTGTTCCAATGATTTCAATGCCATCGTGGAGACGAATAGGAGTTCGGAGAGAATCATTGAAGGCTCCGTCCCGGATCCTCCTGAGTGAGTTGGGGACGTTTATCTTCGTAATGGAACGCTCACACCAATAGAAGGAATGATGCCCAATTTCAACGAGGCCTTCACAGAGCTCCACCTCGGCCAGCTTCTTGCGTTCGTAGAATGCATTAGTAGGGATTGCCGTCGGATGGATCAACCCGAACACAAACCACATTTTGCGGAGGACTCTCTCCTCCCTCCCCCATGTAAACGAATACCTCATTCGGTGGCATTGCTGATTGCTGATAATAGGTGCACTCGCAAGAGTCGTCAATAGAACCTCACCATCTACCACTCCTCATTCCTCCAACCACCACGTACAACCCTTACAACCTCTAACGCACACCCTTAGACAAAAAGTGTGTACGTACTACGTACAACGAAAGCATCGACAGCCATCATGGTAGACGATGAAGAGGACTTCGAAGACCTGTTCTCCTTCGGGGCATCATCCACTCCGGAGGATGCACCACCACTTGCCTCCGCTCTATCATCAGCAACTGAAGTCTTATCTGGAAGTAACATATCTGCAGGCGGCACTGCTGGCATCGAGTCAGCAGCAATGCAGTCTTCGATTGAACGTGCTGAAGCGGGAGATACCGACGACTTTGATGATCTCTTTGGCACCCCTCCTCCGGCCACGGTTTGGAAGCCTCATCGTGCATTATCCGATGAATTTCATGTCCATGACGACGACGATGATACGCGGGATATGCTCGAGTGGCTTGACGATGACGAGAGAGGCACTCCCACCCCCAGCGATGGGTCGTATCAACATGTTACTCCCCCATCTAATGACTCGACATCGGAGGGTGCCAATGTACTTGATGATGATGGTCTTGATTTTGATCAAATGATTATCGACGCAGATGTAACAGCAGCTCATACCACTGGCATGACCTCAAACAATGAGAATGAGAGTGCGTCACAAAGCGTTCATTCCGATGTGGTGGAGAATATTATGGTCGACCCCAATGTAAATGCGGACATCAAGCACGATACTTCAAAAACTAACGAGTCGATTCGCAAGACAGAACATGTTAAATCTCTTTTGGCATGCATAGAATCTGAACTATCATTTGATCAATGGGCAGACGATGATGATGATGAGATGCAAGATGTAGAAACAAAGGAGGTAATTGATGAGTCCTCGGACAAATACTCAACTATCGCAGATGTGGAAGAATCGGAGGATGCATCTCCCACGTCAAATGCTATGACATCTGTGGGTGAAATTACAGATCAAGCTCCACCAAAGAAAATATTCTCAACACTCGCGGATGCAATCCGATCAAGTTCATCGTCTACGGAAGATGTGCAATCACTATTTAGTCGAGAGGCAGGGTTCAGTAGTGAAGTGGGTGTACGCAAAGAGGACAGATCATATTTATGGGCAAAGGTGATATGTAACAAGGTCTTGGATGATATCGAGTCTGGAAGTTTAGCCGACTCGTTTCGTGAGTATCAGAAGAAGGGGGAAGTCACCCAAGGAGTGGAAGGGAATGAATATGGTGCTGCAATCGACTCTCTACTTCAAGAGGTTTGTAGCGTGAGCAATACAAATGCTGAATACCCGGCCAAGAAAATTGCATTGATCCAACTAGCATCTTTTCAATGTCGCAACAAATCATCTACGATATCGTCGTCACTGGGTATAGATTCACTAATTTTGCCCGTAGCACTAGCCATACTGGAAACTGGGATACCACTTGGGGCGGCTAGTGTAATTCTATCTCAAATTGAGCCATCATTTATGCCTATATTGAGGTTGGAACATGATGAAAGATACTTGGCAGCAAAGGCTTTGCATTCTGATTTCTACTTGCTTGCATGTTATCATTTGCCCATGCTCGTGATGCATTTGGATAGGCACTGTCCAGGTTGGTATTGGCCAAAAAATAGAGAATTGGTCATCAAAGACAAAGAAGGTGGAGACGATACAGTAAAAGAAGAAAAAGTAGATGCTCAATCGGGAGAAGAATCAAGTCCGAAAACTAAGAAAAGAGATTTGGAGCAAAACGGACTCGTTCCTCTTTCTTGGTTCGTCACGAATTTTGCTGGAGAATGTGGTACATCTTGCTTGACACACAAAATCATACTTCCATTATGGGATAATATCTTGACAAAGGGGGATCACTCGTGGAAGTACTTTCTAGCAATTGCTGTGTTTGACAAACAATCGGATGTCTTGCTTATGTCACGTGGGGACGAGCTTAGAATTGAGTTGGAGAGAGTATTGAATTTTCAACAGGGTTCAACAATCAATCCAGATGCGGACGTTATCGATGGATATGAGATGTCACGCGAATGGCAATTATCGGCAAAGTCTCTTATGGAATCTACGCCATCGTCAGTTATTGAATTATTGCGCTCGGCTGATGACAGAGCAGTTGCAAAAGCTCTTCAAGCGCGTCAGACGAAGACAGATGCAAGAGTCCAGGCTCAACAAGAGGCCGAAGAACAAGCCAGGGAGAAAGAACGGATGGAAAGGGAGAAAGAGGCTGAGAAGGCATTAACTAAGGCACGTCTAATTGCGTATTATAGAGCAACCTGTCCAGAAAAAATTGACACTGTTGACCAGATTCTGAAGATGTTCGAGGGCCGTACAGGAGTTTTGAATGACAAACTCAAGAACAAGGTGCGATTTTCTTTTCCTACTGTATCTTTATATAATCACCGTATTTAATCTCTTTCTTGCATCATTCATGTGAATGGCAACAGTACGGTAAGGGATTTCTACCAGCAGACGAAGAGTTCAAGGACCAAACACGTAATTTTCTGAACTCCTTCAGTCAGAGTATTGCCGACACGAAGAGAAGTTACTCCCTCGCGTTGGAACAGCGACGGAAGAAAAACGCTTCCCTTCTGCCAGAGAGTCGATCTCATGTTCGAGTGGTATTGGAGGTTTCTGCCACGGAAGTAATTCCTGTTATTGTCGCAACTAGGAGTTTCAACCTTGCTACTGGACGAAGAATCAGCCCAGGAAGAAGTAAATCAATTGATACGCTAAATTCCCTTCACTTTTACCTGGTTGATTGTAGACCAGAGTCGATTGCCTCCGAGCAGGGGCGATTTCCAACTGCTGTCTCTGTAAGTCCAGAGAAACTTCAGGACCCTGATGAACTTCAAAAGCTGACTGATATGTTCGAATCGCTTCGATCGTCTGTTCACATTTGTGTAATGGTGAGTTGACAGAATCGCATGCGCCCAGGCCTTCGTATCGCTCTCCATCCTTCGTATCGCTCTCCATCTCACGATATGTAATCACCTACTTTTCGATTCAGGGAGAAGGATTTGCCTCTTTTCCGGTTCTGTACAACCATTCTCTATCAAGTGCAGAAGAGAAGTTGCTTGAAGATGATGTGGCGAGGACAAGCAATTGTGCACTCTTCTTCCTCAAGAAAGGATTCCCGTTTGTGTCAGTGGTAAGTCTAGGTAATCAGTTGCGTTGGCTTTTGCACCTGATTAAATTACTCAACTTTTTTGCTATCAGCTCCGTGGTGGATTTGCAGCAGCTCATGCATTTCTCTCCCGAAATGGACCAGACATTGATATGATCCCAGAGGAGGTTCTCGTTGAATATGATCCAAGTGTGTCCTTGTTTGCACAGCTAGAGAAAGCTCGTCAGGAAGAGGAAGTTTACAAGAACGCTCCTGCGTCTCAAAAAACGGCTATGGTGAGTTTGACAGAAGCACAGGCCTTTATTTTGATGTGCAGTTACTCACGATGTGTAATTTTCTAGGCACTCCAAAAGATTATAGATCTGTCTATGGTAAGACTTACCCTAGAAGAGCAGCGCATCAATGACTTAGCAAATGACCGTGAAACATTGGATACAGTGAAACTCAAATTAGATAAGTTAATGAGTGGGTGGAAGGATCCGAAAGCCGTTATGCTGAATCGTGCCCCTATGAATAAAAAGTCAGTGGGATCTGAAGAGAAAACCAGATCAATTGAAGAAGTAAAAGACACGTCAGGCTCAAAGCTTTCATCCCTCATGCCTTCCAGCAGCACCCTTGACGATGAAAATAGCGTATCGTTATCGGGACCAATACATGACAAGCCTAGTGAAACTTTACCATTAAATGCATCCACCGAGAGAGAACGATACGACGATAGTAAGATCTCCGCTACTTTCGCATCATTTAGTCAACTGATGCAGAAGTCATCAATCAATTCAATACCTGTTTCCGCGAACGCGGAGGACCGAGGAAAGTCGACAATATCGGCCTTGGCAGCTCGACTGAAGGCAATGAAAGGTTTAGAGACGAAGGACTCGGAGAAAAAGGATGATTCCAAGGTAAAGAACCTATCTGCGACGACACCCTCTATTGTTGAAGGTGATAATAATTCATCGGTCGAGTCAACCAAGAAAGAGAATCCTGGGGTCAATATCTCCCTCTCAAATTTTGCGAATCGAATGAAATTTGGGCAGCAGACAGAAACTAGTAATCCTTCAACTGCGGCTGACAAACCCGTAGAAATGAAGATTGATGAAGGAACGAAAATGTTTACTGAAGAGGCCAACAAAACCGATGAGTTGAAGAAAAAGTTTGGCCAGTTTACCATGTCTTTCGGTGCAAGTTTATCAGGTCTTCAAAGTAAAACTGCTGTGGACGCAAATGTTTCAAGTGAGAAAACTGTAAAAGGTAAGGAAGGTGAGGGTGGGTTTGATAAATTCTCCAAATCAATGGGTGGGTTTGTTAGTATGCTACAAACGAAGTCTGATCAACCGAAGCAAAAGAGGCTCAATGAGGTAGAAGAGGTCTTATCATTTGGTGATGATGAAGACGTAACAAACACAACTGGTAGTACTATCTCGAATACAGATGGTGATGAGCTGACGGATTTATTTGCTGACGTTGATTTGGCATTACAGGATGTCTCGTTGTCAAACTCGGGAGATAAAGACTAACGAAAAAATAGTCGCCGAAATTGTGCTATGAAGCTAAATGATGTTAAATTAAATAATGTTTACTATATATATCGCCCATGTATCATCTCTCCGGCCAATTTCGATTCGGCAATAGTTACATTCTTTTGACTACTGATATCCTTGGGTGGGAATCCAGCGCGTAATTCAATATTGTGATTCTTACATTTGTCGGCAACGAAAGCATATAAAACTCCCACTAGACATGATGAATCAAAGCGCCGTACTGCACGTGATCCATCAGGTAATCGAAATTGTACTTTGATTGATCCAGGTGTCCCCTCAGGTGGTTCGTCCGTAAGGGTGTAACAGAATTGATCGTAGTTGGATGAGGAGGGTGTGAATTGTTCTAAACTCGCAGCCATGGCCGCATTTAACATTTCTTCCTCGGTCATTTCGCTCACACTCTTGCTACCACCTCCATTACTATGCCCATTTGCTGATGGTGGTTTTCCATCCAAACGTCGGCCACTTCCCACCTCCTTCCATGGATCAGTTGCACGTGTCGTGGCATTCGTCTTACCAGTTAACAAATCTTCCTCTTTCCACCAATACTGCGGCAGGCCCATATCATCCCTCATGGCTTCACTGGAGCAGGGTAGTGGCAATGAGTCCAAAACACAAAATACAGAATACCCCGCCTTTTGTAATGCCTCCATCTCGGCAGCTAATTTAAAGTGTGATATAATCTCTGGACGTTCAAGTGTCGAGTTCAAGTTGTAATATCTGTCATTGATCTTGCGTATTGCGAACCAATGACTTGACCGATTACAAATGAATCCATCCAATTGCGTCACATCGATCTTATCCCCCACACCCTCTTGTTTGATGTTGGGCAAATCAAGATTAAACCTACTTTTTAATGCCGAGCGTAATACCTCGATACTAAAATTACCCGATTCGTCGACATTCCCGGACCCCTCGGCAAGACGTTTCAAGTAATCTTTCGACGACAAGCCCCCCTCATTGTTCTGTGCCATGTAATTAAGTTCCATTTGATCTAGCTGTTGGGCTATCTCGGCGAGGGAATGGGGAGAAAAGGCATTCTGTTGCACGAGGTTGTTAAGAGCGTGTTGTCCGCAGAGCATGGCCTCCTGCCTTTCGTGATAGATCCAGTGTTGCTTGGACATAATGTTTACCGAAGCGAAAGAGTGTTGGACGAGCTGATGTTATGTCGACGAGAAGGTGAGCTTAATACGAGCGAGGGTAGGACGGGGTAAGTGTACTGGATACTACGAGGAGGGTTAAGGACGGGTTCGACGGCCGGATTCTCACATCGCCTTCTAAAAATAGGAAATCCTGGTGTTTCGGGTACGTGTATACACCTCTATTAACACCGGTAATAGGGCAGTTACCACACTACCTTTAGATAAAGTAAATAATCACTTCTCTGACAGAATGAAAACAGCTTCGCTCGGGCTTTTGGAGGTGCCGGTGGTACGTGTGAATAGAGTGGTTTCACGGCGTTT
>Ga0247832_1005455_pt1 | contig 14739 bp, 18 predicted proteins | sample LaCruzMarch2015__10_FD_192407 | JGI IMG/M metagenome (GOLD analysis project Ga0247832, IMG submission 192407) | Freshwater microbial communities from meromictic Lake La Cruz, Castile-La Mancha, Spain - LaCruzMarch2015_4m | ecosystem: Environmental > Aquatic > Freshwater > Lake | place: Spain... | reverse complement strand
ATTTTGTTATAAATGATCGTAATGATTCCAACCTCGGATTACTTTGCTCAGTCTTCGTCCATTCGTGATACGGTATCTGTTTGGGATGGAATATGTTCACGTACGTTAGGGGGATGGAACTCAATTCAATCACGCCAAAGTAGAAGGGTGCATAATAGTATCCGATAAATCTGCCAGTGGTGCAAAACCCCCCGCTCATGCTATATGCTACCAAAAACATCATCACGTGATGAGCGAGCATGAACGGGTCGTGCATTGGTGGACTTAGTATACTCATGGGGATATCCCACAGTAGCATCGCGCCTATCCCGTATGCCAATGGTATATCATGCGCATTATACTCGCCCCATATCCTATCGATTGCCGTACCATCATTATACGTATCAGTATAAAAGAACCAATCTCGACACCCGATACAAGTTAGTAGTAACATTGAAGGGAGGCATACGATTTTATGTGCAGTAAATCCTGAAAGAGCCGTCCATGGTCCATGAGGAAGTATATATCGGAATAGTATTGTAAAGATTATTTGCACTATAATGCATGCCACGCCTATATGCGTGGCTAGATCGGAGATAGGAATGATCATCGTCGTTTGCGGGCCGGAAGTGAAAGTGATGAGAAGGTCCGTCCGTCGTGACTTCAGGATTCGAGTTTGTGTGTGTGACATTGATTTTCATCATTGCCATAGATAGGTTGCCACCATGAAGCCGCTTCAACTGCCGAGCGCCTTCCTATCTTTATATACCGATACTTTGATCCCAACGACCAGGAGAGATATGACCGGTGGTGATGTCCACCTTGATGATGATACGTGCGCATCGACAAAAGCTGCCGTCGCGAATGTCAAGAAGTCGTCACGTCGATTGTTCTCTTTCGACGAGGCACGTAAGATAGCACGTGGACACGGCTTCGATTCGCACGAGGAATTCAACGAATATAGCTGTCCAGGTGCGTATCAAATTCCGAAGGATGCGAATATAGTTTGGGCCGCCGAATGGACAAGTTGGGAGGACTTTCTCGGTGTACCGCTATCGTTTCACGAGGGACGGAATGTGGCGCGAGCATTGGAAGGCATTGACACGGAAATATCATATACTTATTTGATTACGAGTAAGGGTATTCCCGATGATCATATAGCGAGTCGATTGCCATTGCGACCTGACTTGAAATACAAGTCTGAATGGTTGGGTTGGAACGATTTCCTTATCGGATGATCCCAACAGGAAATAAACAACAATTGATGGACGGAATACCTGCTTTCTTGCAACGAATATCTAATATTGTAGAAGTATTTATTGAATTTTTGTCCCCCCACCCCCAATCACGTTTGTTACCATGCCTCCAACCCCCCCCACCCATCTCTCTCTCTCTCCATAAACTTGTGTGTGACTGTCAAACTCAGTTGGCCTCATCCAGATAGTCCTGAATCTGCTCGGGTGTTAACAACCTAAACTTCCCATCACTCTTATTAACAACACCCACTTCGATATTATGACCACTCATTTCCCCCTCAAATCCCTCTCTCAATGTCAATAATGCCGTATGAATAGCATCCTCCAATTCCATATCCTCCTGATACCGTTTCTCCAGGAAGTTATTAGCATTGACATATCCCTTACCAATAGCCGTGGCCTTCCAACCAAAGTACGCACCAGATGGATCCACCTGGAATAATCGAGGTACCCCGTCTCCATCCATCCCCGCCACAAGGAGTGATACACCAAATGGCCTTACACCCCCACTTTGAGTATATTCTTGCATTACCGATGCTGTCGACTTTACGAGCTGTCCTACAGGCTTCGTTTCACGATATTCTCGAAAGTAGGCCTGTGCAGTCTTACGAGCCTTGCGTACTGATATATATATTATTGTTTATAGTGTGTGATTATATTTGCGAATCGAGGGAATGCAAAAACATCCCCCGATCGTAAAGAGAGCGAGAGGAAAACAACAATGTATGAGATGTGTGTGCATTGTCAAAATTTGTTAATTACGACAGACTCTCTCTCTCAAAAATACCCATCACATACATTAAACAATAGTAACAACAACATTTGGCAACATAACGAACAATGAACCAACAGTCCAAAACGTACCAAGGACTCGATAATCCGGTCCAACTCCAGCATACACAAAGCCACTACTATCGGTAATCTTCTCAACCTTCCTGACACAACCGGTATCTACCAATGGGCTGCCAAATTTCTTATCCGTGGCAATGACTACACCATCTACGGCGGCAATACCGAGTGCCGTCCGACCATTGGCCACGGCATTTAGAGCGTACTCAATCTGTAATAACTTGCCGGTGCGGGAAAATGTGGTTAGCGAGAAGGAGTAGGCTGAGTCACCCATGATGTGCCGCTATTAATGAAAGATAAGTACGGTATGATCGGGACTGAGAGGGTAGAATAGTGGACAGTGGACAGCAATGCAACGAGACGGAGCGAGGTTACGTCTTCGTCTTCGTGTAATACTACTCTGTCTTTCGTCTCCTCCTCCTTCGTCGCGGGTCGACAAGATGATAGGGTCTCCGTCGTCGATCATTCAGTCTCAGAGCGCGGAAACCTCGAGAACTGGGAGACACTATCGTACTTGCTGCGGCAGCCAGTACACCTATCGCCCTCTGCCGCTGTCAGCTCTTCCTGCGTCCCTCCTTTGCTCCGTCGTTCTCAAATCAAAATCGATACAGTCATCATCCATCAACCAAAGCCTTTATATTGTCAAACAACACATACATCATAATATAAAAACATTAATACAACAACATGATAGATCCCATGGCCGACATTGACAACCCCAACGCTGCCATGTCGGCAGGCGGTGGGGGGTCGGGTGATGCTGATGGGGATGGTGATCATAGTCAGGAGGTATTTGATATGAATGCCTACCGAGCAAACTTTATTAAGATGGATAAGATACGTTCATTCATGGGTATTGCATCCGGATGTGTTGCTGGTGTATGCGGATTAACTGGCCTGTCGGGTCTGGGTAAGTTCTGTGTATTTTACATGTACTTTGGCAAAAAAAAGTGTGTATGCAATGGAGCAATTTGAAGGAAAGGAATTTTGCTTCGCCGATCTTACAAATCATTCTTCTTGACACATTACTTCTTCTTTTATTTCTCTCATATTTCAAGTATGCTTCCTTGTATTGCACATTGTTGTGAATCTTTCCCTTCTGGGCGTAAAGATGAAATTTGATCTGCATTCATATACCCGGGAGTCCATGTTCGTTTTCCTGACAGCTGATATACAAAAATGTGCCATGTCGTTCATGCTATTTTGGACACTGTTTTACGGACTGGTGTACTTGTTCTAAGGAGTTGATGAAGGAGATCAAATAGCTAAAATTAATAAAAAATCTGCAATCAATCCCAATGCTCAAGGCAGACATCTTCGTCTTGTGTGCAACAACACAAACAAGACGGATGTAAATATTTTCTCGAGTGAGTTAAAAAAATTACTGCTTTGCATGCCTTTGCTCAACACATTTTGCACAGTCTTCAAAAAGAGTCCTAGTCCATCTCCATTCCTAGGGTGGTGACTATTAATTTCACCAGCAGACATACATAGTGTGTGACGAGGTGAGAGAACGTTCCATTTCGAACTCCCAAACCATGTCAAACGCCAAATCAAAGTCGTGCATTTTTCCAAAGAAAACTGCTCGAGCATTTTTTGCTCTGTTTTTCTCCTCCTGCAAAGATTTATCACATGCATTTACACCTCTACGACCATGATCTCGAACAATCTCCGCCGTTATCTACTCCTCAAGCGCGTGCCACTGTCGCAGTTGCGAGCTCCTACGTCGAGTAATACCGTCCCTAGCATCCTGAATGGAACGTATCGCGTTACTCCTCCGACGCTGCGTTTTAAGTCATCGAATGCGAAGTTGATCCATAAAACAATTACCACCGACATTCGTACCGCAATCGCTACTGACCTACGTTCCGTCGACATCAACAGGGATGGTCATATTGATGCCAAGGAACTTGGTGATCTACTGCGTAAGCACAATGATCAATTCAAGGAGGAGGAGATTGTCGAACTGTGTGAATTGTACTACACTGGTACCGGTGGGAGTTCCGTGAGCATTGACAAGTTCTTGGACGCGTTGGATGCAGCTGCCGGTGGTGGCAGTGGAGATCATGAGAAGGTCCAATTGGCTGCTATACCGAATGGCAAATTTAAGACACATCCATTAGGGATCGGCACCTGCGCTAGTGAATACATGTGAGCTACTTGCATTTTTAACATGAATGTTAATGATTATGGATATCATTTGTTGCGCAAATATCTCACAAATCTTTTCTTGCTGTGCTGTATTCTCCCAACAACAGGTTTGCAAAATCTCACGGCAAATATTCGGAAGAAGATCTGAAGATTGAGCTTTCTCACAGGGAACCTGAGAATTTTACTGACAAGTCTGCCCTTTTCGCAGTGAGGTGTGTAAGGCTTTTCTTTGACGTTGGTAAGTTTGGTGGATGTATCCACTTTAACTTTTGAGGATTTGAAACCATTCATTCCAATCGTTTTGCTTTTCTCTTAGGCACTATGTGGAATGTCGGAGCGATTACGAAAGAGAAGATTCTGAACCGTGCAATCTTCCTGGAGACTATTGCTGCAATTCCTGGCATGGTCGCTGCCATTATTCGGCACTTCCGATCGCTGAGGAATATGGTCCGCGATGGAGGCATGCTAAACATGTTTCTTGAAGAGGCCAATAACGAGCGGATGCACTTGTTGACTTTTATTCGTATGAAGGAACCAGGATACCTCTTCCGAGGAGCTGTGGTAGGCTCCCAATTTGGATTCGGCACTTTCTTCTTAACGATGTACATTATCAATCCCGCGTGGTGTCATCGTTTCGTTGGGTACGTCGAAGAGGAAGCATGTCATACCTACACCAAGATATTAAGCGAGATGGACAATGCTGCACCTGGTAGTGATCTTAACAAATGGAAGAACGAGCTTGCGCCCAAGATTGCTAAGGGATATTGGCACCTGGGTGAGAAAGGTACCGTCTACGATGTAATGATGGCCGTTCGGGCAGATGAGGCTGAACACAGGGATGTCAACCATGCTGTGAGTGGTTTGCCAGACGATACAGTCAATCCTCTCTATGATCCCAGAGTTAAGATGGATGTCATGCTGAGGAAATATGTCCAGGACATTATGGAGAAGGAGAGTAATAAAAATCATGCAAGTCTTTCCTAAGAGTAAGGAAAGGAACAAGTATATTAGTTGTGGGGATTGAATGCTTTGATATGAATTATGCATGTGTCGACAAATTTGTTAGCCATTGTTTGAGTAATTGACGTTTGCTGTCTTTGAAAATAAGCTGCTGTTCCTTAAGGTAGGGTGTTTTCTTCTTCTTCTAATAAACTATCTTATGGATCCGCCGTCTTCCATATACGGATAGTCCCATCCTCACTCCCCGTGGCATAACTCATCCCATCCGGATGATACCGTAAACAACGTACCGGTCCATGATGTCCCTTATGACATTCTATTTCTTTACCGGTAGTAAAGTCAAAGACATATACTAGTAGATCACTCCCAAGCTGCCCGCCCTCTCCCTCGATCCCGCCTGCCACTGTCCCCAATGCCATCGATCCTCCTTTCCGACCACCCCCGGCAATAAACTTAGTACCATGTTGAGGGTGGAGTGATGCGCCCCCCTCTTCACGAAAGTGTATTGGCATAAGATGCGAATGCAAGATTTGATACGTGGCCATGTCAAAGAATGTTACATGTTGACCAGATGCAACAGTTAGTATAGTTTGTTTCGTCGTTGGTAATGTCGTGAGTTCTATATCGCGTACACCACCTTTCACCTGAAGTGTTCGTAGTAGTTGCTTCGTCGGGTCGGGTTCATCGACGTTCCAAAATCGGATAATCCCATCTTCTCCAGCGGCCAGGACCGTGGTTTCATTCAGCCAAATACACTTGGATATCGAAACTTTCTCCTCGGCGGATTGGACGAATATTAATGGCTCACGCGTCGGTTCTGTAATATCGTATATCCGCAATAATCCCTCGTGTCCACCGGTGGCCAATCGTTTCGAATTACACCCCCAATCGACCGTCTTGACCACGTGCTTGTGCGCAAAGCTGAATAAACTCGCGCCGGTGATGGCATCCCAAACCCGCACCGAGAAGTCGCCGGAGGCCGAGGCGGCGAGACATCCCGTCGGATCGAGACGCGTGGACCATACGGCTCCCTTGTGTCCGGCGAAGGTGCCGATCCAGTCTCCGGTGTTGGCATCCCGCAGCATGGGTAATTTGTCGTGACATGCGGATATTAATAATGTACGATGTTCGTCAATGGAAGGTTCCGTGATGGTGCAGAATTGTAGCTCGGCAAGAGGGCGGGTATGGCCCGGGCAGACTATGGGGATTTGACGACCGACCGTAGTTGCATTAGTAGTGGCTGCTGCTGTTGGCGGTGGCTCGGGGATGATGGATGCTGCCATGGTTTCCTTGTATCTCCTTGTAACCGGAAATAACGTGTGTTTGAGCTCGATAAATCGTAGTGCGATTTTTGGCAAATAAGTCAGTTTATGTCCAACAGTTCGTGGTTAGCGTTCGCGTCTGTGTGTTACCGACGAATTATTGCTGTTCGTGATGATAGGAGTGTTCAAGCCATGATGGCTGCTAGTGATCCCATGTGCATTATTTCGACGGGGAGAACATCCAAATAATATTATGATACCACGTCCACTTCGTCTTCTTCTTCCAACATGAGGGAAAATACACGACGACGGCGTATACTCAATCTACTCCAACATATACCAACATTTGCATTCCGATTCATACGTCTATTAACCTTCGTGCTTTGTCTACTACCCGCCTTCGTTACATTTGCCTATCATTACATGATGTGCGACAGACGTGTCATATATTATGGCACCGACCCGAATGGACGTGCAACGTTGGCCGATATATTCTCATCCACGACCATCTTTTCGAAACGACGGTATTTAGATATCTACGGCAGTTGCTCGGAAAAGATGATTACGACAAAGAGAACAACAACAACGAAGATGACAACGAAGGAGAAGAAACCCGTTGTTGTATTTCTAACAGGAGGAGCATGGATTATTGGATATAGAATGTGGGGTACGCTACTAGCACGTGCACTCGTTCCATTTGGCATACTAGTCATCATACCCGATTATCGTAATTTTCCATGTGTTGATATAGCGGGCATGGTGGAGGATGTTGATGCCGCCATACAGTGGGTATTTGACCATGTGGAGGAATATGGTGGTGATGCCAACAATGTTATACTCGTTGGGCAGAGTGCTGGTGCACATATAGGGGAAGTCATCGTGGCCAAGAAGGTCCTTGATTGGTTACGGACTGAGCGGAAACAATACCAACCACCACCCCACGAAGGTATAAATAATCATTCGTTGTCATCAAAATCAATGGAAACGAATCAGCTAAAATCAACATATTCACCACAACAATTACGTGGATTCATATCCACATCATGTCCACATAACCTAGTTGATATGCGACTTGTATTTCACAAGCATGGATTTAATGCCAATGTCCAATGGAGTATATTTGGTGGACTTGGTGAAGGTAATAATAATATCAACAATGATGGTAGTGAAGGAACAAACGATGATGTTCCTGCTCCAATAACACGACGGTATTCGCTTGGATTGTTAGAAGGGTTGGCACCAGGAGTATTTGAACGATGGAGTCCCTATCACTTGGTTATGCAATGTCATACTGAGTATATGTCATTACCACCAAGACCATCTCGCAGGACGACGAGGACGACATTGAGGAGAGATAACGAGTGCTGTCGACCTGCCCTAAAGGAGATATTTCCAAAGCTATGCATCATTCATGGCACCGCCGATGAAACTGTACCAGTTATTGAGGCAATCGAATTTGTCTCATTACTCAATCAGCTTCATATACCCACAGAAACGAGAATGTACCATGGTTGGAGTCATACTGATCCTATATTAGAAGCACCAATGTGTGGTGATCATTCGTATCATAGTGATATATTTGAATTAGTAAAATTATGGACATTGGATAACGACGACGACAACGACGACGACAATGATGGTATTTCAATAGAGAATGAGACGAATGGTAATCGCAACAGTCAACAAAGTAAGCAACGGGTCGTCGATATAGCAACATTTGACGAAAGACATCCATTATTGCGTCCAATATGCCCCACGGTACTCGTAAATATTGCTCGATTTTGTAATCCATTTTGAAAAATGGGGTTTGAGATAGATAGAGAGATCCATAATACCAAATATATATACATATGCATGCCAATGCATGCCAATCCCTCATATTTGTTTGGTAACAAAATAGATGTCTCTCTTTGATTTTATTTCCTGACTCTAAGACCTATCATTTCATTTTCGTGCTGAAAATCTTCTCTTAACTCCATCCTTTCTTGGCATTCTTATCTTCTTCATCATCATCACCCTCTTCCTTCCCTTCCTCAATGATAAATTCATTCAACTCTGCCCATAATGTATCTCGCTCTACCCCCTCCATGGCACCTTTTAGTTTTGCACTGTGTTCCTTTTGATCAATAGCGTACCATAATTTACATACATGTGTATCATGTTCCTCATCTGCTAATGGCAATGCAACTTTATCGGAAATATATATCGGTGGACCAGCTTGTAATAATCGACGTAATTCAGCCTGACAAGTGGGTGCTTTTACTCGTGTTATATATTGTTCAAATTGTGTTTCTAATAACTGCTGTATAACGCATAACTCAAATTGTGCAGCCTGCCATTGCATTGATGGATATGACTGATATTCGACTTTTTTTGAATAATAGTAGCAATAATAAAAGTATGACAACGGCGTATTGAGTGTGGTATACAAATTAGGAGTTATCAAATGAAAAATAATCATTTTCATCCTCATTCTCTCCCTCTCTTTTTTTTCTCACCATAATTCTGATCTTCCTCTGTAATATCCTCCATTGTACATAGACAACACATTCCTTCTGTTGGTTTACCATGTTGATATTCCTCATTTGATTCTGCCATGCCGGATAGAGATATGCCCGAAGAAAAAGTTTGGGAGGAGGCTTGTGGCGGGAGCATTTCAGATCCAAAAAAAATGACCTGCACCCCCTCTCCTGCTGAGTGGTATCCTTCTCTTTGGTAGCGTTGAAGGCGTCTCTTTGTTGGGCCATGATGGTAGACACCAATAACAATAATGATGGTGGTGGCATGTCATCCCCATCGGCGGCAACGGCCGGAGCGAGTGCTGTGGCTCCTCCTCCTTCGGCCGTGGTCTCACGGATTACGTCTGCTTGTATGGATATTAATGATGGTAACCCTCCTAACCCTAACAAAGAAGAAGCAATTATTGGAGAAGGAGGGGTACGTGATGTTATGGGTATTAGAGGAATAACAACAACAACAACAACAATTGCCACAGCCACGCGGGAAGGACGGGTCAATTCATTAGCGGAAGCATCCCCCAGGAAGGGAGGAGGTCCTATTATTACTACTACTACAACTCAGGAGGATGCGGCAAGAATAAACAACACCAATCTTCCCCCTTCGTCAACAATGGTTCCTGCTGAAGGAGGAGGAGCTTTAGTAGCCACAGGAGTAGCAGCAGCAGCATCCTCTTCAATTACCAATGCAGCAATTTCAGCAACGGCAACCTCACCCACATCAAATTCACCCGAGACGATATCCTACAGTGCCGAACGTATAATAGGAAATGGATCATTTGGGGTAGTCTTTCAGGCGAGTGTAGTTGAGACCGGGGAGATTGTGGCTATTAAGAAAGTATTGCAAGATAAACGATTTAAGAATCGTGAATTACAGATAATGAGACAATTGGTCAAAGATGGACATTCGAATATTGTGGCATTGAAGCATTGTTTTTATAGTCAGGTGAGTATAGTAGTGAAATCAAAGATTGGGGGTGGGGGGATAACCAATGTTTGAGGGTGTGGCATTGACTTTGTTTGGATTTTTTTTTTAGCATATATACTAACTTTTCACTCCCCCCCCCCTACACACACATACATGCACACACTTCGTGTGTTACGCACTTCCTCCGACAGGGTGAAAAGCAGGACGAACTATATCTCAACCTTGTCCTTGAATATGTCCCCGAGACAGTCTACTCTATTAGTCGTCAACATCATAAGTCAAAATTGGCACTCCCACTACTATTTGTCAAGCTATACCTATATCAATTATCACGTGCATTATCACATATTCATGCACTTGGGATATGTCATCGAGATATTAAACCACAGAACTTACTTGTCAATCCTATGAATCAACAATTGAAGTTATGTGACTTTGGGAGTGCGAAGGCATTAGTCCGGGGTGAACCGAATGTTAGTTATATTTGTAGTAGGTATTACAGAGCCCCAGAGTTAATATTTGGTAGTACTGACTATTCTACGGCAATTGATATTTGGTCACAGGGTAAGTAAAGAGAAGTGTCGTCAATCATTGGTCGATTTTTTTTACAAATTGATCGACCATACTTAACTCACACAAACATCATTTCATCCCTCCTTTTTCTCTCTCATCGTTCCACATAGGCTGTGTTGGTGCAGAGTTGCTACTCGGTCAACCATTATTCCCCGGTGACTCCGGTGTAGATCAGCTTGTCGAAATTATCAAGGTCCTAGGCACACCCACACGAGAAGAAATCAGTTCCATGAATTCCAACTATACTGAATTTAAATTCCCCCAAATTAAGGCATGTCAATGGCGTAAGGTCTTTCGATCAAAAACACCGGAAGAGGCTATAGATTTTATTGGGTCAACGTTGGCTTATGACCCGGAACGTCGGATTAAACCGTTGGATGGATGTGGGCATCCATTCTTTGATGAATTACGAGATGAACGTACCCGATTGCCAACGGGATATGCATTGCCACCACTGTTTGACTTTACCCATCATGAATTGGCATCCTCACCAGAATTATTATCCAAGGTAAGAGGGTTTAGTATGTTGAGTATTACCATTTGATTGCAATTTTTGCTTACTGTGATTGACAAATTTCACACAACTTTTCCGACCTGAGCAGCTCATTCCGCCGCATGTAAACATCGATAATTCCGACAAAGGCGACTCAAAGCCTCCCGCGAGATGATCAGCCGGGGGAGACGGGCGATGATTCTGCAAACATGGATTGGAGTCTGAGCCTAGGTCATATTTCAAATCTTTGTTCAAGATTTGTTCCTAGCCATTAAGTGGAGGGGAGGGGAGGTGGGGGTGAAGAGAGGGTTTGGGATCAGAACATAAATCCTACTGATCGATGCATCTAGAGACAAAGATGGGGTTGTTCTTACACGGGGGAAATGAAGAGACGATTCTCAGCAAGGGCAGTTTGCTTCCTTGCCACAAAATAGTCAACATAATTCATAAATAGGTTCTCAAAGATCTTTACGTTATAGGGGTTGCTTGTGTTTTAGTTGGTGTCAAAAGGCAAGTTGCAAGCTGAGAGTTAGATATTCTGCTAAACTATAATTTCAATGAAAGGGTTGCATTCTGCTGAATTTTATAACTAGAGAGAGAGTGGTCGTCCATGAGCTTCTCATTACTTAGGAACAAGTTGTATCGGATTGACAGCAGCCCCACTTCATCCATCACTTTGCGCTTCAAATCTTCAACAGAGTTCGATGGGAGGACCTCAAATTCATAGCTATTGTATCTATACAGCACAACTACCTTAAAAGGTATCGACTGTAGCAAAGCTACGAGCCCACACGCTTGGTCCGAAGATAGGTCAAGTTCGTCCATGTGCTTATCGGGATTGAATTGCCTGAGTAAAGAAACAGTGGTCCAGCCACGATCGGCGAGAGCTTTAGCAGCGTCATCAAGTCCCCACTTAGTCAGTAACGCTGCCAGCTCTTTGTCAACAGTGGTGGCTTTATGCATGTCTAAGGGCTTTGCCTTTACATCAAGAGTTGCGTCCAATGATTTGACTGAGGCAACAGATTTCTTCTGCACATTGTCGATAGTGTTCGGTGCTGGCATCTCTGAATGAACTTTGTCAATGGGCTTCGTTCCCACGTCAAGAGTTTCCGAAAGTTTCACCTCAACATCAACAGTCTCCCATAATGCAATTGAATTCGGGGAAGGGCTATGGCTCTACCAAGTCCCACATCCCTTGCTCGTCATTCAGTATCTCCCATTCCTCTGACATCGTGCTCTCTCTCTCTTTGAGGGTGCAAAACAGGGTCACGTTCAGTCGATTTTCACGTCGATTTTGAGCTCTTGGTTTGGTGAAATTTCACGGTCATGAAAAAGGGTCTCAGAAGATTGTGATGCACATACACATATGAAAGAGCTATAGATATTAAGTGTGATTCAAAAAGCTCTTTAGATTTCACATCAAATATGTTCTCTTGGATCTCCACTATCGTAGATATATAACATCCTCTCTCTCATTGGTACAACCGTATAAGCTCATCTGATACCGCACTTGGTGTTAGCACACCCAAATCTGTAAATAGTAAAGTTATGTACTTTGCGGGTGTAAAGTCACATGGTGGATTTTCAATTGATACTGATGATGGAAGAGCCACAACCTTTCCAACTTTTCCCTCGCCATCTTCTTTCTTATTCTCTGTATTATTAAGTGTATCAATGAACTTTAATGATGACCCACCTCCACCTCCTCTATTTCCTGTTGTACTACTAGTAGTTGCAGTATTCATTTCTGGCAAGTCTGCATTATTCAACGGATACAATCTAGTAAACTTGTAACTCTCAGCGGCCACATACAGCGGTACACCCATTTCCTTCGCCACGACACCTAATGCAAATGTCCCGATCTTATTAACAGTCCCACCATTCTCCATTACACAATCGGCACCGACTAATACCATATCAACACGTTCCATAATATATCCCATGGCAGAATCGAGTACGACAGTGGTGGGTATATTGGCATTAATGTACGACAGTGCCGATTTGGCACCCCCAGCATCCGGTCGGCCTTCTAGCACATACACTTGAAATCGTTTACGTTCGACCAATGCCGCACGTAATAGTATCGATTCGACCACACGAGATCGACCATGTGTTAACACTGCACACCCCTCCCGGACAAATGTACACCCTACCGTGCTGATAGTATCACGTGCACGTATGGAATAAGATGCAAACGCGGTACCGCGATCGAGGACTAATTGACGACAGGTATTAAAGTCGGGCGTTTCGAGTGTGACACGCGTTACGTGTTTCATGAATATTTCACATCCGGAGGAGAGTGCTATATGATACCGTCCTGCGAGTATATATCTAATAGTACTGCTACTAACAACAACAACTGCATTGTCTTTATTATTCATTCCAGTCGTAGGAGGATCGACAACTATTATTGGGCCACCCCGACGAGCAAAGTCAAGCATCAATTCAGACGCCTCACGCAATGCGGCTTGTAATCCCATCATCGTTTCAGCCTGTGATCGACGTATCACATCCAAGAGTACACGTATGGCAGCAACTGGAAGAGGGATGCAGGAGGATAGTCGTTGCTGATGTTGTTCATATGTCAATGAGGGACTATCATCAGACGATGACAACGACGATGTTGGGGAAGTGGTGGTGTCATGGAAGGAGGAGGATGATTTAGACAGGTGGAACACCAAGTCGGCTATGACCGGATGTTGTTGCTGCTGCTGCTGCTGCTGCTGCTGTGGATGATCCATAGTTAACTAAGAGGGAGGAGTAGGACGAGGGAGGATATGTCCTACCATAGGACTGAGTGAGGAAGTGAGAAAATGCGGGAACATGTCATTCATGTGCATTTTTTGACCATGGCCGAGGATCCAAATAATGCCGAGAATGAGGAGGAGATAGACAATGACGATAATGATCATGATGACATTAGTGAAGAGGATGACATGGATGATTCGGGGGAGGGTAGCGAAGAGGAGGATGAGGATAGTGACGAGGAGGATACTATTAATGAGGAAATTGTGGAAAAATTCATCCGAACGTTTCACACTGGCGACTACAACGTTGAATTAGACAACGCGCTTTGTTATGATCGAGGTGTAATCTTACCGGCTCAACCCACACAGGCGTCATATATTAAGCCCGATAACTGGATTGAGAGGAATCGAATTGGACTGGAGAAATTGGAGGAGCAGCTGCAGACTTGCATCCGAAAGGTGACAAATCACGATAAAAGTTTTGAATTAGAGTTGATACGCGCTGTATGGGATCAACGCATGGATAACGAAGCACCCATCGTTTGGCATGAACCAATCTTAGATAGGTACTGGGATCAACTTGAAGAATTGATAAAGCAGCAGGAAATATTCACAAATATTCAACACATAAAAATTTGGAATGTAGAAATGAAGAAGGAGCGCCTTGCTGTGTTAGTTGCTATCTGTCGTTGTGGATTCGACAATAATTCATATAATTTTTTCGTTTTTTACAACGCCAACCTATGCGGAGAGGGCATCATATCTATTTCGAAGCTGGTTGATGTTTGTACAACGTTGCAAAGTTTTTCCATCAGTCACAATCGGATTGATACTATGACATCAGGTGTTTGCCTTTCTAGGTCATTAACCCTTTGTTCACCGTGGCACATTTTTGGCACATTTTTTTCAGTACCGAGCCTACGTAGGAACTAGTGGCCCATTCAAGAATCTTAAATAGGGTCGATATCGAGAATAGATAAATGTCATAAAAAACGGCCGTCATATATTAAACTATTAACATCAAT
>Ga0247832_1005453_pt1 | contig 14742 bp, 14 predicted proteins | sample LaCruzMarch2015__10_FD_192407 | JGI IMG/M metagenome (GOLD analysis project Ga0247832, IMG submission 192407) | Freshwater microbial communities from meromictic Lake La Cruz, Castile-La Mancha, Spain - LaCruzMarch2015_4m | ecosystem: Environmental > Aquatic > Freshwater > Lake | place: Spain... | reverse complement strand
TAATATAAATAATATAAATAATATAAATAATATAAATAATATAAATAATATAAATAATATAAATAATATAAATAATATAAATAATATAAATAATATAAATAATATAAATAATATAAATAATATAAATAATATAAATGTTAAATATGTTACATTTGGTAATGAAAATTTATCATAAATTTTATCTGAAAAAGAAATGAAAATATTAAGTCAAGAAAAAAAAGTTTTAATTTTTTTCTTAATAAAATATAAAAATCTTTTAGATTTTTATATTTTGTCATTTAAAATTATTTGTTGAAGAAAGTATTAAAATGGTTCATTTTAATAATGAACAATTAATTCTAGTTTTTGCTAGAATTAATTTCAAAACTTAGTTTTGAAATTAGTCTAATATAAAACGTATTTTTAATAGTAATAAATTTAAAGTTAAATCTAAAGAATATGTTTATCTTATTTATTAAATAATATTGAAAGTTTTATTGAAGATAATAATATTGAGGAAACAATTAATTAAAAAAGTAAACGATAATAATATTAATAAAAATTATAATTTAAATAATATTAAACAATTAGTTTATAATAATTCTGATAAATTTTTATTAAAAAAATTAAATAATTTGAATACTACATAAATTAAATAATAATAAATTCTTAGTAATTTAAAATAATAAATTTAAAGTAATATATAAAAATAAATATTTAAAATAAACACATTTACATAATTATTTTAAATATTTATTTTTATATAAGCTAATAATTATATAAATAAACATAATAATAATTAGGTATCCAAAAATGTGTGAATTAATTTTGGTGTAATATTTAAATATATATTAAACTAACAAAAAATTGAATATTAAACTAATAAAATGTTCCTAATAAAAAACTCCAGTACCGTAGCCATTTGGCTCAAGCTCCCGTCTGGTTCAAGCTCATTTTTAGCTCAAGCCATGGCTGCACCTGAGCCTTGCCCATTGTTTGGTGTGAGGGGTGATTGTTCTATCTGCCTGAGTGAGGTTGAAAATCAACGTGCCCCTGCCCCCGCAGCAGAGGTGAATGCCTCCTACTTTCGAGTCGATGAGGGAAGGCTTTTGCCGGAGGATGTTGACTGCCACTATCGAGTGGCAGAGGGGATCATTTGGCCAACAGGTATGCCTCACCCAAATGATGTTCAGGGAGAGCCGAGGTTCTCTGGTTCTCATGGCATGAGGTGTTGCAGATGCCTTCAGCCTGACATAGATAAGGATCTGTATGATGACCCCACCTACAGAGGTGATCAGGATTCGGTTGTGTGCATCATGTGCTGGAAGTGGTTGCACATCAAGGATTCCGGATGGCAGTGCTACACCGATCCTACCTTGGGCAATTTGTGGTGGCATCATGCTGCCACAGATACGTCACAGTGGGAAAATCCTAATTGGGAAATTCCAGAGTGACAGTTTGTTGCATCCTGCTTCTGCAACAGGTCTTTCAAGCTTTTCAAGCTTGTGATACAGATAAGACCACAAAAAGAAAATATATTTATATTTTTTTTTATTTATACTTTTAATTATATTATAATAAATTTACATAGATATATCTAAATTTATTATATTTTGACAAACTATTTATAAATTTAGTTTTTGCATATTTACTAATAAACATCTATTTTATATACTAAAAAAATGATAATTTTATTATAGTTATATAAAATTATTATGATAAACAAAATATTTATTGATTAATTATAAAGAATATATATTATATATTTAAAAATATATAATATATGTTAAAAATGTTTTATATCCACCTCAAATACTGTGATTTTTCCTAATTCATTTATTTTGTCATCAATAGTTGCAATAATAATAGTATCTTTTCTCTCTTAATATATTGTTATATTTGGTAATGAAAATTTATCATAAATTTTAATAACGAACGATTAATTTCAAACTAAGTTTTGAAATTGACCACAATATAAAAATATTTTTATTACAAATATGAGAGATAATTTAGCATATATTTTCATTAAACTACAAAATAATTAATTATTTTATACTTTAATCTAAATAGGAGTTTATATGTATTTTTAATGGTAATAAATTTAAAGTTAAAACTAAATAGTATGTTTTGTCTGATTTATTAAATAATCATCTAAATAATATTGAAAGTTTTATTGAAGATAATAAAATTGAAGAAACAATTAATTAAAAAAGTAAAGCTTTTTTAATTAATTATTAAGGCAAAAATGTTTATTTTTGCCGAAACATTTAAAAATACGTTTTATAAAAAATCTTTAGAGTTTTTATAAAATCCTATTTAGATTAAACTAAATAATAATTAATTATTTTTTAGTTTAATGAAAATAAACACTTATTTAAATTTATTAGAGAACTAAATGATGATAATATTACTCAAAATTATAATTTAAATAATATAAAACGATTAGTTTATAATAATTCTGATAAATGTTTATTAAAAAAATTAAATAAACTGAAATTAAATGATTTTAATAATGATAATTATATAATTTAAATAAATTAATATGAATTTATCTAAAATGGAAAATAAAATTACAAATTTTGTTAAATCAATAGATATTAATATTCAATAATATTATTAAAAAAATATAAATTAAAATTAAATATTATTAAAGATCTTGATTTACAAAATAATAATAAAAAAATTTAATTTTATTTATTAAAATTATAAACATAAACAAACGAGATGGATTCATGAACAAATTTGTAAAAATAATAATACTAATAATAATAATATTTTATTAAAAAATGAAATTAATGACCTTAAAGATAAAATAAATTTATTATTAAACTCTAATAAAATACGATAATTATAATAAATCTTTGATTTATTATAATTATTGCCAAAATATAAAAATTTTTAAATTTTTTATATTTTGCCTCCAAAAACATTACAAAAAAATAATACACAAAATAATAATATAAACAATATAAATAATAATATAAATAATACACAAAATAATAATATAAACAATATAAATAATAATATAAATAATACACAAAATAATAATATAAATAATATAAATAATATAAATAATATCCAAAATAATAATATAAATGTAACATATGTAAAATTTGGTAATGAAAATTTATCAGAAATTTTATCTGAAAAAGAAATGAAGAAAATAGGTTTTATTAAAAATCTTTAGATTTTTAATAAAACCTATTCAGATTAAATTAAAAAAATAATTTATTATTTTTTTAATTTAATGAAAATATTAAGTCATTTAAGACTTTCAGTTGAAGAGAGTATTAAAATGGTTTATTTTAATAATGAACGTCCTCAATATAAAAATATTTTTATTACAAATATGCAAAATAATTTAGCATATATTTTCATTAAACTAAAAAATAATTAATTATTTTTTAGTTTAATCTAAATAGGATTTTATAAAAAATCTTAAGATTTTTTATAAAACGTATTTTTAATGGTAATAAATTTGAAGTTAAAACTAAAGAGTATGTTTTATCTGATTTATTAAATAATCATTTAAATAATATTGAAAGTTTTATTGAAGATAATAATATAGAAGAAACAATTAATTAAAAAAGTAAAGCTTTTTTAATTAATTATTAAGGCAAAAATTAAATTTTTGCCGAAACCTTTAAAAATACGTTTTATAAAAAATCTTAAGATTTTTTATAAAATCCTATTTAAATTTATTAGAGAACTAAATGATGATAATATTACTCAAAATTATAATTTAAATAATATAAAACGATTAGTTTATAATAATTCTGATAAATGTTTATTAAAAAAATTAAATAAACTGAAATTAAATGATTATCAAAATACTACATAAATTGAATAATTATTATAAATAAAATAATAATAAATTTTTTTTGTGATTTAGATATTAGAATATATTTTTAAATTATATAATTTATATAATATGGTTCATAAAAATAAAAAATAATGGAGAATAAAGATGAATTTGTAAGTGTTCTTATTATAATTGTGATAAATCTTTCACAAAATAAAATTTATCTTCTGGATTAATATCACATCCGATAAATGATGAAGATAAATTTCATCAAATATTAGAAGGACTGTTTAAAACAATATTATTTTGTATTAAATGTTCTACAAATGGTATTATTCGTACTTTTATTAAATGTTGGAAAATTAAAGATAATGATAGATAATCCACTTGATTAACAATTATATATATATAATTTAAAGATTTAATATAATATATATATTGATGAAAAACGACATGTATACTAAAGAAAGAGAAGTTATTTTAAATAAAATTTTTGAAATATTAAATATTAATGAAAATAATAATACTTTCTTTCTTAGTGATTTAGATTCTGATAAAAAAATACAAAATAATATTTTAGAATTAGAATCTGATATTAGAAGATATTTTGTATGTTGTCAATGGGCTTGTTTTAATAATAAAAATATAAAAAGAAAAGTATTATCTATTATTAAAAATATTGTTAAAATTATGGAATATTCTATGATATCAAATAGAAAATTTAGAAAAATAGAAAATTCTAAAGAAAGATATAGAGATACTATATATTATTTTATAAAAAATAATTCAATTTAAATATTTACGGACATATTAATATTATTTAAACAAATAATATTAATATATATTAATGATTACAACTAATGAAAATCTATTGTATGATGATAAATTATTAAATTTAATTAAATCTAACTTTAATGAAAATGATATGGAATTATTTAAACTAAATTATAAATTTTATATCGCTAATAAGAATAATATTGATGAATTTATTGTAGATTTTAATGAAGTATATAAATGGATAGGATTTACTAGAAAGGATAATGCTAAAAGACTATTAGAAAGTAAAAATAGTGAAAATAAAAAAATATTTGAAATTAATAAAGACTATATTATTAAAATGAATGAGAATACTTTTCCTCTAGAAAGAGTAAAAGTAAATGGTCGTCCTATAGAAATAATATTATTAACTATAAATTGTTTTAAAAAATTCTGTTTAAAAGCTTCTACTGATAAAGCTGATAAAATTTATGATTATTATATAAAAATGGAAGATATTATTACTAAATATATTGAAAATAAAAATAATGAAATATTATATGAAACTAATCAAATTTTAGAATTAAAAAATCAAGAGTTTGAAAATAATAAAATGTTATTAGAAGATACATTAACTAAATTACATTTAAAAAATCAAGAAATTGATACTTTTAAAAATCGTAAATATGAAGAAATACAAAAAACTAAAAATGTATATATTTTTAGTTGTGATAAACCTAATATATATAAAATTGGCAAATCTAAAGATGTTGAACAAAGAAAAAAACAATTACAAACTGCTAATGTAGATACTATTATTATACATCATACTAGACCTACATCTGATGATTATTTATTAGAACTTATTGTTCATAGTATTTTAGATCAATATAGATGTAAATCTAATGGTGAACATTTTACTGCCAATTTAGATTATATGATAATGGTTATTGATATGGCTGAAATATTTTTTGATACATTAAGATCTACATATGAATATATTACTAAAGAAGAATTTTTACAAAAAATTAATGAAAATATTTTAAATCAATTAATTATAGATCCTTATGAATTAAATATTGATTTAATATTAGAATCAAATAATAAATTAAAAAAAATAAATAAAAAATCTATAATTAAACAAAATATTAATGAAAATACATTACCAATTACTGATACTATTATTGCAAATAATTTAGTAAATAATAATATTAATTTATCTATTATAGAACCTAAAATTAAATTTATTTTTGATAAAGATATTATTATATGGTTTACTGATACTTTTAAATTAACTAAAAATAATAATGATATTATTAAAGTTAAAGATATTTATGACATTTTTAAACAAAGTACTTATTATAAAAATATGACAAAATTAGATAGAATAAAATATAATAAAACTTTTTTTGTTAATTTTATTGAAACTAATCATTTTTTTATTAAATATTATTGTTCTACTAATGGACAAATTAGAACATTTATTAAATGTTGGAAAATAAATGATTCATTAAAATGAATTAATTAATAATTATAATTATACATTATTATTATATGAATAATATAATTGTAATATAAATAATAATTTTGATAAAATATCTATTATTAAATTTATAGATTTGATGAAATCAAATAACATAGAAACTATTAATAAATTATAAGTACAACAAATACTTTGTATTGATTCTATAACTTATTTGGGCGAAGCCCATAAATATTAATTAAATATTTTATGATACATATAATATTTAATTTATTTGAAATATATAAAAATTGATAAATTATTAAAATAATATTTTATCATTATTATTTAAATTTAATGAATTTTTATACTCTTATTAATAGAAAAAATAATTATAATAGTTCTCATGATTCTGATAATTTACGGACTTTGTCCTGCATGGCCAAAGACCAGGAGACTAATAATATAAATTTTATAGATAATATTGTTCCTGAATATTTAAATAATACACTTAATAATATTATTAAATAATACTTAAAAATTAAAAATAATATTATATTTAATGAAGTTATAAATTCATATAAATTGCATCAAAAATATATTATAGAATTAGATAATTATATTAAAATGATAAATAATATTGAAAGTAGAAAATATATTTATAATTTATTAAAAACTAAAAAAATTAATAATATTATTATTGATACTAATTTATTAAATAATATTGGTACATCTAAATATTATCATTTAGATAATATATTAGAATATAATTATAGTGTTAATAATTTTAAAACTAATACTATTAATTCTATTAATAAATTAATATTAATTTCATCTGAAATTGAAAAAAATATATTACAAGAATTTATTATCAAACTTAATAAAACTTATAAAACTGTTCATAAATTTAATAATCCAGAAATTGAAATTTATAATAAATTAATTGATATAAAAGATAAAAGAATATTATATGTTTTGCAAAATAATAAAAATTTGTAATTTTTATTATTTTGTACTAAAATAAATTAAAAAAATCTAGATTTTTTAATTTATTTTTAGCAATCATTTTACATTACCTATTTATAGAATTAAAAATCATCCACTTTATGCTGATTTTTTAATATTATTTAATATTAATAATAATTTAAAATTTGCTATTATTGAATATGATGGTGTTACTCATTATAATATTAATGATTTTAGATTTAGAAAAGAAAATATTATTTGTGATACAATAAAAAATAATTTTTGTTTGCAAAATGATATTAATATACTAAGAATTAAATATAATGATAAAAATATTGATCATATTATTGAAAGTTTTATAAATAATATTTTTAATGATATATATCAAGCAATTATAGAATCTAAAGAATATTATGAAAATTTGTTAAATAAATGTTCATAAATTCTAATAGAATTTATCATTATTACACTTATTCACTAGTAGTCTGCACATATTATATAATAAATTCTACTAAACAACTATTTTTTTATTATACTTATTCGTAAGTATACACATTATTTATATAATTTAAATATTAGTTGTTACACTAATTCTGGAAATAAAAAATTGATAAAAATAATATTAGGATTATTTATTTATATTTTTTTTAATGTTTTATCAATTACCAGTAATTATTAAATCAGGCGAAACTATTTTACAAGTATTACAAAATAATGATGATGTAAATGAACATAATTATAAAACTAAATTAAATAATGAAGCTATAAAAATTATTACTCATAAACTTAATAATAAATTATTACATAAATATAAAAATATACATATTCAATATAATATTTTAAATAAATTATTTGATTTTAAAACTAAGTTAGAAATCTTGCAAAATGATATTTATAAATCTTCACTTTATGTAAAACATTTTAATAATCAATATTTTGAAATATATCCATTAATATTTCCACATATAGAAATAGATTTTATAGGTAATTATATTTGGGATTTTATTTTTAAATTTGATAAATCTTATGATTTAAATTATTTACAAACTAATATTAAAGATAATATAAATGAAAAATCATTATTAGATAAATTATTTAATAAATTATTAACAGGTGTAACAAGTTGTGATGATATTATTAATATTAATGATAATAATAATAATTATGAAATAAATTTTCCATATTTTGAGGATAATATTTATATTACTCTTTATAACAATGATTATAATATTACTCTTTATAACAATGATTATAATAATAATATTGTTGAATTTATTAATAATAAAATTATATTGGAAAATGATCCTTATGGAATATATGTTTTAATAATAGATGATGTTATTGATGATAATTTAGAATTAGATCAATTATGTAAAGAAAATAATATTATAACAATTTATTTATAATTATATTTATTTTTTTGATTTTTTATTAACTTTTATTGTTTTATCATTATTTTCAATAGGTTGATTTAATGTTGTTGATATAGGTTGATTTACATTATTTGATATACTACTATTAGAATCTTCTTCATCTTCATTATTGTCATTATTATTATTTTGTATAATAATAATCTTTTTACATTTACGTTTATGAGCTGCTAAAGATTTTAAATTTGTACCTACAAATCTTTTACAAATATCACATTCTAATGTACTTGTATTATTAAATGATGAATTAGAACTTAATAATTTATTTAAATTCATAAGTTCTAATTCTTCAATATATTGTAGAGTTTTTTTAGATAATTCTTTAAAATGATTAATAGCTTGAGTTCTTTTTTCAATAAATGTATTATATTCTTTATTAATAAGTTCTAATGTATCAATACTAATTTTATATTCATTCGGATTTTTAATATTAAGTTTAAGTTTATAATATAAATTATCAATAATATCAATACCTAATTTTAATTTATCAGGATCATAATTCATATCATGAATATATAAACAAATATTATTAGTTTCCGTAATATTAATTTCATAATTTAATTTATTACAAATACCAGTAGATATAGATATCATAATACCACAAATATTTTGTTCATTAACATCTCTAATAAATTTAGAAACTTCATGTGTAGGTATATTAATATTATAATTTTTAATTTCAAATAAAATTTTAGGATTATCAATTCCATTAATATTAGTTCTATTCATAATAAAATCGCCTGATTTAGATTCATCAGTTGTCCTAATAATTTCAGCAGATTTATACATAGAATTTAATAAATTTTCAATATAATTTTCAGTAATAGTACCTTTTTGACAAGAATTTTTATATTTATCTAAATATTTAATTAAATCATCATTAATTTTTTGTTGTGATTCATAATTTTTAATATCATTATTTTTAATTTCAGATATATTATTTTGAATTCTATCTTCAGATTTAGAAATATAATTAATGATGGATGATTCAATATTTTTAATTAAATTATTATATTTAATTTCTAAATTTTCATGTCCTAAGTCATTTTTAAATTCATCTTTGAATGTTTTCATTAAATTTTCATATTGATTATAATATATATTATTAGTTTTAGGAATAATTTCTTGAATTAATTTATAATTTTCTTTTTCAACTTTATCAAGTATTTTAAAAATATTTTCATTATCATTTTTATTAATTAATAATTTAATATCATCCATATATTCTTTTTTAATATCATATAATTTAAGTACAATATTATTTTTCATAAGATCTAAATCAGTTTTTAATGTAGAAATTTGATGATTTTGATCTTTAATAAGTGAAACTAAATCTTTAGTTATAGAATTGGACATTTCTCCAGAAATATTATTAATTATATTTTCTAAAATATCAATTATTTGTTCATTAATTTGTTCAAAATCAATATCTTTATATTTATTATAAAAGTTTAATGTTTTTTTTCTAGATGTAGATAATATTTTAATTTCTTTATTGTTTTCCATTAAAATAATAAATATTATGTTTTTAAATCATAATATTTAGTAACATTTTTTGTAGTAATAATAATAATTACAAATAAATAATATAAAGATATATTATTTATATGAATAATGTCAACACTTAATGAAATAGAATATTTATTAAATCAGTATAAAAAAAATTATAAAAATCAACTAGAAAAATCAATATGTACTTGGAATAATAATGAATATGTTATAGATAAATGCAAATTAAAATTCTTAAGTCAAATTTTCTCATTTGAATTAGATAAAGTTGAATTAAAAAATAGTTTAATACATGGATTAGGAGTTTTTGCTAAACAAAATATTAATAAAGGAGAATTAATTACTTTTTATCCTGGTGATTTTGTTGAGTATACGCCTAATGAGGATAGCCATTTACCAAATCATTTTACTATTCTTTATAGATCACAACGTTTTGAAAATAAGTTTGGTGAAGTATCAGATTCAAAATACAGAGATAATGATTATGCATTTGAGGTAAATAGTTTTTATGGTATTATTGGATGCAATCATTTCACTGATGATCCTAATTATCTTGGACATTTTATTAATGATGGGGCTAAAACAAATTCTACTGAAAAATCTAATGAAATTTATTTACAAATTTCTAATTTAAAAAGAAATTGTCAGTTTCATATTCTAAAAGATTTACATGTTGCTATCGTCGCAACTAAAAATATAAATATAGGTGAAGAATTATTTATTACATATGGACTAAATTATTGGCATTCTTTTAATAATAAAAAATGACTATATAAAAAAAATATTATAATTGTGTTATTCTTATTACTCATATCTCTTCTTTCAATGATTATATTTCTGATTTTATTGAAATTCGTAAAAATAAAGATAAAACTTTTCGCATCTTATTTTAATTTATTTTCTACATATACAACATTTACTTAATAATTATCTTTTCTCTTCTCGTTCATCTTCCAATTTATTTATTTCATCATTCCATTTTTCTATTAATGGATATTCTTTTCCCCATTTTGGATTTGATTGTCACATATAATATTTAAAATACCATTATTATTATTTTTTTTTATTTAAATTTTATCATAATTAATTTATAATGGCATTTGTTAAGCAATATAAATATTATAATATTTAATTAGATAAATGTTATAATCATTCTTAATTTTAATTATACTTGATTATTATTAATAATATATATAATTTATATTAATAATATATATAATTCATATTTGAAATTATATATTAAATATTTTGTAATTATTATTGTATTAATAATAAATTTAGCATTAACTGTACAAACAATGGCATATCCATGGATTCTAAAACAACCGAAGGTTGTTGTACACTTAAAAATAAATTAATATCTTATAATAAATTTAAATTAGATATTATAAAATCAAAATTTACAATTACAAAATAATAAATAAAATTATAATTTTATTTATTAAAATTATAATTATAGAAATATTTTATAGAAATATTTTATAGAATTATTTTATATCATATCTCTCTCTCTGAATATATTAAAAATGAATTCACTTTTTTCATTTTTTTCACTTTTTAAATATAGTTAAAGAGTACTTATTTTAACTATATAATATGGAAAATATAGTTAAAAAAAGTAAAATTCCTACAAAATTTTTTTGTAATATTTGTAATAAATTCTATGCATCTAATAACAGTTTTTGTAATCATAATAAAAAGTTTCACAAAAATGAAACTACTGATGTAGTAAATGAAAGTAAATGTTCTAGTCAATGTTTGGTAAATGAAAGTAAAGGTTTAATAAATAAAAATAAATGTATATATTGTGATAAAATATTATCATGTAAACAATCAAAATCACAGCATCATAAAATATGTAAATATAATACTAATACTAATAATGAAAATACGTTATTAAAAAATGAAATTAATGACCTTAAAGATAAAATAAATTTATTATTAAACTCTAATAAAATACATCCTAAAACATTACAAAAAATTAATACACAAAATAATAATAATATAAATAATACACAAAATAATAATATAAATAATATCCAAAATAATAATATAAATAATACACAAAATAATAATATAAATAATATAAATAATATAAATAATATCCAAAATAATAATATAAATGTAACATATGTTAAATTTGGTAATGAAAATTTATCAGAAATTTTATCTGAAAAAGAAATGAAAAAAATATTAAGCCATTTAAGACTTTCAGTTGAAGAGAGTATTAAAATGGTTCATTTTAATAATGAACGGCCACAATATAAAAATATTTTTATTACAAATATGCAAAATAATTTAGCTTATATTTTTAATGGTAATAAATTTGAAGTTAAAACTAAAGAGTATGTTTTGTCTGATTTATTAAATAATCATTTAAATAATATTGAAAGTTTTATTGAAGATAATAATATAGAGGAAACATTTAAAAATAAACATTTGTTTAAATTTATTAGAGAACTAAATGATGATAATATTACTCAAAATTATAATTTAAATAATATAAAACGATTAGTTTATAATAATTCTGATAAATTTTTATTAAAAAAATTAAATAAACTAAAATTAAATGATTTTAATAATAATACTACATAAATTGATTAATATCTTATATAAATATTTTACAAAGGAATATTTATCTTATGGATGCATAATTGCTACATTAGAATTATATTTTATATTGTTTGACATATATTCATTTTTATGATATATATTCTTATGATTACAAAAACTTTAACGAGATGTATAGAATTTATTACATAATAAACAATTATATTTTTGTGAATAATCCTTTTTAGAAATCATAATATTTATATAAAATAAAGAACCTTTAACTATTTTGTACACATTTAAATGTGTACAAAAATGCTGCATAATTGTACACATTTAAAAAAGGGGGGGATTTTTTTATAAAATATAACATTTTCAAAATTTGTAAATTAAAATAATATTTAAATTTAATGATTTTTATACTCTTATTAATAGAAAAAATAATTATAATATTTATTCTGATTCATTAAAAAATAATTTTATTTTTTAATAAAATGATTCTAATAATTTTGAAACAAATAATATAAATTTTATAGATAATATTGTTCCTGAATATTTAAATAATACACTTAATAATATTATTAAATATAATAAAAAAATTAAAAATTTATCAACTGAATCATTTAATCAAAAAAAATAAATCAAAGATTTATTTTTTTTTGATTAAATAATACTTAAAAATTAAAAATCTTTGATTTTTAATTTTAATGAATCATTATATATATTATATATTGCAATCTCATTAAAAATTAAAGATAATATTATATTTAATGAAGTTATTAATTCATATAAATTACATCAAAAATATATTATTGAATTAGATAATTGTATTAAAATGATAAATAATATTGAAAGTAGAAAATATATTTATAATTTATTAAAAAATACAAAAATTAATAATATTATTATTGATAGTAATTTATTAAAAAATATTGGTATATCTAAATATTATCATTTAGATAATATATTAGAATATAATTATAGTGTTAATAATTTTAAAACTAATACTATTAATTCTATTAATAAATTAATATTAATTTCATCTGAAATTGAAAAAAATATATTACAAGAATTTATTATAAAACTTAATAAAACTTAATAAAACTTATAAAACTGTTCATAAATTTAATAATCCAGAAATTGAAATTTATAATAAATTAATTGATATTAAAGATGAAAGAATATTATATGTTTTGCAATCATTTTACATTACCTATTTATAGAGTTAAAAATCATCCATTATATGCTGATTTTTTAATATTATTTAATATTGATAATAATTTAAAATTTGCTATTATTGAATATGATGGTGTTACTCATTATAATATTAATGATTTTAGATTTAGAAAAGAAAATATTATTTGTTTGCAAAATGATATTAATATATTAAGAATTAAATATAATGATAAAAATATTGATCATATTATTGAAAGTTTTATAAATAATATTTTTAATGATATATATCAAGCAATTATAGAATCTAAAGAATATTATGAAAATTTGTTAAATAAATGTTCATAATCATTCAAAAAATTTTATTTAATATTTAATAAATTTTGAATAAATGAATAATTATATATTTTATTCATATTTTAAATTGTTATATTACATATTATAATTATATTGTAACAAAAAATATTATCACAATATTTGTTACAAGATAATATTTTTAATCTATTTTTATTTGTAACTTTTATTGTAAACATGTTTAATGTTACAATTTAATAATTATTCTTTAATGAAAAAATTTATTTATTTTAATATTTTCTTTTCATTAATGAATTTTATTTATTTAAGAATTTTATTTTCATTAATGATTTTTATTTAAGAATTTTATTTTCATTAATGATTTTTATTTTCATTAATGATTTTTATTTTCATTAATGATTTTTATTTTCATTAATGAATTTTATTTAAGAATTATTTTTTTATTTAATAATTTTATTTTCATTAATGATTTTTATTTAAGAATTATTTTTTTATTTTAGTATTTTCTTTTCATTAATGATTTTTTTATTTAAGAATTTTTTATTTATTTTAGTATTTTCTTTTCATTAATTATTTTTTTATTTAAGAATTTTATTTTTATTAATAAATTTTTTATTTTCATTACATTAATGAAAATAAAAAATTTATCTTTTCTTTAATTAAATTATTATAAAAAAAAATAATAATTTCAGAAAAATAATTTTTAGAATTATTATTTTTTTTTTTCTAATACTTTATAATAAAAACTTAATAAAAAAAAAAAATTTTTATATATTTATAAATTTTCTGTCGAAAAATCA
>Ga0247832_1005446_pt1 | contig 14754 bp, 10 predicted proteins | sample LaCruzMarch2015__10_FD_192407 | JGI IMG/M metagenome (GOLD analysis project Ga0247832, IMG submission 192407) | Freshwater microbial communities from meromictic Lake La Cruz, Castile-La Mancha, Spain - LaCruzMarch2015_4m | ecosystem: Environmental > Aquatic > Freshwater > Lake | place: Spain... | reverse complement strand
GCTGCACCTCGGTGAGGTCGCCCAATTGTTCGACAAGTGTCCGGAAATCCTGCACTTTCATGGCTGCCCCCGCCGTCGCGAATCACAGGGGCCAGTCAGCGCCCACATCAAGTCAAAACAGAGCCTCGAAAAAACGCTTTTGATTTCATTGAGCATCACTTGAGAAAAACGCGCCATGCGAACGCAACCAACAACGCCATCTCAGTCAATACCATCGCCATTGCGGCCCCAACGACGCCAGATTGTTTCACAAAATAGATCGTCAATACCAAATTGACCATGGCCACCAGCAACGCAATTCCAGTGTATGCCCACTCCTGATTGGCAGCGATGATGCATTGTCCCAACAGCAGGTTGGGGACCATGATCACGGCACCCAACAGCATCCAAGGCACCAGATTGGATGCACCCCGATAGTCTTCACCGAAAATGAAGGCAAGCAAGTCAGGACCGGCAAGATAATGGGCTGCAAATGCGACAGCAACCAGCGCGAATGCGCCTAGCATGATGTCTCGTGCCATTTTTATCGTTCGATCAGCCCAAAGGCCAGCCATCCGAAATTGATTGTGGAATAAGACCGAAAGAGGCCCCAGCAGCATTAAATAGGCATCGAGCAGCCGCATCAGCAGGCTGTAGCGGCCAATGTCGACCGGAACGACATCGAGCAGATAGAGCACCACCATGGACTGTCGCACGTAAAGTTGCGTGACAAGGTCGATGCAGATGATGGCCGCCGAGGCGCGCACGACCAGAGGGGCAAATCCCACGCGAACGCGCAGTGGGTTTGAGTGGCCCGGCAGCATGCCCAATACCGCAGCCTGGGAGACGAATAGCATCAAAAGCACGCTGGTCGGGCCGCCACCCAAAAGCGCAACCGTGGCGGTCGCGACAAACGGCAGCAAGCGGCTTGTCATTTGCCACTGTGCTTCAGCCATGAGGTGACCGCGAGACAACATATCCGCAGAATACAGATTGGCAACAATGCGCGGTGCATTTGCCAGTAGCGCCAACGCAACGGGGATCGTCAGCGCGGATTGCGATGCACCCCCGACGATCAGACAGACGACAACCAGAACGACAGAAGTGCAAAGGACATGTCCGTTCGCATCAGCAAACATGTCCAGCTTGACTGGAAAGCCGGGCGTTTTTCGGACACCCTCTCGCAACAATAAGACCCGGTATCCGCCTCCCTGGACCGCATAGAGCAAAACCGCAACGGTCGTGGCGAGCGAAAACACCCCAAACGCTGACGGGCCAAGCATCCGCGCCAAAATCGCTTGAAGAACGAGGGCACCGAGCCCGACCGCAAGCGTCGCTCCCCATTGCCACCGCAGCTGTGCAGCGTCATTCAGCATGCCATACCACCGGCACAAGTGCGGCGCCCACCATTTGCGGAGTGCACCGCAGTCGCCATGGTCTCAATTCCAAAAATAGTGGTTCCCTGATGGCTGAGGCTGAAGGTCAGCCCCAGACGCGCCAAGGCGGCGCCTCACCGGCCCATAGGTTTTCAAGGTTCTGCTTGTCGCGCAAAGTATCCATGGCTTGCCAAAAACCCTTATGGCTATAGGCCACGAGTTCATTGTTTTTAGCAAGTGCACGCAATGGCTCTCGCTCCCAAACAGTCCCGTCACCGTCCAGGTAATCGAAGACCTGCGGTTTCAGAACAAAAAACCCGGCATTGATCCAACCGCCGTCGCCGATCGGCTTTTCAACGAACTCTCGGACCTGGTTGTTTTGGATATCCATCGAGCCAAAGCGTCCCGGCGGCTGGACCGCCGTCACGGTTGCCAATTTACCGTGCGCTTTATGGTAGGCAATCAGCTTTCCGATATCGATATCGGAGACCCCGTCGCCGTAGGTAAAACAGAAATCATCGTCACCCACGAAATCGCGGACGCGCCGAAGGCGCCCCCCGGTCATCGATGCTTCACCCGTTTCAACCAGCGTTACCTTCCAGGGCTCGGCACTGCTCTCGTGCGTTTCCATAACGCCCGTCGAGACATCAATGGTGACATTGGACCGATGCAGCTTATAGTTCAGAAAATACTCTTTGATCACATAGCCCTTGTAGCCGAGGCAGACGATAAACTCGTTCACGCCATAGTGGCTGTAGAGCTTCATGATGTGCCAAAGAATGGGCTTGCCCCCGATTTCGACCATCGGCTTGGGCTTGATTTCGGTCTCTTCGGCAAGCCGCGTTCCAAAACCACCCGCGAGTATTACGGCCTTCATAGCGTATCTCTCAATTGCTGCGGCTGCCGGTCTATGCGACGAGGCTGCGCCGATGATCATCACGATGAATAAAAAAGAAATTCGCGACATGGGTCGCAGAAAGCCCGTGGACGTCTTTCAGTGCCGATTTTCCGGTCGCCAAATCCCACCCTTGCAACCGTGCAACATCGGCTTTCGTCACTTGGGTCAAGCGCGCGTTTTGCAGACAGAAAGCATCGAACCCCTCCGCCGCCATCACATCAAAAACGTCGTAGGCATGCTCGTTGTGGCGCGCCTCGATCTCGATGAGCAAAACCGGACGTTGATTTCGGATGACATCGAGTGCGCCGCCGACGACACCGCCCTCGTGTCCCTCGACATCGATCTTGATGAAGCTGACCACACCGTGACCTTTTGCAATGTCGTCGAGGCGACGCAGCGGGATGGTGATCGTATCGACAGCGGTCGGGGGAACCGAGCCGAACGAATTGTTTTTTTCAATCGTGGCGTAGGCGTCAAGCGTTCCAAGGTTGCCCGGACCAAACCGCGGGATCCGAAGTTCGGCCTCCCCGTCCTGGGACGAGAGTGCAACCTCAATCACCTCAACGTTCTTGGGAACCACCTGACGAAGATACTTTGCAAGGAGCGGTTGTGGCTCGACAGCCAAGACCTTACCGGCCTTTCTCGCGAAAATGTCCGCGTAGAGACCCAGATTAGCCCCCACGTCAATGACGGTGCTGCCGGGCGTAACAAAATCCGACACGAAGCGCATCTCCGCCTCAAGCGCGTGCAGCCGGACATTCTTGAGCAAATTGATTTCGTGAACGATGCGTGGCGGCAAAAAATTAAGCACGGTATTTCGAAGAATGTTTCGCGCTGAAATCACGATATAGCTCCAAACCTTCAAATGTCACGAGCGATGGGTTCGCTTGAGCGCCCAGTTGTCTGATGGTCGGCTAACGACCAAACGATTTCCATCCAGCTCGAGCGGTTGCAATGCCTATCCAGTCGAGCACAAAAGTCCGTCTTGCGTTGACACCGTTCGCCCAGCGATCGACTGACGATCCCGCAGCCGGGCCGACGGGAAACTGTTATGTGTCCTCAACATTTACAGGCCTCCACGCACATCGGACTGGTAAACGATCCCTCTGCTGAAGGCAAGCCGACGGAGAACGGCGCACACGGCGAATACAGCGCATCGCGACGCTGTGTCATAGGTCCCGACCGCCTAAACGATCATGACATCCAAAACGATTGGGTACCAATGCTCTGCCTGAACCTTAAAGCCGCAGGCGCTTGACTTCCCCGGGGCAAGACGGCCTAAGTCCGGCCACGCCGGTACATATGACGGCGTCTTCGACAAGGCCAGATAGCTGCAGGCCAGCGGTTGCAGCATGGAGTAGCGATGTTCAAACCGCTCGTATCGATTTACCTCATAGCCTCGGCAATTGTGACGCTCGGCAATGCGTCCGCTTTTTTGTTACAACTGTTTCTCGTCCGCGCGCTGACCCCATCCGATTTCGGTGCCTGCAACGTCATTCTGGCCCTCTCCAACACGCTGGTCGCGCCGATCGCCGTGCTGCCGCTGATCGTCTCCAAAATCATGATCGAGCAGGACGGCGACACCGGCAAAATCGCTTTTTACGTGCGACGAATTGTGAAATTCGCATTGCTGACATCGGCTGTGTTTTTCATCGCCTTCATTGCTTTTGGAAATAGCTTGTACTCGGCCATCCAGATCAACGATCCAGCCGTGCGCCTTCTGCTTCCAGCACTGGTTGTCTCCACGTTTCTGTTTCACGTACCTCTCGGTATCTGGCAAGGAGAACGCGATTATGTGGCCTTGTCGTTCGGCACGGCAGCGGTGCCACTGCTCCGCTGCCTAGCTGTCGTCGTGCTCGTCACCCTGCTCGGCGGCGGACTGAACGCCGCGATCATCGCACTGATTTTCGGTGGCCTTGCAGTCTTTCTCGGCGGTCTGTGGTCACGGCGGCACTATTTCACCGGACCCGCGACCCAGACGTCTGCGCACTCACCCGCAATGACATTGAAGTTCGCCGTGCCCGCCAGTTTATCCACACTTGGCTTGCTCTTGCTTGCCTACATCGATTTACCGATTGTCCGCGCCGTGAGTACGCCAGAGGCGTCGGGGCTTTACGCCGCCGCCTCGACGCTTGCCAAAATCTCTCTACTCTTACCGCAAGCCCTGGTCGGCATCATCTTTCCGGAAGCGGCGAGATTGACGAGGTTGGACAAGACTGCAAGCCGTGCCCGTTTGGGACTAATCCTTTCGGCACTGGCGTTCACGTTTTTAGTCAGCGGGGCCGCGTCGCTCGCGATGATGGCGCTGCCGGAGTTTCTGATGAGAGTTCTGGCTGGCCAAGCCTACAGTGACGGTGCGGATATCCTCCGTGTCCTGGCACCCGCCATGATGTTTTTGGCTGCCAGCACGCTGATCATCACCTATGCCATCGCCCGAGGCGCCTACAGCCTGTTGATACCGATGGCTTTGGCGATCGCACTGCTGGCCATTTTGCCATTCCAGCTCGCACTCAATCCACTGCAGATCGCCTACGTTGTTCTCGCGATTCTGATTGGTCTGACGATAGCTTGCCTAGCTTGGTTGTTTGTGACACATCGTCCGCAGGTTTTTGAACCATCCGGCGCATGACGATTGTCCCGGACTGCCAAATCAGATTGCGAAGGTACCTCCCGTGACTGGATCCATTGAACGGTTATATAATACGACGGCGCAAAAACGTTTTTATCTACCCTCAAAATTTGTCTGGGGTGCCAATTGCCATAAGCAGGCCCATGAACTTCTCGCCGACTGCGGCACCGTCGCCGTGTTTGTTGACCAAGCCTTCGCCAACCACGAGATTGTCACCGAATTAAAAGCCGCGCTTGGCGCGCGCCTCCAGTTCACAGAGGTCTGCCGGGCGATGCCGCAGGTCCAGAACCTGATCGAAATCGCTACGTCCCAGCAGCCGACCGATGCCGTCGTATCAATCGGCGGCGGCAGTACAGTCGATGCTGCAAAAGCCGTTGTATGCCACTGGATTCATGGCACATTCGACGGCATCGGCATGGGCGAAAAGCGCGGTATCGCCTGGCTGCCAGGGGCCAAGCGCCCCATGCTCATCGGCATGCCGACAACGGCTGGAACCGGTGCGGATGCGAGCCGGTATTATGTGACCTACGACGCGCACACGAAGGGCAAAGTGCATGGCAAAAGCTGGGATCTGGTCGTCGACTGGGTTCTAGTCGATCCCGTGTTTCTCAAAACCGCGCCGGCCGATCTCATGGTCACCTCCGCATTCGACGCGTTCATCCATCTTTTCGAGACATTCATTTGCCGGGGCGAGCAGTCCTGGCTCGGCGACTGTCTTTCTCTCGATGGCATCACACGGTTGCTGACGGCGCTCGACCGCTACATCACCGCAGATGACCGGTCCGATGAGACGTTGCTGGAATTGAACTATGCAGCAGCCATCGGCGGTGTTGCTATCTCAAACATCCGCACGGGCAACATTCACGAAGCAGCCGGCGCGTTGCTGGAAGTAACCCCATTGACGCACGCCGAAACCTTGATGGTGTTCCTCCAGCCAGCCTACCAGCAATACCAGTCGGCGATTGCGGAACGCGAAGCCCTGCTCATGAGGCATTTGGCAGCCCACGCGCCACACCTCCCATTCAAGTCCTTTGGAGATATCATTGTCTGGTGGAAGGCACAGTTTGACCGCTATGGCATGAGCCAACGGATCGACAGTGCCCTCGCCGGCGTCCAAGATTGGAAAGCAGCCTCGGCCCATCTGCTTTATCGCGTGATCAGCGACCGCGTGTGGTGCGAGAAGGAGAGCCCGATGCCGCTTTCCGATGACATGGTGGACGCGTTCCTGAAAGCGTCACTTCCAAACTACCAAAAAGCATAATCTGCCGGTGGACACGCGTGGGCAAGACCAGTGATGCAAGCCAACATGCTGAACAAATTTGAAGATTCCGACCTGGAACGCGCTGTGCATCACACCGGGTCGGCCCTTCAACGTTTGCAGCATGGCCACATTTTCTTGACGGGCGGCACGGGCTTCTTTGGACAGTGGCTGCTTGCCACTCTGATTCATGCGAATCGGACCCGAAATCTTGAAGTGACGATCAGCGTTCTGACCCGCTCCCCGCGCGCCTTCCAACATAAATGTCCCGAACTTGCTGGCGATCCAAATGTCATCCTGATCGAGGGCGACGCACGCACGTGCGCCCTCGAAGCACCAGCGTTCACTCATGTCATTCATGCCGCGACCGATACGTCACTGGCAGCCGACGCCAATCCGCTCGACTTGATGGATACGATCGTCGGCGGCACGCGCCAGATCCTCGATATCGCGCGGCGAAGCGGCACAAAAGACGTGCTTTTTGTAAGTTCAGGCGCCGTCTACGGCGGACAAGGCACCCTTGAGCGCGTGCCTGAAACGTATCCGGGTGCGTGCGATCCCCTCAATCGGGCCTCGGTTTACGCCGAGTCCAAGCGCATGGCCGAAACACTCTGTACGATTTACCGCGCAGAATATGGGCTCGAACCCAAAGTTGCCCGTGCGTTTGCATTTGCTGGCCCAGGGCTGCCGCTCGATGCCCATTTCGCGATCGGCAATTTTATCCGCCAAGCGATGACCGGCGCCGAAATCGTGATCAAGGGCGATGGAACGCCCCTGCGGTCCTATCTCTTCGCCGGCGATCTGGCAGCATGGCTGCTGCGCGCGCTCGTCCTGGGCCGATCTGGAACGGCCTACAACGTCGGCTCCGATGTCGGGCTGTCGATCCGCGAAATTGCCAATGAGGTAGCATTAGCACTCGGGTCGAAAGGCGGGGTGACGATCCAAGGCACACCTCAGCCGGACGCATTCCGCTCCCGCTACGTGCCTTGCATCGAACTGGCGCGCAAAGATCTCGACGTCGATGTCTGGACGCCATTACCAGACGCAATCCGCGCGACCGCAGCATGGGCCGCCCGCGCAAGAGTTTAAGTGATCTGCGATGCGAGGAGGCATCGTGCAAGGGCTATCGCTCACCCGCAAAACCTTCCTCGATCGCAGCGTCTGATCACATGTCTCAACACTCAACGCTGTGATGACGGTCTCGCCTAACGATTCAAAATCAGCCGCGGCGTCTGCGGTAGATCAACAATCCATCCGCATTGACCACCTGATCAAACGTCCGGTCCAAACCTCGAACGTGGGAATTGAACGTCTCAGCCATCGTCTGATCCGTGCAGGCGTTACCCACCCACGCACAACCTTCGTCCAACACGAACCAGGGCCGCTTCAAATCGAGGATGACCCAGTCGGCGAACCGGTGCTGTGGGCCACGGCGCACGCCACCTTGGATTGCATCGCGAACCAACTGCCACAAGGAAATCCCTTTTGTGGCAACCGTCGTCGTCGGCACGTCGACGCCCTCGGGGAACGCGACGAGCAATTCCGCTCGCCCCAGGTGCGGCACGAATACGGTATTCTGGGTCGAAACCACGACACCTGGACCGACCGGAATATGGGCAGCGATGGTTGCCCCAACCCACCGGTCACGTGTCGTGGGAACATAAGAGGATGCGCCATAATTCAGGCCGCTGCTGAACACGAACAATCGCGAGATTGGCGCTGGCCCCATGAGCACGAGCACCGCGACCGATCCGCAAAGAACCGCACGGCTCCAGAAGTCACGTCGTGCCGGCACCATCTCGCCGATGACCAGAGCGGTTGCGAAAAACAACGGCGGGAAGATCCCGATGCTGTGGTGATGCCCGAGATAGGCATGATTGGGATTGCGCGACAACAGAGTGATAAGAATAATTGGTAGCGCTGGCAGCAAAATGAGAGGTTTTTTTAAACCGACAAATGCAAAAGAAAGCCCAATAGCCAGGAAAAAAAAGATTTTTCGCGGCGACGAAATGACTTCAGCGACGAGGACCCACGGACGGCTCAAGATGGCGATCGCCATAGCGCCCGGAGTGTCGCCAAGGTGACCGAACGCGCCGCTCCAGATTTCGCCAATCACTTTCCCCTCTGAGTAGAAGGGCAGAATGATCGCCGTCACAATCCAGAAGTACCCCACCGACACCAGGGTCAGCAGCCCGCCAGCCCCCCACTGGCGCTTGACCACACTGTAGTACAAGCCAAGACCGACACTGCTGAGCGCATAGACCTCTTTCACGCCACACAAACCCAGCCCGAGCAAAAAAACCAAGGCCGGAGCGCGTTTGTCCCGGCTCTCCGTCGCAAGCAGCGCCGCTAGCAGGAGCGGAAAAACCAAATGATCGAAGTGAAAATCGAACAGAGCGTTGAACCAGATTGGCAAACTGAGAAGGTACACCAACGCGCCGAGTTCAAGTCGACCGGCACCGCACTGCTCCCAGGTGCGACCTGCCAGATACGCGCCCGCAATAAGGACCAGCGATTGTAGGAACAGTAAAGTTTCCGCCGATGGAAACAGCCGATAGATCCAGGCATACGGCATGATCAACAGATGGACATGGCTCCGCAAGACCATGCCGGCATCGTCCAGCACGGCAACGGCGTTCACAATCGTCGCGTACTGGCCCAGATCATAAAAGCTCGCATGTAGTGCCGAGAGTCTGAGTTGCGGCATAACCAAAAGTGCCAGCGCAATGGCAACGACGAGCACCACTTCCCATCGCAACAATCGCGCTTGATCCAACACGTTCGCAGGTCCTCCATAAGTCCTCTGCACGGATTATCTTAGCCGCAGGCAACCCGCTTCCATGAATTGCAGCTTCGCCGCCCGCAGTCACGGGGCAACTGCCGTGGGCGACGTTTTGCCCAGCCACGGCAACCAGATATCGCACCCGTCTGCGTTTATCCGCACGCTGCACAAAAGCCGCACTAGGCTTCAGGCGGAGTGCATTGCACCAACGGCCCCACCGTGGCACAAGGTGGCGCACTGCCATCGTTAACGATAGGTGAAGACACGGGAGTTCGCTCGTATTTGGAACCACAGCGTGGCCGTTCTACCGCGCAATCCACAGTCTCGCACGAACCCGGCTGGGTCGCGCCCAGGACCGAGCGCCGAGGCTGGCTTCGATCATTGCCACCGCAAGAGAATTGAAAATGAAAAAGAAAATCAGCGTGATGACCCCCTGTTACAACGAAGAGATGGGGATCCGGGAATGTTACGAAAAGGTCAAAGAGGTTTTCGACACTGAGCTGACGGACTACGAACGCGAACACCTTTTCATCGACAATTGCTCCACCGACGCAACCGTCAAAATTTTAAAAGAGATCGCAGCAAACGATAAGTCGGTCAAAATTATCGTCAACGCACGCAATTTTGGCCTGAGCCGCTCGCCCTATCACGGCATGCTTCAAATTACAGGCGATGCTGTTGTGCCGATTGTGGCCGATCTGCAAACCCCACCCAAACTGATCGTGGATTTCGCACGAAAATGGGAAGAGGGCTACAAGATGGTGATCGGCGTCCGGATTGGAATGGAAGAAGGCTTTCTGACGCGCCTGCCGCGCGAAGCGTTCTACATGATCATGTCGCGCATGTCGAAGGTCGAGCAGATCCGCCATTTTATCGGTTTTGGCTTGTTCGATCGCGATGTCGTCGAAATCCTGCGCGCCCTCGACGAACCCGACCCCTATTTCCGCGGTCTTGTTTCCGAAATTGGCTTCGCGAAAGCCTTTGTAAAATATCATCAACCGCCGCGTCAGCACGGCAAATCGCGGCATAACTTTTTCGATCTCCTCGAATTATCGATGCTTGCACTGACGACATATTCCAAGGCGCCGATCCGGTTGATGACGATCACAGGCACGTTGATGGCGATTGCAAGCCTGTTCACGGGCCTTGGGTATCTGGTGATGAAACTGATCTATTGGAATGATTTTTCCATGGGGATCGCACCACTCGTCATCGGCACATTTCTGCTCGGAGCAGTGAACCTCGCAGCGCTCGGTCTGATCGGCGAGTACGTCGGATTGATCCTCCAATATTCCAGACGGTTTCCCCTCGTCGTCGAAAAAGAGCGAGTCAACTTCAGCACCGACGAACCCAAGACGGTTCTATTCAAGCAAGGGTAATCGCTGTGAAATTGCATTTGATCGAAGCGTGCGAGACCAGCGGCAAAGCGATCGTTTATCCCGTCCTAAATCTGCCAGTGACTCATGACGCGCCGAATACTCGCCTCGATTTGTTTGCAAAAGCAGACCGGACCAACGCCGTAATAGGCGATGAGTTTGCGGTAGAAGCCGCCCGGCTTGCCGAAGACGCAATCGTGATCGCCGTGTCGCGGGATCGCGACGCCGCATCGTCGATCACGGGCCTTCCTGGCGTTATACCCGTGCTTTTGCGTCAATCGTTTACCGGAAACCGGCTCGCAGATGGTGGCGTCGTCACCATCTCAGCCCGCAGCGAGCTTGCAAATCTAGTTCGGCTTGGCGAACACGAAGCCGTCCTCCGGGTGTGCAACTTTCGAACATCCGACGTCCGCGCCCGCCACACCGCAAGGCTCGCGGAACTGACGGTCAAAATCAGCAAAGCGGGCGGATTGACAGTTTACGGCGCGGGTAACATTGGTCGCCAAGCGCTCGATGCTGCAAAACGCGCTGGCCTCCGGGTCGATTGCGTGCTGGATGCAAATCCGGCTCGAACCGGCCAGATGCTGGACGGCGTCCCGATCGTCCAACCTGAAAACGTGAACAAAAACGGGGCTGTGGTGGTACCCGCTCTTGGTCGCCAGATTGCGGCCATCAGCGCCAGAATGATCGCGCTCGGAGCCGCCGACATCATGTCGCTGTCCGAACTCTACGCACTATCGCGACGGCCGGGCGAACCAGAGACAGACTATCTCGACGACATGAGCGCCAATCGGCTGAGGTATCTGACACTGTACCTGATGCTGGCCGACGACCGGTCCCGCGAGGTCTTGAACGCGATCCTGCTGCACCGCCTCACGCTTGCCACCGCCCCCTGCGCCGCCGTGTGCGAGACCGGTCATCCCCAATGGTTTGCGCCCGAGTTTTTGCCCAAGCGCGACGATGACGTGTTTGTTGATGGCGGCGCACATGACGGCGACACGGTCGAAGGGTATGTGCGCGCGCGCGCGTTGGGCTATCAGCGCATTCACGCGTTTGAAATTGATCCCGACCTCGTGAAGGCCGGCCAAAAGCGGGTCGCCGCCTACCCCAACGTGACGTTCCACAACGTCGGCCTCACAGACCGCCCTGGCGAACTGAACTATCATCGCACGGGAGGCACAGACGGCGCGCTGGCATCTGCCGACACACCCGGCGATATGGTGAAAATCGGGCGCATCGACGACTATGTGCCCGAGCCTGCCACATTCATCAAACTCGATGTCGAGGGAGCAGAAGCACGCGTACTTCAGGGCGCTGCGGGTCAAATCCGGTTGAACAAGCCCGTACTTGGTGTGGCCGTCTACCACAAGGCCCATGACATCTGGGACTTGCCGAGACGCATCCTCGACCTCAACCCGGACTATCGCCTTTATCTGAGGCACTACACAGACGTCGCATACGAAACAGTCGTGTACGCCATTCCCGCATGACCCCCGCAATGCACGACCGTGGGAACTCGGGCATCCTGCGGCAGAGGATCGACGCCTATGAATGAGCTGATGACATCGGCAAAGGCCACGGTTTTGCGCTGGCAGGCCGCCGCCACCCCAGCGATCCAATCCGCAAAAGATTGGCTGCTTTCGCGTCCCGTACTTTGGTACGCGGGCGTGCACGCCATGTTATGCGGGCTCACCGCGTTGCTATGTCTTCCAATGTGGCGGGCAGCCCTCGAAGCAAATTTCGCCGATGATCAAGCCGTGCGCTCCACCGATCGAGTGCGCTACTTCGATTGGATCAATTCCTACTACTTTCCCGACCACAAGTACGTCATCTTTGCCTTCATTTTGACCATCGTTGCGATGGTGGCCTCGCTTGCCGTTTTCGCTATTCTGCTTCGAACACCCGCTGAGACGCTTGAAGCGAGACGACATCGTCTCCAGACCAGCGTCGCCGCCGCCGCCCTCATGTTTGGGGGCCTGTTAGGGCTGAGTGCGCTCAAGGTCTTCTTGTCGCCGATCGACATGGCGATCATCTTTGTCGCACTGACAATGATTACGGCAATGCCGCTGACGCGGGCGGGGCTGAAAGTATCGCCCCAGACCCTATCACCGTGGCTACCCGTAGCCGCAACCGCCATGGTCGCCGAAGCTGCTGTCCTTTGCATGTACTTCGCAACCGCCGCTTTTCCCATCGGCTCCGATCACCTCCAGATCCCCTCCGAAACGCTTATCCGGACCAGCCGGGCGGATCCTGGCCGCTATGTCGATACGATTGGCTACATCAACGACGAGCTGCTCTGGGGCAATCACAAAATCCCGGACCTGCGGACGTGGCGCAGCGAAGACCCCCCCTGTCTTAAGGGAAATCATTTTGTCCTGCCTAAAACCCTGGCGCTCGAAAACTTTGTGAAAGAGCACAAATATCGCTTCTACTTCCATACGCCGACAAACCATCTTTGCTTTGTGGGCCGCCTCCTCAAAGAAGAGACGTTTCAGTTGACGGAGATGTTCCAGAGCCAGCGCGAACACATCTTGACGGTCGCCGCAGAGAACGGATCAATTCTGCGCGACTTCCAAAACACACCCATGACCGACGAGGTGGTGTCTTTTTCGCAGCGAAACAAAATTCATTTCATCAGTTTCATTCACGATCTGGAGCAGGTCTTTCATCACCACTTTCAATTCCTGAACCCAATCAAAGAACTGGCGTTGGGCCGACCCTTACAAGACATCAACGCACCTTACGGTCTCAGCTTCGTCCCGATCAAAGCCGCGATGCAAACGTTGGCGGGGGGTGTAACCTATCAGTCCTTTCTCAGCGTGATGTTCAGCATCCAAATTCTATACATCGTCGGCTTTGTGGTCTTGGTCCACGTCCTCTACAGAAGCTGGCCGTCGACCTTCATCATGGCTGCAATCGTGGTCGGTTGTTTCACCGGTCTAGGCCTCACCACGCTGTTCACCGGAACCGGCTATGGTCCAGCACGTCACGGGCTTGATCTGGCATCATTTGCGTTTTTCTATGCCTATCTGCGGTCAGCCCACCCGGGCTACTTGGCTGCCGCTGCTGCCGTCGGTCTTTGCAATCCACTGCTTGACCGGTTTGTTGGGGCCTTCTTTCCGCTCGCCCTGGCAGGAACGCTCGTCCTGATGGCCCTGATCGGAAAATCGCAGCGCCCGCGCTTCGAACTCAGTATCGGCGCGCTGATCCTTGCTGTCGCAGGTGCGCTGTTTTGGGGACTGGGCAACGTCCTGGCACCCAACCCTTACGCGAGCCAATTCTTCGACGGCGTTTGGGCCTTTCCCGTCGGAAACGCCCAAGTCGGCCTCTACCTGGTTGTCGTTTTCTGCGCACTGGCTGTCGCCATGTGGTCGATCACTCAGCGATACGCCGCAACAAAGTTCGCCGCGCTGCTATGGATCGCCTACAGCGTCGCATTTCTGTTTTATTGGCTGATGGTCCCCAACTACGGACATCTCTACAAAGTCTACCCGATCGCAGGTTTTGCCGTCGTCATATTGTGGCATGAATGCATCGCAGACTTTTCGACCCCCGCGGCCCGCAGGAGGATCGGTACGGTCGCTGTCGCGTTCTCTGCACTGTTTTGGTTCAGTATGTCCCGCAATTTGGCGACAACCAGCCTCGACACATACGGATATTTTCGAAACCACAAGCTGTACGATTGGAGCTTTGACTCTCTGAAAGTTAAATCCACCATGAACCCTCAACCGTTCATGGAGGCTGTAGCACTACTGCGAAACGCTACCGCCTCGCAAAATCCTGTTTTCATTCTATCCGAATTCGATTCGCTTTTATTGTTCCTGGCCGGCCGCAACAATGCGATGCCGCACTTCGAACTTCCAACCTTCCTCAATTCGCCAAAGCACTTGAACTTGGTGATCGATGCACTCAAAAACCAAAAGCCGCAGACGTTGATTGTGGACAGTTGCATCGCCTGCAGCGCGGTACCCTATCACTTGACCCGATCCATACCCGGCGTACATCCCGCATACTTCAATCGATCTATTCACAAGGTCGACAGGCTGCAACAATTGAGGAAAATCTATCATGCGATCGCAGAGGACTACATCGTAGCTGAGGGCCAATCGACCGCGATGCTGACCGTATTGAAACGGCGTCCTTGATCAGGCGGTTCGCGCGGCTCGACTGTCCCAAGGTCGGCTCACACGACCCGCCCCAATATCTCCATTCGGAAGCGATCTTGTAGACACAGGTAATGGATATCACTAGAAACGGGTGACAAAGGTTAAGGCGATCATCATGAAGATAAGTCCATCCGCGCGCTTTGTTCATTTTTTATGACACGAGTGACCCTGGTCGTGTGAAAAGTCACTCCGTGCTATGATTCTGTTATTGAATCGGCGGGGGCATGAATGGCTGGCTTCGTTGAAGGGACGGATCGCGGGCAGATGTCGTTGTTGCCCGAAAGCCTCGA
>Ga0247832_1005444_pt1 | contig 14758 bp, 11 predicted proteins | sample LaCruzMarch2015__10_FD_192407 | JGI IMG/M metagenome (GOLD analysis project Ga0247832, IMG submission 192407) | Freshwater microbial communities from meromictic Lake La Cruz, Castile-La Mancha, Spain - LaCruzMarch2015_4m | ecosystem: Environmental > Aquatic > Freshwater > Lake | place: Spain... | reverse complement strand
GTGGTGTTGTGGTGGTGTTTGATTGAGTCATTTTCCCGCCAATCTCATTTCTCGACAAAAATATTTGAATTCGAGACCTCGTCCTAGTGCCCGTTGCGCGCAAATCGTCATGTCGGCAATCCCCGACGGTGCAGCGTGCTACTTCTGTCTCGGAGAGGAGGCGGACGAGGAGGGAATGCCGTTGGTACGCGATTGCTCCTGTCGTGGTGATTCGGCTGGATTTGCCCATCTCTCTTGCCTCACGAAGTATGCCGAACAAAAGAGCAAGCAGGCGGGTGACGGAGACTTAGACGCCTTTTCGACGCCTTGGAAGTTATGTAATAACTGCAAACAACCGTTTCAAAATCAATTATCTATTGATATGGCATCTGCATGTTATTTATTTGCCGAGACTACCTACGGTCACGCAGGAAACAGCAAGTGTGATAAAATGAAAGTAATAGATTCACTCCGCTCGAAAATTAGGGTATTAAGTAACACTGTTGATAAGGAGTTGGTCAAAGTGGAGATGACGATACTACTCAACAAGATGATATCGATGGTTGATCAAACAAAGACAGATCTGAAGATGAGCAGGTGGATTCACATGCCTAAAGGTAGTGAGGAATACGAGTATTATGAAGTTTTGTGTGGCAATTACGAGGCGTATGCATATCTTAAATTGGGGGTTTTGTTGTTGATGTGGGACTCATCTGAAGAAGAATTTAAGACTATGATCACACACTATAAAAAGGCCCGTGCCATCTATAATTTAGTCGACATGAAAGACAAAGCCGAGCAGATGGATACCCTGATTTCACTGTGTTCAATTGAAAAGCAAGCTGCAAATAACAAGGATGCATCATCAACTACAGAAAGAAATTATGTTTTGCAATTCACGAAGAGCACCTATGAGCAATATCTTAATACGCAAGGTATGAATTCAGCAGGCACAATAGAATCAGGATTACTTTATGCTAAGAGGCTACGTGATGCTAACCACTGCATTGAATCTGAGCGACTCGTCACACAGTTAGCTACCATTAGTCGCCGTGTCCATGGACCAGATCACTAAATTACAATTAAGGCAGCAGAATTACTTCAACTGTGTAAGAAACGTTACGTTGTTGTTCCTCCTGATGGACAACAGTTCCAAGCTTTGCGATACGAAAATGAAGGAGAAATATGCATCGTCTCTGGCCCCGTCACAGAGCCCAGGAATACAGCTGATGAGAGGACATATCATATCGCAAACAGTCAAGTGATACCTAAAAAAGGGTGTACGGTGATTTGTAATGGCTTGGCGAATGCATCTCACCTAAATGGGGAGCTGGGAGAAGTGAGGTACGTGAAACAAATTGAAACTGGAATTCGATTAGTAGTGCACTTTGAAAAGAAGAGTTTGAAGTCAGCATTCGTCAAGCCTGAGAATCTACGCATTGCGTTTGAATTGCCAAGTGAAAAGCTGCCTATTGAATCGGGAAACTGAAATTCACTTGAACGGATAGAACAAGAAGATGTGCACTATGAATCGTGTAGAATCCTTTAGATAAAGTATCTCAGCTGGGATTGTTTATTATTGCGTCGAGGGCTACCATATCAATTTCAATTAGGCCAAAGAATAGGAACTCCCCTTGGCGGATTGAAATGGCGGGATCAAATTTCCACCAAACCAAGACCCTTGGCGCGGAGATGTCATGTCACCATAGACCATTCAACCACCACGGCCCCATGATGCACTACACCTATTACAGCGGTGGTACCATCCCCCCCGACACTACCCATCTATGCATCCATTCCACCGTATCAGTCATCCCACCTGAATTATGTTACAATCGTACCAATCTCGTCGAATTAGAATTATGTTGCCACAATGGATCTTCGTCATTACGTGAAATTGGTCGGCGTGCATTCGGAGGGTGCATTAATCTACAGTTCAAAGTCGGTACGAATATCCCATGTAGTGTAATGATGATTTGTGAAGAGGCATTTACATCCTGCCGGTCTATAACCGAGGTTATTATCCCACCGGGTGTATTGACCATTAGTCGTGGGACCTTTCATGATTGTACACAATTACATCGCTGTGTTTTACCACCGTCAATTAGAAGTATTAAATGTGATTCCTTCAATGGATCATCTGTTGCTAGTTTCCAACATAGAGAGAGGGTGGAACAGCCGGAGGAGATATTACAACTTCGTCCGGTATTACCAGAAGACGTTGTAACTATTGGTGACACAGTATTTAAAGATTGTCGTTTCGCACGTATGCGTATCCCCCCCGGTGTGACTACCATTAATCGACATTTATTCTACGCCTGTAAGCGCATGAATTCACTCGAACTACCCGAGGGTATATCACGGATTAAAAATTATGCCTTTATGGATTGCTCGACATTACGGAATGTTGCCATCCCACCAAACGCCGGTCGGGGTGGATTGGAATGCTTTGATGGATGTACTGACCTATTTGAATTATTCGGTACTAACAAGGCTGTAAAAGATGCATTGAAGAAACGATTCCGGGGTTTACACTTGAATCGTATATGTTACTTCTCATCCTACTACGATACACAAACTACAATATGCAATATCCGTAGTCTACAAATGGCCGACGGTGAAAAGAATGACTCCTATTCAAATCGAATACGAGATCGAGATTGTCTTGGAATGACACCGCTCCACATATTGGCATGTTCAAGTCATACAAATATGGACTTATATATATTTTTTCTCAATGAATTCAAGGAACGGTGCCGTATGTACACTACAACTGAGGATAGGTGGGGCTGTTTACCCTTCTTTTACGCCTTATTGAACAATTCGGACAACAGTGAATCATCACGTCAAGTACGTACTTTCTTCCTTGATTGTCTTACCAAATTTGCTCCGAAATACGTCTTCGATGTACGTCATTTGGTCGAGAGTTTGTGCAGGTGTGGTGCATCATTAGATGCACTGAAGTTCATCTTTGACATGCATCACCACCCCATGTTCCCCCATGAAAGTATTGATTGGGATCAATTCGTTGAGGAATTAGCATCCTCATCTCATGCCAAACGTGTCCCAGTTGAATTGTTTCGATATTTGATATATCGTGCCATACATAAACGCGTTACGAAGATTGGTGTATCCAAATGGAGAGCAGCAATCCCAGCCGAAGTTAATTTGTTACAAGAGAAGGGTAATATGAGACATACAGAATTGAAGGGGATCAAACTTAAACTTGCATTCGCAGAGTATTCGTATGACCAATTGAGGGAGTCAACATGCATTCTTGAGCTAGCGCTATGGAGAGCGAAAGTGAATGAATGTGTTGGTCTTGGGAAGACAAAGTGTAGTAGTAGTAGCATCTCGTCGTCAAGTAGTAGCACAAGCTGCTTGTTGACAACACGTAGCAGGTCGAATAAAAGAATGAAGATGGATAGAGATAGCATTAAGCAACAGTGTCGTATCAATTGTGGAGCCGAGGTTATTATTCGGAATGTTTTGCCGTATCTGATTGAGAATATGATTTGACAAGATTTCTTGTACACCTAGGAATAGAAAGGAATTATTATTTGATGTACTGAATATAAGCTTATACTGGAGCCTGCCTCTCATATCACCAACTCTTGTATTGTTTTAATCCTCATAATTTGGCAACTCAAATGCTATTCGCAAATTCTCTGGCTTAAACAAATGCCGACTTCAGACTCTTTTTCTCAAAGTTTACCCCCAATCGAAATGAAAATGAAAATTCAATGTCCTCGGGTGTCACGTTCCTCACAACTCCCAATCTACCATTTAAATGAGACGCACTTGCTAGACCATGACAAATCATGGACAAGGTACTATGCGATCACTCTAGGTATCTAAGTACGCACTGCACGTGGAGACTATTGAACAAGTCACAAGAGCTTATGTTTATCTCAGATAATGTGCTAAATCTTGGGCTTTAAATTATGATCTGAATCGAAAACAAGATTTAGCGCTACATGGTGCTTGTTGCTGCTTCAGATGTAATGGTCTCCTGTGCATGATACCGCCATTCTTCGCCGACAGATGGATTGAATTGTAATGACATGGCAAGTCCACGAAGCAGCAATGCCGTTCTGTATACCATGCTCAACTCATTAGGGAAATAAAGCACTCGATCTTCCTTGTGCAATTCACGATGCCAGTCATGATTGAGATGCTTCGTCTCGAATGATCCAAACATCAACCTGCCAAATTCTGCCAGGAACCTCGTCGAATCATTCTTCGTTTTAATACCCAGATTACGAAAATGATTGGCAATATCATCGTCTGACTCTTTGTTGGCAATGCTCAATATCAACTTTGCTACTCTAACCCTTTCGTGGTTGGTAAGTTGTTTGACCTGACCAAAGTCGATCAATCCAATCTTTGGCCACTTGGAGGGTTTTTTATCATCTTGTACAATTAATAGATTCCCAGGATGTGGGTCGGCGTTGAACAGACCACGATTCAATATCTGATACCCGTGCACGTCAAAAAGAGCTGATATCGCATCTTGCGTCCAGCCCCAACGTTCTGCTTGTAGTATAGCAATTTGTCTCTCATCGGCCCAAGTTTTCCAATCGTTCGACACAAAGATTGACGGACTTGATTGGACACATCGAACAACAAAGGAAGTTGACCAGAGCGTTACCCGACGAGCAAATCTGACAAACGATAAGACAGTATTCACAGACACAAGCCTATTCATAAGATCACGCTTCCAGGAATACGAGGATGCATTCGCACCGACTTCTCCACCTTTCTCCTCGGTTGCATTGTATTCGGCATTCGTCTCGGTCGTCCTGTCATGTGCCTCCATTACCACCTGTCTTATCCCTTTCTTTGTATTAATGCCCAAACTTTCCAACACGCGTTTTGATTCTTCTTCAAACTTTGGACCGGGAAGATATGTCATGGTAATGACACGTTCAGTGCAATATTCATCATACGGTTGGGGCACCACCACACCCCGTCGAATGTATGGAGCCGTTGGGTCTAATGAACTTAAATATACTGCCCTTAAATTCTCCGCTTCACGTTGGTAGTCCAATTCACTTGTAAATTGTCGTGCAAACTCATCGTAACTCATTCTAGCGGACCCCTCATCCACAACACCAAAAAAGACACATACCGATAAGAAATCACCAACACATTTTATATCGGCCGGGACTTGCCATTTGGCTTCTGGATATTGTACCTTCACCACTACTTCTTCTCCCGTGGATTTAAGGGTGGCACGATGGGCTTGTCCAATACTTGCTGCTCCAATCGGAGTTGTATCAATATACTCAAATATCTCATTTAGATCTGTAACACCCAATTCCGATTCCAGCGTTGGACGAACGACTGAATCAAAGTCAGACGAATTCGGCACATTCGACTGTAGTGTTCGAAACAAAACACGATATTGTTCAGGTATTGGTAATGCCGTAACACTTAATACCTGTCCAAGTTTGATGTATAATCCACCAAGGCTAAGCATGGAATTGAAAATTCTAGGTGCATTGCGTTCATGCAGATCGACTTTAATCCGTTGTTCAAACGTTGCATTCTGTTCGGCCCCTTCGATTTCGGTTACGTCTGACAATGATGAACGCATCGTATTGCCAATGACTGTTCGTAGTTTCACCTTGGGACTGGAGGTAAATGAATTCCACCAATAATCGAATAGGACCGGTCCGACATCGCTCCAAAATCGTGCTTCACGTTTGAATCCTAAGCCATTCTCCGTGCTGCCGTACACGGTCAGTGATGCACCACCAATCACGGTAGTGCCGACAATTGTTGTGCCCACTCGACGGGCAATTAGACGGGCTGCCATTCCTTCCCTGTGTGGAGATAATTAGTAATGAAAATGAAAATCTCGCACACCAGAGGCGATCTCCGGGACCAGCTCAAACAGTCTCGTCGGTCTAGATGGAGTGAGGAGTGACGATGGCAACAATTCCCGGCGGTGCGGCATGTTACGTTTGTTTAGGAGTTGAGGCGGACGAGGAGGGGAAGCCCCTAGTACGCAACTGCTCCTGCAGGGGGGACTCGGCAGGCTTCACTCACTTCTCTTGCCTCACCAGCTATGCCGAACAAAAGTGCAAAGCCGCGGGTGATGGAGACGTGATTGCCTTCATTGAGCCGGAATAAATGTAATATCTGCAAACAATATTTCCAAGGTCAATTATTGATAGACTTAGCATCTTCGTGTCTTTCATTTGCCGAAACAATCTACGGTGCTGAAAACAACAAGTGGGATAAACTGAAACCAATGTTTGCTCTTCGCTTGAAAATATCGGCAATTTTTCATGCTACAAATGACAATCATAACGAGACATTGCAACCAGTAATACCCCTCATCAACAATTTGCTATCGATGGTTAATCGAACGAAGAAAGACCTCAACATGAGTAGGTGGATTCACATGCCTCAAAACACTGAGGAATATCAATATTTCAGAATGCTTTGTGGAAACTATGAAGCATATGGATACGACTATTTAGGGAGAGCTTATAACAGCATTGAAGGCATAAAAACTGCGATCATACACTTCAAAAAAGCACGTGCAATCTATAATTTAGTCGGCATGACAGGTCTGGCCAAAGATGTGGAAAACAAAATTGCTGCGGCCACTGTAAAAATGGAAGCTGTTGCAAATGAAGACATATCAAATTTAAGAGCAAAGATAAGCTCCATCTCCGAATTATCGAAAAATATTTATGAGAACAACCTAAATGAAAAGGGTATAAACGCAGAAGCCACAATACAAACAGGAGTATCCTATGCCAGATCGCTAACGACTCTGGAACGAACAATTGAAGCTGAGCGCTTTGTCACAAAGCTATCAGCCATCAGTCGCCGCGTTCATGGCCCGGAGCATAAAGTAACAATTAATGCAGAAACGTTTCTTAACGAATGCAAGGTGCGGTACGTGTTTGTTTTGCTGAGAACACACCATTTCAGGCATTGCGGTACGAAAATGATGGAAACTTCTGCGTCGTCATAGGCCCAATCACAGAGCCAAGGCGCAAAGATGAGGAGAGAATACATCGCATTGAGAATAATCTCATTTTGCCCGAAAAAGGCTGTCCGGTGTTGTGTCATGGATTGGTGAGTGCACCTCACTTGAATGGTAGATTGGGAGAAGTAAGGAACGTGAAACAAGATGAGGAAAGTGGAACAGGAATTCGATTAGCAGTGCACTTTGAGAAGAAGGGTGTGAAGTCGGCATTAGTCAAGCCAGAGAATTTATGGGTTGCATTTGAGTTGCCAAGTGAAGAGTAGAGAGTAATGGGTGCAGATTAAGCATTCAATTAATTATGATATTGTTGGATATTTGTTAGATTTATCTGTGTGTCTCTGAAGAAAATAACACAGTAGCAGTAGATATGATAATACCTCCGTGTAAAAAAGAAAAGGCTTGGGATCAAGCAACAAAAGAGCTCTTTGATCAGATTCTCCAGAGAACTATATGCATTGTCTTGTCGATCTTCTTCCCCACATTCAAGAAGATTCTGAATAAGCAAACACACTTCTCTCAAGCCATCCCGCCCAGTCTCGCCTGACGTTCCTCACACATCCACTTCTTGAGAGCGAACAAGATGAAACGACGTCCACCGAAGACGAGGTCCCAAACCCTCCTCATCATGCTGTTACTATCATCACCGTTGTCCGTATCATCATCAATATCAATTTTGGCATGGTCAATTTCCCCCCCATCGAGGGCATCGAGACATTCGACGATGGCAGTATCCTCGTCGTTCTCGGACTCCAATAACGATCGAGCTACTACTGCTGCTACGATAAAGTTATCGTCACAGCAGCAACAGCAACAACGGCCGTCGTCGATTAGTATATCAAGTAACCGTCTTTCGTCCGCGTACGATATCAATCTCCCTCCCTCGTTAGTGGGGGAGGCCGTCCGATCAGCGCTGCGGTCAAATCGTGGCGTATGTATAGATTTCTCCACGGATCGTTACTGTTATAATAACAAAGGCAGTAGTACATCAGCATCTCGTCTAGTCAGTGTCATTGGTATGCGTGGGAAGGGCACATTATCATTTTTGGATGCCAAATTTAGTGGATCTGTGCCCAAAGAGGATACCATCAAAAGTAGTAGCAATAATAATACAGGAGGAGGAGGAGGAGAGAGGTTGTTTGGGCACATACGGACCGGAAATGCATTCGAAACTGCCTACCTTACTGCCAAAGGACGGATAATTGATCGATTATTGGTACTGTACTTTCCAACTTTGTCGTCATCATCATCATCTGCTAATAATGATGAAAGAGAAGGACGTGTGACGGCAGCGGAGGAGAAGAAGATTATGACGATGGAGGATGCATTCGTAATAACATCTCCGGGACACGATGGCACCAACCTATATGACAAATTCTCACCCACAATATTTCCCATGGATGGGGTATCTATATCACACTGCACTACTGATACGACATGTGTTATTACCTTGGCATGTTCGACTGTACAGGATGTACGAACATCATTTATGAATAATATACGTAGTATGCTAACTAATGATGATGGTGTATCATTTGATTTTCCAGAGGAGGGGAAATGTCATCACTATCGTATATCACGAGGAGGAGAGGCGTTTGCAGACGTTTATGTTGTTAGACACGCCTTTTTACCAAGTGAAATGTGTCATGGATATACTCTTCTTTTCCGCGAGGAGTGTGGTGGAGGCAATAGTAGTAGTAGTAGTAGTAGTAACCGTCGATTGACTTTTGCAGACGAGGTTTGGCATACACTTACTAATGAGAATAATGATCGTGGTCCTGTTGGGATTGGTGCGTTAGAGTATGACACACTACGTGTCGAGTCTGGTATGCCTGGCTGGGGCTTTGAGATGACTGGAGATGCTCCGAAGAACAAGAAGACGAAAACCCCATTAGCAGACGACAACAGCGGAGAAGCAAATGAGGTAGTCGGTATTGACGATGCGGATATGTATAATGCCAAGTCCAATCCACTTGAACTTCATCTGGGTAGTCTTGTGGATATCAACAAAGGATGTTATCAAGGACAGGAGGGCGTGGCATCCATTCTCAAGAATAAGCTCGGTCCACCACGACAGCTATACCAGATTGTATTCTATGATTCTGAGAATGACTTTGATAGTAGTGGTGGTAATGACGATGAATATGGTGGATTCGGACTCCTAACGACTAATAACGACATGCTGACAGAGTTTCGAAAGTTAAAAGGAGAACAGCGGAAAGATGGTACACTCAAGCAAAATCATACTCGTCAACCTCGTCCAGGAGATGAAATCTTTGTTCTGGGATCGAATGATTCAATATCGGTTGGTAAGATAACAAGTGTCGCCGAATCTAATGGTAATGGAGATGCAAAGACTATTGCATTAATGTTAGCAAAAAGGCCGGGTACGATATTAAATGCAATACGAGAGCAGGGGTTGGAGTTACCTAAATGGTGGGAGGACGTTCGTGACCCAGACGGCGGTGATGATTACGACGAGAAAGACAGCCGAGGAGGCGTCATTGCCAACGAGAAGATTGACGGCGGTAGTAGCGGCATAATGCGGCCACCGCCTCTTGATCCGTTACACAATCTCGAAGTCGTTATCGGTGGTACCTATACTGTCGGGAGGATGGTAGCAGTACCCGGGAGGAGATATGGCGTCAAGTCAAAGCGAGGAGATGATGTTGTGTCATCGTTGCTTGATTATGAAACCACGGGAGAAGTAGTAACGGCCGGTGATGCCAACGTGCCGGCATATTTCCGTTATGACTTTCAGGATGAAACGACAAAAAGTCGAGATTTTAAGCCTGTTCGATTAGAACCGGAGGTTGACAATATAGAGAGTAGCGAAGTTGAAATGGATAATCTCTTGGCTGAGGCAGAGAAAGACATTGCCAAGGCCACAGCTCAAGCAGAAGCGGCTGCAGCCGAACTTAAGCGCAAGGAGGAGAAGATGAAACAACGTGAGTATTCGCGAGCATATAGCTCGTCTCCTCGTTTCATGTTTGTATTTTCATATCAAGGCCACCTAACCTTTTCTCACATTGTTTTTCAATCCAATCAGTACAAGCGAGAGCGGAGGCGGCCTTGGAAGCACGACGAAAGAAAACGTGAAGCAGCATACAAATGAACCACGAGAGCTGTTTTTTTTTGGGCAAAAGGTACATTGGAGATAAGGGAACAAGGTAAGTGTTTTCATGCGCTGATTTTTCCCTGTCAATACACGGCCCAGGATGATTAGATATTCAACAAGAAACAATACAAGGATCGATAGGACTGCAAACTCCTTGATGACAACCGTATTTCATGACTGGCCGCGTATAGCATTGACACATGTCCTGATTAACTCATGTGAATGATTTCCAACCACACATTGCTCTGAACGTAACTTATTTCATCCCTTGTCTCTCCTTAAAAATGTAGAGGACAGTGACGATCAATCTGTATCGGCTTTCAAAAATGCCTGCTAGTTATTAGTCTTATGGCTGATTCAATTGTTGGCTCTCTGGCAACATACCTTGACGTAGGGTTTGCCGTGGATTTGATATGACTTGACCACATCAACGCTTTGTGATCACTCTTGTTTAACCCTTTGTCCACCATGGCAACTTTTTGGCAACTTTTTTTTCAGTACCGAGCCAACGTAGGAACTAGTGGCCTATCCAAGAATCTTAAATAGCGTTGATATCGAGAATAGATAAATGTCACAAAAAACGGCCATCATATATTAAACTATTAATATCTACGGATAGACGACTATCAGAGCTACCTAATCACATTTCTACCCAGGACCTAACTCATCGTAGTAGCGGCGATATTCATGGTCAAAGTCCACCGGCCCGAAATTTAGTGGGAAATCCCTCTAAATTGTCTACGTAAAGTACGTCTGGTGAACAAAGGGTTAATGTCGAGTCAATTCTCGAGTTGTTTAAACGGATGGAACGAAAGTAATGTGACTCTGCTTTTCTATTATTATAATTTAATCATGCCACATGTTTAGTTCTAGACATGAACATCGCATATAATGCTAACTTTCCAAAAGTTAATTATATGTGGAATATGAGACACTTTCTAATCCGAGAAACAAAATTCACTGTCATCCGAATTATCATTCGTTACCTGTTTTTTCTTTAGCACGGCAGATTCTCTTGATAACTTCTTGGCCAATATCATGTCATCATCATCATCATCAGATTCCGGTTCAGATGAAGACGAATCTATTTCAACAATAATTGGCATCTTGCTCCGACTAGTCAACACTTTCTTCGCCGTAGTTGATTTCTTAGTTGCCTTGGCTTTTGACTTCCCAGTAGTTTTTGACTTAGATTTTTTTGCTTTCGTTTCCGCTGATTTTGATGATATCCAACCACCGTCGTCCGCCAAGGCAATCTTGGATTCGGTCTGTTTTCCTTTCGTTATTTTTGGAAAGCTAATCCTTGCTCGAGGATTTGACGATGCGAGGATCGGTGGACCATTTGGACCGAGCACAAAATACACAATTGTATCGTATGGAGTGTATGTAAACTTTGGATGAAGAACATCTTCAAGCAATAAGTAGATAACAATTCTTTCGCATTCTGTGCACATAGGGGAACTAGGTTGAGCTTTGATAACACATACCAAAAAATATACGATGTCCTTGCTCACCTTCTTTGCTCAAATCTTTGGGTGGATTGTCTTTTAGAAAACTAAAATCGTCCTCGAACGATTTAGATCTCCACTTTGTAACAATCTGGTTTAGAGTACAGTCTTCACCAGACAGGTTCATCGTATTAACAACCTTGGTAACAGTCTGACAATGTGCTCCAATGTCACGTTGGACAGTCGAAGTGCAGGCGTTCTGTAGATTGACCAAAGTCATACCCATGTTGTCGTCCGCTTCTCCCAATGTCGCAAGAATAATGTGACGACATAGAGCGTCGTCACCGTGTGCTTGTGAATATCTAGCCATGGACCAGAATGATGCCTCACCGGCATCACCATGTACCATCTTTAATAAACGAGGGATATCCTTTGGAGAGTAATACAAGACACAATTTGCAGGACTACCATCTCTCCCCGCACGACCCGATTCCTGATAATATGCCTCAAGACTCTTGGATAAACTGTGATGTAACACGAATCGCACATCAGGCTTGTTGATGCCTAGACCGAATGCGATTGTGGCAACAACAACTTGTGTCTTATTATTCATCCAGCTTCGTTGGACTTGTGTCTTCGTTGCATCCTTCACGTCTCCATGATAAGGTTTGGCTATAATACCATTCGAGCAAAGCCCCTTCGCTACTTCATTTGCTTCCTTTTTGCTGAAGGTGTAGATTATACCCGATTCTCCTTTATTATTCTCCTTTATATAGGCAACGATATCCTTTACCACACCCTCCTTGGTTTCGGGCTTACATCTCACTGAGTAATTCAAGTTGGGTCTATTGGCACTGGATCTATAGAATTTGTATTTTCCCAAGGATAGTCGTAAGATTTGTGCACAATCGTGACGAGCTCTCTCCGATGCGGTGGCTGTGACAGCCAAAACCGGTATGTGCGGAAAATGATGTTTCAATATTCCCAATTTGGCATAATCTGGACGAAAGTCATGACCCCATTGACTGGCACAATGACATTCATCAATAACAAACCTCCCCAGTCGTCCTTGATTGTTTAATCTTTCCATCTCACCCTTGAACTTGTTCGACTGTCCAACCTTCTCGGGCGTCACGAATATCATAGCCACACCACCATCGCCATCACGTACTAGCCCCCATCGTCGTGTATGTTCTGTATTTCCTCCCGCGAGTCCCGAAGTAAAAGAAATGGCCGAACCACGATAAAAGCCATTCATCTGCTCCTCTTGATCACAAATCAGACTAATGAGCGGTGAAATAACAACAGTCACCTTCCGTGGAGCGCCATTCGTTTCAAAACATTCCAAGATTGCCGGGAGTTGGTAAGTCAGACTTTTCCCTCCCCCCGTTCGCATAACGACGAAACAATCCTCGCCGCGCATCGTGGTATCGATGATTGCCTCCTGATTATCACGGAATTCTTGTATCCTAAATGTTTGTCGTAGATGACGCATCATCGCGTCAGTCCAAGGACGACGTGAACGTTGATATAATTGTGGTCCGATGTTGGAATTGTCGGATAACGCCATCCCGCCTCGTGCTGCCGCCGTTGTGGGCATTCTCATATCCTTATGTGTAATAGCCGACCCTAACGTCCCTGCCTCGGCACGTACACGCTGTCCACTCTCAACGATCGAATCCGAGTAAGGATTGGATGGCGGACCAGTAGCACCCACAAAGTACTTTTCCAACGTATTCATGCCACCACCACCTTCTCCCCGCTTCCGTTTACCAGCCACATCGCTCAGTCGTGCTAATGGAGGGCGTAGATCATTGAATGGATTAGATGCCGCAGTAGATGACTTCAATCCTGGAGGAGTTTTCGATTGCAGAGTTCTGTTCGTGGTCATTGTCGGAGGCGACTTCGGTCTTTCCTCATCGTCGTCGATGGTTTGTGTCTGGGTATGCGGGTCTGTGAGGTAATCTTCCGCCTGCGTAAATGATGCCACGTGTGCACCATACTTCCTTGCCATCATTGGCGGTTGCTGCATGTCTCCATCGTCTTCGTCCTGAACGTTGTCGTCGTCTTCATCGTCTCCGCTCCCGTCGATTCTATCGTCTAACCACATCAATCGTTCCTGAACTTCCTCCATCCTCGACTCGATGGCTCTCTTTTGATCATAGAGGGAGGAGCATTCCGCTCGCAACCGGTCCCGTTCGGCATTGAAATCGTCCATGGATGGTGCCATGGGTGGAGAAAAGTAAGCGATCTCCGGGACCAGCTCAAACGTAATTGTGTGAGGCGGAGTCCCTACTTCCAATGCCCATTGCCGACATGACCCCACCCACAACAATGACGGCAGTCCCCGTCGGTGCTGCGTGCTACTTCTGCCTTGGAGAGGAAGAGGATGAGGAGCAATCTCCGGATATGCACATTTATCGTGCTTGGCACAGTACGCCGAACAAAAGTGCAAAGCCGCGGGTGATCGAGACTTTGATGCCTTTTCGACGCCATGGGTAATTTGCAACAATTGTAAACAACCCTTCCAGGGCCAATTGTCGTTAGATTTGTCCTCTGCTTTTGTTTTCTTTGCTGAAACAACCTACTGTCACACAGGAAACAGCAAGTGGGATAAAACGAAAGTAATAGATTCACTCCGCTCGAAAATTATGATATTAGATAACACTGTTGATAAGGAGTTGGTCAAAGTGGAGATGACATTACTCATTAAACAGATGCTGTCAATGATCGATCAAACAAAGAAAGACTATAAGATGAGCAGATGGATTCACATGCCTAAATACAGTGAGAAATATAAGTACTATATTATGCTATGCGGGGAGTATGAGGCATATGCATATGGTCAATTAGGGGCAATCTTGACATCAGACGCATCTGAAGAAGGTTTCAAGATCATGGTCAAACACTATAAAAAGGCCAGTGCCATCTGTAAGTTAGTTGGCATGAAAGACAGATCTAATCACTTGGATGCCGTAATTTCAGTGCTCACAGCAGAAAAGCAAGGTGCAAATGATACGGATGCATCAGCATCTACAGAAAGAAATTCTGTTTTGCAAATCATAAGTTAGGATTAGGGTTATATCCATGAGGAGTTTTTAATAGGGAGAAAATAAAAAACGTCCCAAATTGGGTCGATTTTGAAAGGAAGTCGATTTCGATCGAAGTAAGGGTATCGGCGGACTCGCACGGCCTAGGCGATCATGG
>Ga0247832_1005443_pt1 | contig 14769 bp, 10 predicted proteins | sample LaCruzMarch2015__10_FD_192407 | JGI IMG/M metagenome (GOLD analysis project Ga0247832, IMG submission 192407) | Freshwater microbial communities from meromictic Lake La Cruz, Castile-La Mancha, Spain - LaCruzMarch2015_4m | ecosystem: Environmental > Aquatic > Freshwater > Lake | place: Spain... | reverse complement strand
ACCTGGTGCCGCAAGCAAAGAAACTGGATCCAACTCTGGACGAAGCCAAAGTTACTGTGGCCATGACGCGCTTGGACCTGATCTGGGATCAGCTGTTTCCGGCAGAGCAGACTCGCATCGTGAAGATGCTGATCGAGAAGGTGATTGTGTCGCCGAGTGACCTCGAGGTGAGGTTGCGGGCGAATGGCATAGAACAGCTGGTCCAGGAACTACAGGCGGATCCTGCGAGCACAAAGCGTGAAGAGGCAATGGCATGAATGAGGTGCGCATCCACAAAACAGGGGAGCCAGAAATCATCCAGTCAAGCGACGGTAAGCTGACATTGTCGGTTCCCATCCAGTTCAAACGGCGTGCTGGACGCAAGCAAGTGACGCTGCCCAACGGTGAACCCGGTCTACCCCGACCGTGGGATACGGCGGCAACCTCGTTGCAACTGGCCCTGGCCAGGGGCCACAAGTGGCTCGCCATGCTGGAGTCTGGTGAGGTCAGCACCATGACCGAAATTGCCAAGCGGGAAGGCATCGACAACAGCTACGTCAGCCGGATGGTTAACCTGACCACCCTGGCGCCGGACATCATTGACGCCATTCTGCTCAATGAATTGCCGGACCATCTGACACTGTTCGATCTGGCCGTGGACCCACCAGCGCTATGGAATGACCAGCGAATCCGACTTAGGTAAACATACAAAAGAACCACAACGGATGGCAACTGGCTCCCCCACCACCGAAATGAGTGCAGGCCATTCGCTTTGAACTTCCGCCCAGTGTCTACTTGCTGGGAGCGCAAAGTGCCTCGGCTGCAGCCAAGAGACTGGTGTCCTTGGCCCGATCCCTCGACAGGTCACCTGCAAGTGCCGTCGAGAGGATTTTTGCCGCCGCTTCAAAGACCCCAAGGCAGGCCTTCTCGTCGCTAAGCGCTGAGACTAAGGACTCGCAATAGCGCTCGAACTTGTTTGAATTCATGGCATGCGACACCGGCCCAACAAGCAACAGGCGCGCAACGGGCAGGAGGTGGTATTTGAACGGCCGCAACGCCGGGTCAAGGGCCTTACGGCGCGTAAGCGACTCCAGTCGAAAGAGTGCAAGTGCGCTGCAGTAGTAGGCTACCGGGTGGTGATCCGGGACGAATATTTTTGTCTCGATACTTTTGAGTAGCGTACCGTAATAGCGGCTGGCATGGTGTGGCAGGCCAAGGAACATGGAGGCGAAAGCACGAATTTGGTTCGGGATCGTTACCACCCTGATCTTTTCAATCCCCGTGGTAGCCCTGAATTGTTGGGACCTGCGCTCGTAGTAGAGCTTGCAGTCCCCGTTTACCGCCTCATAGTAATCCTCAAGGGATTTCTGGAAATCCGTGAGGGCCGTTAACTCTTCAGTCTTGACCTGGGTTTGTCGGTTTGTCGCCTTGATGATGCGATTTTTAATGGCCCCGTCCTTCGAGACAATTAGCTTCACCGGAATTTGCACGGGCTTGGCAACTGCATCCTTGTTGTTAAATAGGACATGGCTGGTCTGGCAACCGTTCACGATCTGAAAATCCTCAAGAGTGAAGGTGTCTCCTGTCTTCGTCAAAGCATCGGCGACGATGGTCACCCCGTTATTGAGAAGGATGAAAAGTTGCTGCTCGTCCGATTTGAGCGTCTCGTCTATCTCGACGTTCACTGGGTTATCACCTTGAAAATCCCGGACGTTGTCATAGAAAATCCCGCGCAGGATGTTTCCGGCGTCATCGGTTATCAGCTTGAGGAATTGCTCGAACGGTAAGAAGCCAAGATAGGACTCCTGGACCCCGGGAAGCGCTGGGAGTGTGACCTTGCTAAGGAACTCCACGCTCTTCGAGAATCTGTTCTTGGCGTTCGAATGCATGCGCTGGAGAGTTCGCGCATCCAGCGGGAGGAAATTGACGCTCTTGAAAATGTCGGTTTCCATGAGCCCATCGATTTCATGTTGGACCCTTGCCAAAAGCTTTGCGTCCTCCACCCACTTCCCCGTCGTGGCGTAGTACATCTTCACCGACGGGTTGCCGCGCTTAAAGAGGGCGCTCTTGGCATAGACCGATCTTACGAGGGCCTCCTTCTCTGCGACCCGTGCGTTTCGCGGGAATGCTGGCTTCGACGAGAAAAGGTCCTTCACACCAAAGAAAAAGCTGGAGATATCGGCGCCGGAGAAGTTCCCCCCCGACTTGGCTTGGCTGAAAATGAACTCGACCTCAAGGTACTTGTTGAGAGTGGCCAGATCGTCGACCTCCTCTGAATCTTCAACCAGTGCCCCGTTAACAATGACAGCTAAGCCGTCGATACCGAGGTCGTCTCCCCCTCCTGTATGAATTTCCTCGACGTCGAATTCTTCGCCGTACTCGTTCGAGACGACACAGAAATTCACGAAATGCTCGAAGAGGTCTGCCTCGGGCATTTTGGCTGACAGGCACTCTTCCGCCTGGAAGGTATTCATTAAGCTTTGTGTTACGAGATCCATTGCATGCACTGTGCGGTTGTAAATGACGTACAGGGTAAGCCTTCAGTCATCAAAGGGGTAACTAAGTCCATCAGGGATGGAATCAAATCTAACTTCGAGTTTAAATGCCCACCCACCGCTGTGGGCCTGTCTTTCTCGACTCGCCAGTACGTTTTGGTTTCCGTCTCCTGCCGATGCTGAAAATCAACTGCTTGATTAGTCCGCGCGTAACCAATTGATTTTTTTAGGCTTGAACCGCGACTCTTGCGGACTTCAGGCAATTTCCGGCGCTCGCTATCTTGGAGACTATCGGCCCGGAGAGAGCAAAAGTGGCGGATTTCTGGGCGCCCGGAAAAACCACGAAGTCCGCAGGAACCCTCGGGAACCCCAATGAACACGCGGGTTTAGGCAAAAAAAATCCAACCGTATGACCGGTTGGATTTGATATATGGTGGAGCTGGGGGGATTTGAACCCCCGTCCGCAAGCCATCTTCGAGCAGATCTACATGTTTAGTGGTCTGATTTGAGTCTCGCCACCTGTGTCGCGCAGCCACACGCTACCCAGGACGCCAGCACCCTATTGTCTCGCCCCCAACCAAGGTACCCGGTCAGGAGCCAGCCGATGTGAATAACCTTACAGCCTGGACATCAGGACCTTGCGGTCACGACACCCTTGCCCGGCCCACCGGCCTGCCGTTGTAAGGCTCACTGGTGTTTAAGCAGCGAGTGCGAAACGTTCGTCGTTTGCAGTTAGTTTGTTTGAATCTGTTTTACGAGCGCATTCAGCTCGACATGCACCACAGCGATTCCGTACCCACGTCGAAACCAGTGCAGCCCCTCACCGGTCATTTTAGGCCGGGGCCAGCAATTCCAAGAGACCGAGCGGAGATTTAATTGCCGCGTCCGCCCCCCACTGCAGGGGGTCGGCCACCTGCCCGAGATAACCATAGGTGGCGGCGACGGTCGACATGCCTGCGGCCCGCCCCGCCAGGATATCGCGGTGGTCGTCGCCCACATAAAGGCAATGGGACGGGTCCATTCCGATGCGCCGCGCTGCCTCCAGCAAGGGCGCCGGATGCGGCTTGGTGTGGGGCGTGGTGTCGCCGCACACCAGCACAGATGCCGTCGTGAACAGGTCGATGGCACGGGTCTGGGGCTCGGCATATCGGGCCGACTTGTTGGTCACCACGCCCCAGACCAGGCCCCGGCGCGACAGATCTGCCACCAGCGGCGCAACACCTTCGAACGGGCTGATGGTGTCCATCATGCAGCGCTCGTAATGGAAGAAAAACTCATCCTTCATGGCCGGGTAGTCGGCATGTTCAGGATCGATGCCGAATGCCACCGCCAGCATGCCACGCGCGCCGGAACCAGCGCGCGGACGGTAATGCGACGAGGCCAGCGGCGAAAGACCGCGCGCCACACGCATGCGGTCTGCGGCGGCACCCAGATCCGGCGCGCTGTCGACCAGGGTGCCGTCCAGATCGAACAGCACCGCCCGGACATGGGAAAACCGGGTCATGGCCTCAGGCGGCGGGTGTGGCCGGTCGCTGCGTCGCAAACAGATAGTTGACGCTGGTGTCGCCGTCGAGCCAGTAACGCCGGGTCAGCGGGTTGTACTGCATGCCGCGGGTATGGCGCAATTCCAGACCGGCATCGCGGCAGGCGCGGGCCAGTTCGCTGGGGCGGATCAGCTTGGCATAGGCATGGGTCCCGCGCGGAAGCAGGTTGAGGACGTACTCGGCGCCCACGATCGCGAAGACGAAGGACTTGGGGTTGCGGTTGATCGTCGAGAAGAACACCCAGCCGCCAGGCCGCACCAGCGTGGCACAGGCACGCACGATGGAGGCAGGGTCCGGCACATGCTCCAGCATTTCCATGCAGGTGACCACGTCGAAGGATCCGGGTTGCTCGGCAGCCAGCGTCTCGGCGCTGACCTCCCGGTACACCACGTTGGGGGTCTGCGCCTCCAGGGCATGCAACTGGGCGACCCGCAAGGATTTGGTGGCCAGGTCGATGCCCAGCACCTCGGCCCCCCGGCGTGCCATCGCATCGGCCAGGATGCCACCACCGCACCCCACATCGAGCACCTGTTTGCCTGGCATCGGGCACAGTTGCGCGATCCAGTCCAGCCGCAAGGGGTTGATCTCGTGCAGGGGGCGAAACTCGCTCTGCTTGTCCCACCAGCGGTGGGCCAGATCGGAGAATTTGGCCAGTTCGGCCGGATCGACATTGGAGGTGGTGGGCATGGCTGGATTATGCGCAGTTGGCAGGATCGGCGTGGCAACGCCGATCAAGACCAGGGGCCAGAAACAGGAAACCCCGCCGAAGCGGGGTTTCCGAGGGCCACCCAAGGTGGCCCGAATGCATCAGAGGCTGCTTAGCGGCGGGCGCGGGTGCCGACCACTTCAATTTCCACGCGGCGGTTCTTCGCGCGGCCTTCGGCGGTCTTGTTGTCAGCCACTGGCTGCTTCTCGCCTTTGCCTTCGGTGTACACGCGGTTGCGCTCGATGCCCTTCGACACCAGGTACGCCTTCACAGCTTCCGAGCGACGAACCGACAGAGCCTGGTTGTAGGCATCGGCACCCACGGAGTCGGTGTGGCCGACAGCGATCACGACTTCCAGGTTGATGCCCTTGACCTTGTCGACCAGGTCGTCGAGCTTGGCCTTGCCTTCGGGCTTCAGAACGGACTTGTCGAAGTCGAAGAAGGCGTCGGCCGCGTATGTCACCTTGGTGGCGGCCGGCGGCTGGGCAGCAGAAGCAGCAGGAGCAGCCGGACGGGCAGCGGGGGCGGCGGCCGCTGGCGCTGCGGGGCGCGCGGCCGGTGCGGCAGCAGCAGGGGCAGGGGCAGCAGGCCGGGCAGCAGGCGCTGGGGCCGGTGCCGGGGCAGCGGCGCGAGCAGGAGCGATGGCGCCATCACAGCCAGCGGCGGCGGTGGCCGGCGTCCAGAAGGAATCGCGCCAGCAAAGTTCGTTGGTGCCGTTCTTCCAGACCAGCTCGTTGGCGTTGTTGCGCCAGTTGTCGATCGATTGTGCGCCAGCCGCGGTGGCGAGTGCTGCCGTTGCGAACAACATTGCCACTTTGTTCAGTTTCTTCATATTTCTCCTCAGTGAGACAAAAACCGCAGCGGCGCTGCGAGGTGTTGAGAGCCCAAGGTGACCGCCACCTGAGGCATGCGATGTATTGTGCCATACACATTTGATGCCACAAGCATGGACAGGATCGGCGCTTGTAGGAGGAGATGCTGATCGGCCCGATGTGTTGCCCATTCACGACAGCAGCTTGCCCCTAAAATCGCACTTTCCGTCGAAAAGCCCCCGCATGACCCAGTTCGCCAAAGAAACCCTGCCTATCAGTCTCGAAGAGGAAATGCGGCGGAGCTACCTCGATTACGCCATGAGCGTGATCGTCGGGCGTGCGCTGCCCGATGCCCGGGACGGCCTCAAGCCGGTGCACCGACGGGTGCTGTTCGCGATGCACGAGCTCAACAACGACTGGAACCGCGCCTACAAGAAGTCGGCCCGTATCGTCGGTGACGTGATCGGCAAGTACCACCCCCACGGCGACCAGTCGGTCTACGACACCATCGTGCGCATGGCGCAGGATTTCTCGATGCGTCACATGCTGGTGGACGGCCAGGGCAACTTCGGCTCGGTCGACGGCGACAGCGCCGCCGCCATGCGCTACACCGAGATCCGCCTGGCCAAGATCGCCCACGAGATGCTGGCCGACATCGACAAGGAAACCGTCGACTTCGGGCCCAACTACGACGGCTCCGAGAAAGAGCCCCTGGTACTGCCGAGCAAGCTGCCCAATTTGCTGGTGAACGGCTCCGGCGGCATTGCGGTGGGCATGGCGACGAACATTCCGCCGCACAACCTCAACGAGGTGGTGGACGCCTGCCTGCACCTGCTCAGGCACCCCGCTGCGTCCATCGACGAGCTGATGGAGATCATCCCCGCGCCGGACTTCCCCACCGCCGGCATCATCTATGGCATCAACGGCGTGAAGGACGGTTACCGCACCGGCCGTGGCCGTGTCGTGATGCGGGCCAAGTGCCATTTCGAGGACATCGACCGGGGCCAGCGCCAGGCCATCATCGTCGACGAGCTCCCCTACCAGGTCAACAAGAAGACCCTGCAGGAGCGCATGGCCGAGCTGGTGCACGAGAAGAAGATCGAGGGCATCAGCCACATCCAGGACGAGAGCGACAAATCCGGCATGCGCCTGGTGATCGAGCTCAAGCGCGGCGAAGTGCCCGAGGTCGTGCTGAACAACCTGTACAAGCAGACCCAGCTGCAGGACACCTTCGGCATCAACATGGTGGCGCTGGTCAACGGCCAGCCCAAGCTGTGCAACCTGAAGGACATGATCGAGGTCTTCCTCGACCACCGGCGCGAGGTGGTCACGCGGCGAACGGTCTATAACCTGCGCAAGGCCCGCGAGCGCGGCCACGTGCTGGAAGGCCTGGCGGTGGCGCTGGCCAACATCGACGACTTCATCGCGATCATCCGCAACGCGCCCACCCCCCCGGTGGCCAAGGTCGAGCTGATGAGCCGCCCCTGGGACAGCAGGCTGGTGCGCGAGATGCTGACCCGCACCCGGGCCGATGGCGGCGTGGTGAATGCCGACGACTACCGCCCCGACGGCCTGGAGCGCGAATTCGGCATGGGCAGCGACGGTCTCTACCGCCTGTCCGAAACCCAGGCCCAGGAAATCCTGCAGATGCGTCTGCAGCGCCTGACCGGTCTTGAACAGGACAAGATCGTCGCAGAATACAAGGAAGTCATGGCCGAGATCGAGGACCTGCTCGACATCCTGGCCAAGCCGCAGCGGGTATCCGCCATCATCGGCGACGAGCTGAGTCATATCAAGCAGGAATTCGGCCAGACCAAGCTCGGCCTGCGCCGCAGCGAGATCGAGCACAGCTCCTACGACCTGAGCACCGAAGACCTGATCACGCCGACCGACATGGTCGTCACGCTGAGCCACAGTGGCTATATCAAGAGCCAGCCCTTGTCCGAATACAGGGCGCAGAAACGCGGAGGGCGTGGCAAGCAGGCCACCGCCACCAAGGAAGACGACTGGGTCGACCAGCTGTTCATCGCCAACACGCACGACTACATCCTGTGTTTCTCGAACCGCGGCCGGCTGTACTGGCTCAAGGTCTGGGAGGTGCCCCAGGGATCGCGCGGCTCGCGCGGACGCCCCATCGTGAACATGTTTCCGCTTCAGGACGGTGAAAAGATCACCGTGGTGCTCCCGCTCACCGGCGAGAACCGCAGTTTCCCGTCCGACCACTTCGTGTTCATGGCCACCAGCATGGGCACCGTCAAGAAGACCGCGCTCGACGAATTCAGCAATCCGCGCAAGGCTGGCATCATCGCCGTCGACCTGGATCCGGGCGACTTCCTGATCGGCGCCGCGCTGACCGACGGCGCCCACGACGTGATGCTGTTCTCCGACGGCGGCAAGGCCGTGCGCTTCGACGAGGACGACGTGCGTCCGATGGGCCGCACCGCGCGCGGCGTGCGCGGAATGATGCTCGATGATGGCCAGAGCGTGATCGCGATGCTGGTGGCCGAGGACGAAGCCCAGTCGGTGCTGACCGCCACCGAAAATGGGTACGGCAAACGCACCAGCATCACCGAATACACGCGCCACGGCCGCGGCACCAAGGGCATGATCGCCATCCAGCAGAGCGAGCGCAATGGCAAGGTGGTCGCCGCCACGCTGGTGCATGTCGATGACGAGATCATGCTCATCACCGACAAGGGCGTGCTGGTCCGCACCCGAGTCAGCGAGATCCGCGAACTCGGCCGCGCCACGCAGGGCGTCACTCTGATCGGGCTCGACGAAGGTTCCAAGCTCAGTGGCCTGCAGCGCATCGTCGAGAACGATGCCAATGTCGGCGAGGGTGATGATGCCGGCGACGGCGTCGGCGAATAGGCGGCCCGGCGCGTTGCACGGGCCCCACCAGGGCTGAACACGACCCCGACACTCCTGCGATGCAGCGACCCTACAACTTTTCTGCCGGCCCCGCCGCGATCGCCGAGGAAGTGCTGGCGCAGGCAGCGGCCGACATGCTCGACTGGCACGATTCCAGTGGCCGTTCCAGCGGCATGGGCGTGATGGAGATGAGCCACCGCGGCAAGGAGTTCATCGCGATCTACGAAGGCGCCGAAGCAGGGCTGCGCGAATTGCTGGCCATCCCGCCGGACTTCCGCATCCTGTTCATGCAGGGCGGCGGTCTGGGCGAGAACGCGATCGTGCCTCTGAATCTCTGCGCGCGCCGGGCCCATGCCCCGGCACAGGCCGATTTCGTCGTCACTGGGAGCTGGAGCCAGAAATCGCTGAAGGAGGCTGCCAGGTATTGCACGGCGAGGGTCGCCGCCAGCAATGCCGAAACCGCGCATACCACCCTTCCCCAGCCATCAAGCTGGCAGTTGCATCCGCAGTCCAGCTACGTGCATGTGTGCAGCAACGAGACCATCCATGGGGTGGAGTTCCACAGCCTGCCCGACCTGCGTGCGCTGGGCTGCGACGCGCCCCTGGTGATCGACTTCTCCTCGCATGTGGCCTCCCGCCCGGTGGACTGGACGCGCGTCGGCCTGGCCTTTGCCGGTGCCCAGAAGAATCTGGGGCCTGCCGGCCTGACAGTGGTGGTGGTGCGCGAAGACCTGATCGGCCATGCCCTGCCCATTTGCCCCAGCGCGTTCGACTACCGACTGGTGGCCGACAACCAGTCGATGTACAACACGCCGCCCACCTATGCCATCTACATCGCCGGCCTGGTGTTCGCATGGCTCAAGCGCCAGGGCGGCATTGCGGCCATGGAGGCGCGCAACATCGCCAAGGCCCGGCTGCTCTATGACACGATCGACCGCTCCGGCCTGTACGAGAACCGGGTCGCCGCGGACTGCCGCTCGCGCATGAATGTCCCCTTCTTCCTGAAGGACGAAAGCCGCAATGCGGCCTTCCTGGCCGGTGCCGCGAGCCGGGGCTTGTTGTCGCTCAAGGGGCACAAGTCCGTCGGCGGCATGCGGGCCAGCATCTACAACGCCATGCCACTGGCCGGTGTCCAGGCGCTGGCCGACTACATGCGAGAATTTGAGAAGACCAGCGCCTGACACGCCACGCGCAGCATCCACCAAGCCCATGACCAAGACCCTGCCAGAACTACGCCAGCACATCGACGCAGTCGATGCGCAGATGCTGGAACTCCTCAACCGGCGCGCCGCTCTCGCCAACGAGGTCGGCCACATCAAGCGCCAGGAAGGCTCGCCGGTGTTCCGGCCGGAACGCGAGGCCGCCGTGATCCGTGGCCTGCAGGAGCGCAACACCGGCCCGATCCGTTCCGCCAGCCTGGCGCCGATCTGGCGTGAAATCATGTCGGCCTGCCGCGCGCTCGAAGCGCCGCAGCGAGTCGCCTTCCTGGGCCCTGCCGGCACCTTCAGCGAACAGGCCACCTTCCAGTATTTCGGCTCCAGCATCGAACGGGTGCCGTGCAGCAGCATCGACGAGGTGTTCCGGGCGACCGCCTCCGGCAGCGCCGAATTCGGCGTGGTGCCGGTCGAAAACTCCACCGAGGGCGTGGTCTCGCGTTCGCTCGACCTGTTCCTCAACACGCCGCTGCAGGTGGTGGGCGAGACCAGCCTGCTGGTGCGCCACAACCTGCTGCGCCAATCCGATTCGCTCGCGGGCATCGAGGCCATCTACGCGCATCCGCAGGCGCTGGCGCAATGCCAGGGGTGGCTGAACAACCACCTGCCCGATGTGGAGCGCCGCACCGCATCGAGCAATGCCGAAGGCGCCCGCCTGGCCACCACCAACCCGGCCTGGGCCGCCATCGCCGGCGACCGTGCGGCCTCCGAGTTCGGCCTGCACATTGCCGCCCATGCCATCCAGGACGACGCCTTCAACCGCACCCGTTTTGCGGTGGTCTGCCTGCCCCACCAGATGCAGGCGCCCGCGCCCACCGGCCACGATTGCGTGAGCCTGATCGTATCGGTGCCCAACCGGCCAGGGGCCGTGCACGACCTGCTGGTCCCCCTCAAGCAGCATGAGGTGTCGATGACCCGCTTCGAATCCCGTCCGGCGCGCTCCGGCCAGTGGGAGTACTACTTCTACCTGGACATCCAGGGCCACACCTCGCAGCCCCATGTCGCGCAGGCACTCAGGGACCTGCAGGGCCTGTGCGCGTTCTACAAGGTGCTGGGTACCTACCCGGTCGGGGGACACTGATGTTCGAGCAACTCGGCCTGATCGGATGCGGCCTGATGGGCGGCTCGTTCGCGCTTGCGCTCAAGCGCGCCGGCCTGGTCAAGCGGGTGGTCGGCTACAGCAAGTCGCCCTCCACCACGGAGCGCGCCCGGCAGATGGGCGTCATCGATGTCGAGGCACCTTCTGCCCTGCTGGCGGTGTCGGGCGCCGACATCGTGCTGATCGCGGTGCCGGTCGCCTCGACCGAAGCCACCTTCAAGGCCATCAAGCACCTGGTCACCCCCAGCATGCTGATCATGGATGTCGGCTCCACCAAGCGCGATGTCATCGACGCGGCCCGGCGCGCGCTGCGCGAGCAGGTGGACTGCTTCGTGCCGGCGCATCCGATCGCCGGCAAGGAAGTGTCCGGCGTCGAGAACGCCGATGCCGACCTGTACATGGGCCGCCAGGTCGTGCTGACGCCCATTGACCGCACCAACCGGGTCCAGCTGCAAAAGGCGGTGGATGTCTGGTCGGCGCTTGGCTGCCGGGTGGTCACCATGAGCCCGGAGTCGCATGACGCTGCATTCGCCGCGGTGAGCCACCTGCCCCATCTGATCGCCTTCGCCCTCATGAATGCCATCTCGGGGCAGCCGCTGGGCAAGGACTTCCTGTCGCTCGCGGGGCCAGGCTTTCGCGACTTCACCCGCATCGCCGCGGCCGACCCCACGCTGTGGCGCGACGTGATGCTGTCCAACCGCGAGGAACTGCTCAACCAGTCGCGCATGTTCCAGCGCAACCTGCAATCGCTGGAACTGATGATCTCCAGCGGCAATGGCGAGGCGCTGCTCGAACAGATCGAAAACGCCAGTGCCACCCGCGCGAACTGTAGCATGTCCAGGCAGCAGAAGTAATGTTCGCCACCGCCTTCCTCGACATCCCGCCACTGGCCAGCGCGGGAGGCAGTGTCCTGCTGCCGGGCTCCAAGAGCATCTCGAACCGGCTCCTGCTGCTCGCCGCCCTGTGCTCCGGCACCACCACGCTGCACGACCTGCTGGATTCCGACGACACGCGCGTGATGCTCGCGGCGCTGCGCACATTGGGCTGCGCCATTGCCCAGGACGGCAACACCGTCACCATCGAAGGCACGGGCGGACAACTGCTGCCGGAGCCCGCCGAGCTGTTCATGGGAAATGCCGGCACGGCCATGCGCCCCCTGACCGCGGCGCTTGCGGTGCTGGGGGGCGACCACACACTGCGCGGCATCGCGCGCATGCACGAGCGTCCGATCGGGGACCTGGTCGACGCCCTGCGCCAGCTCGGCTGCGCAGTCGAGTACCTCGAACGCGAGGGGTACCCGCCCCTGCGCATCGGCCAGCCCGCCCTGGCGCTGGGGGCGCCCATCCGGGTGCGGGGCGATGTATCCAGCCAGTTCCTCACCGCGCTTTTGATGGCGCTGCCCCTGGTCGCCCGCAAGGACATCATCATCGATGTGCAGGGGGAGCTGATCTCGCGCCCCTACATCGAGATCACGCTGAACCTGCTGGCACGCTTCGGGGTGGTGGTGCACCGCGAAGGCTGGCAGCGGTTCGTGATCCCGGCCGGTTGCCGGCTGCGCTCGCCCGGTGTGCTGCATGTGGAGGCGGACGCCTCCTCGGCCAGCTACTTCATCGCACTCGGCGCCATCGCGCCGTCGGCCAGCGGCGGCATCCGCATCCAGGGTGTCGGCGCAGACTCCATCCAGGGTGACATCCGCTTCATCGATGCCGCACGGCAGATGGGTGCGCAGATCGAGAGCGGGCCCAACTGGCTGCAGGTGTCGCGTGGCGACACAAGCGATGGCGCGGTACTGAAGGCCATCGACCTGGACTGCAACCACATCCCCGATGCCGCCATGACGCTGGCCGTGATGGCCCTGTATGCCCGGGGCACCACCACGCTGCGCAACATCGCCAGCTGGCGTGTCAAGGAAACCGACCGCATTGCCGCGATGGCCTGCGAGCTGCGAAAGCTCGGCGCCACCGTCGACGAAGGCGCCGACTACATCCGCGTGACGCCCCCCGCCACGGCAGCCGACTGGCGCAGCGCAAGCATCCACACCTACGACGACCACCGCGTGGCGATGTGCTTTTCGCTGGCGGCGTTCAATCCTGCCGGGCTGGCGGTGCGCATCGAAGACCCGAAGTGCGTGGCCAAGACCTTCCCGGACTATTTCGAGGCGCTGTTTTCGGTCGTTGCCACGCCGCAGACCGCGATTCCGGTGATCTGCGTCGATGGCCCCACCGCGTCCGGCAAGGGCACGCTGGCCGCAGAACTGGCCCGCCGCCTGGGCTACCACTTCCTGGACTCCGGGGCGCTGTACCGGATCACGGCGCTGGCCGCCGCGCGCGCAGGCATCCACCTGGATGGCAGCGGTGAGGAAGCCATCGCGCACCTCGTCCCGACGCTGGACATCCATTTCGGCCCTGGCCAGATCTTCCTGGCTGGCGAGGACGTCAGCGACACGGTCCGCAGCGAGGCCATGGGCATGAACGCTTCCCGCGTGTCAATCCTGCCGCGGGTGCGCACCGCCCTGATCGACCTGCAGCACGCCCGCCGGCGCCTTCCCGGCCTGGTCGCGGACGGCCGCGACATGGGCACCGTCATCTTCCCGCAGGCGCCACTCAAGGTGTTTCTGACGGCAAGTGCTGCAAAACGCGCGGAAAGGCGCCATAAACAGTTGATTTCAAAGGGCATTTCAACTACACTCGCCGCTCTTCGCGCCGACTTGGAGGCACGCGACGCCCGGGATTCGTCCCGCAGCACCGCACCCTTGAAGCCTGCGCAGGATGCCTTCTTGCTGGACAACTCGGACCTGACGGTCGAAACATCCGTCGAGACCGTGCTTCGATGGTGGGAAGGCAGGCAGGCGCTACGCACCCCGTAAAGCCTGCTGGCTGAAGCGCCCGGGCTGCCCGCCCTGGCAATGGTCCCCACGGCTCCCCTCGCGCCTTCTATTGCGCACTGGCCGTGTGGTTCAACAACTTAACCCTGCGGTACATCCGCACAACGCAATGTCTGAATCTTTTGCCGACCTGTTCGAAGAATCCCAGAAACGCTCGGAAACCCGCATCGGCGAGGTCGTCACCGCAGAAGTGGTGCGCATCGAACACAACTTCGTGGTGGTCAACGCCGGGCTGAAATCTGAAGCCTACGTGCCGCTGTCCGAATTCAAGAGCGACAAGGGTGAACTCGAAGTGCAGGTCGGAGAGTTCGTCTCCGTGGCCATCGTCGCCATGGAAAACGGCTACGGCGACACCATCGTCAGCCGCGACACCGCCAAGCGCCTGGCCTCCTGGATGTCCCTCGAGAAATCGCTCGAATCCGGCGAGTTCGTCACCGGCACCACCAGCGGCAAGGTCAAGGGCGGCCTGACCGTGCTGGTCAACGGCATCCGCGCCTTCCTGCCCGGTTCGCTGGTCGACACCCGCCCCACCAAGGACTTGTCTCCGTACGAGAACAAGACCATGGAATTCAAGGTCATCAAGCTCGATCGCAAGCGCAACAACGTCGTGCTGTCGCGCCGTGCGGTGGTCGAGGCCAGCATGGGCGAAGAACGCGCCAAGCTGATGCAGACCCTGAAGGAAGGCTCCGTGGTCCAGGGCGTCGTCAAGAACATCACCGAATACGGCGCATTCGTCGACCTCGGCGGCATCGACGGCCTGCTGCACATCACCGACATGGCCTGGCGCCGTGTCCGCCACCCGAGCGAAGTGGTCACCGCCGGCCAGGAAATCACCGCCAAGATCCTCAAGTTCGACACCGAGAAGAACCGCGTCTCGCTGGGCCTCAAGCAGATGGGCGACGACCCCTGGATGGGCGTCAACCGCCGCTACCCGCAGGGCACGCGCATGTTCGGCAAGATCACCAACATCGCCGACTATGGCGCGTTCGTCGAACTCGAGCCCGGCATCGAAGGCCTGGTGCACGTCTCCGAGATGGACTGGACCAACAAGAACGTGGCCCCCAGCAAGATCGTCTCCCTGGGCGACGAAGTCGAAGTCATGGTCCTCGAGATCGACGAAGACAAGCGCCGCATCAGCCTGGGCATGAAGCAGTGCAAGGCCAAC
>Ga0247832_1005442_pt1 | contig 14770 bp, 11 predicted proteins | sample LaCruzMarch2015__10_FD_192407 | JGI IMG/M metagenome (GOLD analysis project Ga0247832, IMG submission 192407) | Freshwater microbial communities from meromictic Lake La Cruz, Castile-La Mancha, Spain - LaCruzMarch2015_4m | ecosystem: Environmental > Aquatic > Freshwater > Lake | place: Spain... | reverse complement strand
TTAGCCGTGGATGATTCCACGGAAGAGAATGGATGTTTGCGTTACATCCCTGGATCGGGTGTGACACGTACTTTGCGTCAACATGCCCCCCTATCAGGATCGAGAGACGAGGGACATGCATTAACAATTGACGTTGATGAAGCCAGCGGTGATGTTGTAACATTGGCACCATGTAGGAGAGGATCGGTTACATTACATGATGAATTTGTTGTGCATGGCTCTTCTGGTAATATGACCAGTAATCAACAGCGACGTACATATGTAATAGCATACCGACCGAAGAAGGTTGTTGATGCAGAGAGGAAGATTGGATTCACTCACAGTCATAATGATGTTGTGAATTGGGATACGTTCAAAAACTTTGAGTAGATAGTAATTAATATGCAGTTAACAAACCTACGATACCTTCTGTCAGTGCACTTGAACATTTAAAGCTTTGTAGAGTCATTTGAATGTGAGCTCATCTTCTTCTTGTAACATTTCAAAATGCTTATTCACCATCTCGTCAGTAACATCCGCCAAAGTCGTAGGGTTCCAATTAGGCCTACCATCCTTATCGACAAGTGCTGCACGTATACCTTCATAAAAATCACTACCCTCCTTCATCATATGCAAAACTATTCGATATTCCATTCGTAATGCCTCAGCAATTGACTGTGCTTTGGCTCCACGTTTTAATCCCTCTAATGTCACTTTTAAACTAGTTGGTGACATGGTCTTTAATGTTGCAAGCGTTGTGGTGGCAAATTTCGATTCGTGTCCTAAACTTTCTAATGAAGAATATATCTCTTCGACTGTGTCCTTACCATGAAATGCATAATCAATATCAATTCTATTTGTAGATAAATATGATTCTTCTAAACTCTCTTGATGAAATGATTGTAATACACTTGCAACACAATCATCATTATTATCATCACTGGATGCGATTTCTGTAGCAGCAATTAGACATTTTCTTAATTCGTCAATTTGATTTGACTTTATATAATGTGTTGCAATACCTGTATGTATCAAATCTTCTGCTTTTAATCTTGCACCTGTCAATGCCAGATAGTTGCCCACCCCACCCACTTGATAATTGCTGTTATTACTGTACAATTTAGTAAGACGTGGGATCCACCAACTCCCACCGACATCGGGATATAATCCAATTTTACATTCTGGCATGGCAAATATGGCATTTTCAGTGGCAACTCTATACTTGCCGTGGATGGATAATCCCACACCTCCACCCATGACGACACCATCCCATATTGATACTTGGGGTATACGTTTTGGTTGTGTGGCAATTTTATAATTCAATTGATATTCCTCTCGAAAGAAGGTTGATGCCAATGATGTAGGATTGAGGTAAATTGATTTCACATCTCCACCGGCACAGAAGACGGGCTTGGTCTTACCAGCTTTGCTTTCGTAGGATGAACCAATCATGAGTGTTGCACGGATATGTCCTCCAGTACCAGTAGGAGATGAGGATTGCCATATATCAAGGGTGGGAGAGAGACATCGGATCATGTCAAGTGTTAATGCATTTAATGACGAAGGATTGTTGAGCTGTAGTATGCCCAGTTTGGATGACAATGATGGCAGGACTTGCGTGGTGAATGATGCTGCCGCCATGATGACAGATAATAACAAGAAGAGAGACGTATGGCCGGTGCTCACGCTGTACGGACTATGATGTGCAAAGAGAGTCATTGTCAATGAGCTCAAACAGTTTCAGTATCAACTCCGCGCCCAAAAAAAATGACCTAGGGTGTTTTAAACTCAGCGTCTCGGCGGGAAGCCAAAAGAGGACAATCCACGAACCGGAAGGGAGAAATGAGTCGCGCTTCTCATTAAAAAGCAAAAGAAATAGAAACGTCACTACCGTTAATTTTTTTTGTCACTATTTGGACAAACATTGTCACTATTTGGACAAACAAACTGTGTGGGCCTTCGGACGCTGTGTCCAAAACGACTCCTAGAGTGCCTTTGATTGCCAAGTCGAGGAGTTCGAGTGAGAGCAGTCATCATATTAATAATATCCACCCATGTCGTCGCCATCTCCATCATTACTGGCAGTTCCAGAAAGCGCCTCCTCTCAACGATGTTATCTCGTCCAGAGTACTGAATTCCAAGGCCTAGTCGAACACTACAGTGAGGTACACGTTACGCAATGTTTAGCCTACTTCACCGCACCTGTGGGGTATAATATCCCAAAATTCAAATTTACCAATAATTGGGGTAAGTCTGAACTTGTCAATTTTTCCAAGGGTGATCTAAAAGGCAAGTCAGCGTACTTCTCGGGTCTTTGTCAATTCTTACGCAAGGCCAAAACGTTCAATGCCACAATTGCATTCCATGACCAGTGGCCAGGATGGGAATGTGACATGTACTTTTATATTACCCCACCGTCAAATAATCCAAATGTACACACTGTTCATGTTAAGTATGGTGAAATATTCTCAGTATCGACCGCAACTGGGATGGCTATTTTACCCAAGGGCGTAGACTTTATTTTGAGTGATAATCGTAGTCCAATTGGGTTAGAAATGTGGCTGTCGGAGGCAAGTAAAATTGGATATAGTAGCAAACTTGATGTTAAGGCTGGTTCGGCATTTCCAAAATCGTCGGGAAATAGTAGTGTAGCGAACAACAGCAGGTCTGCACCTCAGGATACTACTGCTCCTACACATCCTATACCCATCACTACCACCAACAACAGCGTTCCTCGGGCATGGTCACGTTCTCCTCCACGACCGACGACGCAATTATCATCGGTCAATTCCAAAACGATGGATAAATGTGTCTATCTCGATTACAATGGAACAACACCAATTTATTCCCCAGTCCTTGAGGCCATGCTCCCATACTTGACTGAACACTTTGGTAATCCATCGTCTTCGCATTACTACGGACAAGCGCCCACTACCACCAACAACAGCGTTCCTCGGGCATGGTCACGTTCTCCTCCACGACCGACGACGCAATTATCATCGGTCAATTCCAAAACGATGGATAAATGTGTCTATCTCGATTACAATGGAACAACACCAATTTATCCCCCAGTCCTTGAGGCCATGCTCCCATACTTGACTGAACACTTTGGTAATCCATCGTCTTCGCATTACTACGGACAAGCGCCAAAAGTGGCAGTTACGAAGGCACGGCTATCATTGCTCAAGGTAATCCAACCAGTAATGACTGTAAACGATGGTGCAAATGCAATTGACCCATCATCGATTGTATTTACTGGTTGTGGTACTGAGTCGAATAATATGGCTATACGAATGGCATTACTTTCCTCCCTTCACAAGGCCAATGCGAATGGAATACTACATGTGATTACCACCACCGTGGAACATGTTGCCGTAACACAATGTCTAATGTCGTACACCTCCCAAGAAAGTAGTGGACTAACACCCAATATTTCAGTATCGTACATTCCTGTGAATGATGAGGGGATTGTATCAGTGGAGGATGTCATACATGCCATCCAACCCAATACTGTACTGGTGACTGTGATGACTGCAAATAACGAGGTAGGATCGATCCAACCTGTCTTTGAACTAGCGAAATGTTGTCGTGAACGGAGTGTTATTTTCCATACCGACGCAGCACAGGCAGTTGGTAAAATTGATTTACGTGGCTTGGCCCATTCATCGACGGGTGCAGACTTGATTACCTTTGTGGGACATAAGTTTGGTGCACCCAAAGGCATTGCGGCTTTGTACATTCGTCCTACTTTGTTTCATGATGAAAAAAACAATGGCCGAACAAATCCTGAAGATGGTGGGAGTGTACTATTAATGGGTGGTGGTCAAGAATTTGGACGACGAGGTGGGACAGAGAATGTCCCATACATTGTAGGTATGGGCCGAGCGGCCGAATTACTATTTGAGAAAAAACGTGGAAAGGATGGTTGGGAATATAATTCATTACATATGGCAAAAATGCGTGATCGGTTACTATTGAATATCACACATCAATTGGGTGGTGATACCAACAAATATGTACGTATTAATGGCCCTGTCGATCCCAAGTATAAACTACCAAATACTCTTTCTGTGGGGATACGAGGTGTCAGGAGTGGTGAATTACTTGCCAATATAGGTAGTCTCGTGGCTTGCAGTGCCGGTAGTGCATGTCATGCATCATGCAGTGACATTGGTACCACGCCATACTCCTCAATCCTGAAAGCGATGAATGTACCTGCTGATTTCGCGGTGGGTACATTGCGATTGAGTGTCGGGCCTGATACGACCGAGGATGAGGTGGATTATGCAGCAGAAGTGATTGTGAAGGAGGCAAAGAGACAACTTGGAAAAATGTGATGACTCGACTTGATTCTACTTTAAGCGAATTAAAAGAGGTAACCATGACATGAGAGAGAACAACCGCCGTATTCAGAGTTAAGCGGTTATCTTCATCTTACATTTGTACAATTATATAGTATATAACGTGGTACAATTTCTTTCTTAACGCAAAATAGACAAATAGGCTGCCTGGAATCTGTTGTCAATGCTATCCGGGATCACACCATGTTCTACAATCTCCAATCCACTTTCTTTGAATGTTTGTAATACATCTTCTTCTTTCACGAGCTGACCAAAGTCAATTGTTGTTGCATACTTTAACAATGGCTTGACATACGGTAAGAAGAATGGCGTATGTCGTTGATATGTCTGAGTAATATATACCTTTGGATCAGCATTATTTTTCCCTTCAGTAATAACAAATGTCGACACGAGACGTAATGCCTTAACAGGATCGGGAAGTAAGGAGAATGAACCAGAGAAGTATACTGCATCAACGAACTGTCCCTTGGCTGCTGCTTTATCATTCGCAGTCCTTGTCCTTCCTCCGCTCAACTTTGTTACAAGGTCCAATAGTTTCTCCTTCCCATCGTATACATCGACCATGTCAATAGATACTCGATCTGATAAGTTCGCCGCTATAATCGCCACCTTGCCAGCCTCGACATATGCCGCATCAATATCAATACCCACAATAATTAATTGTTTGGATGTAATCAAATCAGCACACCGTAATAATGCCCCACCGGTCCCCACACCAACATCTAAAATAATCGAACCATCTTTTACTTGCAGTAGTACTGCACGGTACCATTTTTCTGTCATGCGTAGGATGAGTGTATCATATACGAGTGATTTGGCGGTGCTGTAATATGACGATAGACGGTTATATAGGGCAGTAATGAGGGTGTCTATACCACTTTGATGGTATCGTTTGGCAAGCATTCCACCTCCTCCACTACTATCATTTCCTTCAATAGTCATGTTGGAAACTTTACAAACGGCCGCGCCTCGTGTTCTTGTTGTGAGTGGGCCTGCGACAAAAAAAGCTGGCTAAAAACCCAACCTCAAGCTAGTGAAGGTCAACAATATATTATCAAATAATCATCATGAAGGACGTCCGCCAACTACTCGCCGTTATCATTACATGTATCACCCAAGTGGTAGCCTTCGTCCCATCTCCTTCTAACAACAGCATAGCGTCATCATCATTATCAAAACTAAACTTTGGATTTAATGGTCTTGGCACGCCAAACGACGAAAAGAAGAAGAATAAGAAGACAAAGGACTCGGCTGCTGCACAGGAGGAAGAAAAGAAGATTACTACCAAGGGATTATTTCAACTTATTGCTGCCGGTATGGGTGCTCCGTTCCTTGGAGATTACGAGGGTGTAGATGGTGTGAGTTATATATCATACGAGACGAATGCTTTATTATTATTTCTTAGTGACATATCTAATATCATCTATTGCTTATTGAATGCACCTTTAACACTTTTTTCACGTCGACAATAAAGGATGGGAAAATGATGTTTACACTAGAGGCTAATAATCTTGTGGATGAAAATGGTAACAGCAAGCAAACACAAATGCCATACTTTGAAAATGGATGGGTAGAAGAAGTGAAGGATGAATCTAAGATTGCAACGAAGAGGAATGGTGGTAGTGGCGGCTTCAAATTTCCATGGCAACAATAAAATGAGATTCTGATATCATCTACGAGCAGATGATTTCCCTCAAGTGCGGCACTGTGTGAAATATTGTGTGATTGCTAGTAGGAGTATGCAAGCAACATCTGTCATGTACACTTTAACAAAATAAACCTTACTTCTGATAGAAATTGTGTTCCGAACTAAATTTGCAATAAATTTTCTACAATGAACGAACATTTCTGATTAGATTAACCCTTTCAAAAGAAGCTGAACGAGACCAAATCCCAACCCAACCATATTTGGACCATAGACAAATTTATCCTTAATTGCAAGTCCATATACACTCCACAAAGCGGTATTGGTCACTTGAGCAATAGTCAATGATAACAGTATTGATCCTGCGTTCCTTGTACTGAGTACAGTTTTAATAGTAGATAAAGGACTACCCGATAGGATTACGAAAAGACCACTGGCATATATCCCCAGTGTCGACTGTACCTTAACGAGTGGTTTACTACTTAGTGACAAATAGGTCCATAAGCTAACGGTAAGAGCCGATAGGCACACCACGGTATATTGCATAGTCTCTAACTGACTTTTTTCTAATAATGGCAATACCGACACGACGTACCAAAGTGATGCAATATATCCGGGTAGGTTGGATAGTGTAACAAATGGATTACGTATTGACAATCCATACACTAGCCAACATAGAGATGCTACGGACATTAGCGCGAGTGGGACAGGATTCAGTTCACCTAACATATTTGCCTTACTAGCCGCACGGACTGCGGACATGGGTGAGAAGTAAAGGAGGGTACTTGTAATAATACCAAGACGGGGGATGATTGATGTGATAAGTGTATTCGTTGACATCATGTCGAGTGCAGAAGTAGTAGTAGTATCTCCACCTCTAATTAGCATCGGCTCAGGAGTAGTCATGTGATTTTTTTGGTTGTGATTTTTCTTACTATTGAATCGAACGACGAGCCGATTTAATGTATATGGATGGTTGCGGCCTACTATAGCTCTAGCGGTCCAAGCATGCGACGATGGAAAGAAGCTGCTGCTGATGCCTACCGAGATCACCAGTAGTAGCACGCCACGAGATTTGGTCATAGAACAAACAACCCGCGCTAACAGAGCGGGAACTGGGCCGTTGCCCATCGCCGATCACAATCGTTAGAGCGGAGGAGGTCGGGACCATTAGTAGATAGCAAAAGACTGCAGAGATAATAATGGCGTCTCTCTTTGATGATTCGTCGGATTCAGAAATGAACCGCGAATTAGAGTCTGATGACGATGACGAAGATGACGATGATGATGCTACAACATTCACCATCGCGACTATATTGCAAAAGCGAAGTGGGGACAAGTCACGAAGAGATACGATTACTCGTACCATGCCTACAATATCGATTCATGACAGCTCTGATAAGTTTGACAAATGTGAGGAATTGCTTAAAACTGAATCCTTAGTGATGGATGACGCATCACGTTTTCGTAGTGGTAGAGAGAGCAACATATCTGATATAACCTCCATGGAAAGCGACGCTGGAGGATTATTTAGTACTCCATCTCGAGATAGCAACGCAGATAATGAATTCGTGAACATGCCAACTATCGTACGGCGTAATGCAGCCAATTGCATGAATGACAAAGTCATCAACGAACCTAGCGCAACTATTATGACGGAATGTACTCTCTCGAAGCGCCGAAGCAGTATTGAAAAGTTCATGTTGGTCTACGAGGATCTAGAAGCCCAACAAATCACATACACGTCGACTCGGACCAACGATCAAAGTACTAGTCACGCCACTACTAATGCGACCGCTATGAGTGTTAAATCTTTCGTTGCGACGACATTGAAGAATGTGGCAGAAGGCTTTGTTGCTCGTGCAACCTCTAATACTATTGCTGATACCTGCGATGGAATCGGAAGCTGGGATGTTGACGAAGATTCATCAAATTATTCATCGAAGCGATCCTCTCTCGACATGAATACCACAATTGATTATAATACCAAGGATGCCAGACCAAGAAATCGAAGAAAGTCACTTAATATCAGAGCAGAAATGACCCTGCTCCAAGATATGGTCCAATCAAAGACAGATGAGTGCAGTAGACTAAAACGAGTGAGTGTTTTGCTTTCCTTAGTCAATATATCTTTGGCTTTGTCATGTTACAATAAAGCTTTGCTTGTTTTCTACTCATTTTTAGAAACTGGAGGAGCTTCAATCGCACTCAAGAGGCAATAGTAGTAACGAGTCATCGTCTTTGCAATCAGACAACAATAAGCTAGTTGATGAGCTAGTATCGCTTGTAAAAAATAATGAAAAGGAGATCCAATCGCTCAAGGGTGAGAAGGCACGAGCACTCGAATTGAAAGAAAAGGCCGAAAGCCTAGCGAATGAGCTCGTTTCACTTGTGAACGCAAATGAAAAAGAGATCCAGTCATTGAAGGTGGAGAAAGATCAAGTGGTCGTCAAGGCTAATAGTCTAGAAGATGATATTAATAAAGTACAGGAAAAGGCTGACAATTTAGCAGTTGCATTGGATGCATCTGGATCAGGAATCATGGTTGTTATGCAGGAAAAGGCTGTTCTCGAATCAAAGCTGTTAGAATCCAGTGAGGCCGCCTCAATTTACAATGAGCATGTGAAATCACTCTTCAGTTCATTGAACGAATCACAGTCAGTAGCTGACAAGCTAAGATTAGACCTTCTCGAAGACCGAGAGAAACACGAAGCTGTGGTAGCTAAGTTTGCAAGGAAGGAAAAAGAACTAGCCGAGAAAGAGAGAGAATCAACAAGTGTAAGATGTGAAATGCAAAGTAAGATCGTGGAAATGAGAGAAGCACTACAACAGATAAAGGATAGTGAACGAAGAAGGAATGACAGAACTAAGCATATAGAGTCCGAGTTGCAAGAGACACGAAATGCTCTATTGGTCGCTAATTCAAAAATTGCCGAGTCAGAAGCTGTCGTAGCATCACTACATTATATCATCGATGACTTAAAGAAAGAGAATGAGTCTCTTCGTGCTCTCACGCCAAAGCGACCGAGGGTGGGGTGGACCGAAGGTAAGGATGGTGTACAATTTGATGTAAATGGAGCCGTTTCCACTCCTCGGGAAATGCAACTTGACAACAACATCAACGCTTTGGGCGCTGAGGATACCTCCAATACAGAGTTATCTGATCACATTTCTAAACTGCCTTTAATGGCAATACTCAAGCGTACGCCTGATTCCTCCTCTCGACAATTATCATTTGCAACTTCTACGAAACCAATGTCATCTCCAGGGGAACCAATATCAACTCCAGGAATGCCATCCACAACTACACCACCTTCAGGAAAAGAGAACGAATACTTAAATTTACCATCCGACTGCTCTTTATGCTGTCGTCCACATAGACCGAATGTTGCCATAAAAGGTTGTCAATGTGGAAGGGGGGAATGTATGAAATGGGCACATGCAATGTGTATCATCAATAAAAAGAGCGGCAATGTTTCAACTTGTGTCTCGCACCCTGGTACACCGGCACCTCCACTTCCTATGGTCCTGTGTGAGGGCATATGGCCGCCGCTGGAGAACGCAATGCCACATAATTCCTCCGTTCGATAATTTAGTAAGTTGTTTGTACGCACATCATAATGAAGCTGCACGCTAGGATTATCTCCGTTCCATTCCATTGCTTGGAATAATTACCACCCTGCATTGATATTGGCCTCTCTACAACTCAGTTAGGGTTAGGGTTATTAGTGTGGCAGAGATGAGGACGTTGGGAAGGTGGTGAGAATGTAGTGATGGGCGGCAATGAAGACTGTGGATGGAGAGGATTGTGGATGTGAAGTGGAATTTGATTAGTGATTAGCAACAGTGAAGAAAGATTGTGGATGGGAATGTTAAGTGTTTGTGATGACTGACAATTGGGAAAACTGAATCGCTGATACAAAATAGTAGCATTGATCTAATGTTGAAATATTTTAGGTGGTTCATATGTAGTCAGACGCATCGACAGGTGGTTAAGAAGTCACTTTTGGCAGAGGACGGGTTTATTGATGTAAAAGTCATCTCACAGTTGTGCACCCACGACGTGATTCATTATTTATTAGTCTTTTGCTTCTTTTTCTTAAACCCCAGTTTTTCATCCTTGCTATTATCATTGATTACAGCAGGATCTGCCAATATTTTGGGTTCTAACAAATCAAGCACAAGCTCTCGTCGATCACGACTACTTCTCACCCAAATTTTAACTCGCACTCTATCAAACACAGTCACAGATGCAATAATTTCCCCCGTCTTTGCATCCTTATATCCCAATCTATGCCTCTCCGGATCTCGGAATAAACATTCATCGTTGACAATCTTTGTCAAGCGCACTCTACCCTCGATACCATACCGTGGAACCATGACCGTGAAGGAAGGTTCGGCATTAGGTGACGTCTCAAGGTCCAGAATATACGCATCCTCCTCCTTCGTCCCACCACCTTCTCCTCCCTCATCTCCACCGGCAAAGAAAATTAGAGTGTGAAGCTGTACGCTTGCCCTGCCAGCAAGTTGAGCTGCTCTATGTCGCCTATTCATATTGGCAGCCAAATCATGCAAATGAGATTTGGAAGACAAGAATACTGGAAGTGGAGCAACGCCAATAGCAGCTGCGAGAAGCCGATGGACGCATACATCGGCATACCGACGGATGGGGGATGTGAAATGTGTATACACCGGGGCGGCTAGGCCGTAGTGATGCCAATCCTTGGCTTGATACTCTCCACTACAGAAATATTGTGCAGGTGACATGCATCTTGTCGATAGTATGCGCAGGAGCTGATCAAGGTATGGATCGGCCGAAAGAATCTTACCCGCATCATCGAGCGAGTCAGCAAGTTTCTTCGAATCATCGATACAGAGAGATATTCCGCGTGTATTAGCCTTTTGTATCAACCCATCAAACATACTACGATTCGGAGCGGGATGACGTCGTAGGATTGACAAGGTTGGATAATGTCTAAGTATCTTCTTCGAGACTGTTACATTTGCCAGTAACATGAACTCTTCAACGAGTGCATTTGCCTCATATAACGTGTAGGCACATACGTCCGTTGGATTTAATGATTCACTATCAAGTACAAACTTGACTTCTGGACTGGCCAATGTTAACGCACCTGCGTTTATGCGATGTGATCGGAATTTCCTCGCCAGCGATGCTAACCGTTTGACCGCACCAGCTTGGATGTCATCCTTGCAATCCTTGTCAGGTTTATCAATGAGAGATTGTGCCTGTTGATATGTCAATGCAGCGATGGAGTGGATGATACTCTTCTTAAATTCAACATCAACAATCTTCGCTTCGGGGGTTACCTCCCATATAACAGAGAATGCAAATCGATCGACATTGCATTTTAGACTACATAGATCTGTCGTCAGCAGCGACGGTAACATATCTAATCTCTTATTCACGAGATATGTCGATGTTGACCTATTCGCGGCCTCAAGATCGATCGCAGTCCCCGCCTCGACGTAATGTGTTACATCGGCAATATGTACCCCCACTTGCCAATTACCATTCGGAAGTTCAGTGCAATGTAATGCATCATCGATATCCTTACACCCCGGTGGATCAATAGATAGAACGGGGATATGACGTAAGTCAATACGGCCAGGTTCGAGCTCAATCTTGTAGTCAACCGGGGGGAGACAGGCAAGTACTTTCGCTGGGAACGGTTCACATGGGATACGAAACTCCTGTAAAAGGACCATAGTCTCTGTGTCCTTCGTACCAGTAACGCCAAGTGTTTGTACGTAGTGACCTAATGGATACTCTGAATCAATCGGCCATGAATCAATTGATACAAGTATACGCATCCCAACTAATCTTTCACGTTGTGTCGTTCGGAGCAGGATAGGAGGGATACGTTGATCAATTGAAAAGAAAACAACTGTGGATGTAATCCCATCAAGATGCTCACGTTCATGCCTTGCTGCTATGACATCGTGTGGATGAATGGTCCGTTCATTTCCACCCTCTACTTCATTTTCATTGTTATTACCTCCCTCGTCATTATCACCCATCTTCTTTTTTGTAGACATGGCATCGATAGTGCATATCGAACCACAAAAGTTCTTATGAAAATTGCGTCGTATAATCCCCACGATACGTCCAGTAGGACTACATAGCTTTACCCCGTCGTCGTCATCATCAACAACAATTGGTACCTCCGTTGCAATATTATCACTATCCTTCACAGTTGGTTCGGCAGTATCCGCAGCAATCCCAGTTGTTTGTTCATACTTTGTTTTTGTTGTTCGTTCTGTAGTCATCATGTCCACTACTGCTTGATTCACATCATCATTACCGCCACCTTTATCATAACTGTCAAGCGATGATGACAACCAACGATCAATAGCAAACAATTCCACAGCAACGATATCTCCATCTACCGCACGATTAATATCAACACAATTAGTAATACTAATGGCCAGCCGTTCTTCACCCTGTCGGATAGTAACATAACCTGATGTATAGGTATCACGATTGGAACGATATATCCCCTGATAATACATATTGGTTCGTAATCCGTGCGACAAGGTAGAGGAGGGGATATGTGGTTCATGATAATAATTATGTTGATGATTCCCTCCTACCATATTACTACTACTACTACTACTATTGACACTCCTACCGTCACTCGAGAAGCCAGGAGGAGGTGATGGAATTGTATTACTAGTAGCAGTAGTACTAGTATTACCAAACTGTGCCACCAGATCTAACAAATTCAATGTTGGATCCTCTTTTTGTAATATAGTAACATGTTCTCGTACTGATCGAGACGTATAGTAATAATCATACTTTTTCTTACTACTACTACTGCTGCTGCTCTTATCATCACTGTCATCGTTGGTTGGTTGTGATTGCTCATGTTGTTGTTGTTGTTGTTGTTGTTGTTGCTGCTGTTGTTCAACTACTGACAATTGTCGTGATTGTACATCATCACTTAGAAATATAACTTCCACCTCCTCTGGTACTGCCTCTTCGTCATTATCATTAATTGTAGTATATTTGTGATGATTGTATATTGCTTGTCCATAGAACATGGCCACTGAACGTAATCGTGCATCATTCTCATCATTAATTGTTGTTGTTGTTGTTGTTGTCGTCATCACATCATTGTCATGATTGTTGTTATTGTTGTTATTGTTGTTGTTGTCTGCATCCAATGAAGAGGAGGGTGTGTTGCTGTTATTGCTAGTAATTAATTGTGTATCCACATGATGAACATCTGCAAACACTATAACTACTCGTCCATTCTTCTTCTTCTTCTTAGTTTTCTTCTTCGTTTGTTGATGTTCGTCATGACCCTCCATACTTTTACTACTACTACGGACTAAATCCGTTGCACGACGATACATGACCAAACTCCGATGACGACATTCCTCTAATGCCGTCTGTGGGATGACAATAGCATCGGCAATAGCATAATGCCTCATCTGCTCGTCGTCGTCGTCGTCATTATCGTTACCATCATCGCGTAGGAATTCCAACACATCCATATGATGTAATAATACATTGGTATCCACCACTATTAGTCGGAGTGGCGGTCGTAGTAGTATCCCCCCACCACCAGTCGATGTGGAAGCAAGGACAGTGAACAATTCAGACATCGTACCAATCGTATATGGTAACAATTCCACGCCCTGATTATACCCGGCAATATTAGTCCTCGAAGTAGTGCCGTCACCATCGGACGATGATGTATCGGGGAATAATACCGTCCCGTAACCTAAATCATCGCGTAAATATCGTTCATTGGTCGATTGATGAATCTTACCCCGACGTGTAATATGGAATCGACGGACGGGGTGTGTTCGTAACGACAATGACGACGACGATAACGACGACGACATAATAGGGTGGAAAAAATTTTCGGTCGCCACACAACAAATAGCGTTTGAGCTGATCCCGCGTCGTGGAGCAGCCAATTGTTTTCACTACACGGGTACATGATGCTGCTAATAAATGAAAACGGCTTCGCTCGGGCTTTTGGAGGTGATGGTGGGTACGTGCGAATGCCGGGGGAATGCCCCCTGATACAATAATAAAACTAAAATGTTTTATATTAGGACTGACCTCGTCATTGGTGCACTAGCGCCTCTGTTAGTCACGGAGGAGTTGGAAAACCTCGGTGAGTCTTAGTGTCCTTCATCTTAATGCTTTCAAGAGGTTAAATCTGTCTACAACATAATCGACTGGACTTAGTTTGCACAAATACTACAGGCTGTACTACAGGCTAACAGCCCTCCACAGCATACACACCTTTTTGAAAGAGGTAGTCAACGCCATCCCTCACCCATTTGACAATCATCCAAGTTTTGAATGAGGTCGTTAACATTAACATGGTCGTGCGAATTCTCATAAAATAACAATAGAGCTTTATCCTGATCAAACTCGAAACCTTCAAGTTGTGTGGCAGTAGGTCTTCCTATCATATCAATTGAAAAGGTTTCACCTCTATTATTTACTTCTTCAGTTATTTGTACACCCTCAGCAGCACGAGCTTGACAATGTTGTTCTCGATCTTGTTCTCGGCAATTCTCCAACTGCTCTGGAGTCATTTCAGCACGAGCTTGACAATGTTGTTCTCGATCTTGTTCTCAACGATTCTCCAACTGCTCTGGAGTCATTTCAGCAGCGACCAGACTGCTGAAAGAGCAAACAGAAAACCTAGAGGAATGGCTATACCAAGATGAGAAAACAGAACCGGAACTAGCGTACTGGATTCCAAAATACATAAGAATGAGGGGCACCACAAAATTCGCT
>Ga0247832_1005441_pt1 | contig 14772 bp, 9 predicted proteins | sample LaCruzMarch2015__10_FD_192407 | JGI IMG/M metagenome (GOLD analysis project Ga0247832, IMG submission 192407) | Freshwater microbial communities from meromictic Lake La Cruz, Castile-La Mancha, Spain - LaCruzMarch2015_4m | ecosystem: Environmental > Aquatic > Freshwater > Lake | place: Spain... | reverse complement strand
ATTCCCATCTTGGCCCCTGGCACATCCATATCGATTTATTGCACACAACGGTGAGATAAATACAGTTAAAGGAAACCGAAACTGGATGAGAGCTCGTGAGACATTACTTGAAAGTGAATTAATCCCAGGTGATCTAAAACGACTATTTCCAATTGTGAATGAATCTGGCAGTGATTCAGCTTCATTTGATGAAGTTTTAGAGTTACTTTATTTAGGTGGTAGATCTCTACCTCACTCAATATTAATGATGATTCCTGAAGCTTGGGAAAATCACACAATTATGTCGCAAGAGCGCAAAGATTTTTATGCATTTCATTCTGCGCTAATGGAGCCATGGGATGGACCTGCCTGCGTTACCTTTACTGATGGCAAACAAGTAGGCGCTGTACTTGATAGAAACGGCTTACGACCATCAAGATTTTGGGTAACAGATGATGGATTAGTTGTTCTTGCCAGTGAAGTTGGTGTGCTTGATTTTCCACCTGAGAAAATTATCCGAAAAGGAAGACTTCAACCCGGAAAGATGTTTTTAGTAGATATTCAAGAGGGTCGAATCATTGAAGATGATGAAATTAAACAATCACTTGCAACTGCAGCTCCTTACTCTAAATGGTTAAGTGCTGGCTTAGTACGACTTAGTGATTTACCTGCTAGGGAGCACATCGTTTACCCACACTCTTCAGTTGTTAGAAGGCAGCGAGCCTTTGGTTATACCGAAGAAGAAATTCGAATGATTATTACACCAATGGCAAAAAATGGCGCAGAACCACTTGGTTCAATGGGTACTGACACTCCAATTGCTGCCCTCTCTACCAAACCTCGCTTACTATTTGATTACTTTGCCCAACTATTTGCTCAAGTAACAAACCCACCTTTAGATGCAATTCGTGAAGAGCTTGTAACATCACTAGGAGCCTCAATTGGCCCAGAGCATAATTTATTAGATCCTGGCCCTGATTCTTGCAAGCAGATTTCCTTGCAATTTCCAGTAATTGATAATGATGAGCTAGCCAAAATAATTAATGTTAATGTCGATGGAGATCAACCTGGATTTGTATGTCATGTAGTTCGCGGTTTATTTAAAACTGCAGGTGGCGGCAAATCCTTAGTAGCAAGAATTAATGAAATTAGAGCGGAGATATCAAAAGCTATTAGTGAAGGCGCCAGAATTATTGTTTTATCGGATAGAGATGGAGATGCAGAAAATGCGCCTATTCCATCCTTGTTATTAACTGCGGCTGTACATCACCACTTAATTCGCGAGAAGACTAGAACTCAGGTTGGCTTGGTTGTTGAAAGCGGTGAGGTACGAGAGGTTCACCATGTTGCGCTACTGATTGGTTTTGGCGCAGCAGCAATTAATCCATATCTAGCGATGGAGAGTGCTGAAGATTTAGTTCGACAAGGCGTTATCACCGGTATTACACCTGAAAAAGCTGTTAGAAATTTAATTAAATCACTTGGCAAGGGTGTGCTAAAAGTTATGTCAAAAATGGGAGTATCAACTATCGCTTCCTATACGGGCGCTCAAATATTTGAGGCAATTGGTTTATCCAAAGAGGTAGTTGATGAGTACTTTGTTGGTGTTACATCAAGATTAGGCGGAGTTGGTATTGATGTAATTGCCCAAGAAACAATTAAGAGACATCACATTGCTTATCCACCAGGTGGGGAAATACCTGGAGCTAAAAAACTACAAATCGGTGGTGAGTATCAATGGCGTCGGGAGGGGGAGCCACACTTATTTGATCCCGAAACAGTTTTTACTCTCCAACATGCAACAAGGTCAAAACGATTTGATGTGTTTAAGCGATATACCGAAAGAGTTGATAATCAATCTCGCAGATTAATGACTTTACGTGGTCTATTTGATTTTAAAAAAGATGTAAGAAAGCCAATTCCAATTGAGCAAGTTGAGCCTATTTCAGAGATACTAAAAAGGTTTGCGACAGGGGCGATGTCTCTTGGATCAATTTCTCAAGAAGCACATGAAACCTTAGCAATTGCAATGAATCGTATTGGCGGTAAATCAAATACTGGTGAGGGTGGTGAAGATCCAGCACGTAATATCCCAGATTCAAATGGTGATTTGCGCCGGTCTGCAATTAAGCAGGTAGCAAGTGGAAGATTTGGTGTAACAAGTGAGTATCTTGTTAATGCTGATGATATTCAAATAAAAATGGCACAAGGAGCAAAACCAGGTGAGGGTGGTCAATTACCTGGAAATAAGGTTTATCCATGGATAGCCAAGATTCGTTATTCAACCCCTGGCGTTGGTTTAATTTCACCACCACCACATCATGATATTTATTCAATTGAGGATCTTGCTCAATTAATTCATGATCTAAAAAATGCAAATAATAGCGCCCGAGTGCATGTTAAGTTAGTTGCAGAAGTTGGCGTTGGCACAGTAGCAGCCGGTGTTAGTAAAGCACATGCAGATGTAGTTTTAATTTCTGGCCATGATGGTGGCACCGGTGCATCTCCACTTACATCTTTAAAACACGCAGGCGCTCCATGGGAGTTAGGTCTGGCTGAGACTCAACAAACATTAATGCTAAATGGTTTGCGCGATCGAATTGTTGTTCAAGTAGATGGGCAAATGAAGACTGGCCGAGATGTTTTAATTGCAGCGTTATTAGGTGCTGAAGAGTTTGGTTTTGCAACTGCTCCACTTGTTGTTTCTGGATGTGTGATGATGCGAGTTTGTCATTTAGATACTTGCCCGGTTGGTGTTGCGAGCCAAAATCCTGAACTTCGAAAGAAATTTACCGGAAAGCCAGAATTTGTTGAAACATTTTTTGAATATATTGCTGAAGAGGTAAGGCAGCTATTAGCACAACTTGGCTTTAAGAAATTAGAGGATGCAATTGGCCAGGTTGAATTACTAGATACAAAATCAGCCATTGATCATTGGAAAGCAAATGGCCTAGATCTTTCGCCCCTACTTATTGCGCCAAAGGATAATTCACCAAGGCGGAATCTGACTAAGCAAGATCATGGTCTAGTAAATGCTCTTGATAATGAATTAATTAAATTATCAGCACAGGCATTAAATAAAGCAACTCCAGTTAGGTTAGAAATGCCAGTGCGAAATGTTAATCGAACTGTTGGAACTATGTTGGGTGCTGAAATAACCCGAAAATATGGTGGAGCTGGTTTACCTGCAGACACAATTGATATTACTTTCCATGGTTCAGCTGGGCAATCATTTGGTGCCTTTGTGCCATCTGGTCTAACGCTAAGACTTTATGGTGATAGTAATGATTATGTTGGTAAGGGTTTATCTGGTGGCCGCGTGATTATTAGACCAGATGAAAAGGCAAAGTTTTCATCAAGTGCAAATGTGATTGCTGGCAATGTAATCGGCTATGGCGCAACATCTGGCGAAATAATGATTGCTGGTGTAGTTGGTGAGCGCTTTTGTGTTCGAAACTCTGGCGCAACTGCCATAGTAGAAGGTGTTGGTGATCATGGATGTGAGTACATGACTGGTGGAACTGTGCTTGTTCTTGGAAATACCGGTAGAAATTTTGCAGCTGGTATGTCTGGGGGTCGAGCATTTGTATTAGATCTTGATGTGCGATTAGTAAATACCGAGATGGTAGATATATTAGCTTTGCCAGGTGATCAAGAAGAGATTATCAAGTCTTATATTTCAAAATTTTACGCAGAGACTGGATCAAAAATTGCTGGTGAGCTAATTAAGGATTGGCAAAGTGCTAAGCAACGTATTTCAATGGTGATGCCACGTGATTACGCAAGAGTTTTAGATGTGATGGCAAAAGCGCAGCGCGAAGGTTTGCCGATTGAGAGCGCAGTTATGGCGGCGATCAATGGCTGATCCAAAAGGATTTTTAACAACTAGTCGTGAGTTACCAAAGCGTCGACCAGTTGATGTACGTATTAAAGATTGGAAAGAGGTTTACCAAGAGCAGGAGTTTTCCCATCTTCAAAAACAAGCTGGTCGGTGTATGGACTGTGGAATTCCTTTTTGCCACCAAGGGTGCCCGCTCGGCAACTTAATACCTGAATGGAATGAGTTAATTTGGCGCGGTGAAAAAGCAGAAGCGATTGACCGCCTACATGCAACTAATAATTTTCCAGAATTTACAGGCAGATTATGTCCAGCACCTTGTGAGACTGCTTGCGTAGTAGCAATTAATGCAGAAGCAGTCACTATTAAGCAAGTAGAGCTAAGAACAATAGAGGAAGCATTTCTGGAAAAAAGAGTAGTGCCATTAATTCCAGACAGATTATCTGGCAAAACTGTGGCAGTAATTGGATCTGGTCCAGCTGGACTTGCCGCAGCTCAGCAATTAACTAGAGCCGGTCATACTGTTGCGGTCTATGAGCGAGCTGACAAAATTGGTGGGTTACTACGGTATGGAATTCCAGAATTTAAAATGGAGAAAGCAATAGTTGATCGAAGACTTTACCAAATGGAGCAAGAGGGTACAAGATTTAGAACTGGTGTAGAGGTTGGTAAAGATATTACTGGTAGCGCACTACGTAATAAGTATGATGCAGTTATAATTGCTATTGGCGCAACTAACTGGCGCGATCTTCCTATTCCTGGCAGAGATGCTAAAGGTGTATATCAAGCTATGGAGTATTTACCTTGGGGAAATAAACAGGCATTAGATGAATTAGAAGGTGAACCAACAATTAATGCAAAAGGTAAAGATGTTGTAATTCTTGGAGGTGGTGATACCGGGGCAGACTGTTTGGGAACTGCAATTAGGCAGGGGGCAAAATCTGTTACTCAACTTGAAATCATGCCAAGGCCTAGTGATGAAAGACCAAGCACTCAACCATGGCCAACTTACCCAATGATTTACCGTGTAAGTAGTGCCCATGAAGAGGCTGGTGAGCGAATGTATGCAGTTTCAACTCAAGAGTTTGTTAAAGATAAGGATGGAAATCTTAAGGGGTTAGTTTTAGTTGAAACTGAATTCATAAATGGCAAGTTCCAACCAGTATCAGGCAGTGAGAAAGAGATTCCAGCAAATTTAGTATTACTAGCTATGGGATTTACTGGACCTGAGAAAAGTGATCTACTTACTCAACTTGAGGTTGAATTAGATGAGCGTGGGAATATAAAACGAGATGGCGAGTATGCAACTTCAGCGGAGGGTGTTTATGTCTGTGGAGATGCAGGCAGGGGACAATCCCTAATTGTGTGGGCAATTGCTGAGGGGCGAAGTGCGGCTGCAGCAGTTGATACATATCTTTCCGGACACACGCAGCTACCATTTCCAATAGAGCCAACCGCTCGCCCCTTGATGGTTTAAGGTCAATATATGCGCCGCGCGAAAATTGTATGCACATTAGGTCCTGCAGTTGAATCAATTGAGAAAATTACTGAGTTAATTGATGCTGGTATGAATATGGCCAGACTAAATCTTTCTCACGGTGGCCATGATGAGCACCAAAAAAGACTTGATCTAGTTAGAGCAGCTGCGAAAAAGGGCAACAGAGCAGTTGCAATTTTGGTAGATCTACAAGGGCCAAAGATTCGATTAGGTAGGTTTTCAGCTGGACCGCATGAATTATTACGCGGGGATACTTTTACTATTACAACTGATGATATTGCTGGGACAAAAGAAAAAGTTGGTACAACTTATAAAGGTCTACCTGGTGATTGCAAAGCCGGAGACACAATCATGATTGATGATGGAAAAGTATCTGTTCAAGTAGTTCAGGTTAAAGGCAATGATGTAATTACCAAGGTAATTCAGCCTGGAATGGTCAGTAATAACAAAGGTATAAATCTTCCAGGAGTGGCAGTTTCATTACCGGCACTATCGGAAAAAGATATTGCAGATTTGCGCTGGGGACTAAAGGCCGGTGCAGACTTTATTGCACTCTCATTTGTCAGAAATGCTGCCGATATAAAGGATGTTCATAAAATAATGGAAGAAGTTGGAATTAAAGTTCCAGTTATCGCCAAGATTGAAAAACCTCAGGCTGTTGAAAATCTACAGGAAATTGTTGATGCATTTGATGGAATTATGGTTGCCAGGGGAGATCTTGGGGTTGAATTACCAATTGAAGATGTACCAATGGTTCAAAAAAGATGTATTACGATGGCAAGAGAGTCAGCAAAGCCAGTAATAGTTGCAACGCAGATGCTTGACTCAATGATTAGTAACTCTCAACCTACAAGAGCAGAGGCTACTGATTGTGCTAATGCAGTATTAGATGGAGCCGATGCCCTGATGTTATCTGGGGAGACAAGTGTCGGTGATTTTCCTATTGATGCTGTGAAGGTTATGGCAAGAATTATTGAACGAACTGAAGATGTTGCCCTCGATCAAATTCCACCTCTTAAGCACTCACCAGCTACAAAAGCTGGCGCGATTACAAAAGCTGCAACAGAGGTAGGTTTAACAGTTGGTGCAAAATATTTAGTCGCCTTTACACAAAGTGGTGATTCAGCAAGGCGAATGTCGCGGCTTCGATCACCTATTCCAATGCTGGCACTTACTCCTGAGATTGGAACATATAACAGATTAGCTCTTTCCTGGGGAGTTGAATCATTACTTACCGCAACAGTTAATCACACTGATGAAATGGTTATGCAGGTAGATACCATTTTAATTGAATCTAAACGAGTTAAAATTGGTGATTTAGTTTTAATCGTCGCCGGTTCACCGCCAGGAATACCTGGTTCTATAAATGCGATGCGAGTTCATAAAATTGGCGATGCTGTAAGCGGGGTCGCTGCGGCTTACCGAAAGTAATTTCGCTAAAAAAAGTAAGACCGATAAACTAATTCTCTCTAACGCCTCGGTACTCCAACGGTAGAGAGGACGGTCTCAAAAACCGTATAGTGTCGGTTCGAATCCGACTCGAGGCACATGAATACTCAAAAAGAAAAAGTAAGAGTTCTCGTTGCCGAGGATGAAACCATTATTCGGTTAGATTTAGTTGAGATGTTAACTGAGGCTGGGTATGAGGTAGTAGCGCAAGCAGAAAATGGCGCAATAGCAATTGAACTTGCAAAAGAGTTCAAACCTGATCTTGCAATTTTAGATGTGAAGATGCCAGTAGTTGATGGAATAACAGCGGCTGAACAAATTATTCCAATCGCTCCGGTATTAATGTTGACAGCATTTAGTCAGCGAGAGTTAGTTGAACGAGCCAGGGATGCTGGCGTCATGGCTTATGTTGTTAAACCCTTTTCACTTGATGACTTAATTCCTGCTATTGAGATTGCAATAAGTAGGCATCGGCAAATGAAGTTGCTTGAAAATGAAGTGGCAGATGTTTATGAACGGCTTGAAACTAGAAAGGTTATAGATCGAGCCAAGGGGATATTAATGAAGGCCATGAATTTATCTGAACCTGAGAGTTATTCATGGATTCAGCGGACTGCAATGGACAGGCGAATCTCGATGAAGGCTGTGGCGGAGGCTGTTATCAACCCCGATGCGATGCTTAATAGCTAGGTATTAGGCCTCAAATATCCGCATTTATAACAAAATCGCTATTTATATACGAAACTAATCGGCTTGTCATTTCTAAGCCGTCTGCATTACCCTTACCGTCTCCCTGTCAGGGACAACATAACGAACGGAAGGTAAAAATGAAGGTATTAACGAAGATTGGATCAGCCGCTACTGCAGCTGCCCTTATGGCATCTGTACTAGTTGCTGGAACAACTACTGCAAATGCTGCACCGTGTGCAGCAAATCTAAAGATTTACTTCCAAGGTGCTCTAACTGGCTCATACGCTGAGACTGGTATCAATGAGTACAACGGTGTAAAGCTTGCAATCAAAAATTACATGGCTAAATCCCCAACAACAAAGATTGATGCGGATGCAATCGATACAGAAGCATCTGGGGCAAAATCACCAGCACTAGCTCAAAAGGTAGTAGATGACCCTTGCGGTCTCGCTGTTGTCGGTGGAATGTACTCAGGTGAGACACTTGCTGCTGCTCCTATTCTTCAGGCAGGTAAGGTTCCAACAATTTCTCCTTCTGCTACAAACCCACAATTAACAAATAAGTCTCCATACTTCCACCGCGTAGTTGCTAACGACCTAGTTCAAGGTCCAGCACTTGCAGGAATTGCAAAGAGACTTAAGACAAAGGTTTTCGTAGTAGACGATGCAACCCCATACGGCGCTGGTCTTGCGAAAATTTTTAAATCTGATGCTGCTAGCATCATTGTTGGATCAGATTCCGTAACTGAGGGAACTACAAACTTCTCATCAGTTGTAACAAAGGTAAAGAGCTCAAAGGCAACTGCTGTGTTCTATGGTGGTTACTACCCAGAGGCTGCAATCTTTGTTAAAGCGCTTCGCGATAATCCATCAACAAAGAATATTAAGTTCATTGCTGGTGACGGAGTACTTGATGGCGAGTACATTAAATTAGCTAAGAAAAATGCCGAAGGTTCATACCTAACAGCTCCTGGCTTAGACATGAAAGCTGCTGCACCAACTTTGTACAAGCAGTACAAGGCTGAGTACAAAAAAGAGCCAGGTCTTTACACACTTGAGGCATACAACGCTACTTACTTCATTCTAGAGGGAATCAAGGCTGGTAAAACAGAACGTGATGCCCTGAATACTTGGATTGGTGGCGCAACAGTTAAGGGTGTTGGAATGACAATGTCATTCTTGGTAACTGGTGACTCAGCAGCAACCGTTATGAATGAATACACGATCAAAAACGGTAAAATGGTTTGGGTTCGCAAGCTGTAAATAAAATAGGTATATAGTTAGTTAGCAAGAGGGAATAAAATTCCCTCTTGCTTTCTAATTTTAAGACAAGCTAAGTAGGAGGTTCTATGGATTTTTCAATCTTATTTAGTGAATTTGCTGATCTGACATTAAATGGAGTTGTGGTCGGGGCAATTTATGCACTGGTCTCACTTGGTTACACACTTGTATATGGAGTCCTTCGACTAATCAATTTTGCTCACTCAGAGATTTTTATGATGGGAACAATGACATGTGTATTTGTGACATCAATTCTTGGCTTTACTGGGTATGAAGATCCGCTACCAATTTGGCACTTCTTTTTAGTGTTCACACTTATTGTTATATCCGCTGCAATTGTGAGTGGAGGCGCAGCAGTAATTCTTGAAATCGTGGCGTACAGGCGCTTACGGGTAATTGGTGCAAGCCGTTTAAGTTCACTTATATCAGCGATCGGTGCTTCCTTTTTTCTCTCTGAAGTTTTTAGGTTATTAACCGGCAATAAAAATCTCGATTTTCCAAGAATGATCAACAAAGAGCCTATTTTTCAATTTAGTAGTGCATATGTTACACAGGATAAGATCCTTGTTTTAGTTGGCGCTGTTGTGATTTTCTTTATATTAAATAGGGTTATTAATCACACAAAACTTGGACTCGGTATCAGAGCAGTATCTCAAGATGAACGAACCTCTGTGTTAATGGGTGTAAATGTGAATCGGGTAATTTCTTATACATTTTTAATAGGTGGAATTTTAGCTGGTTCTGGTTCAGCTTTTTATATGGTTTTCTATGAAACAACTAGGTTTAATGTTGGATTTTTAATAGGTATCTCAGCATTTACTGCTGCTGTACTTGGTGGCATTGGAAATGTCCGGGGCGCCCTGCTTGGATCATTTGTACTTGGTCTTTTTCAACAATATACAGCTGCAGTACTAGGTTATAACTGGCGTGATGTTATTACCTTTGCGGTTTTGGTATTAGTTCTGCTTATAAAACCAACTGGCCTGTTGGGCGAAGCACTCCAGAAGGCGAGAATGTAAGTTGGCAACTAAAAAGAGATTTAATCTTCGCGATGCATTTGGAGATAAATGGGAAAAATCAAATCGCATCCAACGCGTAGTATTCAGAGTTATAGTTATTGCACTTTTTTATGCTCTACCATTCCTCAATAATCCAATAATTGATACACCCGAAACTTCGTTTCGGTCAATTCTTTTTTATCCACTCATTATGTTTAGTCTTATGGCGGTTGGTTTAAATGTCGTTGTAGGCAAAAGTGGAATCTTAGATCTAGGTTATGTTGCTTTCTTTGCAATTGGGGCGTACACACAAGCAATGCTCGGTCTAAAAACATCTCTAACATTCTGGGAAATTCTGCCACTTGCAATGGGTTTTGCAATGTTTGCTGGGTTAATTCTTGGTCTTCCAGCTCTTCGCTTACGTGGTGATTACTTAGCGATTATTACCTTAGGTTTTGGGGAAATTGTACGTATTATCGCTGTTAATACCTCAGCAATTGGTGGTGCAGGAGGGTTGACCGGAATTCCTGGGCCAGTGCTTTTTGGTTATGAATTTACTGTTGTAGATATCCGCCCGTATTACTGGCTCACATTAACTATACTTTTGTTAATTATTTGGGGAGTGTTAAGACTTACACATAGAAAGCCGGGCAGAGCTTGGGAGGCCATCCGTGAGGATGAGGATGTCGCAGAATTCATGGGTGTCTCTACTCTTAAATACAAATTATGGGCATTCATAATTGGTGGCGCAGTTGGAGGAGCAGCCGGAGCCGTATTTGCATCACAAATCGGCTCTATTCAACCAGATATGTTTTCCCTTAACCTTTCAATAATGATTCTTGCATGCGTTGTATTTGGTGGAATGGGAAATATATGGGGAGTTATTTTTGGTGCAGTGCTTCTTGGTTATATCCCAGAAAAACTACGCTTCTTGAGTGATACTCGTATTATTTTCTTTGGTTTATTAATGGTTGTGATGATGAATATTCGACCAAATGGTTTAGTTCCGCGTAAAAAGCGAGAAAAAATTGGAGACAAACTTTAATGGCTCGAATACTACTTGAAACAAAAAATCTCACAGTTAAATTTGGTGGTGTGACTGCATTAAATGAGGTAAGCCTTCAGGTCAATGAAGGTGAGATAGCTGCATTAATCGGACCAAACGGTGCTGGTAAGACTACAGTTTTTAACATTGTAACTGGGTACTACAAACCAAATAGTGGTGAAATTAATCTAGATGGAGAATCAATCATTGGTCTTCGTCCCAGTATTATTGCAAGAAGTGGACTAGCGCGTACTTTCCAAAATATAAGATTATTTGGAGATATGACAACACTTGAAAATGTTACAACCGCCGCTGATGGTCTAAATAAGTCAGGATTAATTGGATCACTCTTTGGATCCCCAAGAAGTCGCAGGGATGAAAAGCAAAGTGCTGATAAAGCCAGTGAACTTCTTAAATTTATTGGCCTTAGTCATTGTGCTCACCAAGTTTCAAAGAATCTTTCTTATGGCGATCAACGTCGACTAGAAATTGCACGTGCGTTAGCTCTTGATCCAAAAGTGTTACTACTTGATGAGCCAGCTGCTGGTTTTAACCCAAGAGAAAAAGTTGAGCTGGGTGAACTTATTAAAAAAATTCGCGATAGTGGAAAATCTGTTCTCTTAATTGAGCATGATATGAGTTTGGTAATGAAGGTTTCAGATCGAGTAACCGTGCTTGATTTTGGCAAAAAAATTGCTGAAGGAAAGCCATCTGAAATTCAAAGTAATCAAAGAGTTATTGATGCTTATTTAGGAGTTGATGAAGATGCTTCTTAATATTGATAATCTGCATGTTTCCTATGGAAAGATTAAAGCGATCAAAGGGATTTCTCTACAAGTAAGTCAAGGTGAAATTGTTGCGTTGGTTGGTGCTAATGGTGCTGGCAAAACAACCCTACTTAAAACTATTTCTGGAATTCTTACCCCTGCAGAAGGTTCGGTTAGTTTCGAAGGTAAGGATTTAACTAAAGTTAAACCATTTCAACGAGTTGTTGAAGGAATTTGTCAGGCGCCGGAAGGTAGAGGGATTTTTCCTGGTATGACAGTTCAGGAGAACCTTGAAATTGGTAAATACAGTCGTTCTGCGGCGAAAGATGAGATGTCTGATGATCTTGAAATGGTTTACGGGCTTTTCCCAAGATTAAAAGAGCGTCAAAAACAAGCAGGTGGAACACTCTCTGGTGGTGAACAGCAAATGCTTTCGATTAGCCGCGCATTAATGAGTCGTCCTCGCTTGTTGCTTTTGGATGAGCCTTCAATGGGTCTAGCTCCAATGTTTATTGCTCAAATTTTTTCAATTATTCAGAAAATTAAAACTCAAGGAATGACAATTCTTTTAGTTGAGCAAAATGCTTCAAAAGCGCTAAATATTGCTGATAGGGCATATGTTTTAGAAACTGGATTAATTACAAAGCAGGGAACTGGACAAGAGATACTGAATGATCCTGCAGTTCGTGCTGCTTATCTTGGCACTGGAGCCAATTAGCTTTTACCGCTCCGCCAAAATAAGGCAAGTAATACGAGCGCTACAAGTACGCTCACCTTTATCGTTTATAATCTCAACTTGATATGAGCAGATAGTTTTCCCCAGAGAAATTGCAGTAGCAACAGCTGTAACCACACCAGACGTTGCAGATTTATGATGAGTAGCATTGATATCAATTCCAACAATTTTTCTATCCGCCCCAGCATGGAGCTGAGTTCCTATTGAACCTAGGCTCTCCGCTAAAACAACGTTAGCACCGCCGTGCAGAAGTCCAATTGGTTGGGTATTACCTTCCACTGGCATTGTGCCAACTAATCTCTCAGGTGATGCCTCAATGATTTCAATACCCATTTTTTTATCAAGGGCACCGATACCTCTTTTTCGAATTGCTTCAAGAAAGTCGCTCATGCCTATTAGTTTAACCTGTTACTGCAATTAGAATCCCAATATGAGCACCAGCCAGAGGCGATTACTACTTATCGATGGCCACTCTATGGCTTACCGTGCGTTTTATGCTCTACCTGCTGAAAATTTTAAAACCTCAACTGGGCAACCAACCAATGCGATCTATGGATTTGCGAGCATGCTAATTAATCTAATAAAAGAGGAGAAACCCACTCATATAGCTGTGGCATTTGATGTTTCAAGGCGAACATTTCGTACTGAAAAGTTTGCTGAGTATAAAGCAAACCGAGCATCAACTCCGGATGAGTTTCGCTCACAACTATCCCATATTAATGAAATGATCAATGGGTTTGGTATCAAACACTTTGAATTAGAAGGTTATGAAGCGGACGATATTATCGCAACTTTTGCTAAGGCAGCTGAGAAAAAAGGGTTTCAAACTTTAATTTGTACTGGGGATCGAGATTCATTTCAGTTAGTAAATAACCAAACCACAGTTTTATATCCTAAAAAAGGTGTCACTGAGATGAATCGAATGACGCCTGAAGCGGTATTTGAGAAATATGGCTTAACACCAAAACAGTATCCAGATTTTGCAGCGCTGCGTGGGGACCCAAGTGATAATTTGCCATCTGTGCCAGGAGTAGGAGAGAAGACTGCCACTAAATGGATCGTAGATTATGGGAGCCTGGAAAAACTGTTAGAAAAATCAGGTGAGCTTGGTGGGAAAGTAGGTGAGTCTTTGAGAACAAATATTGAGATGGTAAAGCTAAATCGAGAACTCACTCACTTATTAGATGATGTGAAAATAAATTCTGACATTAATGATCTGGCTTGGGCAGGTTTTGATGCAGTATTAATGAATTCTTTTTTCGAGAAATTAGAAATTAGAGCGCTTAAAGAGCGAATTAAATCTTTACCTCAAATAGGTGGAGAACAAATCAGTGAGATTTCAGTGGTTGTAAAAGTGCTTAGTTCAGATGAACTCGACTCGATCCTAAGTGATAGAAAAAATCCTATTGGAGTATCACTAGAAGTTGTTGAAGATAAACTTATACGTTATGCAATTGCCACAAGTGAAAGCGAGGTTTTCAATGTTAACAGCGCTGAAATTGGAAGCTGGATTACAAATCCAAATCTGCCTAAGTATGTTCATGGGGGCAAATTTGCTTTAAAGAAACTAAAAATGAAAGGGTTAGCAGCGGATATAGAGCTTCTGGCATATTTGATAAACCCTGGCAGTAGAAATCTTTCATTAACTGATCTTGCTGAAAGACTGTTAGGCGTTTCAACTAGTGATGAAAACCTATTTGCAGCTTTTGAGCCAAAAACTGCTGCATGGATATTTACTCTACAAAAAGAACTTGAATTAGAAATCAAAGCAAAGGCAATGTTTGAATTGTATTCAAACCTTGAACAGCCAACTCTTTTACTACTTTCGCAAATAGAGGAGACTGGGATAGCAGTTGACCAAATTAAATTAGCAGAGCTATCTGAGCAGTTTTTAAAGATTGTTTCAGAGGAGACAAGTTCTGCATATAAAGAAGCTGGGCATGAGTTTAATGTTAATTCACCAAAGCAATTACAAGCTGTTTTATTTGACGAATTAAAGCTTCCAAAGACTAAGAAGATTAAAACTGGCTTCACAACTGACGGTGAAAGCTTAGAATGGCTTGCAATTAAGACTAAGCATCCATTACTTAAACACTTACTTAGAATTAGAGAGGTGAGTAAATTACTTGCCACAGTTGATGGATTAATTGTGGCAACCGCATCTGATGGCAGAATTCATACAAGTTTTCAGCAAACGGTTGCTGCAACGGGCCGCCTTTCATCAACTGAGCCAAACCTTCAGAATATTCCGATTAGAACTGATGAAGGCAGGCGAATTAGAGATTGCTTTATAGCCCAAAAACCTTTTGAGAATTTACTAACCGCTGATTACAGTCAAATTGAAATGCGGATTATGGCCCATCTTTCTAATGACAAGGGTTTAATAGAAGCATTTGAATTAGGGGAGGACTTGCATTCAACTGTGGCATCACAAGTTTTTGGAGTTAAATCTACAGAGGTAGATGCTGAAATGAGGCGGACTATAAAAGCGA
>Ga0247832_1005437_pt1 | contig 14781 bp, 12 predicted proteins | sample LaCruzMarch2015__10_FD_192407 | JGI IMG/M metagenome (GOLD analysis project Ga0247832, IMG submission 192407) | Freshwater microbial communities from meromictic Lake La Cruz, Castile-La Mancha, Spain - LaCruzMarch2015_4m | ecosystem: Environmental > Aquatic > Freshwater > Lake | place: Spain... | reverse complement strand
GATGGGGCATTTATTCTCTTTATCTCGCTTTTTAAATGATTCATACAAGAATATTGAAAACGGAGATTTCTCAACGTTGAAGAAAAACTACGCAAAAGGTATTGAACTAAGAGGGAAAACGATTGGAATCATTGGTTTTGGTCGAATTGGTCAAAGTTTAGCTTCTTATGCTTTAGGTGTGGGAATGAACGTGATTGCAGTAGATCAAAATGAATATGTAGCAGAAATTAAAGTTCCTGTTGGAGGAAACGATGTTGTTGTCACAATTAAAACGGTAACTGATTTAAAAAGTGTTCTTGGACAAATGGATTATATTTCAATTCACGTTCCAAAACAAGCTGATGGAAGTGCTGTAATTACTGCTTCTGAATTTGCATTAATGAAAAAAGGTGTTCGAATTGCAAATGCTGCTAGAGGAGGTGTGATTGACGAAACAGATTTAATTGCAGCTTTAGATAACGGAACAGTCGCAGGAATTGCATTGGATGTTTTTGAAAATGAACCAAATCCAAAAAAAGAGTTATTATCTCACCCAAAAATCGCTTGTACACCACATATCGGTGCAGCAACAAGTGAAGCACAAGACAGAATTGGCGAAGAGTTGGCACAATTAATTATTGGTCAATTTGGCAATAAAGCTTAATCTCTATAAATCACTTATTTTGAAACCGTAGCAAATAAAGTCTACGGTTTTTTTATTTTATGTTAAAGCTTATTTGTAATAGATTGCATGTAGTTTTGTCTTAATTTAGTATCAAAATTCAAAAGAAAATGAGAAAGGTTTTTTGTTATTTAATTCTTGGATTATTTATTCCAATTAATTTATTTGCTCAAAATACGGCTGGAATTTATAAAATAAGATTCATTATAGATCAAGATTTAGTGAATGAAGTAAGAGTTAAAGTTGCTGGAGAAACTTCACCTGATCGATTTAATTTAATAAGAACTTTTCCAAACAATTTGATAGATTCAATTCACAATTTGGTTACAAAAACTGTTGCTAAACAATTATCTTCAAACGCAGCTATTTTTTATAAGAAAAACAGAAAAGGTCAGGATATTAAAAGTTTTGGTTCTTCATCAAGTTTAGAAGGAATGCCAAGAAATCGATTGAAGAAAGCAATTTTAGCAGAGGAAAAAGATTATTATGTTCGCGTAAGAATAAACTACAGTGCTAGAGGAGGAATTGGAACTTCTTTTTTTGGTACCACTGTGACTAGTGTTCGCCCTGTTGTAACAATGAAAATCGTAGCTTTTAATGTAGAGAAAAAGCGTGTTTATTCTAAAAAAGTGAAGGTTCGTGATTTTTCAAGACTTCGTGCTGTTGAAAATACGATTGGAACTGTTTCAGTGCGCAGATCAGAAGTTATTTCACCTGCTGAAATTTATCAAATGTTGCTACGAACTGTTGAAGAATATGAAAAGTAATTTTATTAATTTTAAACCATAAATGGATAAAATTCACATTCGTATTGGAAGTGCTGTTGACAATCAATTGGTGATTGAAAATAGTGGAATTGATGCTTATCATTTGGAATTATTTTCTGATCCAGATGGAAATGTTTTCATAACTGATTTGAACACCAAAAACGGAACTTTTGTAAATGGTAGATTATTAAAAGGTTTTACTCTGCTTTCTGTTGGTGATAAAGTAGTGCTTGGTCAACATCATTTATTTAGATGGGAATCTTATATTCAAAAGAAATCAAATACTTCAAATTCAAAGAAAATCAACAAAGAAATAGAGGTTCCAGTTTATGCAACTGTTCAGAACAAAAAGATTAACAAACAACTAGTTCTAATTTATGCCTTGATTGTTTTAGTTTTGTTGTTAATTGGTTTTCTAATAGATTAATTTTCAACTCATTTGAATTAGCTTGATTTACAATTTTGCAAAACATAAAAAAAACGAACTATTTTTATTGAAAATTATCTCACTTATAGAAATATTTCGTAATATTGCACCCCGATTCAAAGGTAGTCGGCTTAAAATAACAACATGGACTTAATTAGACAAATTCAGAAAGATCTTCTTGAAGCGAAAGAATTACCAACTTTTGGAGCTGGTGACACAATTATAGTTTCTTACAAAATTGTAGAGGGAACAAAAGAACGTATTCAGCAATTTCAAGGTGTTGTTTTACAACGTAGAGGGGTTGGTAACACAGAAACTTTTACAGTTCGTAAAATGTCAGGTAATATCGGTGTAGAGCGTATATTTCCTATTACTTCACCTTTTATTGATAATGTTACTGTTGTTAAACATGGTGCAGTACGTAGAGCTCGTATTTTCTACTTCCGAGAAAGAACTGGTAAATCTGCTCGTATTCGTGAGAAAAAACATTTTGCTAAATAATTATAGCATTGAAAATATGAAAGGACGCTTCGGTGTCCTTTTTTTTTGCTTTAATTTTTCTAACAGAACAAAAAAAATGTCCGATATTGCTATCGGACATTTGAACTTTAAATTATTTAGAATTAAACCAATCCTTGGTCAATCATTGAGTCAGCAACTTTAACAAAACCAGCGATATTTGCCCCTTTTACATAGTCAACATTTCCGTTTCCGTCATTTCCGTATTTCACACAAGCCTCATGAATTGAAACCATGATTCCGTGCAAACGTTGGTCAACTTCTTCAGCTGTCCAAGAAAGACGTAGAGAGTTTTGTGACATTTCTAAACCTGAAGTTGCAACACCACCAGCGTTTGATGCTTTTCCTGGTGAGAAAAGAATTTTTTCAGATAAGAAAACCTCAATAGCATCTGGAGTTGAAGGCATATTTGCACCTTCAGCAACACAGATTACTCCATTTTCAACTAAAGTTTTAGCTTCTTCACCGTTTAATTCGTTTTGAGTAGCACAAGGCAAAGCTATATCAACTTTTACTTCCCAAGGGCGTTTTCCAGCAACAAATTTTGCAGTTGGATATTTTGCAACGTATTCTTCAATACGACCTCTTTTTACATTTTTAATCTCCATCACGAAAGTTAATTTCTCAGCATTGATTCCGTCTGCATCATAAATATATCCTGAAGAATCGGATAGAGTTACAACTGTTGCTCCTAATTGAGTTGCTTTTTCGCAAGCATATTGAGCAACATTTCCAGAACCAGAAACTGCAACAATTTTACCATTGAAAGAATCTCCTTTTGTTGCTAACATTTCTTTTGCGAAATAAACAGTTCCATAACCTGTTGCTTCTGGACGAATCAAAGATCCACCCCAGTTTCTTGCTTTTCCAGTTAATACACCTGTAAATTCGTTACGAATTCTTTTGTATTGTCCAAACATGTAACCGATTTCACGACCTCCAACACCAATATCACCGGCAGGAACGTCTGTGTCAGCTCCAATGTGGCGACATAATTCAGTCATAAATGATTGACAAAATTTCATCACTTCGTTATCAGATTTTCCTTTTGGATCAAAATCAGAACCACCTTTTCCACCACCCATAGGCAATGTTGTTAAGGAGTTTTTAAAGATTTGTTCGAATCCTAAAAACTTTAGAATTGATAAATTCACAGATGGGTGAAAACGTAAACCACCTTTGTATGGACCAATTGCTGAGTTAAACTCAACACGATAACCTCTGTTAACTTGAATGTTACCGTTGTCATCCAACCAAGGAACTCTAAAAATAATTGTTCTTTCTGGCTCTACAATACGATCCAAAATTTTGGCTGATTTGTATTTTGGATGTGACTCCATGAACGGAATAACTGCTTCCGCTACTTCTTGTACCGCTTGAAGAAATTCAGGTTCGTGTCCGTTTTTTGCACGAACTTTGTCCATAAATTCTTCAATCTCTGCATGATGATTGTTTGACATAAATGATGTTTTAAAATTAAACAGAACAAAAGTAACAAGTTTTTATTCGCTTGGTCAATTAACAAGAAATTTCTTTATTTTTAGTATCACAAAATTTAACATTTAATTGATTTGTTGTTAATTTTGGCAACTTAATAATTAAATGCACGTTTAGTCTTTGCTAAAGAATATAAAACAATGAAAAACTCTAAAATATTTATTTCTTCAATCTTCTTTCTTTTTGTAAATCTAGGTTATTCTCAAAATGTTACTCTTTGCCTTGGGCAGGATGATACGGTTTGTCCAAATCAAACCGTAACCATAAATGACTGCAATAATGTAGGAGGTGGTGCAGCAGGTGGTACAGCACAGTATGCAGTTGTTAATATTCCTTATGCACCAGATCCGTTTAACTTAGGTACACCAATAACCCTTTCTGATGATGCTGTTTCTTCGGTTCAAAATATTGGTTTCTCATTTTGTTTCTTTGGAAATACCTACACTCAGTTTTACATTGGAAGTAATGGTTGGATTGGATTTACAGCAGGACAAAGTACTGCATTTACCTCAGCTTCAATACCAAGTACTGCAGCAAATGTTCCAAAAAACTGTATTATGTCACCTTGGCAAGATTGGCATCCTGGAACAGGGTCTGGAGGTCCATATATTCGTTACCAAGTTTTAGGAACAGCACCAAATCGAAGATTAGTTGTTTCTTGGAACAATTGTCCAATGTTTTCATGTACTACAACTTTAGGTACATTCCAAATAGTTTTATTTGAATCAACTAACAACATTGAAACAAGAATGCAAAATAAACCCAATTGCACAAGTTGGGCAGGTGGAACTTCTGTTCACGGCTTGCACAATTTAGCAGGGAATGCTGCAGTTGTTGTTCCAGGAAGAAACTCTACACAATGGACTACTACAAACAATGCTTGGCGTTTTACACCTCAAGTAACTTGGGGAAATACATTGGGACAAACTTTCCCATATAATGGTGGGGTACTAAATATTAACCCTGTACCTCCAGGTACAACAGGTTATTTCCTTAAATCAGGTTGTTCTGCAGGTGGAACAGGAAATGCAATTTCTGACACAACTTGGATTACAGTTGCAAATCCTTCTGCAACAGTAACTCCTGTTTCCGATTTCTGTACTCAAAATATTGGATCTGTAACTGCTGTACCTGGTGCTGGTTCGAGCGGTCCATTTACTTATTCTTGGACACCAGGAGGTGCAACAACGGCAACTGTCAATGGTTTAGGGGCTGGAACTTATACTGCTACTATTATAGATGGAAATGGATGTACAGCAACTGGAAGCGGTACTGTTGGAGACAGTCCTGTAACCTTTAGTATTGCTTCTACGCTTGTTTCTTGTGGTGGAGGTAATGATGGAACAGCAACAGCAACAGCAACACCAACTAGTCCTCTAGTAACTTATCAATGGAGCAACGGCCAGACAACCCAAACTGCAGTTGGATTAGTTGCAGGAACATATACTTGTACTATTTCTGCAGGAGCAGGTTGTACTGATATTCTTACAGTTAATGTTACTGAGATACCACCAATGCAAGCCGTAATAACAAGTCAAACAAATGTAACTTGTAATTCTGCTTTAAATGGTACAGCCTCAATAACTACCTCACTAGGAACAGCACCTTATTCTTATGTATGGTCTGGTTCGACAAATGTCACTAATACAGTAACAGATCTACCTGCTGGTGCAAATTCAGTTGTTGTTAGTGATGCAAATGGTTGTATAGTAAATTTGAATTTCAATTTAACTGAGCCAAATCCATTATCAATTGTTCAACATACACCTGATACTTTAATTTGTGCAAACTCAATAATTACATTAAGAGCATTAGGCACAGGTGGTTCATCTCCTTATACTTATACATGGACAGAAAATGGAACTCCAATTGGAACAGGTACATCTATTGTTGTAACTCCTACTGGAACTCTGAACAATTATTGTGTTACTTTATCTGAACAATGTGGTTCTCCAACAGCTCAAGAGTGTTTTGTTGTAACAAATCCGACACAAATTTTCCCAACAGTATCTCCTGATAAAGTAAAAGATTGTGAGCCAGGTGTTTTTAATTTTACTAATACATCCAACTTACCAAATGAAATTGCAACTACAAACTATACTTTCTCAAATAATTCAAGTTACACACTAAGTGGGGCTCAGTTGTTGAATGCAACTTTTCCGAATGTTGGTGTATATGGAGTTACAATGACAGTTACATCAATTTATGGATGTGTTTATGATACAGTTATTCCAACTTTAATTGAAGTTACACCAGTACCCAATGCATATTTTAATTTCTCAAAAAATCCAGCAACTTGGTTTGAAACAACTGTTCAAACATTTGATAATTCAATTGGAAATGTTGTAAGTTGGCAATGGCTTTGCCCTGATGCTTTAAGTGTTAGTACAAATACGAGTAATTCAACTTTAGTTTTCCCTGAAGGAATTGCCGGAGTTTATCCAGTAACACTTATTGTAACAACAGACGAAGGGTGTATAGATACAACCACGATTGATTTAAATATCATTCCAGACGTAATTATGTATATTCCAAATTCATTTACTCCCGATGGAGATGAACATAATCAAACTTGGAAATTTTATATTGAAGGGATTGATTTCATGAATTTCAAAGTAGAGATTTTCAATAGATGGGGTGAACTAATGTGGGAATCGTATAATGCAAGAGAAGAATGGGACGGGACTTTCAAAAATCAAAAAGTACCACAAGGAACCTATACTTGGAAAATGACATACAAAGAACTTAATTCTGATGGAAGACAACAACACGTTGGTTTTCTCAATATATTAAAGTAGAACTACTAAATTTATTTAAACGCATCTATTATTCTGGCATGAATGTGGATGCGTTTCTTTATTATATAAATTTACAAAAATATTAGACTATGAAAATATCAGTTCTATTAATCTCAATCGTATCATTATCTCTAGTTTCGTGTGATGTACTCAATGAAGCAGCAGGAGTGTTAAATACTCCTTCGACAAGTGGAACAACTGTTCCTAAACTCACCAATGATGAAGTAATCTCAGGTTTGAAAGAAGCATTGTCTGTTGGAATAAAAAATTCTGTTAATCTTACTTCAGTAACAGATGGTTTTTTGAAAAATAATGAAATTCGTTTACCATTTCCTCCAGATGCACAAGCTGTTAAAGACAAAGCTTTAGGTTGGGGATTAAATGGTCAAGTTGAAAAATTTGAAACAACCTTAAATCGCGCAGCAGAAGAAGCAACAAAAGAAGCTTTACCAATTTTTATGGATGCAATTAAAAATATGAGTGTTCAAGATGGCTTTGCTATCTTAAACGGTGGTGATGGTGCTGCAACCAAATTTTTAAAAAATCAAACAACAGCTAAATTAGTCACTGCATTTGCTCCTAAAGTTAAAGAAGCAACATCAAAAGTTAAGTTAACTGAATATTGGAATCCAATTATTAACAAGTACAATAGTGCAATGACAATTTCAGGTGGACAAAAGCTAAATCCAGATTTGGATGCTTATGTAACTGAATTGGCTATCAAAGGTTTGTTTCAAATGGTTGAAAAAGAAGAAAATAAAATCCGAAAAGATCCAATGGCTCGTGTTACTGATATTTTGACTAAGGTTTTTGGAAGTTTAACAAATTAAGATGTTAAAACATTTTCTTGCAACGGATTTAGTTTTAAATGCTAAAAATCAAGTTTATCATTTAGGTCTTTCACCTGAAAACTTAGCTTCTAAAATTATCGTTGTTGGTGACCAAGATAGAGTAGGGTTGATTTCACGTTATTTTGATTCTATAGAATACCAATCACAACACCGCGAGTTTGTATGTCACACTGGGATTTATAACGGCAAAAGAATCTCTGTTTTATCCACAGGAATTGGAACTGATAACATAGATATTGTTGTTAATGAATTAGACGCTTTAGTCAATATTGATTTAGAAAATAGAATTGAAAAAGAGTTTAAAACGCAATTAAAAATTGTTCGAATTGGAACTTGCGGTATAGTACAATCTCATATTCCTATTCATTCTTACATCTTATCCTCTCACGCACTTGGACTTGATAATATAGCTCATTTTTATGAAATTCCATTTGATGAAAATGAATTATTATTAGGAGAAATGATTCAAAACCATATTGGTTTACCTTCCAAAATAATTCCTTATTTGATTTCAGCTGATTCAGATTTAACTAATCGTTTAGCTTCAAATTTAACATATCAAGGAATTACGGTTACAAGTTCTGGATTTTATGGCCCACAAGGAAGAAATTTGAGAATTCCAACTTTTGCTTCCGAAATTCATAATCGCTTGAGTTCTTTTGAAAGTGAAGGCTTACAAATCCTCAATTTTGAAATGGAAAGTTCTGCTTTGTTTGCTCTTGGTAAAGCTTTAGGTCATAAGTGCACAACAATATGTTTAGGTGTAGCTAACCGTCCTAATTACGAATTTTCGAATGGATATGATAGAGAAATGAATGGTTTAATAGAATATGTTTTAAATCGTATATAGATTTATTTCAATTGCTTTTCAATTGCCAAATGCAAATTCATTCCTCTTAATTGTCCGCCTTGGGCTACAATTTTTCCATCTCCATCAATTAGAAATCCAGAAGGAATTGAGGAAACATTATAGGCTGCAGAAGCTTTTCCTTCTTTGTCCCAGCCATGAAATTTCCAAATTAGTTTATCCGTTTTAATTGCTTCTTTCCATGCTTTTTCATCGCGGTCTAACGAAACACTATAAACTTCAAATCCTTTTGCGTTTTTGAATTTTGTGTTTTTATACTTCAAATAAGTTTCAACAACATTTGGATTTTCTTTCCTACAAGGTCCACACCATGACGCCCAAAAGTCAATCAAAACAAGTTTACCACGCAGTTTGGATAGTTTGACAACTTTACCATTAGGCGAAATCAATTCAATTTCAGGAGCAATATCAACTTTTAATTCAGTATTTGGATTGCGCATGCAGACTGAAACACAGCCCAAAATGATGATTATTCCTAAAGTGATTAAAAGTTGTTTCTTCATTATCCTATTCTTCTGATGTCAGCACCAATATTGCGTAATCTCATTTCAATATCTTGATAGCCTCGGTCGATTTGTTCGATGTTTTCAATTACACTCTTTCCTGTTGCAGAAAGTGCTGCAATTAAAAGAGAAACACCTGCGCGAATATCTGGTGAGGTCATTGTAATTCCTTTTAAACTGTGCTCACGATTCAATCCAATTACAGTTGCTCTATGAGGATCACATAAAATGATTTGAGCCCCCATATCAATTAATTTATCGACAAAAAACAATCTAGACTCAAACATTTTTTGATGAATAAGAACGGAGCCTTTCGCTTGTGTTGCCACCACTAAAATAATTGAAAGTAAATCTGGTGTAAAACCTGGCCAAGGCGCATCATATACTGTAAGAATTGAACCATCGATAAATGTATCAATTTCGTATTTTTCTTGAGCAGGAATATAGATGTCGTCTCCTCTTCTTTCCAATTTGATTCCCATTCTTCGGAAAACATTCGGAATAATTCCAAGATTCTCCCAACTTACATCTTTGATTGTAATTTCAGATTGGGTCATTGCTGCCAAACCGATAAAACTTCCAATTTCAATCATGTCAGGAAGTATTCGATGGAAACAACCTTTCAATTCTTTAACACCTTCAATGATTAATAAATTGGAACTAATTCCAGAGATTTTTGCTCCCATAGAATTTAACATCTTACATAACTGTTGAATATAAGGTTCACAAGCAGCATTATAAAAAGTTGTTGTTCCCTCTGCCATAACTGCAGCCATTAAAACGTTCGCAGTCCCTGTTACAGAAGCTTCATCCAAGTGAATAAAAGTTCCTTTTAAATGTTCAGCTTCAACAGAATAAAAGTGTTCACCAGCATCGTAATTGAACTTAGCTCCTAATAAAGCAAAACCTTCAAAATGAGTATCTAATCGACGTCTTCCAATTTTGTCTCCTCCAGGTTTTGGAATAAACCCTCTTCCAAAACGTGCCAAAAGCGGTCCGACAATCATTATTGAACCACGTAAAGCTGAAGCTCTTTTTTTGAAATCTTCTGTTTCTAAATAAGTTAAATCAATGTCTTTTGCTTGAAAAATATAAGTTCCCTTTTCAACCTTTTCAATTTTAACTCCCATTGTTTGGAGTAAAGCCATCAATTTATTTACATCCACAATATCTGGAATGTTAGAAATCGTCACTTTTTCTTCGGTTAAAAGAGGGGCACATAAAACTTGAAGCGCTTCGTTTTTTGCTCCTTGAGGAAACAATTCCCCTTTTAAAGGTTTTCCACCATATATTTCAAATGAAGCCATATCTTATTGCTTTTTGAATTTTTGTTTTTGATTTTGGTTTTGTTTCTGTTTGAAATTTGGTTTTTTACTAAATTTCTTGTTGTTATTTGGTCCAATTCCCATTGAACGAAGAATTGTATTAGTATTTATCAATTCATCTGGATTCTCAAGTATTAATTCTCCGTCAGACAATTCTTTTAAATGACCTGCAATAACATTATTTTCAACAGCATCATTGTTATGAGAAAGGTATTGCTTCTTCATAAAATTTGCCATTGAATTTTTTAAATATTCTTTTTCATTTGAATCTTCTGTTGTCTTAGCAGTTTCAAGTATTTTTGGAGTATATTTTCCATAATGTCCATATTTGATATTGCTTTTTGGATACTCCATCCATTCTGGCTTTTCATTTAAAACCTCAGGTTTCGGAATTTCGTAAGGTGTGTCGACATCTAAATCGAAATTAGCCATCACGAATAAATGTGTCCAAAGTTTATGTCTGTAATCGTCAACATCACGTAAATGTGGATTTAATTGCCCCATTACTTCTATAATTGCTTGAACAGCTCTATTTCTTTCAGAACGATCCACTAATTCTTTAGCATGTGCAATCATGTTTTGAACATTTCTGCCATATTCTGGTAGAATCAGGTGATTTCTTGTTGTGTTGTATTCCATTTTAATTTTCTAAAAGTTTTGCAAGGGCATTGTCGTAAATTTCTTTTGCTTCTGTGATGAAACCATAAGGTAATTCATCCACTTGCAGTTTTCCTTTGGTAACGTGCCCAAGCAAAGTTAAATTCACTCCTGTCTCTACCATGTATTCTAAGAATTCTTCTTCTTGTTCTTCTGTAACTGTAACTACTACACGGCCTTGACCTTCTCCGAATAAGAATGCATCTTCGCGTACTTCTGAGTCAGTTACAATATCAAAACCTAATTCTCTTGGCATTGACATTTCAACCAAAGATACATATAATCCACCGTCTGAAATATCGTGAACAGCATTTACTAAATTATGTTCAATCAATCCTTTAACGGCATTTTGCATTTCATATTCTTTTTCCAAATCAAAATAAGGTGCTGGAGATGCTTTAATTCCGTGGTAGGTTGCTAAATATTCAGAGGATGCAATATCTTCAATATAATCTCCAATTAAGAAAATTAAATCGCCTTTTTGTTTAAAGTCTAAGGTCATTACTTTATCCTTTTTAGGAACAATTCCAATCATGCCAATCGTTGGAGTAGGGAAAACTGGAACTTCAACACCGTTCATAGAAGTTTGGTTGTAGAAAGAAACATTCCCTCCAGTTACTGGCGTTTCAAATTTCAAACAAGCTGCTGACATTCCTTTAATTGCACCAACAAATTGCCAATATGATTCTGGATTATAGGGATTTCCAAAGTTTAAACAGTTTGTAATAGCACTTGGTATTCCTCCTGCACAAACAATATTTCTCGCCGCTTCAGAAACAGCAATCATAGTTCCAACTTCAGGGTCAGCATTGACATAGCGAGAGTTACAATCAACCGTCATAGCCAGTGCTTTATTAGTTTCTTTGATATTTACTACAGCTGCATCTGAGGGACGATTCGTTGTCATATTTTTTGTTCCAACCATTGAATCATATTGTTCATACACCCAACGTTTTGAAGCGATGTTTGGCAAGCCTAACAACTTAAATCCTACTTCTTTTAAATTTTCAGGCATTTTAACTGAATCTATTGAAAACTTTTTAAATTCTTGATAATAAGCTGGTTCTTTATATTCTCTTTTATATTGTGGTGCACCACCTCCAAGAACTAAGGATTGACAAGGTAAATCTCCAACAATTTCGCCATTCATAAAATAACGCACACGATCAGAAGCAGTCACCACACCAATTTCCTCAGCGTGTAAATCCCATTTGTCAAAAATAGCTTTTACGATTGATTCTTTTCCCTTTTCAACCACAACCAACATTCTTTCTTGTGATTCTGAAAGTAAAATCTCATAAGGTAACATGTTATCTTGACGCGTTGGAACTTTGTCTAAATGAATATCCATTCCAACATTTCCAGCTGCACTCATTTCGTTAGTTGAGCAAGTAATTCCAGCAGCACCCATATCTTGCATTCCACGAATACAATCCGTTTCAGCTAATTCAATTGTTGCTTCTAGTAGCAATTTTTCCATAAATGGATCTCCAACTTGAACTGAAGGTAAATCATTCGCTGAATCTTCAGTAATATCTTTGGATGCAAAAGCTGCCCCTGCGATTCCGTCTTTACCTGTAGCTGAACCAACTATGAAAACAGGATTTCCTGGTCCAGTTGCTTTCGCTGAAATGATTTTCTTTGTATCAATTAACCCAGCAGAAAAAGCATTTACCAACGGATTTGTATTGTAAGAATCGTCAAAGAAAACTTCACCACCAACAATAGGAATACCAAAAGCGTTACCGTAATCACCAATTCCTTTTGTAACTCCTTTAACTAGCCATTTAGTGCGAGCCAAATCAATGTTTCCAAAACGCAAGGAATTTAACTGTGCAATTGGTCGTGCGCCCATTGTGAAAATATCGCGATTGATTCCACCAACTCCAGTTGCAGCACCTTGGTAAGGCTCTAAAGCACTAGGGTGATTGTGGGATTCAATTTTGAATACACAACCCAAACCATCGCCAATATCCACTAAACCTGCGTTTTCTTCACCTGCTTTCACCAACATGTGAGGACCATCTTTTGGCAAAGTTTTCAACCACAAAATGGAATTTTTATACGAACAATGTTCCGACCACATTACTGAATAAACAGCTGTTTCTGTAAAATTTGGTGTTCTTCCTAAGATTTCTTTGATCATGTCAAATTCATCTGCTCTCAGTCCTAAATCGATTGCCTGATCGAGCGTTGCTTCTTTTTGCAAAGTGCTTTCCATTCTAAAATTTTTCAGAACAAAAGTAAGCATTAAATAGAGAAATGAATAGTTCTAAAAATGCTATTTATGCTATTTTTTTAACATTGAAAGATTGAAAAAAAGTAAGGTTTAAAAGAAAAAAATGTTGTTTTCATCAAGGTTATAATCGCTCTAATTTTTTGATTAATTTTGTCACTTAAAACTAAATTTATGAATTACGATATTATTGTTGTTGGTAGTGGACCAGGCGGATATGTAACTGCAATTCGCGCATCTCAATTAGGATTGAAAACTGCTATTGTTGAGCGTGAAGAGCTTGGTGGCATTTGTTTAAATTGGGGTTGTATTCCAACTAAAGCGCTTTTGAAATCAGCTAACGTTTTTGAATATATTTCTCACGCTGCTGATTATGGAATTTCGGTAAATGGAGCATCTGCTGATTTTTCAGGAATGGTAAAAAGAAGCCGTGACGTTGCAAACGGAATGAGCAATGGTATTCAATTCTTAATGAAGAAAAATAAAATTGATGTTCTCAAAGGAAATGGAATTATAAAAGCTGGAAAAACAGTTGCTGTTACTGACGAAGCTGGAACAACAACAGAATATACAGCATCAAAAGGAGTTATTATTTCAACTGGAGCTCGTTCTCGTGAATTGCCAAACCTTCCGCAAGATGGTAAAAAAATCATCGGTTACCGTCAAGCAATGACTTTAGAAACGCAACCAAAAAGATTGGTAGTTGTAGGTTCAGGTGCTATCGGAGTTGAGTTTGCTTATTTTTACAATGCAATCGGAACTGAAGTTACTGTTGTTGAATATTTGCCAAATATCGTTCCAGTGGAAGATGAAGAAGTATCAAAACAATTGGAGAAATCCTTCAAAAAATCTGGAATTAAAGTAATGACCAATGCTTCTGTAGAATCAGTTGATACAAATGGAGCAGGATGTGTGGTTACTATTAAAACTGCAAAAGGTGAAGAAAAAATCGAGTGTGATGTAGTTCTTTCAGCTGTTGGAATTCAAGCGAATATTGAAAATATTGGTTTGGAGGAAGTTGGAATTGTAGTAGATAAAGGTCGTATTTTAGTGAATGAATATTATCAAACAAATATCCCTGGATATTATGCAATTGGTGATGTTGTTCCAGGTCCTGCTTTGGCACATGTTGCATCAGCAGAAGGAATTATTTGCGTAGAAAAAATCGCAGGTCACCATCCAGAACCATTGAATTATGGAAATATTCCTGGTTGTACGTATTGTTCACCTGAGGTTGCATCTGTTGGAATGACAGAGAAAGCAGCGAAAGAAGCAGGTTATGAAATTAAAGTTGGAAAATTCCCATTTTCTGCTTCTGGTAAAGCAAGTGCAGCTGGTGCAAAAGATGGTTTCGTAAAATTGATTTTCGATGCCAAATACGGTGAACTTTTAGGAGGACACATGATTGGTGCAAATGTTACGGAGATGGTTGCAGAATTAGTTGCCGTTCGTAAATTGGAAACTACTGGAGAAGAATTGATTAGAACGGTTCATCCGCATCCAACAATGTCAGAAGCAATCATGGAAGCAGCCGCTGCTGCTTATGGTGAGGTAATTCACTTGTAAAAAATCCAACGAATAGTAGGTTTATCAAAAAATATAAAAATAAAAAAAGGAGCTCGAGAGGTCTCCTTTTTTGTTGTTGTTGATTTGCTTTTAATTTATTCTTAAA
>Ga0247832_1005436_pt1 | contig 14783 bp, 13 predicted proteins | sample LaCruzMarch2015__10_FD_192407 | JGI IMG/M metagenome (GOLD analysis project Ga0247832, IMG submission 192407) | Freshwater microbial communities from meromictic Lake La Cruz, Castile-La Mancha, Spain - LaCruzMarch2015_4m | ecosystem: Environmental > Aquatic > Freshwater > Lake | place: Spain... | reverse complement strand
AAGACCTCAGAGCCTCCAGTTTCTTGCGTTCCATGGCGGTTAACAAAATGATGGGGGCGAGTCGCATGGAATCTTAAACGCCTGAGTCGCCTCATAAATTGCAATCCGTTGGGCGGACTACACTAGGATGCCTTGCGCTTCGTCTTCTTCGCGGGGAATGCCAGCAACTTCTCCGTGACGTGCTCTGGCGTGACTTTCCAGTAGTCCGTCACGGCTTCGGGCCGCACGAGGTTCTGATAGTGGGTGCGCAGTCCATCCAGGAAAGCTTTGAAGGCCTGCTTGTGCGCTGGCTTGCCTTCTTCCAGCAAGGTGCGGATGCGGGTGCTGTGGCGCTCGGCAATGACGGCAACGTCCTTGGCCCAACTCTCCCAATAGCGACGGTCGCCACACTTCAAAACGATCTTGGCGTATGTGGCGTTTTTCCATTCCTCTAGCTGAGGGAAGGCAAAGGTGCCTTGCACCTCGCGCACGGTAGGCTTGCCATCGCCGGGGCTTTTCTCGTCGCTGGGTTCCTTGCCGCCCACGCCAATGACTTGGATGTTGTCCGGGCGCTTTTGGTTGAGTTCAATCTGGTTGATGGTGGCATTGAACCGGTCGTCATGGGCGCGGAGTGCCTGGAGCACTTGCCAGACGACTTTGTATTTGTCGTTGTCGCGCAGCGCATCCTCTGGAGCCACATCAGCAGGGATGCCAACGGGGAGGATGATGTAGCCGTAGCGCTTGCCCTCGGCGCGGCGCATGACGCGGCCCACGGATTGCACCACGTCGATAACGGAGTTGCGAGGGTTGAGAAACAATACGGCATCCAGGGCGGGCACGTCCACGCCTTCGGAAAGACAGCGGGCATTGGAGAGGATGCGGCAGGTGTTTTCACCAGCGGGGGCTTTGAGCCAATCGAGAAGGGCATTGCGACGCAGGGCATCAAAGGTGCCGTCCACGTGGTCTAGCTCGCATTGCAGCAGGTTCTCTTCATCAGGATGGGACTCGCGATAGGCCTGGATAATGGCGGCGCAGTTCTGTGTGAAGGCCTTGCTGTCCTTGATGCTGCGGGAGAAGGCGACAGCGCGGCGCATGTGCGACACGTCGCCCTGCAAATCGGCAGCCGTGGCGGTGGAGTGATCGAGGCGCTTGGCAAGGCCGTTCCAGCAACCGGTGATCTTCACGGCGTCGTCGAGCTTGAGGGCGTTGTCTTCGTCGGCTAGCTGGCGCTGGAACGTGCGGGAGACGTATTTCTCGTCCACAGCGAGCACGAGCACCTTGTAATCCGACAGAAGGTCTTTGCCCACGGCCTCGCCAAAGCTGAGGCGGTGGAACTCGGGGCCAAAGAACTCGGCATTGTCCATCGAACAAAGTTCGGCCTCGGCTTCCTTGGCTTTGGCCTTCGCATCGTCGCCATAAATGCGGGGCGTGGCAGTCATGTAGAGGCGCTTCGTGCCTTTGATGAACTTGGCGTCGTGAACTTTGACGAAATGGCTCTCGTCCTGGCCGCTGAGAGTGACGCCCGTGGTTCGGTGGGCTTCATCGCAGATGATGAGGTCGAACGCTGGCAACCCGGCTTTCTGTGCCTCAGAGACGGCAGCAATGGAATGGTAGGTGGAGAAGATGACGGTCATCTGCGCCGTGCCGCCTTTCTCCTTCCCCATGCGCATCAATGCCTCATACTGGCGCACGATCTGGCGTGCGGACGTAGTAGCGGGGAAAGCGAGGTCGTAGGTGGTGATGTCGGTGGTGTCATCTTCGCCGGCGAGGGGTTTGCTTTCCTTGCCACTATTGCCGCCACGCTTGCCGATGTTGGTGTCAGAGCAGACAGCTAGCGCATGAATGGGGCGCGTCGCCTCTGCGGTCCATTCGCGCAGGCTTTGCGACAGCAGGGAGAGCGACGGCACGAGAAAGAGGATATGCCCCTGGGGTGCAAGGCGCTCGGCAATGCAGAGCGAGGTGAACGTCTTGCCTGTGCCGCAAGCCATGATGAGCTTGCCACGGTCAAAGGTAGCGAGGCCGTTGGCTACATCCGTGATGGCAAGGCCTTGGTGCTCGCGTGGTGTTTTGCGGACGCGAAGCGTGAGGTCTTGGAGACGCTTCGGGTCGAAGCGGGACCAATCGACGGGGCTGGCGTCGAGGTCTTGCACTCGTAGCCGTGTGACGGGCTTGGATTGGTGAAGTAGGGCGTGCTCGGCATTCTTGCCCCACTTGTCGGTTGTGGAGATGATGATGCAGGAGGTGAACAACGACTTCCCCGCAGCGGTGAAGAAAGAGTCGATGTCTTCTTTGCTAAGGGTGTGCTCTGGCAGGTAGAACTTGCACTGAATGGCGCAGAACTCGCCTGTGGCGCGTTCCTCGGCCACGATGTCGATGCCCACGTCTCCAACGTTGCCTTTCTGCGGGAAGTCGTTCCACATCCAAACACGCGAGAAACGGTCGGTGTAGATGGGATCGAGTTCCAAGTAACGGCACATCAGCCGCTCAAAGCGGTCGCCAAGGTCGCGTTTGTTGGCGGCATCCTCGCGGAAGTGATCGAGGATGGTGTGAATGGTAGCGACGTGCTTGGGCATGGGTGCGAAGCGCTAGGTGTAGAGCTTTGTTCTATGCTGATCAATACCGCAAGCGCACGAGTGGTCGGAGGCGCGGGGGCAATTTTAGCGTTGCGGTGCTCGTTCACCCGTCGAATGATTGGGGTGTCGGAAGGTGAAATTCGGCTCCATGCCGTGTGATTCGGGGCTACGGCTCTGAATCCTCTACCTTCCGACTTTTTCTTGGTTTCATGGCAAAACAACCAATCCCTCAGCCTCCGCGAGTTCGCGCTGGCGTTTGTCGAAGGAAAGAAATGTCGAAGCGCGCAGTTCGAGCGCCGTGGCAACATGTAAAATGTCCAGCGCACCGTAGGTTGCTATGGTCGTGTGGAATTGACTCAGCCGTGCGGCGTGCGGGAAGAGGCGATGATCCGTCACACGACGGCGAAGGAGCACGCCTTCAAGTAGCAAGCGATGAAGCCGATGTAGCGCCGTCGTCACTTCCGAAGGACGGCACTTTCGTGCGACTCCCCAGCCGCGAATCGTGTTCTGTGCTTCAAAGATTGTGAGGCGTGACACCTGAATGACAGGTCCGTCATTTCCCTGCCACCAACGCCAAGCAGCAGGCCGGTGCTCGTCACTTTCGACGACAAGCGCGACGATGAAGCTGGCGTCGGCGTAGATCGTCATTTGGCACGGCGTTGCTTGAGCAGAAACGCCACTGCACCACCCCGCCCAGGCTTTTCGCCAGCCTTCGGCGCAAACTCAGCGGCGAGTCTTGCAAAGGCGGCGCGACGTTCGCTGACGGAGCGGTATTTCTTCACCGCTGAATCAGGAACATCGCTGAAATCCATGTCGTCGTTTGGGCCAAACTCCGCAGCGAAGCGAGTGACAGCGGCGCTAACCTTGCGACGCTTTGTTTCGGCTTTGCTGGTGCCATTGGTGCGGCTTGGACGATTGATCGTCTTCATGGCTCGAGGATAGCGCGAGTCGCCAGAATCCGCAACTGCCTCGAATCACGAGACTTTGCGCTTCGTCTTGCTTGCAGGGAAGGCCAGCACTTTGTCGCTAACGTGTTGGGGCGTCACCTTCCAGTAGTCCGTTACAGCTTCGGGGCGAACGAGGTTCTGGTAGTGGGTGCGCACGACTTGAGGACTGTTCCCCATCTCTTCCGCCACTTGCGCGGCGTTCTTGAGTTGGGCGAGGCGGTAACTGCCGAAGCTATGGCGAAGGACGTTGGCGCTCCAGGTGATGCCAGCGGCTTTGATAGCGCGCTTCAATTCGGCATGGTAGGCGACGTGGCCGAGTTCAAAGGCACCGGCGACGTTTCCGTAGAGGGGACGGAGCCACGCCACAGCGTTCGCGGGCAAGTCGATCACGCGGCGGCGGTTTGTCTTGGTGACGCTCGAAGGCATTTCAACAAATGGCGTCGCATCGTCCAAGTGAATGTGCTTCCAGGCAATGCGCTCGCTTTCGGCATTGCGCAGTCCTGCGAAGGCTTGGAGCACGAGCATAGGGCGAAGGCGCTCAGAAGCGGCAGAAAGCAGCCGGTGCAGTTCATCGGGTGCGAGGATCGCGGGGGCATCGCGCTTGATCTTCGGGGCGGTCAAACGGATCACGGGGTTGTCTGCTACTCGCCCGAGTTTCACGCCAAGCGCATAGGCGCTGCCGATGACACGCTTGTAGTTGGTGAAGTTCTGCGCGCCGGGAGCAAGCTCATGGAGCCACTGCCCTAGTTCCGTGGGTGAAAGCGATGCGGCCTGCCGCTCGCCAAAACTCTTCTCGAAGCGACGCAGGCGGCAAAGCAAGTCGTGCTGGTGTCGCGCGGAAAGTCCGGCACGCTCTGCCTCGCGCAAGCGCAGGTCCACCAACTCGCGCACCGTGCATTTGATTTCCACGCGCTCACGGGCTGCGATGGCTTCGTTCACGAGTTCGAGCAGGGACGGCGCATTCTCTCGCGCCTCGCTCCAGGTGCGAAAGCGGATCAGCGCTGCACGATCTTCGTCGGCGACGTTGGAATGCCGCGCACCATGCGAAGAGACGGCCACTTTCCGCTCTGCGGCGAAGGCTGAGGCTTCTTGCTTGGTGAGGAAATAAGCCTTCCTGCGAACCGCCGCCCCGTCGCTCCCAGTATCTGGGTGAGTGACGACGAACTTGTATCGCGGATGAGCGACAGGTTTGATCGAGACAGGGTTTTTCATGGTCCGCTACTATCCGCATTTCCCCGCAGGTGTCCAGAAAAACGGATACAAAACGGATACAGCTATTTAATAGCTTGTTTTATATAACAATATAACGGTCTGCAAAACCGGTATGCGCGGGTTCAATTCCCGCCCTCGCCTCCACCCCTTATAAATCAAGGGCTGTTGAATGTTTTTTAGCGGCGATTTGAGGGTGGGTAACAACGTTTGCCATGAGATGTCAGGTTGTTTCGGGCCGTTCCCCAGAAGGTCTTGAGTCCGATTGTGAGCAAAAGTCAGAGAGACGGATTATGGAAGAGGCCACCTACCAGATTGGCAAGCCAGTGCTTTGTGAAAATGACAAAGGACGTGCATCACATGGACGAAGTTTTCATTGGGCGCTTACGAGAAGAGCACAAAGGTCATCTTAGAGTCATAGCCACTGTCAACTCGCGCTCGTCATGCGCAAGGCGGTTATCTCTCGCGTGCGCGCGAACCAAGCATTCATTACGAAGAGAGAGGGTTTTCATCTGGCGCGTGTGTGCGCGAGATAAAATTGTCCGCTTGCTGGATGCCTTTGCTAGTTCTCAGGGAACTGAGTGACACAGCGGCTCCCCAGTAAACTCTAACACTAATGGGATTATCGCCGCGATGTTAGGCGCAGTGGGTTCAGTATCTTTGATGGTGCTCAGCAGTCACGAATTTTGTGACAGAGAGTTGCTGCTCGCCATCCCAGCGATAAGCGACGAGCGGTCCATCAAGGCCAGCGCTGAAATCAAGGCAGCCGATGTTATGTGAGAGCGGGGCTTTGGGCGCGTCCGGCGGCAGCCAATAGTGGCCAAAGAAGACGGGGGGCTCATCGGGGCCGTAGTTGGGCAATCGGCGTAGCTGCCAGTCTTCCACGGGGAAGTTGTCATGGAGACTACCGGGTGGCATGGCGATGTCGCCAATGCTGAGCCCTTCGCGAATGTCCCACCAGCGTGCTCGCACCGTGCTGCGGTAAGTCCCTTCTTTATCGCGGAACATGTTCCCTACGGTGGCGGGCACTTCGGGGCCTTTGAGCACGTTTTCGATGGCTCGGTGCTCGGGTGTGTTCTTGGTGGCGCTCAGACGCAGGAAGGCCTCATTTGTAAGGCTCTTGTCCTCCAGGAGTTTGAGGCGTTTTGCATCCCAGCAGGCGTGCACGCAGCGGAGGTCGCCCAGGTCGAGAAACAATGGGAGACCTTTCATCCACTCCAGCCACTGAGGCCATTCTCTATAACCTTGCCCGGTCTTCCCGAAAAATGACCGAGTGGCCATGGTTTGTTCTCGGTTCCGCTCTGTGCGTGGCCGCAGCCAGCCACCGTTGCCATCAGGAGTATGATAGCACACGGCATTGTATTCGTGATTGCCCATGATTGCGAGCGCATCGCCGGTATCGCACATCCCACGCACCGTGACCAGCACCTCGCGGACTTGTGGGCCACGGTCGATGTAGTCGCCTAGAAAGATCACCTTTCGATCGTCAGGGTGTCGCCATGATTCCGGCAGGGGCCGCTCCTCGCTTCGTTTCTGCAGGCGCAAAGGACCGGGTTGATAATCGAGACGAAGGAGCAGCGCTTCCAGCTTGTCGTATTGGCCGTGGATGTCGCCGATGAGGTCGTAGGTTTGTGGTTTCATGACGATGTCACCATCCACTATGCGAGTTCGTTGAGAACCTTGGAAAATGATGTATTGCTGACTTTAGGATCATGTTTGCTGATTTGTTTTCACGCTCAGGCTTATCTCTGGATAGGCTGCGGAGCTTTCTTGCACTCGCCCATGCAGGCTCCATCGCCAAGGCCGCCCCTGGCGATGTGACACGGCAAAGCCAGATCAGCCGCCAGGTGGGCGAACTGGAAGCCTTCTTTGGTGCAGAACTCACCGAGCGTCGAGGCAAGACCCTTGCACTGTCCGAGGCTGGCAAACGACTGGCTATGCTGATTCAGCAACAGATGCAGGACCTGGATGACTTTCGCATCGAGCAATCGCAGAGAAAGAAGGCCTTCACCATCGGCACCAGCGCAAGCGTGCTGGACTGGCTGGTGGTGCCGGCGATGGCTGGGATTCGTGCCGCACTTGACCACGCCACCGTGCGCCTGATGACGATGCGTAGTCGTGCGTTGGTCGATGCTGTGCGCGATGGCCGCATCGACTTCGCCATTGTGCGCGAGGACGCGATTCCTGATACGTCACTCGCGGTCACGTTTTCGCTGCAGAAGCTGCGGTTTTACCTCTGCATTCCCAAGAAGTTGGTGAAACGCGGCACGACCACCGAGGAACTGGGCAAACCCAGCCTCTGGCAAACGCTGCCGTTCACGGCTGGGAACGATGGAGGACAGCTCGATTCCACCATTCGGGAAGCGATGCGGGCCGTCGGCGTAGAGTTCCGTCCGGTCGTCGAGTGCGCCTCCATGCTCCAAGCGCGCCAGCTCATCGAACGCGGGGAATGCGCGGGCATTCTGCCCTCGCCTGGACTTGCCACGCTTCCCAGTAACAACACGCACATCACCGAGTTTGCGCCGCTGAAAAGCTATGGACGCCACCTCGTGCTCCATTGGAACGGGCGCCAGATGCGGCGGAGAGGAGTGACCAAGAGGCAGGTGGAACTTCTCGCACACGCATTGCGATAATGAGGCAGTCAAACAGCGACTGGTGCTGTGAGTGTCACCCGGCCAGTCTGTCACACCTGCGTGACTTCAGCGTGACAAGTCACGCAGATGCAGATTGAACAATGATGCAGCAGCGTTCCCTGGGAGACCGCTCCTTACACGCTAGAAGGTTTGCGCGCACATTGCTCCCCGTTGTCCCAGCTAACGCATGAGCGAGGAGACCGCCATCACCGCATCGCCTCGGAAATGAGCTTTTCCGTGCCCGGTGTTTTCTTCTTCCATGGCAGCTTGGGTCTTTGCGATTAGCTTGAGCATATTCCTTCAAGGCTTTTGGTTCTCGAGATAGGACATCAACGACGTTAGATGAATCAGCCGAACGCCTCGGATGGCGTGTCGCTTGCGCAGAGACACACTTCGAACTGGTGCCTGGTAGCCATTGGCCTTGTTCGGAGAGATGAGCTCGTTCATGACGCTTCGGGTTAAGCCACTGTATGGGCATTTTTCTCTTGGCCGAGGCAACCTGATCCATTCGGGCCGCTTGACCGAGACATCTGAAGCTTCGGCTCGTGCAATGATCGTTCTGAGTTCCCCTGCGCTAAACGCGTCGTCGTCGAAATTGCACAGAGCAAGGAGATCGCGGGCACATTGCACCGCTTCTTTCATGGCATCAAATCGGGCTTCTGGAGACAATCCTGCGATGGGTTCTTTTGATGTCAAAGGTAGCAAGCAGATCGCGAGATTTGCCAATGCAAGCCTGGGGCTGGATGAAGTCTGCATCCTACAATTTGCTGTATTTCAGCATGGTTTTGCAATCACTTCCAAATGCGAATGTTCGATGAGATCGACCCATGATCCATGCTGCTTAAAGGTCAGTTTGCTAACGATGGTCACTGTGGACAAAAGACGTGCTGGCGGTGCCGGGACGGGAATGGGGTATGCTCGGCGGTTATCCAGCGGAGTTTGGGGTCTGGGCTCAAAGAAAGCTTGGAACGGGTCTCGGTGTCGAGCTTGGGGGAGTAGATGGGGATGCCTTGGTCGAAGAGGGCGTCGAGGTGGGCGCAGAGGAGGAAGACGTTGAAGCCGTTGAGGCGCTCGGTGTCGGTGTCGGTGTCGCACTTGGCCCAGGGCTTGGCGTGGCTGGCGCGGAGGAGTTCGGGAATGACGATGCCGGTGAGACGGCACAGGTTCCGCCCCAGTAGTCCATCAGAGCTGCACGGAAGATGTCCTGGCCTTGGCGCTGTTTGACGAGGGCGAGCACTTCGGTGGTGCTCGGAGGGTTGGCGTCGAGTTTGGCAGTCTCGGTGGCGTAGTGATCGGCGGCTTGATTCGGCAGGGACATTGCCAGTTCGGCGGCGCGGCGCAGCAGACGGCCCAGGGAGGCTTCGTCGGTGGCTTGGAAGGTGTCGCCACTGGTGTGCTGCTCCGGCAATGTGCGGGCGAGTTCGGCGGTCGGTGGGCCTTTAGGGAAGTTCACCTGCCAGATCATGGCCGTGTCTGTTGGAGTGACGTGGACCTCGGCCTTGTGGCGGGCGGAATACATCATCACACGCTCCGGCGTGCTCTGCCTCACGTTCTCCCAGCCGTGAGCGTAGCCGGCCTTTTCGATGAGGGTGCGTTCGAGGGTGTTCATGATCAATGCCCGTTCGGTTCGTCCAGGCTCCACCCGACCGCCTGGGCCACAGGGGAGGCAAAATCAGGGATGCTGCGGGCCAGCTTGGAAAGGAAAGCTGCCGTGCTCATCTTTCGGTCGCGGGCCATGTCGCTGAGTTTGGCGACGACAATGTCGGGCCTGATCGTGTGCAGGGTGATCCGATAGTCTGCGGGATGCACCGCATGAATATCCCAGGGGCGCAGTGACTCCGGGCTGTAGTCACGAAGATTGAATGTGACGACAGTCGCGGCTCCGGCCCGGATGGCTGTCGCTAGCAGATTGCGGTCTTTGGGATCGTTCACCAGCACAGGCTCCACGCAATCCGCTTCATCGACGAGCGCTTCAGGGACACGCCATTTTTTACCATCCGGGTCAATGTGGTTCGCCTGAGAGCCTGCTCCGATCCGCCGTAGGGATCGGAGATGCTCATTACCTGGCTTTGCATGGTCTTATGCAGCCACGTCACATGGTTCTCGTCAGCCAGCCAGTTGAGAAAGTTCAGCCAATCGACCCTGGAGTCTGCCTTTTCATTGGAGCGCTCGATGTAGTAGCCAAAGGTTCCCGATTCTTCGTCGAGTCGGATGAAGAATTTGGCCGCCAGCCAGGCTTTCTCGGCCCGGTAACGACTGATGGTAGCCCAATGAATTTCGGGACGGCGGTAGATCGACCAGGAATTCATCGGCTCCCTTAAGGCCGAGATGCTGTGCGATGGCTACTTCGCCAGCCAGCAGGACGCCGCTCACGAATTCTTTGCCTTCATCGACGGCTACTACAATACCCGCCGCTTGCACTCATCCCTCAGCTACAAGTCACCCTCCCTCTTCGAGTCAGAAATCGCTCTCGCTAACTAAATCATCCTCCGGTCCAAAAAGGGCTGGCATCTCATCCATGATGTAGCTGATGGCGTGGCGGAGCGTGGCCAAAGCGCCGAAGTGGGATACTGGGGTCATGTGGCGAGTGGGTCCACAGCCAAGCACCGATCATGCTAAGCAGCTCCGCGTGACTTCAACTTTGCGAATGCTTTGCCGGTTTGGCGACGTAGTTTCGCGCCCCATGAAGCGCCTCGCCTTCCTCCTCCTGCTCTCTTTATCCGCCCACGCGGCCCCGATTTCCTTGTTCGATGGCAAGACCTTCGATGGCTGGGAGGGCGAGACCGCCAAGGTCTGGCGAATCGAGGATGGCGTCATCGTTGGTGGTTCGATGGAGGGCAATCCACAGAATGAGTTCCTTGCGTCGAAGAAGCGCTATAAGAACTTCATCCTGAAGCTCGAATACAAGCTGACCGGCACCGAAGGCTTCGTGAATGGCGGCGTGCAGTTTCGCAGCCTGCGTATCCCGCAGCCGCGGAATGAAATGAGTGGCTTCCAGGCCGACATCGGTGCGGGTTATTCAGGCTGTCTCTACGATGAGTCGCGCCGCAAAAAGATGCTGTTGGAGGCTAACAAGGACGTGATCGCCAAGGCCGAGAAGCCTGGCGACTGGAACCGCTACGAGATCCGCGCCGAGGACTCTCGCATTCAGCTTTTCGTCAATGGCGTGCGCACGGTGGACTACACCGAGCGCGAACCTGGAATAGACAAGGAAGGCGTCATTGCCTTGCAAATCCACGGCAAGTGCAAGGCCGTCATCGCCTACCGCAACATCACCATCGAAGCGCTGGCGGACAACCTCGTGCCTGATGAGAAAGAAGTGCTCAGTCGCTTTGGCAACCCGGACAACGCCAGCGTCAAACAGCCTGCGTTTAAGGATGGCAAGTTCAGCCTGGAGAACAACGAGGTGCTGGTCTTTACCGGCCAGACGAATCTCGTGCGGGAGCAGAAGTCCGGCGAATTGGAGTCCATCCTGGCCAACGCGTATGCGAAGCAATCGCCCGCCTTTCGCCACATGTCCTGGGAAGGCGACACCGTTTACGAACAGTGGCGCGACCTGAACTTTGGTGCCTGGAAGGATCAGCTCGACGCCGCTGGCGCGACCGCATTAGTGGCGCAGTTCGGCCAAGTCGAAGCCTTCGATGGCGTGGCCAAGGTATCGCAGTTTGCTTCCAACTATCATCGCTTGCTGGATCAGTTTGCCGCTCGCACGCCGCGCTTGGTGCTCCTGTCGCCCATGCCGTTTGAAAAGCCTGTGGCTTCCCATGCGCCCGACCTCACCCAGCGCAATGCGGATGTGAAGGCGTATGCCGATGCTGTGCGCGACATCGCGAAGCAACGCGGCGCGGTGTATGTCGATCTGTTCACGCCGCTGTCGAAGCGCGATGCGTCTCTGCCACGGCTAACCGACAATGGCTTGCACCTCAATGAGTTGGGTTTGCGAGAGGTGAGCAAACTTATCGCGCAACAGCTCGGCGCATCGTTCAGCGAAGCCGACGATCTATCCGCCCTGCGCACCGCGATTGTGGAAAAGAACCGCCTCTGGTTCGACTGCTGGCGTCCGGCGAACTGGTCGTTTGTGTATGGCGACCGCATCAGTCAGAAGTTTGGCCAGCCGTCTGAGATCGCGCCGTCGTTGAAGGAAAGCTTCGAGAACCGCAGGCCGATGGTGGCCAAGCTGGATGCGAACATCCAAGCCATCGCACGTGGTGAGAACGTGAAGCCCTTGATCTCAGAAGACCCCAAACCTGATCCGACGCCAGCCGTTGTCAGCGTGGCGGATCAGATGGTTAGCTTTCAGGTGGCAGAGGGCTATGAGGTGAATCTCTTCGCCTCCGAAGAACTCGGCGTTGCCAAGCCCACGCAGTTCACTTGGGACGAGCGCGGTCGTCTATGGGTGGCGTGCTCACCGACATATCCGCAAACCGTGCCCGGCGTGCGCCCCTCGGATTTCATCTTGGTGCTGGAAGACACGAATCATGATGGCAAGGCCGACAAGTCGCATCGCTTTGCTGAAGGCTTGACCATGGTCCAAGGCGTCGAGTTGGGTGCGGGTGGACTGTATGTGTGCGACTTTGATCAGATCGTTCATCTGCGGGACACCGATGGCGATGGCAAGGCCGACACGAAGAAGGTGCTGTTCGGCGGCTTCGGCATTGGTGATACGCATCAACTTGCGAATTCGATTTCGCATGGCCCCGATGGCAGCCTGTGGTTCACGCAGGGCCTTCATGCGTTTTCTCGAGTCGAGACAGCACATGGTCTTGCCAGACTTGATAAGGCGGGTGTGTGGCGTTTGAACCCGCGCACGGAAAAACTGGAAGCCTACTTCAACGGCGGCAAGGCCGGGCACAACTGCTGGGGCGTGGTCTTCGATGATTACCATCAGCTCTTCCACAAAAGCGGCGACCGCCCCGATGGCTACTACAGCGTGCCAGGCATGGTGAACATTCCTGATCCTGATGAATACCACGGCGTGGGCAATCTGTTCTTCAGCAACCCGAAGACAAATAGCATCGACATCATCGGCACCTCCGCGCTGCCGAAGGACATCCAAGGCTGCGCTTTGATCGGCGGTTACTTTGGCAACGTGGTCGAGCTGCACCGCATCCTGGATGACGGGGCGGGCTTCAAGAGCGAGCAATTGCCCAAACTGATGACCTCCACCAGCAAGGCCTTCCGCCCTGTGGATGTCAGCGTGGGTCCCGATGGCGGCATGTATCTCGCCGACTGGTTCAACCCTGTCATCGGCCATTACCAAGCGAGCTATGCCGACCCGCAACGCGACCGCACGCATGGCCGCATCTGGCGCATTTCGGCCAAGGGCTACAAGCCGGTGCGTCAGCCTGACCTCGGTGCGATGAAGCCAGCGCAGTTGTTGGCGCAGTTGAGCTCGCCAGAGCGCTGGACGCGCTATCAAGCGAAGCGCTTGCTCTTCGATGCGCCCACGAACGATGTGCTCGCCGCTGCCGATGCTTTCGTCGCCAAGACAACCGACGAACACACACTGCTGGAAGTGTGCGGCGTGTTTGAGGCGCAAGAATCACCCCGCAAGGCGTTGCTCCAGAAGTTGCTCGCGGCCAAGGATGCGCGAGTGCGTGCCTATGCTGCACGTGTTGCTGGCTACTGGGCGAATCGCTTGCCAGAGGTGCTCGCGCTGCTGGGCAACAGCATCACTGACGAGCATCCGCGCGTGCGCTTGGAAAGCATCGTCGCCCTGGCTCGTGTGGCCAAGCCGGAAGCTATCGAAGTCGCCACCCGTGCGCTCGATCTGCCGCGCGACAAGTTCATCGACTATGCTCTCACGCAGGTCGTGAAGGCGCTGAAGCCGCAGTTCCAGCCCGTGCTTGCGAGCTTGAAGTTCGATGGCAAACCCGAGCACGCGGCCTTCGTGAAGAAACTCGCCAGTGCTGCCCCCGTTGCTGAGCACCCCGGCAAGCTGGTCTATGATTCGCTCTGCCTGAACTGCCACCAACCCACGGGTCTCGGTCTACCCGGTGTGTATCCTTCCATTGCGAAGAGCGACTGGGTCCATGGCGATCCCGCCACGCTGATCAAGATCACGATGCATGGACTGATCGGTCCGATCGCCGTCAATGGCGAGCCCTTCACACAAGCAGCGCCCATCCCCATGCCGCCCATGGGCTTGAACGATCAGCAACTCGCCGACGTGCTGACCTACGTGCGAAGCCAGTTCGGCAACCAAGGGCCTGCGGTGAAGCCTGATGACGTCAAGGCCGTGCGCGCCGCGAATGAAGGCCGCTCGACGTTTTGGACGGCGAAGGAGCTGGGGCGGTAGGGTGACGCTTGGAAACTCATTTGAAGCTGCAAGCCGACTTCTTTGGAGCATGGCGCGGAAGCGCCCGAGCCGGATGTAACAGCCGAGGCAACGAGGCTCTGATTTATTTCCCAGCACTGGGAGTATGGCAAGAGCCTCCTGACGTCGGCTGCTACCTTTGAGGGAGGCGCTTACCGCGCCGCATTCCGATGATGGGTCCGCGATGTTTTTAAACATGGCTAAGCGCGCCGCAAGACAGCGGGGCTTGTTGCGTTCTCAACGTCCCTCATGAGAACGCTGCTCGCTTTGCTTTGCCTTGTCTCCGTGGTCGCTCACGCGGCGGACCCGAAGCCCAACTTCATTGTCATCAATATCGACGACATGGGGTATGCGGACATTGGGCCATTTGGCTCGACCTTGAACCGCACGCCGAACCTGGATCGCATGGCGGCGGAAGGCATGAAGCTGACCAGTCACTACGCGGCCCCCGTGTGCTCGCCCTCGCGCTCGGCGCTGATGACGGGATGCTATCCGAAGCGTGTGCTGCCGATTCCTGGCGTGCTGTTCCCCGCAGCGGCAGTGGGCTTGCATCCGCAGGAGGAAACGGTGGCCGATGTGTTGAAAGGCGCGGGCTATGCCACCGCCTGCGTGGGTAAGTGGCATCTGGGCGATCAGCCGGAGTTCCTGCCCACGGCCCAGGGGTTTGATCACTACTATGGCATTCCGTATTCCAACGACATGGGGCCGGGAAGCGAGGGATCAAAAAGCGACCTGGGCGAGCCTTTGCCGGAGGCCAAGCCCTCAAAACCTGCGGTCGTGGAGCCTGAGACTGGAGTCGTTGGAAGTCGCCAGCCGCCACTGCCCTTGGTGCAGGATGGCAAGGTGATCGAGCGGGTCGGGCCTGAAGGCCAGCAGTCCATCGTGCAGCGCTACACGGAGCAGGCGGTAAAGTTTATCAAAAACAACCAGACCAACCCTTTCTTCCTCTATCTGCCACACAATGCGATTCACTTCCCCTTGTATCCGAGCAAGGCTTTCCACACGAAATCAAAGAACGGGCTCATCGGTGACTGGATCGAGGAGGTGGACTGGAGCGTTGGCGAGGTGCTGAATGCGTTGCGCGAGCTGAAGCTGGACACGAGCACGCTGGTCATCTTCACCTCCG
>Ga0247832_1005434_pt1 | contig 14783 bp, 9 predicted proteins | sample LaCruzMarch2015__10_FD_192407 | JGI IMG/M metagenome (GOLD analysis project Ga0247832, IMG submission 192407) | Freshwater microbial communities from meromictic Lake La Cruz, Castile-La Mancha, Spain - LaCruzMarch2015_4m | ecosystem: Environmental > Aquatic > Freshwater > Lake | place: Spain... | reverse complement strand
TTTTTTGCTAGAATTACAAGTAAAATTGGTAGTTTTACTTGTCTACAATACTTTAATACAATAAGCGAAAGACCTTTAAATCATACTAAACATGCACTTGCATTTTAACCGCACAACGAGTTATTCTTCTTTTTTTTAATGGTAAAATCATCCATGAAGGAATTAAGAAAAAAAATCTTAACTAATCTTAATTTCTTAATGGTAAAATAAACCATGAAGGAATTAAGAAAAAAAATCTTAACTATTCTTCATTTCTTAATGGTAAAAAAAAGAAGCTATTAAGAAAACGAAGTTTCAAAATATTCTTTTTAGCTTGAAAATAAAATTTTGTAGTTTCGTCCTCTAATTTTCAAATTATGCCAATATTTACAATTATCTTTTTCATTTTAATATTTCTTTTACTTTTCACCTCATTTGCTACAGTTCAGCAGGGTACAATAGCAGTTACTACCATTTTCGGGAAATATAACAGAATGCTAAAACCCGGCCTAAATTTCAAAGTTCCATTTGTAGAGTTGATTTATAAAAGAATCTCTATCCAAAACAGATCCGTAGAATTAGAATTTCAGGCAGTTACAATAGACCAGGCAAATGTTTACTTCAAGGCTATGCTTCTCTTTGCTGTCGTAAATCCTGATGAAGAAACTGTTAAAAATGTAGCTTTTAAGTTTATCGATGAAAGAAATCTCATGCAAGCGCTTGTGCGCACTGTTGAAGGTTCTATTCGTGCTTTTGTAGCTTCTAAAAAACAAAGTGAAGTGCTTTCTTTGAGAAGAGATATTGTTGAAGATGTTAAGGAACAAATTGACCAAACACTAGAAAGTTGGGGTTATCATTTAATTGACTTACAGATTAATGATATAACTTTTGATGAAGTAATTTTAAAATCAATGTCGCAAGTTGTTGCTTCAAACAATTTAAAAGCTGCTGCTGAAAATGAAGGTCAGGCATTGTTGATTACAAAAACCAAAGCCGCTGAAGCAGAAGGAAATGCCATTAAAATAGCAGCTGAGGCCGAACGTCAAGCTGCACAATTAAGAGGACAAGGCGTTGCATTGTTCAGAGAAGAGGTAGCCAAAGGAATGACACAAGCTGCAAAAGAAATGCAAAGTGCAGATATGGATACATCTGTTATACTATTTACAATGTGGACAGAAGCCATTAAGCATTTTGCTGAAAATGGAAAAGGAAATGCAATTTTCTTGGATGGATCACCTGACGGAATGGAGAAAAATTTTCGACAGTTAATGCACATTGTAAGTTCAGATCAAAACAAAACGAAATAAACTAATTTTAAACCATCCTAATGAAGCATTTACTACTTATACTTTCCTTGTTTTGCTTAAATTTATCAGGACAAGTAACCGTTACCCAATCTGATATGCCCACACCAGGAGATACAATCAGGTATAGTGTTGCAGCAAATGCTATTACCATTCAACCAGGAAGTGCTGGTGAAAACCAAACTTGGGATTTTACGAATTTAACAAGTTCTTCTCAATACATCGACGAATTTGTCCCAATTAGTCAGACACCAATCACTTATCTTTTTGTATTTGGATTGTTTGGAAATGCGTCTTCTGATATGGGTAGGTTAGACAATTCTGCTTTTCAATTACCAGATATACAAGGAATTAGTATTAGTGATGTTTACAATTTTTACAAAGTTAATAGTAGTACGTTTTCTCAAAAGGGTTTTGGAGCCAGTATAAGTGGATTTCCAGTTCCTATACCTTATTCAAATCCTGATGTATTGTTTCCATTACCGATGACTTCCAGCAGTGTTAATTCAAGCGTATATTCTTACGAAATTAGCATTCCAAGTCTTGGATATTATGGCAGAGAAGCTACAAGAGGCAATGAAGTAGATGGATTCGGATTGTTAAAAACTCCTTTTGGAGAATTTCAAACATTGAGATTGCGTTCTGTTTTGGTTTCTAACGATACAATTGCAATTGACACCTTGGGTATTGGATTTGATGTTCCAGCGCAAACAGAGGTGCGTTACAAATGGGTTGCTCCAAATTATGGATGGCCTTTGCTCGAAATTACTGCTACAGAATTATTTGGTGCTGAAATAATTACAAGGGTTGTTTATCGTGACAAACCTCCGGTAATTGAACCAAACAGCATTGAAGTATTAAATGAATCTTCAGTTTTGCTATATCCAAATCCCGCATCTGAAATAATCATTATAAATGCTCACTTAACAAAATCAAGCAATATTACCTATCAATTGTATGATGCAATGGGGAAAAAAGTATTTGAATTGAAAAGAGAGAAAGCTGCTGCTGGAGAAAATATTGAGTTCATTCCATTGTCTGGATTAAATTTAAGCAACGGAGTTTATTTTTTACAAATTGCACCAGAAAATCAATCTTCAATTTATAAATCTGTGGTTATAGATAACCAAAAATAAAGAGTTTACGTAAAGGTCTGTGTCAAGGTAAATATTACCGAAAACCAGCACTGAATGAGTAAATTTTTACAATTATTTTTGATATTCTTCTTTGTAGCTTTTGCTAGCATTAATGCTCAGCCTTTAGTGAGATTTGAGGAAAATAAGGGACAATTACCTAAGCAAGTTTCTTTCAAAGCAGAAGTTCCTGGCGGTGCTTTGTTTATTGAAAAAGATAAGTTTACCTGGCATTTTAGCAATTCTGAATCTGAAGGCCATTACCATGGAAAACATGAATTGCATGAAGAACAAGTCTTAAAAGGACATGCTTTTCAAATGGAACTTTTGGATGCAAATAAAAATTCCATTATTGAGAAAAGTGAAAAAATAGCATCTTACGCAAATTATTACATTGGAAAAAATGCTTCTGAATGGGCAAAAAATGTAGCTTCATTTGGGCAAGTTGAATTGAAAGAGGTTTATCCAAAAATTAATTGGAAAGTATACGCTACCTCTAAAAATTTGAAGTATGACTTCATTGTAAATCCAAATGGTGACCCAAATAAAATTCATTGGAAATATAATGGAGTTGATGATATTTCAATAGTAAAAGGAAAATTGGTAATAAAAACAACTCTGGGAGAAATTGTAGAAGAAGAACCCATTGCTTACCAGGAAATAGAAGGAATAAAATCATTTGTAAAGTGTGCTTTTACAGAAGTAAATGACGTTTACGGTTTTAAAATTGGAAGTTATGATAAGCAACATGCACTCATAATAGATCCATTGCTTGTTTTCGGAAGTTTTTCAGGTTCCAGCGCCGACAACTGGGGATTTACTGCAACCTATGATAACGCTGGAAATGCTTATTCTGCAGGTGTATCCTTCGGAATCGGTTATCCCGTTTCTTTGGGTGCTTATCAAACAACATTTAATGGAGGAACAGGTTCTAGACCTAATGATATTGGAATAATAAAATACTCCCCAACAGGACAAAAAATGTGGGCAACCTATTTAGGCGGAACTGGAAATGAAATTCCTCAAAGTCTGGTGGTTAGCTCAAACAATGAGCTGTTTATTTTCGGAACTACAGGTTCTTCTGATTTTCCAACAACTTCAACAGCATATAATAGAACTTTTAATGGTGGAGAACAGGTTTCAATTTTAAGAAATGGAATCTCCTTTCCAAATGGAACTGATATTTTTATTGCAAGACTTGCCGAAAATGGTAACAATTTGCTAGCTTCTACCCTACTCGGTGGTTCAAAAAACGATGGATTGATTCTTTCATCTAACTTAAAATATAATTATGCTGATGAAGCACGTGGAGCTATAATTATTGACAATCAAAATAATGTTTATGTTGGTTGTAGCACAGCTTCCGAAAATTTTCAGGTACCAGGAAATGCTTTTCAATCTGCATACGCTGGAGGTTCGCAAGATGGAATTGTAGTAAAGATGAATGCTAATTTAAGCACCCTTTTCTGGGGTTCGTATTTAGGAGGAAGCGGAGCCGATGGAATCTGTTCTCTTACACTAGATCCTGCTGGAAATGTATTTGTTAGTGGAGCAACTGTATCTACAAACTTTCCTATCATTCAACCAGCATATCAATCTGCAAATGGCGGTGGTCAATGCGATGGATTTGTAACAGGAATATCTCCAAATGGTCAACAATTATTGGGTTCAACATATTATGGAGCCGAGAGCTACGACCAATCATATTTTGTGGCCACTAGCAGATCGGGTGAAGTTTATGTGTATGGTCAAACTGAAAAGGGTGGAAATTTTTATCAAAATAATTTCGCATACACCGAAAATAATGGGAAGCAGTTTGTTTCTAAATTTTCGAATAATTTGAGTCAAAGAATTTGGTCAACTTGTTTTGGAAGCGGTTCACCTAAACCTAATATCAGCCCAAGTGCATTTACAGTTGATATTTGTGGACAAGTATTTATGGCTGGTTGGGGAGGTTCATCCAACGCTGGCCCTGATGGTGCAGCATTTGGCGGAACTACTGGAATGACTGTAACACCTGATGCATTTCAGCAAACAACAGATAACAATGATTTCTATTTGATGGTTTTAAATGAACCTGACAGAAGTTTAGTATATGCAACATTTTTTGGTGGGTCAACCAGTTCTGAACATGTTGATGGCGGAACCAGTAGATTCGATAAACGAGGGGTAATTTACCAATCTGTTTGCGCAGGTTGTGGAGGAAGAGATGATTTCCCAACAACACCGGGCGTTTGGTCTAATACCAATGGTTCAATTAGTGGTTGCAACAATGCTATATTTAAATTCGATTTTCAATTGCCAGCTACAGTTGCTAGTTTTACTTCACCACCTATTGGATGTGCTCCTTATACTGTAGATTTTACTAATACTAGCTCAAATGCCACGAGTTATGAATGGAAAATTAACGGAAGCACTTTTTCAACCAACGAAAACACAAGTCATACTTTTAATCAGGCAGGTTTGTATACCATTCAATTAATTGCTCAAAATCCAACTAGTTGCAATGTCGTAGACACATTTACAAAGCAGGTTAGAGTGGTAAATTCTACAAGAGATGTATTTGATTCATTGAGTGTTTGTTATTTAACAGGAGTTGAAATTGGGCCACCATTTCCGGTAGATCCTTATTACGAAGTATTGTGGAATCCAACTTTGGGTTTAAATGAAGCAACAGCCCAAAGACCTACTGCTACTCCACCTTTAGCAACAAACTATGTACTTTATTTATCATTAGGAAGTTGCGCTGATACCATTGAACAATATATTGATGTACGTCTAGACCAAGTTGATGCTGGACCTGATTTAAATATTTGCAGGGGACAAACAGTTTCTATTGGAAATTTAGGTGACTCAACGCTGTACAATTATCAATGGTCACCCGAAGACTTTTTAAACGCACATAACATTTCACAACCTTTAGCGAATGTTGATGAAAGTACTTGGTTTACGATGTTGCGTATTCCCAAAGACACTTCAAATGGATGTCCTGGTAAAGATTCACTTTTGGTTATAATTCCCGAAGGTGCTCCTTTAGCAGATTTCGATGCAGAAATGATAGCAAGTTGCACTGATGTAAAAGTTTCAATTACTAATAAAAGTGAGCTTTCACAAATTAACACCTGGGATTTCGGTAAAGGAGTTGGAGAACAAACTAACAACCCTTTTGTAATTTATCAGTATGGAGATTCAGTTTTCATAACGCTTACAGTTGAAAATCAATTTTGTAGAGATACATTGAGTAAATCATTTCCATTAAAAAGTTTGTCAGAGTATTTTACCATAAATCAATCTAATGCGTTTAGTCCAAATGGTGATGGTAAAAATGATTGTTTCAGTCCAGCATTGCAAGATTTGCCTGCACCAGACGACAAGAATTTTTTAAAATGCAGCACCTTAAGAATTTATGACCGCTGGGGAAAACCAATATTTGAAAGTGTAGAAAGTGATAATGGATGTTGGAATGGAACGAATGAAAATGGAGCCGAAATGCCCGATGGTACCTACTTTTTCTTATTTGAAGGACAAGGACAAAAAATTGAAGGACCTGTTACACTTTTAAGAGAAGATTAATTTTAATTAATGGTGCAAGTTAAATTTATTGTAAATTTGATGCATTGAAAAAGCTTATTTCCATATTATTCTTATCAATCTATTTGATTTCAACTACTGAGTTGCATCAATTAGCAAAATTACCTCTTTTGATAGCCCATTTTGGAGAACATAAGCAGCAAAACAGTCAGTTAACTTTCTTTGATTTTTTAAATATCCATTATTCAGGAGAAACTAAAAAGGATGCAGACCATGAAAAAGATATGAATCTGCCTTTTAAATCTCACGATGGATGTGTTGCTTCTTTCTTTGCAGCATATATTCCCCCTACGTTTTCAAATTTTGTATTAAAAGAATTTCCTGAAAACAAAAAAATCTTCAACACAAAAGAAGATATCTTTCTTGGCTCCAATTATTTATCGAATATTTGGCAACCTCCCAAATCTTGCTAATGTTATTAGCAAGTTAAAACGGAGTTTCGCAATTTTAAAACCTATTGAAATTACTTAAGCGCCATTAAATTAATGGCATGCAGAGTAAAAAATTGCAGCCCACAATAACTTTATTTTTCATAACAATTTTAATTCAATCTTTATTGTAAAGCTTATTAGCATTGCAATTAAATATCTTAAAAAAATGTTAAACAAAATAATTGGATTTTCGATAAACAACAAACTCATAACAGGCCTGTTTGTGCTTGCTTTGATATTTTATGGAGTTTATGAATTAACCAAATTACCCATAGATGCGGTACCAGACATCACAAATAATCAGGTACAAGTTATAACTGTTGCACCATCATTTGGAGCTACAGATATTGAGCGCCTAGTTACATTCCCAATAGAACAAGCTAATAGTAACATAAGTGGATTAAAAGAAATTCGAAGTTTTTCTCGTTTTGGATTATCCTTAGTAACTATAGTTTTTGAAGATGACATTGATATCTACTGGGCTCGGCAGCAAGTTGCGGAAAGGCTACAAAAAGTTCAAGCTCAAATTCCTGCAGGTATTGGAAATCCTGAACTAGGTCCTATTACAACTGGTTTAGGTGAGATATATCAATATGTTGTTCGGGCTAAAAAAGGATACGAAAAAAAATACAATGAAACTGAATTACGCACCATTCAAGATTGGATAGTGCGCAGACAGTTGCTTGGAGTAAAAGGAGTAGCAGAAGTAAGTAGTATGGGAGGCAAGCTAAAACAGTATGAAATTTCTGTTAATCCAAATAAATTACAGTCTTATGGTATTACCATTCATGATGTTTTTAATGCGCTTGAAAATAACAATCAAAACACTGGCGGTGCTTACATTGAAAAAGGGCCAACTGTATTGTTTATAAGAAGTGAAGGCTTAATTGGGAATATTGAAGACATAGAAAATATATCTATTAAAGCAGCTCCTGATGGAGCTCCACTTTTTATGAGAGATGTGGCTGAAATAAAAATTGGCTACGCCACACGCTATGGAGCCTTGTGTTTTAATGACCAAGGTGAAGTTGCAGGTGCGGTAGTTATGATGCTAAAAGGAGCCAATAGCAGCGAGGTAATTAAAAATGTAAAAGAACGCATTGTTCAAATTCAAAAAACATTGCCAGAAGGTGTTGTCATTGAGCCATTTTTAGATAGAACAAAAATGGTAAACAATGCCATCAGCACAGTTGAAACCAATTTGATGGAAGGGGCGCTCATTGTGATTTTTATTTTAGTGCTTTTTTTAGGCAATTTTAGAGCAGGTTTGCTTGTTGCATCCATTATTCCGTTGGCCATGCTTTTTGCAGTTATCATGATGAATGCCTTTGGTGTGAGTGGAAATTTGATGAGTTTAGGAGCTTTGGATTTCGGACTAATTGTAGATGGTGCAGTAATTATAGTGGAAGCAGTAATGCATCAATTATCGCATAACAAGAAGTTTAACAAAGTTCTATTGTTAAGTCAACCTGAAATGGACAAACAAATTTACAACTCTGCTAGTAAGATGATGAACAGCGCTGTGTTTGGACAAATCATCATACTTATTGTGTATTTACCCATTTTTACATTACAAGGTATTGAAGGTAAAATGTTTAAACCAATGGCCCAAACGGTAGCTTTTGCATTGTTAGGAGCATTTATTTTATCACTGACCTATATTCCAATGATGAGTGCTTTGGTGTTGAGTAAAAAAACAAAACATGCACCCAACTTTTCAGATAGGCTAATGTTGAAAGTTGAAAATGGATATCAATCAGCTTTGATAAGGATTTTAAGGTTTCCCAAACTGGTAATTGGGGCAGTTGTTACCCTTTTTGTTGCAGCTATTTTTACATTAACAACTTTAGGTGGTGAGTTTATTCCTGCCTTAGAAGAAGGCGACTTTGCTTTAGAAACGAGAGTATTAACAGGAAGTAACCTGAATACAAGCATAGCAGCTTCAAAAGCAGCTTCGCATATTTTATTAACGCGGTTTCCTGAAGTAGAAAAAGTAGTAACAAAAATTGGTAGCGGAGAAGTTCCAACTGATCCAATGCCAATGGAAGCCAGCGATTTAATGATTATTTTAAAAGATAAAAAAGAATGGACTTCAGCATCAACTTTTAATGAAATGGCTGAAAAAATGGGAGAAGCTTTAAAAGATGTTCCCGGAGTTACATTTGGTTTTCAATATCCTGTGCAGATGCGCTTTAACGAATTAATGACGGGAGCGAGGCAAGATGTAGTATGCAAAATATTTGGTGAAAATTTAGATACATTGGCACATTACGCTCAGAAAATCGGTAAGATTATTAATACAGTAGCAGGAAGTGCTGATTTATACTTAGAACCAGTTACAGGAATGCCTCAGATAATTATTCAATACGATAGAGCCGCAATTGCACAATATAATCTCAACATTGCAGCAATAAATAAAGCAATCAAGACAGCATTTGCTGGACAATCGGCAGGATTGATTTTCGAAGAAGAAAAAAGATTTGATGTTGTGGTGAGATTAGAGCTCGATAAAAGAAAAAATTTGGAGGACGTTCAAAATTTGCTCATACCAACTGAAAATGGAACCAAGATTCCATTGAGTCAACTTGCTAAAGTATCAATTAAAGATGGTCCTAATCAAATACAACGTGAAGATGCTAAGAGAAGAATTGTTGTTGGTTTTAATGTGAGGGGAAGAGATGTACAAAGTATTGTAGAGGAATTACAACAAAAGGTTGATGCTCAAATAAAATTGCCTGCAGGATATTACTTCAAATATGGTGGTGCTTTTGAAAATTTGAATGAAGCAAAAAAACGACTTCTGGTAGCTGTGCCGGTTTCGCTGGTATTAATTTTTATTCTATTATTTTTTGCATTTAACTCAGTAAAACATGGTTTATTGATTTATACTGCAATTCCGCTTTCGGCAATTGGTGGTATTTTCTTTTTAGCATTGCGAGGAATGCCATTTAGCATAAGCGCAGGTGTAGGTTTTATTGCTTTGTTTGGAGTTGCCGTTTTGAATGGAATAGTATTGATAGCTGAATTTAACAGATTAAAAAAAGAGGGAATTATGAACTTGAATAAAATTGTAATTATGGGTTCAAAAATGAGGCTCCGACCAGTGTTGATGACCGCATTTGTAGCTTCATTGGGTTTTTTACCAATGGCGTTAAGTAATGGAGCTGGTGCCGAAGTGCAAAGACCGCTTGCTACAGTAGTAATTGGAGGTTTATTAATTGCAACATTGCTTACATTATTTGTTTTGCCAATTCTGTATATTTTATTCGAAAACAAAAATATAAATAAAGCAAAATTGAATAAATTCCCGCTCATTCTATTGTTTTTGACGTTAAATGGGAATTTAATTTTCGGTCAACAATCCATTACAATAGAAGCAGCTTTAGACAGTGCAATTAAAAATAATTTATCTACTCGAAATGAGTTATTGAGGGCTGAATACCAGAAAAAGCTAATTAAATCGGGAATTAATATTCAACAAACTGCTGCTACTGCTGAGGTTGGTCAAATCAATAGTATTTATACAGATATGCGTTTCGGACTTTCTCAAGGATTTAGTTTCCCAACTGTTTATTCAAGGCAGGTAGATGCTTTATCAGAAAACTATAAAATTGGAGTCATAACTGCTGAGTTGAAGAAAAAAGAGATAAAAATGAATGTGCTCCAAACTTTTTATGCATATCTTATTTTATTAGAAAAAGAGAAAATACTGCTAAAAGCCGATAGTAATTATACTGAATTTTATAATAAAACTGCTTTAAAGTTGGAGAAAGGTGAAAGTAATATTTTAGAAAAAGTTACCGCTGAAACACAGTTAAATTCAATACATAATCAGTTGCTGTTGGTGCAACAAGAGAAAGAAATTAATTTAATGTATTTCCAGTTGTTGTTAAATACTGATATTCAATATTTTCCGATTGCAACATCTTTAAAAGTTCCAATAATTTCGGATATCGCAACCATCGATTTTTTACAACATCCACTTTTAAAAATAGCACAACAACAGAAAAGCTTGTCTATCGCCAATTACAAGCTAGAAAAATCTAGGCTTTTACCTGATATTAATGTTGGCTTATTTAGTATGAGCATGCAAGGTAATGGTGCTGACAATGTTTTTTATAATAGGTCAGCTCGATTTAATTCAGCCCAAGTTGGAGTTGGAATTCCTTTATTTTGGGGTTCTAATAAATCGAAAATAAATGCTGCAAGATTAGAAGGCAATATCGCAGATAATTCAATCTTACAGCAAACTCAAACACTACAAAATCAACTTAAAAAATTCAAAATTCAATTTCAAAGTAATACAACAATTGTAAATAACTTCGAGGAAAAAGGTTTAGCAAATGCTTTGTTAATTTCGAAGGTGGCCAATGAGAATTTTACCAATGGGGAAATAAATTATCTCGATTGGGTAATGTTGTACAATCAGGCAATTACTATTCAAAACAATTACCTCGAAGCCCTCAAATTATTAAATGAAAGTATCATCTCTATCAATTACATGAGTTCAAAATTTTAATATTCAAAAAATGAAAAATATATTTTATTTGTTACTCATTTTAAATGTAGTAGCATGCAAAGAATCAACTGAAAATAGCACAGAAGTACTTGCAAATGAGGTACTAGAAAATGAATTAACGCTTACTGCAAAGCAAGCCGAAGCAGCTAAAATTGTAACCAGTAATTTAGTAGAAAAAGAAATTTCTACGGTAATTAAATTGAATGGTAAAATAGATGTTCCACCACAGAATATGGTATCTATTAGCATGCCTTTGGGTGGATATTTAAAATCATCTAAATTACTACCTGGAATGCATATTAATAAAGGTGAAGTAATTGCTACTATGGAAGATCAGCAATACATTCAATTGCAACAAGATTATTTAACTGCAAAATCAAAATTAATGTTTGCACAAGCTGATTACGAAAGGCAAAAAGAATTAAATGTAAATAAAGCGAGCAGTGATAAGGTTTTTCAGCAAGCGCAGATGGAATTTAGCAATCAAAAAATAAATGTAAATGCATTGATTGAAAAGTTAAGATTAATTCACATAAATCCTTCCAATTTGAATGAAAATAATTTATCAAACTCTATAAATATTTATTCCCCTATTGATGGATTTGTTTCTCACGTAAATGTAAATATTGGGAAATATGTAAATCCAACTGATGTTTTGTTTGAATTGGTAAATCCAACAGATATTCATTTAAATATTAAAGTGTTTGAAAAAGATTTAGATAAATTATCAATTGGGCAAAAAGTTATTGCTTTCAACAATTTTAATCCATCAATAAAACATATTTGTGAGATTATTTTAATCAGTAAAGACCTAGGTTTAGATAGGTCAGCAGAAGTTCATTGTCATTTTTTAGAATACGACAAAGCTTTGCTTCCGGGCATGTACATGAATGCAGAAATAGAGATTAACATGAAAAAAGCAATGGTTATTCATGAAGATGCGATTGTAAACTTTGAAGCTAAAGACTATATTTTTGTTGCAGAAGTAAACAATAAATTCAAAATGCTACCAGTAGAAACAGATGTGAGGGAAAATGAATTTGTTTCAATAAAAAACACATCGAACTTAATTGGTAAAAATATTGTTATAAAAGGAGCCTATACTTTGTTAATGGCATTGAAGAACAAATCCGATGAATAATATACAATGCTAAAAATTGCTCACAGCGAGTTGTACCATCATACTTTGCCCAATGGACATTGTTTCCCGATGGAGAAATATTCCTTGTTGCCCGAGCAGTTATTGTATGAAGGTGCAGTAAAGGCTGATAACTTTTTTGTTCCAAAAGCATTATCAGAAGAAGAAATTCTAGGGATACACGAATTAAATTATTGGAATCAATTAAAGACATTAACCCTATCACCCAAAGAACAAAGGGCCACAGGATTTCCATTTTCTTATGAATTAATAAATAGAGAAATTCACATTATGCATGGAACCGTAAAAGCAGCGGAATATGCATTACAATATGGAGTTTCGATGAATATTGCAGGAGGAACGCATCATGCATTTACCAATAAAGGTGAAGGTTTTTGTTTGCTAAATGACCTCGCATTGGGAGCCGATTATTTATTAAAAAACAATTTAAAAAAACGTATTTTAATTGTTGATTTAGATGTGCATCAAGGCAATGGAACTGCGCAAATATTTAAAAATGAGCCTGCTGTTTTTACATTTTCAATGCACGGTGCTAACAATTATCCTTTACATAAAGAAAATTCAGATTTAGATGTTCCGCTAGTTGATGGAATTGATGATGCTGCTTATTTAAAATTACTTGATTTTAATTTGAATAAAATAGTTGACGCGTTTGAACCTGATTTTATTTTTTATCAAAGTGGTGTGGATGTTCTTGCCAGTGACCAACTAGGGCGTTTAGGATTAACTGAAAATGGGTGCTTATTAAGAGATAAATTCACCTTAGAATTGGCACATCGTAATAATATTCCATTAGTAGCAGCTATGGGTGGAGGCTATTCGAAGAAGATCTCTGATATTGTGAATGCGCATGCCAATACTTTTAGGTTGGCGCAAGAAATTTGGTTTTGAAAACAAAAAATCAATAAATTTGTATTGTACCAAATGGTACAATGAAATAATTAGTGCATATATCCCCTAAATATTTATCCTCCAACATTTTTGAACTATGTTTGCGAAATGTTTTTAGGGAAGAAAATAGTAATTGTATTGCCGGCCTATAATGCTGCTTTGACATTAGAAAAAACGTATAAAGAAATTCCATTTGATATTGTTGATGATGTTGTATTGGTAGATGATTGCAGTAAGGATAACACTTCGGAATTAGCACGCAGCTTAGGTATTAGGCATGTAATAAGACATGAAAAGAACAGAGGTTACGGCGGAAACCAAAAAACATGTTATGCCAAGGCCTTGGAATTAAATGCAGATGTGGTGGTTATGCTGCACCCTGATTATCAATACACACCAAAGCTAGTTTATGCAATGGTTTCGCTTATTTCGTACGAATTATATCCTGTCGTGTTCGGTTCCAGAATTTTAGGAAAAGGTGCTTTAAAAGGTGGAATGCCAATTTATAAGTATGTAGCGAACAGATTTTTAACATTTGCGCAAAACACTTTGATGAATCAGAAGTTAAGTGAATACCATACCGGTTTCAGGGCCTTTTCTAGTGAAGTTTTAAAAGCACTAAATTTTACCCTTAATTCAGATGATTTCATTTTTGATAATCAAATGATAGCTCAAATATTTAATAAAGGTTTTGAAATAGCAGAAATAACTTGCCCAACAAAATACTTTGAAGAAGCGTCTTCAATTAACTTTAAGAGAAGTTCAATTTATGGTTTGGGGGTCTTAAATGTATCGTTTAGATACTTTTTACATAAAACAAAAATTGCAAATTGGAAGTTACTGAATTAGATTATTTTTAATTTCTTTGACTAAAACTATAATGATAAAGTATTTGTAGCATAAATCTATTTTACTATTTTTAACCAAAAAAAACACTGTTTATGGCATTTAATATTTTAGTTAATTCTTGTGTTCGTAGACCATCGTTTTCTTTATTGGAAAGTGCTTTTAAGGCTTACGGAGGTCCAAATGGAGATATAGATGCAGATAAAAGTCCTTGTAAGGATAAAATTGCTACCAACCAATGCGCTGTCAGGCTCAGCATAGCATTGGTAAGGTGTGGATTTGGAATGGAAGGTTTTCCCGTTCGACATCGTGTGCATTCTGGTAGGAGTAATTGTGGAAATATACCCCTGCCAGATCATGTTTTAGGAGCTCAGGAATTGGAAAGGTTTTTAAGAAACGCGCTTGGGGTGTCCAGAGAATTTCGTAAAGAAGATGATAATTTTAATAATGCTTACACCGAGTTAAATAGAAATAGTCTTAAAGGAATTATTTATTTTAATGACATATTCCTCAGACAAGATGGTAGTGCTGGGGACCATATTGATTTATTCAACGGAACAATATGTGGAAACGAATGGCTGAAAATAACTCCTGGAGGAGGAACTGGATTTGGTACTAGAAGCTTTTTTAGACGCGCTAATAGAATATCGTTTTTTGAGCTACCAAGGTGAAAAAGTTCAAAACTTGCCTTCACTGAAATAAATCGCTGAATAAAATATTTCGAAGAAGCTTCTTCCATTAATTTTAGGAAAAGTTCTATTTACGGTTTAGGAGTTTTGGGCGTTTCAATTAAATATTTTTACCTAAGTACACGACAAAAATCTTATTATGTTGATATTTAGCTTATTAAATCCAGATAATAGGCATTCTGATATATAATCCAACCCATATCTAAATATTGATATAGCTCTTCTACCATGTGTTTTAATT
>Ga0247832_1005431_pt1 | contig 14791 bp, 11 predicted proteins | sample LaCruzMarch2015__10_FD_192407 | JGI IMG/M metagenome (GOLD analysis project Ga0247832, IMG submission 192407) | Freshwater microbial communities from meromictic Lake La Cruz, Castile-La Mancha, Spain - LaCruzMarch2015_4m | ecosystem: Environmental > Aquatic > Freshwater > Lake | place: Spain... | reverse complement strand
CGCGCGACGGATCGACGGCCACGCGGGTGCCGATGGCCGGGCTTTGGACGCCTTCGCCGTGGGCGACGATTTCACCGGCGAATTCGTGGCCGAGGATGAACGGCCGGGTGGGAACGAAGTTGCCGCATTTGCCGTGGGCGAAGTAGTGGAGATCGCTGCCACAAATCCCAGCGGCGCGCACCGCCACCAGCACCTCGCCCGGGCCGGGAGCGGGGCGGGAGACTACTTCTTTGCGGATGTCCTTCGCGCCGTGGAGCACGAAGGCGGTCATGGTCGGGTCGTTGCTTGTCATAATCAAATATAAGTTAGTGGAGGAAGAAATAGAGCACGCACAGCAGCGCAAGTGCGTAATGGAAGGGTTATGAGGGAGTCAACTTACATGTTGACATAATTTGCTTCCCGCCGTGTTTAGGCCTTTTCGCCCGCCCGGGCAGCTTCCCCGGCAATAAGGAAGAAAAACAACAATGCGCGGGATTGATACCAAAACCTGGTCGCTTTTGGGCTTCTGAAATGTAGCGCGGGCGTCTCGCTTTCCGAGTCGTAGGCTCCAATCCGGAGGCCTGCGAGCGTGAGCTGCTCGATGTCGGGCGGGACGCCTAACCTACGGTGTGGATTGGTCGGTGGCTTTTCAGCAGGGAAAAGCGTTTCTTTCCTCCCGATAAACGATTCCGGATCGATCATGTTGCATACAGTTCCCCGAGCAAACGGGTGAGTTCGGCGGAGGTTTTGGGAGTAAGTTTCCCGAGTTTTTCTCCGAGACGGGACTTGGAAATCGTTCGGATTTGATCCGGGCAAATTTCAGCGCTGTGCCCCGCGCATTTGATCGAAAGGCGTGTGCGCCATCGGTGGTGGATGGTTGATGTGAGCGGGCAAACAACAACTGTGGAGAGGTGGGCGTTCAATTCATCGCGGCTCACAATGACACACGGTCGTGTTTTGGCCATCTCGCTTCCTTCAATGGGGTCCAGGCTGCACCAGAAGATGTCATGGCGTTTCACGGGCGGGAGCGTGGCGCTGTTTTCTCTTCCCACGGTATGTCCTTGAGACCGTCCGAGGCAGAGTCGTTCCAATCGGACCAGTCCTCTGCGGCGTGGGCCATTTCGCGGGCGGTCTCAGACCAGGGGAGTTTCTCCGGCTTTCTGCGGGAGGATGGCTTTAGGACTACGCAATCCCCGTGATCCTCCAGAAGGAGGCCGCCATCGAATCCCAGTTTTTTGATGAGAGGGGCGGGCAAGCGGATTCCGCGTGAATTGCCAATGCGCGTCAGGGGGATTTCGAGTGGTGGGCTCATGTAATTACAGTGATCACACTTTTCGGAGTGTGTCAAATGCGAGAATTTAAGAGCTCGCAAGCACAGAGCGAGGTTCGAGAAGGCTCGCCGAGCTTTCCGAAGATTCCGGCGCGGCGTCCCTACTATGGATTTTCGATCGGCGCTGCCGCGCCGTTCTTTTCAATGCGATTCGGGATTACGGCTTGGGAATGCCGTTTTTGCCGAAGGGGAACCACTCCTTCTGGTAGGGCATGGTGGCGGTGCCGGTGGTGGGATCGAGTTCGACTGGAAGCAGGAGGTAGCGGGATTGGTCGAGGTCTTTCTTTCCGGCGGGGCCGGCCCACCATTGGTCGAAGAGGGCCACGAGTGTGTTGGTTTCTTCGATGAGGAGGAAATTGGAAATCTGCGCGCCCCAGCTGTTTTTCTCGCCGAGGCGGGCGGGGGCGGAATACGAGCCCATGGGCGAATCCGCGACCGCGTAGGTCGTATCGCTGTGGTTCCAGCCGTTCACTCCGGAGCCGGCCACGATGTATTTGCCGTTGTATTTGGCGATGGCTGAGCCCTCGTATTTCTGCTCGTGCGTGGGACCGGCCTTGATAGCGATCACGCTTTCGCGGGTGGTGTCGAGGTAGTCCTCGGTGAGAAGATCGACGCGCAGATTCCTGTGTCCATCGTCATAGACGATGTAGGCTTTGCCATCGCTGTCCTTGAAGACGCCGAGGTCCTGCGCCCAGCCGTTTGGCTCGCTGCTTTTTCTGAGGCCTTCGATTACAAACGGCCCGGCGGGGCTGTCGGAGGTGGCGACGGTGAGCATGACATCGGGGAATTTGATGAAGTGAAAAAACCACATCACATACTTTTTGGTTTTGTCGTTGTAGAGCACGCCAGGCCGGTGCGAGGTGCCCTCGGAGCCGAAGCCGGTTTTCGGAAACTTCAACGCCTCGCCGAGATATTCCCAATCCACGAGGTCGGTGGAGCGGTAGACATTGAAGGAATTCTGGAGCGGAGCGCCCTCGGGGCCGAATTTGCCGGTCTCGTTCCCTTTGTAGCTTGTCCCATACCAGTAAAACGCCCCGTCGAAGCGGCCGATGAAGCCTTCGTGGGCGGAAATCTGTTGGCCAGCGGTGTCTTTCCAGTCGGTGCCGTTGAGGATCGGTTTTTGAGCGAGGGCGGGCATGGTGAGGAGGAGGCTGGCGAGAAGCTGGGTGAGGATGTGTTTTTTCATGGTGATGGGATTATGGGCGGTAGGCCCGCACCTGGCCGTTCGAGGAGGAAATTTGGATGACCGCGTGGTTGGCGGGGAGTTCCGTGAGCGGATCGTCGAGGCGAGCCGCACGGAGGGTCAGGAAGTTCGAGGCCTTCGCCGAGGGGACTTCCGCGCTGCCGTCGGGGCGGAAGCGAATCGTGTAGGCTTCGTAGTCTGTGCCCACCCCGGGGATCGTGACCGCGAGTTGAGCGCCTGTGGATTTTTCCAAGTTTCCCAGTATCGGGGAGAGGGTGTTGCCGGAGTCGATGCAGACCGAGGAGGGGAGCTTGAGCGGGCGGGTGAGGGCGCTGGGGGGCGTGCCGGCTTCTTCTGCCGCGATATAAAGCGCGACGCTTCGGATGCGGGGATTTCCCAGCTCGTCTTTATGGGAAAGAAGGCGCAGTTCGGTATTGCGGTTGCGGGCGATCGCGGTCTGGCGGGCGAGTCGAAGTTGCGAGGTGAGCAAATCCGCCCCGCTGGTCATTTCCAACCCGCTGCCGGTGGATTGCATCGCCGGAACGGCCAAGGCGAGTAGAATCCCCAAAATGGCGATGACCACCAGCAGCTCCAACAGCGAAAACCCCGCTCGCCTCATGGAGCGAACCTTTTGGTTTGCAGGATGCGGAACCGGTAGAAGCCATCCATCGACTTGTCCGCATTCGCCGGGAGCGTGAAGTCGGGAATGTTTGGGTCCGACGGGTCGATGTAGCGCTCGACCAGCGCCGAGCCGCGATATTCCGCGCCAACCTTGTCCTTGGATTCATCCCAGACGATCGGCGAGCCGCCCGGGGCTTTTTGCAAGGTCTGCACACGATGATGAACCGTGTAGGTGTTCGACTTGGTCGTCAGGCGCGGGTAGAGCGTGGAGTAGGGGCGCTCGCGGAGGTTGTCGCCGGTGACGGATTTGCAGCTGCCACCGGGATCGTCATACCACCAGGATTTGATGGAGGAGGAATCGGAACTCCAACTCACCAGCGGGATGGCGGGATTTTCCGTCGCGGCGGCGGTTGGTTGTTTGCCCGGATAGAGCCAGAGCGAGCAAATTTCTGCTGGTGAGCGGAAGATATCGCCATTGGAAAACCTTTGGTCGAACTGCTTGAGCGTTTCGCCAAGGTGGATGGGGTAACGAAAGCCCCAGTGGCCGCTTTGTTGCAAAAACTGTGTGTAAGCCCCTGAGGCTCCGTCGGAATAGGTTCCGCCCATCATTTTCCGATTGTGAACGCGTCTGTCCTCCGCAGCCGTGAGCATTCCCGAATTCAGCACTCCGCGGAGGGCCGTATTGCGAGTAAGGTAAGTGAATGGGGCGATCTGGTAATTCATATTCACCCGGCCCGCAGTGGAAAACGGTTCGCTAATCGCGTAGGGCTCGACTACCGGCATGTTGAAAAAATCGAGAATCAAATACTCCGGCGCCTGACCGGGGAGGGGAGGATTTCCGGCAGGGGAGACTTTGGAGAGAGCGTTATGGGTTGGAGACACGGGATTGGGTGAAAAAAGAAGCGTGCGCCAGGATTCGCTTGGCTCATCGCCGACCGGGAGTGATCCAAATATTACAGGAGAGGGGACTTGTCGATTGGGGGCGTTGTTCAGGTTTTCATAGCTGATGACGAAAAATTCCAGATTGAAATCGGGATTGGCGGCCCGGGCGTCTACTGAATTCCGCATGTCGCCACTTTCGTTGGATTTGCCAATAAATGGCCCGTCCAATGTCAGGGCACTGCCAGTTTCGAAGTCGCCGCCTGCGTTCCAAACTGCCATAAAATCAGGGTCGTTGTAATTCACGCTGCTGGTGACGTGCGGGAAAGCGGAGTTTATTCCCAACCAATAACTTCCATCATCCGTAGTGTATTGAGCGCCAAGTTTTTTGGTCGTGGAGGATGCGATCGAAGGGTAGCCGCGGTAATTGCTTGTTGTGCCATCCAATGTGTAGGTGAAAGTAGCGTTGCTCAGGGAGCTTGCCGATAGCATATGATCAGTTGCACCTCTTAGATTTGTGGCGCTTAATCCGCTATATGCAGATCGTAAGGTGTGGGCCGATCGCATCGTGGGATCGAAATAAAATTGATGGGGTCGGAAAAAATTCGTGCCGACCGTCGGTAGCGAGGACGCAACGCGTGCATCGCCGTAGAGGAGTTCTACCGTTCGCACGGTGTCGGTTGTCATTTTTGCACGGGCATCGAATTCCGGATTCGTCATCCGCTCGGGAAGAATGAAATTTTGAGCCCAGAGGTCACCCGACGCTCCTGAGCCGTAAGATGTGCGGGATCTTCCTGTTGAGTAGATGGTTGAGCCAACTCCAAAGTTCGGATTTGTTGCTAAACCATCACCGTTATCGAATGTCAACAATGTGCTGGGTGTGAGCGCTTCCAATGAAGAAGGAATCCTTGAGCGCCCACTGTCGGAATTCGTGTAAGTGACATTGCCGCTTGAAGCGTTCAGCAAGGCAACGCCTCCTTTGCTCCCTTGCTTTGGCATTGGAGGGAGTAAAGGTGTTGGAAATGTGGCGCTTGGAATCTCGATTTCATAGGTTTGAATCAAGTCACCAAGATTTGTGGGGCTCGTTAAATCTCCGCTGGTTGGTTCTGTTCGTATCTCTACACTCACAGTGCCTCCCTCAAAGGAAAATGTGCCTCCCTGGTTGGTGCCAGGACCGACAGTCACTCGCTGGCTTTCGAATCGTAACCGCCTGCGAGCAGTTCCATTCGAACTCCTAAAGTGGTTGGAGATTGAGTAATACCCTGCACCAAAATCCAGCGAGATGTTGTTTGCATCACTCGCGACCTGAATTGCAGGATTTCGGAATCCCATAGAAGTGCCATCTGCTTTAAAGGCATCCAAACCTCGGACAACCACTTGGTATTTACCGATGTAAGGTGGTGAGCCTGGATTGATGATGACGGGGTCGATCAGGAAAACCGCTTGGATCATCGTCTGGTGGGGTCCGAGCTTGTTTGCACTTGCTGTTGGGTAGGGGTCGGAAAAAACGGAAGCTGTGCCGTTTCCGTAGAGGGGTGACGAGCCATGATAGCGAGGGTTTTTGATGGCATCCCGAAGGGTCGCATTCGAGCTTGTGTAAACTGCCGGATCGCTGACCCACTTGTTGCTTAACAGCGGAAGCCCCGCATGAGTTTGTCCGCTGATTGTCGGGTATTGATTATCGGCTTGGACTGTCCAAGTTCCGTCTCCGTGATCGGTAAGGGAAAGCGGACCGGGATCGCCGCACCAAGGGTGCATAGGATTGGGTTCGGCAATTGGAATTCCTGTCGCAGGATCAATTTTGCAGGGAGGTTGGTTGGCTGCGCAGGCAATAAACTGCAAGCCCACCTGCTTAATTGTTACGAAGCGGCCTGGGCCTTTGAAAGCTGCACCATCTTTTTGGATGCGTATTGGGATGACTTGCCCCGTTCCGATGAGACCCCCAGAGCCACCCAGCATGTTGTTGCCGAGTGTGGTAAATAAATGCTGAGGTGTTCCTGTTCCGTTGTATCCAAAGGTATCCGCCAAATTAACCGAAGCCCGGATAAAATCGTAGATGTTGGTAACAAGGCCATTGGTTGCCCGTAACCCGTAACTTTGTTCCAAGCTGCCTCCGATGTCGCCGCCGAACCCTGGAATGGATTCCTTCAGCCCTCGAGCGATATAATCAAAAACGGAATCATTGCGCGGGTTGCCTGTGAAATCTGCGGTAGGGCTTTCTGAATTATTTCGGGTAAAATAATAGGGGTCGCCATTAAGCGTTGAGCAAAAAGCAATCAGCTTGTCCGTTGGTGTGCGCTTGATATCCCTTTGTGGAATCGGCCAAATTCCAACTTTTGGCTGATTCAGCGGGTTCGTATCGGGGGTGCGGCTGTGAGTAGTCAGGAAAAAACGGAGTTTTTCCACATCTTCTTGCCCGAAATTGAAGGGATTAACCGGACGGCCGGTAGTGAAATTTCCTGCTGGCATCGAGAAAAGCGCCTCGTCGATGGAGGAGAAAAGTCTATCGGAATCAATAAGCTGGGTTGGGGGTAGTTGGGTTTGAGCAACAACAGTGGAATTGCTCCCCATTTGAGATCCTCCCCATGTATTTCGTGGATTGAACAGGAGGGACTTGGTAAAAAAATCTCGCGCCCCGACAGAAAGTGTGGGTGTGACATCTGTCGCCTGCACTTGCCAAAGTAAAGTTCCTCCGATCGAGTATCTGTAGGGTAATGGTGGAGCCATTGTTGGGAATAAATTTGTCTGCGGAGACTTGATTTCAGAAAAACTCCAAAATACTGGTAGTAAACTTGTTGTTGCAGGGTGGCCAGGGTAGCGTGCGAACTCGTTTTTCACCGGTTTGTAGCGGGAGAAGTGAAGCTCGATGCCGGCGGTGAAGGATGGCACATCCCAGTAATTTCCCCCGCAGGCGGTGTTGAGGTTGAGTTTGCAGGTTTCGTCGTCGGTCCAGAAGGCGACGCGGCCGACGATGGGGTTGCTGGCGGTGGGTTTGGGGTCCGATCCCGAGAAGTTGGCGGTGGTGCCGTTGCCGCCGCTGGGGGCGGTGAAGCGGCCGTCTTTGAGAACATAGAGCCAGCGCACGGGCATGGGAACGCGGGCGTTGGCGTCGTCGGTGGTGGTGGGTAAGACCGCGCCGGGCATGGCGGTGGCGTTGTAGGAAAAGCCATCCACCATAGGGTGGGATTTTCCCGAGGGGGCGGCGGCGGCGCGGGGGTCGATGATCGGAAAAACGGTGCGATTGCCGCTGGCAATGGGAGCGTTGAGGTCGGTCCAGAGGGCTTTGTCGGCGCTCCAAGTCGCGCCGGGTTGGTCGCTGGAAGGGTTCCATCCGCTGGCCGGCACGGACTCCTCCATGCTGGCGGCGCTGTAGAGTTTGAAGACCGACTCGGGGTTTCCATCAGTGCCGTAGGTTCGGATGGCACCCGGTTGGGAAGCCCAAGCGGTGGTCGTGCCTCCAGAGGTCGCGTTGCGAATGTGGCTCAGGATATATTGAACGGAGGAATCGGCCAACTGCCTGACGGAGAGGGACTCGGATTCCACTTTGGAAGCTGTGGCCTCGCCACTGGTGCTGGTGAAAAACGCCACGGCCATGACGGTGATCAAGACCAGAAATGCCAGAACGATCACCAACGCGGCTCCCCGGGTGGAGTGCGTATGGAAAGGGCAGGGACTGCGCTGCGCGCCTGAGGCTTGGGACCCCGACGGCGCGGCGTCCCTACCTTGGCTTGGTCGACTGGGCGAAGCGGGAGGCTGCGTGGGTGAATTATTGGAAGGGTTTGTATTCAATTGGCTTGTTCGCGGCTCCATTTCGCGGCTTTCAAGGCGATGTTTGATGTAAAGATGCGGTAGGAGATTTTTTGAGCGGTAAGGAAATCCTCCAAGGTTTTCAAGTCCTTCGCCAATCCGGGCTGGGCGGAGTTGGTGGTGGATCCGACCGTCTTGAAAAGGCCATCGAGGACCGTCTTAAGGGCGGGATGGTCAAGGCGGTTGGCGCTGGTTTCATCGATGGCCACCATCGTGGCTTGGATGACGGGAGGCAATTGATGCTTGCTATTGAGATTTGGGTCGGCCAGGGCCACGGTTGAGTCGTAAAGGTAGTTTGGCGCTAAGGCAGAGTCTTGGTAGCCGCCTTTGTCCTGATCAGCCTTGGTGAGTTTGGGCAAAAGCACAAGCGCGACGACATTCTCCGCCGCGACCGACATGGTGTCCGTGTCTTCGAGTGGAGTTTCATACCAAGATGTTCCATTCGAGGAATAAACTCCGAGTTTTTCTGTGGGTTCGACGAGTTGGATGAGGCGAAAGCGGGTGCGGGCCTTGGAAGCCGGCACGATACCCGGCAGCCAGTCGTTGTCGGTGCCGAGTTCCACAAAAAAACCGCAGGTATTGAGAAGTTGATCCAGTCCATTGAGCGTCTCCGAGGCTCCTCGAGGGGATTGGAAAAAGACGGCATGCGTCGTGGTCCCGTCTCTCTCGGTCAAATCCGATCCGCTCTTGAAGCGCAAATCCGAGCGCCGCACATAGCGCGCAGGAACGAATGTCCGGTCGGAGGCGTCCCGGTAATTCCCGCTGGAATCCACATACTCGAGCACGGGATTGAGCGTGGCCTCGCTGAGGGTGGCGGTGAGGGCATCGAAGGCGGCGCGCGCTTGTTGGAATTGCTCGATCTTGCCGCGCGTGCCGGTCCAGGTGCGTGAGGTAAGGCTGACCATGCCTGCCAGCACAGCCATGAGAATCATCAGCACCGCACATGCGACCAGCACCTCTACCAGTGTAAAAGCGCCCCGTTTCATTCGGTTGAACTCCGCGCCAAAAACACGCTTCGGGTCGCCACCGGCAGGGTTCCACCCTCCTTCCAAAGACCATCCTCGGTCGCCAGCGTGATCCCTCCGCCAGGATTCCGCGCGACTTGGATCACCAATCGCTTCAGATGCGTGTTGTCGCTCTGCACCGTCATGCGGGCTTGGTAAATGGATTTGCTGGCCGCGACTTCGTTTCCTTGGTCATCAAAAAACCGGTCCGCCACTTGGCTGGTGACCGCATCGAAATCCGACTGTTTAGCTTCATTGCCCATGCGCTCGACGATCCGCGCCGTGGCGCTACGATCCACACTGCTGCGAAAACTTCCCAATCCTGTCGGCAGAAGTCCCATCAATGGCACAAATGCGATTCCCACGATTCCCAGCGCGATCACCACCTCCACGAGGGAAAAACCCGTGCGGCGCATGCACAGGCCAAGTCGAGGGATTGGTCGATTTCCGAAAGGGGAAGTCACACGCATCACCATCAACCATTTTGCAGACTTGTCAAAAAAATTCCATGGAAAAATCTGTGAAAAAAATCTTGTCGCTTGTAATAAATGAGTGATAATAATGCCGAAAACAGCGGCTTTTCTCTTTCCCAATACTTTTTGTAATTAACCCATGAATAAAAAAAACGAGGCGGTTTCCGGTCAACATGAAGCGTTGGGCATGCGGCCCGAAGGCTTGGTATCCACCAAGCCGACCCACCCAGAGGCGCAGTGGTTCGGGGGAGGGGAGTTGGGATTGATGGTTCACTGGGGAATTGCGAGCGTGCACGGGGAGTTGGAATTGTCGTGGGGGATGGTCGCGGCGACGCCTTGGGACCGTTCGTGGGCCCCGGCGAACAAGATTGCGCCGGCGGAATATTGGAAATTGGCGGACCGCTTTGTGCCGGACCGATGGAATCCCGACGAATGGGTCGCGGAAGCGGCCAAGGCGGGATTCCGCTATGTCGTCTTCGTGGCCATGCATCATGACGGCTACACGATGTGGCCGAGTGCGTCGTCGCCATTCGGGGTTCACACCACTCCGGGCGGTCGCGACCTGCTGGCTCCCTATGTGCAGGCGTGTCGTCGCCATGGGTTGAAGGCGGGTATTTATCTGTCACCACCAGATTGGAATTTCGACCGCGAGTGCATGAGCTTCCACTACCAAAGCATGGGGGGGCTGGAGGGGTTCCGGAAAACAGCGGACGCACCGGTGCTGGATCAATCGCACCGTCCTGCGGAGATTCCCTCCCCCACGGCCGAGCATCTGGCCACGCGGCGGCGGTTGTTTCACGAACGCATTCGCGAAGTCCTCACGGGCTATGGGAGGGTTGACCTGCTGTGGTTCGATGGCGGCGCATGGGACAACGAGGCGCGGGATCTGGCTTTGAGCCTTCAGCCGCATCTTGTCATCAACAGCCGGAGTTGCGCCGGGCATTTCGAGTCCACCGAATGTTCATTTCCCGATAAAAATCCTGGCACCTGGCTGGAGACGGTGTTCTGCTGGCAGACCTGCCCCCACACGATGCCCGACGGCCGTCCTGTGGAGGTCTGGGGTTACTTGGAAACCGAGACCTACAAACCTGCGTCTTGGGTCGCCGAACACCATCGCCAACTGCGCGAGTGGGGGTGCAACCTGTGCGTGAATGTTTCCCCGAGGCCGAATGGCGAGATGCCGCCGATCGTGATGGAACGCTTGCGTGAACTGGAGGCGCTTCAGGCATGAGCCCGCTCCTCGCCTTCAATCTGCTGGAGTCCCACCGTGCGCTTTCGGGCTGGGATGTCATGGTCATTGCCTTCTATGCCTTGTTGATTGGATCCATCGGCCTCATCTGCCGCCGGTTGAACCGCAACTCCAGCGACTACTTCCGGGGAGGTGGTAATATGCTTTGGTGGGTTGGGGCGATCTCGGCGATGGCCACAGCCATCAGCACTTGGTCGTTCACCGGAGCAGCGGCGAAGTGCTACCTCGACGGCATGCTCCTGCCTGTGTCCATGGTGTTGTCCACGATTCCCACGCTGGCGATTTTGTGGTTCATCGCGCCGAGGTTCCGCCGGTTGCGCGTCATCACCGCCATGGAGGCCGTCTTCCGGCGTTTCGGGCTCGGCACCGAGCAATTTTACACCTGGTTCACCCTGCCGATGGGGCTCTTCTGGGGCGGGATCGGCCTGAACACACTCGGGGTTTTCATGGCGTCGGTTTTTCAAATGGATCTTCCAGTCACGATTTTGATCGTGGGGGCTCTGGTGACCTTTCTGGCCGTGCTTGGTGGGCAGTGGGCGGTTTCGTTTTTTGCGGTGGTGCAGGGAGTGATCCTGCTGATGGTCGTCTTTCTGGTGGCTTGGTTTTCGGTGAATGCTCCCGAGATCGGCGGTCCCGGGCGGTTTCTTTCCGTGCTTCCCGAGCGGCACCTCAAGTTTGATGCCGATGCCTCGCTCATGCTGGTGTCGCTTTGGTTGGTTTGGAACATCCTCTTTAATGCCATTGGGCAAATGGATCTCCGGAACTGTGGGAAATTTGTCCGGGTCAAAGACGATGCCAGCACGCGAAAAATGGTGCTCATGATGATGCTGCCTGGGCTGATCATTTTGCTGCCGGTTCTGATCCAGCTTCCCTCGATGTGCGCGGCTGTGGTGTATCCCGAGATCGCCCGTGTTTTCCCGAATCTCAAGAGTCCTGAGGAAGGTGCCTGGCTGGCCATGGCGCTGACCGTCCTGCCGCAAGGTGTGTTGGGGCTCATGGTGTGTGCGATGTTTGGCGCGGCGGCCGACTCGCTCGATGCGGCGCTGAATTCCAACGCGGGCTTTTTTGTCCGAAATGTCTATTACCGCTACATCAACCGCGCGGCCTCTGATTCCCGGCAGATTCTGGTGGGCAAGCTCACTACGGCGGGCTTCGGGGTGCTGACCGTAGGGGTCGCTCTGATGGTGAATTCCCTCCGGACATTGAACCTTTTCGATCTGTTCCAGATTCTCAACGCCATGCTTTTGCCGCCAATGATCGTGCCCATGGTGCTCGGATTGGTGATTAAAAAAACGCCCGATTGGTCCGGGTGGTCCACCGTTCTCGCGGGGTTGGGCTGTGCGGTGCTTTCGCAGGCTTTCTTCGATCCGGCCTTGGTCGCGTCATGGCTCGGTCTTGATCGGGAACTCACGACGCGAGAGATGATCGACTCACGCTTCCTGTTTATCAGTGTGGCCACCTGGGGTGGCTCGACAGTGTGGTTCTTTTTCTCGATGGTTTTTTGGAAATCTGCTTCGGAAAGCCATCGCCAGCGCATCGAGAGCCTCTTCGACGACCTCTCCCGACCCGTCGACCACATGGCTGAGGGCGGGGAGAACCAGGATGCGATGCAATACCGGATCATCGGCTGGCTCTGCCTGGTCATGGGTGGTTTTTTGCTCCTCTGCATTTTTATTCCGAATCCACCCGAGGGACGCTGGAGTTTTGCGCTGATCGGTGGTGTTCTCAGTTTGGTCGGAGGGTTGTCGCTCCGTGCAGCCCATCGCTCCCGCGAATAATTTATGACTGATCGTCTGATTCAAGTGCCCCAATTCCTTCATGGCGGCGACTACAGCCCCGAGCAATGGCCCCGAGAGCAGTGGCGGACGGATATTGAAAAAATGAAGCTCGCCGGCGCGAACACGCTCACGCTCGGCATCTTCGCCTGGGCCGCGCTCGAGCCCGAGGAGGGTCGCTACGAGATGGATTGGCTCGGTGAAGCCCTCGACCTGTTGCGGGAACACGGTTGCCACGCGATTCTATCAACTCCCTCGGCGGCGCAGCCCGCCTGGCTCTCGAAGGCCTATCCCGAAGTCTTGCGTGCCCCCTCCGCCGGTCGCCGCAACCGCCACGGCATGCGGGTGAATTTTTGCGTCAGCTCGCCGGTCTATCGCGCCAAGGTTCGGGCCATCAACACCGAGTTGGCACGGCGTTTCGGCACCCATCCGGCTCTGATTGCTTGGCACATATCCAACGAGTTTTTCGAACCCTGCTACTGCACTGTGTGCGAGCTGGCATTCCGCGAGTGGTTGAAGCGCCGCTACACCGGTCTCGATGAGCTCAACCACCGCTGGAATACCGCCTTCTGGTCGCACACCTACCGGAGCTGGGAGGAAATCGAAGCTCCGGCTCTCGATGGTGAAAACAGCATTGAGGCCCTCTGGGTTAACTGGAAACGGTTCAGCTCCGATCAATACGCCTCGTTCATCCGCGAGGAAGTTGTGCCGATTCGTGAATTCTCGCCCGGCGCGCCCGTCACCACCAATCTGATGGGAACCCACGAGCCGCTCGACTACTGGAAACTCGCGGCCGAGTTGGATTTTGTATCGATGGATGCCTATCCGCTCTACGACGCGCGGCCAGGCATGGTGGATGTCGCCGTTGAGCATTCGTTTGTTTATGACCTCATGCGTTCGTTCAAGCCCGGCCGTCCGTGGTTGCTCATGGAATGCACGCCGAGTTCGGCAAACTGGATGAAGGTGATGAAGCTCAAGCGCCCCGGCATTCACATGCTCACCGCCATGCAAGCCGTGGCGCATGGTTCTGACTCGGTCCTCTATTTCCAATGGCGGCAAGGTCTCGGTGGGCGGGAAAAACTCCACGGGTCCGTGCTGAACCACACAGGTTCAACCGAAACGCGGGTGTTTCGCGAAGTCGCCGAAGTCGGGCGGCGTCTGGAGGATCTCAAGCCTGTGCTGCACTCGAGTAGGCGTGCGCAGATCGCGCTCATTTACGATTGGGAAAACCGCTGGGCGATCCACGCGGCCTGCGGACCAACCCGTGACAACAAGGATTACCTGCCCACCTGCCTCGCGCATTACCGTCCGCTCTGGCAAGGCGGTTGGCCGGTCGATGTCATCCAATCCACCTGCGATTTCTCCTCCTACCGCGTCCTTGTTGCCCCCATGCTGGCCATGCTCCGACCTGGAGTGGCCGAACGCCTCGAAGCCTTCGTCGCAGCAGGCGGAACCCTCATTGGCACCTACTGGAGCGGCTTGGTGGATGATGATGATCGCCTTTTTGATACACCATTCCCCGGTCCTCTGGCACGCGTCTTTGGTATTCAGAACGAGGAGACTGACATCCTGCATCCGGACGAGCAGGTTTTGGTGCGATCCGAGGCGGGGAATTCGCTCGGGTTGGCGGGCGAGTGGGAGGCGAGGACCTTCTGCGCGCTGATCGAGGCAAACGGTGCCGAAATCCTGGCCCGCTACGCCGGAGAATTCTACGCGGGATCCCCCGCGATCACCTGCAACAGGTTTGGCAAGGGACAAGCCGCCTACGTCGCCTTCCGGGGTGGAGAGGAGTTCCTTTCGGCCTTCACGGATGTTTGTCTGAGGGAGGCGGGATTTCCCCGCCCATGGAACCTGCCGCTCGGTGTCACCGCTCAAATCCGCGAGTCCGGGCAGGAGTCGTTTGTTTTCCTTCTGAATTTCACAGGCCAGAGGCACATCATTTCCTTGAAAAGCCATGCCGCGTATTCGCCCGAGGGGCAAAAAATTCCGCAAAACGTCGAACTCGGCCCCTACGCTTCCCTACAGCTCAGGATGAATTAAACTCTCCCAGAGAGTTTAACTTTAATCTTTCCCCAATCAATTGCTCAAAATTTGCTGCGAGAGTGGCGGATTTTTCGCGCACTCATTTTGATATAAGGGTTTTTAGGGCTGAGTATTTTTGTTGAGGGTAGGCAGGCATGTTTCTTGCTGTGTTGGGTTGCAGATAAAACCTGCCCGCACACTCACAATTCCTGCATTTGACCTCAATGAAACCAACATCTTCCAAAACCGCTCAAACTCTTACTTCCCGGTTCCGACAAACAACTCGATTCGTCTCGGGGATCACTTCAAAATGCACCACCTTTTTGATGGTCTGAAGAGCCCTTTTTGAAGCGCTGGAAAGCGCGCTCAATGGGGCAATGTCAAACGTCCTAAAAGTGAGCAAACAAACCGCGATTTGCAAACTTCATGCCAAAGGCTGGTCGCCGGGGTGCACTGCCCCCTCTGACTC
>Ga0247832_1005419_pt1 | contig 14829 bp, 15 predicted proteins | sample LaCruzMarch2015__10_FD_192407 | JGI IMG/M metagenome (GOLD analysis project Ga0247832, IMG submission 192407) | Freshwater microbial communities from meromictic Lake La Cruz, Castile-La Mancha, Spain - LaCruzMarch2015_4m | ecosystem: Environmental > Aquatic > Freshwater > Lake | place: Spain... | reverse complement strand
AGACAGCGCCGCCAGCCAGCCCTGCGGCCAAAACAAGGTCAGCGCCATGGTGACCGCCGCCAGCACCGAGAAATAAGGCCCCAGCAAAATCGCCTGTCCAAACGGCAGCGCTCGCACCACACGCGGCGCCAGCAATGCCCCCAAGATCATGCCCACGCCATACAAAGCCAGCGTCACGCCCACGCCACTCGCATCCAGCCCCAGGTCGTGGATGGCATAGGGCACATAGGCCGCTTGCAGCATGAACCAAGAAATGTTCCAGGCAATCGAACAAAACATCATGGGCCTGAGCAAATCGCTTTGCCACACCCACTTGGCCCCGTCTTGCAACTCCAGCAAAGGGTGGCGCGCTGGCATGGGGGCGCGTGCAGGTTCGACGATACCGCGCAGGCACAACACCGCCGCCACCGACAACATGCCCGACAACACGAACGCCGCCGACGCCCCGGTCCAGGCGATCAAGGCCCCGGCCAAAGCCGGGCCTGCGGCAAACGCCGCGCTGCGCGCCAGCTCCAGCCGCCCATTGGCCTGCGCCAGACCCTCCACGGGCACCAGTGCGGGCACCAGCGAAGGCGCAGCCACGCTGAAGGCCACTGTGCCCACGGCCGCCATGAAACCAATGATGGCCAAAGCCGCAATCGACACATTCCCGGTGACGATCAGCGCCAGCAACAACAACAAAGCCAAGGCCCGCAGCGTCTCGGCCAAGGCCATCAAGCGCGTGCGCGAAGTGCGGTCGGCCAGCAGGCCCAGCGGCATGGACAGCAGCAAAAACGGCAGCGATTGGATGGAGGCCAGCAAGCCAATTTCACCAGGCCCAGCCTGCAGCAACAGCACCGCCACGATGGGCACAGCCGCCAGGCTCAATTGCTCCGCCGACTGGGCCAGCAAATTGGACCAAGCCAGACGACGAAAAGAGGCGGAGAGGGTGTCAGACATGCAGGGGGCTTTGAGCAAAAGCATCCGCAGGATGCGACAAAAAAAGAACTTTCATTCTGGGCGCGGCCCATGGAGCGGCATGTCGCCTAGGTTCACCCCACAAAGGTTCCAAAAAAAATCCGATCAAGCCGCCCAGGTCACCAAGCCGGTATAGCTCGTGCCCAGCACCACCAGACCGAACACGATCCGATACCAGGCAAACACCTCGAAACTGTTGGTCGAGATGAACTTGAGCAACCAACGCACGCACACCAAGGCGCTCAGGAACGAGAAAAGCAGACCCACCGCAAACATGGGCGCATCGGCCATGCTGAGCAATGCGCGGTCTTTGTACAGGCTATAAGCCCCTGCGCCAATCAGCGTGGGTATGGCTAGGTAAAAAGAAAAGTCGGTCGCCGCCTTGCGCGACATGCCCAGCAGCATGCCGCCGATGATGGTCGCGCCGCTGCGGCTCGTGCCCGGGATCATGGCCAGGCACTGAACCAAACCTACCTTGAGCGCATCTTGCCAGCGCATGTCTTCCACCTCGGCAATGCGCACAGCGGCGGCCTGCCTGCGTTCGGCCCACAAGATGATGAAGCCGCCGATGATGAAGGTGGTGGCCACCACCTCGGGGGTGAAGAGGTTCGCCTTGATCGCTTTGCCAAACAACAAACCCAAAATGACGGCGGGCACAAAAGCGATGAACACATTCAGCGCAAAACGCTGGGCATCGGCACTGTGCGGCAAAGCGCGCACCGTGCTGCTGATCTTTTGCCAATACACAATGATCACTGCCAAAATCGCCCCCGTCTGGATGGCGATATCAAACACCTTGGCCTTGTCATCGTCAAAGCCCAGCAAAGCCCCCGCCAAAATCAAATGCCCGGTGGACGAGATCGGCAAGAACTCGGTCAGCCCCTCGACCACGCCCATCACGGCGGCTTTCAGCAACAACATCAGGTCCACAAACGCTCCTCGAAAAACTGGGGGGATTATCGCTGCTGGACAAGGTACCAAAATCAACGGTTCAATAACGCCTTACAAAGCTGTGTCACAGTGCTGTCCAAACAAAAAATCTTCCGTCATCACCATGCAACTGACACACACCATCGCCGTCCACATGACCTTGGCTCTGACTGCCACAGTCTTGGGTCCGTGGGCACTTTGGGCCCGCATGGGCCGCATCACACGACCCCGCCTTCACCGGGCGTTGGGTTACGCCTGGGTCACCTGCATGCTGGGCGCTACTCTTTCAGGTCTGTTCATCCGCGACTTCAATCTGCCCAATATCTGGGGCTACACCCCGATCCACCTGCTCATTCCCCTGACCTTGGTCAGCCTGTACCGGTCATTCCGCTATCTGGCTGATGGCAACATTGCAGGTCATAGGAAAACCATGCAGTGGCTCTATGCATCGGCTTGTGTGGTGACAGGCGCATTCACCTTGTTGCCCGGACGTTTGTTGGGCCAATGGCTTTGGTCTGGCGCTGCGGGTTAAATCGTGGCCACGCCCCCGCTCCACAAAACCGCCCGCCTCGGCGCGTTCGCCATCACGGCCGTGTGGCTGGCTGTGGCCGGGGTGTTGTATCTGGTGTTTGATCGCATGGAGCAAAACCGCCAGGCCAGCCTCAAGCCCTATGCGCTCAGCTCGGGCGATTTGGTCATTCCGCGCCAGCGCGACGGGCATTTTCATGTCGAGGGCGAAGTCAATCGCCAGCCCGTCACGTTTTTGGTGGACACCGGGGCCAGCCATGTGAGTGTGAGCCAAGCGCTGGCCAAGCAGGCCGGGCTGCCTGAGGGCCAAAGCATCACGTTGAGCACCGCCAACGGCCAGCGACCCGGCCAACTGGTGCGCAACGTGCCCGTGCGGGCAGGCCACTTGGTGCTCAACGATGCCAGCGTCACGGTGGGCTTGACCGGGATGCCACCCACGCAAGCCCTGCTGGGTCAAGCCTTCCTCAAACACTTTGACGTGGAAATCCGACGTGACGAGATGGTGCTGCGCCAGCGGCCCTGAACCAGTGGCTTAGCCCTTGCAGGACAGCATCTTCAGCCCCTGCACCCACCTGGCCCACTGCGGCCGCTCAGTGCCGCCAGTGATCGCGATGCCCTCGCCCATCGTGACCCCGGTCCCGCTCGTCCTCGCGGTTGTGTCGGCGCTCATGACCACGGTACCCCCGGTCATGCCCGTGGCCCCAAATTTGCGCTGGGGGGTGACCCCAAGGCACATGAGCCCGGGGCACGTACACCACACGCGGCGGAGGTGGCGGGGCATAAATCACACGGGGTGGCGGTGGTGGGGCATAAATGACACGGGGCGGCGGGGCGTAATAGACCGAACCGGGCACCCCCACCTGGCTGTAAATCGGGACATGGCCGATGCGCGAATGCACCGACACCGACGGCTCGACCACCACCGGATGGGCACAACCACCTTGCACCAAGCCCAGCCCCAGCATGCCGAGCAAGGCCAAGGATCTTGAAAACGACGACTTGAACTGAAAAAGCATGACAAAGTTCCTCTGTTGGCGTTGGCTTTTCTTGAAAGCATGCTCCCTGGCCCTTTAGCGCGCCAGCTCAGCATTCGGTGGACAGCCAGCGCTTTATATTGGTTTCCAGTCGTAACGTCGCTGACGCAACCAGACCCGCGCCAACCCCTAAAATCAGACGCTATGACCTCCCCCACTCCAGACAACAGCGCCGACCACAAAGTCAGCAACTTCCTGCGCCAAATCATCGAAAACGACCTGAACAAAGGCACCTACGCCAGCCGCCGCTGGGCCGGCAGCCCCGGCGACGCCGCGCACCACGCAGCGGGCCAGAGTGACCCGGCCAAGATCCGCACCCGCTTTCCGCCAGAGCCCAACGGCTACCTGCATGTGGGCCACGCCAAAAGCATCTGCATCAACTTCGGGCTGGCCAAGGAATACGGCGGCGTGTGCCACCTGCGCTTTGACGACACCAACCCCGAAAAAGAAGACACCGAATACGTCAACAGCATCATCGACGCCGTGAAGTGGCTCGGCTTTGACTGGGCGCAATTGGGCCAAGCCGCTGGCAGCGCCGCCCCCTACCAAGCCAGCGACTACTTCGACTTCATGTACCGCGCAGCCGAAGCGCTGATCGAAGCAGGCCACGCCTATGTGGACGAACAAAGCGCCGAAGACATGCGCACCAACCGGGGCGACTTTGGCAAGCCCGGCGTGGACAGCCCCTTCCGCAGCCGCACGGTGGCAGAAAACCTGGCGCGATTCCGCGAAATGCGCGATGGCCAACTGGCCGACGGCGCCGCCGTGCTGCGCGCCAAGATCGACATGGCTTCGCCCAATATCAACCTGCGCGACCCGGCCATCTACCGCATCCGCCGCGCCACCCACCACCACACGGGCGACACCTGGTGCATCTACCCGATGTACACCTTTGCCCACCCCATCGAAGACGCGCTGGAGCAAATCACCCACAGCATCTGCACGCTGGAGTTTGAAGATCAGCGCCCGTTTTACGACTGGCTGATGGAACGCCTGTGCGAGTGCAAGCTGCTGGCCGCGCCCAGCCCCAAACAATACGAATTTGCCCGCCTGAACCTGACCTATGTGATCACCAGCAAACGCAAGCTGGCGCAACTGGTCAATGAAGGCAAAGTCAGCGGCTGGGACGACCCGCGCATGCCGACCATCGTGGGCCTGCGCCGCCGGGGCTACACCCCGACAAGCCTGCGCCTGTTTGCCGACCGCATTGGCGTGACCAAGAGCGACAGCTGGATCGACTACAGCACGCTCGAAGGGTGCCTCCGCGAAGACCTGGAAAACAAAGCCCACCGCGGCATGGCCGTGCTCGACCCCGTCAAGCTGGTGCTGACCAACTGGGCCGAGGCCTTTGGCAGCGATGGCTACACCGAAGCCTGCACCCAACCCGCCCTGCCCCACTCGGCAATAGCCGAAGGCCAAACTCCTCCCGCCGACCGCACGTTCCTGATCGGCAAAGCAGTGTGGATCGAGCGCGAAGACTTTGAAGAAGTGCCGCCCAAGGGCTACAAACGCCTGTTCCCCGGCAACGTGGTGCGCCTGAAGGGCGGCTACGTGATCGAATGCACCGGCTGCGCACGCGACGCGGCGGGCAATGTCACCGAAGTGCACGCCAAAGTGATCCCCGGCACCAAGAGCGGCACGCCCGGCGCCGACAGCGTCAAAGCCAAAGCCGCCATCACCTGGGTGGGCGTGGCCGACGGCGTGCAAGCCGAAGTGCGCCTGTACGACCGCCTGTTTGCCGAAGCGCACCCCGATGCAGGCGGCAAAGACTTCTTGCAAAGCCTCAACCCGGACAGCTTGAAAGTCGTCACCGCCTACGTGGAACCATCACTGGCCGGGGCGCAGCCCGACCAGAAGTTTCAGTTTGAGCGCTTTGGGTACTTTGTGGCGGACCGCCTGGACCATGTGGCAGGCGCCAAGCCGGTGTTTAGCCGGGTTACGGGGTTGAAGGATAGTTGGGGCAAGTGAATTGAGCTCACGTCCTCAAACCATCCAAATTTTCCTCCCATCCGGCGACCCACGCGGCATGCGCGTGGCCGAGATCACAACGCGCATTGTTCGTGTGATCGAGGTGCCGCGCAGCCAACTGACCGACTTCCTGAAGATGCCAGAGGCCCAGCAAGTGGGCGTGTACTTTTTGATGGGCGAATTGTCTGAGGCGGGTTTACCTCGTACCTATATCGGACAGTCAGGCAGTGTGGGCAAGCGCTTGGAGTAACACCATCAGAACAAAGATTTCTGGAACCGCGCTTTCGTGGTCATCTCGCTGACCAACAGCTTGACGCAAACGCATGCATTATTTTTGGAATGGCTGGCTATTGCAGAAGCCACCAAGGCAGGACGATATGGTCTGGAAAACGGCAACACCGGATCGCAGCCCTACACACCTGCTCCTTTGCAAGCGGATTGTCATGAGATTCACGAAACCGCAGCCACTTTGTTGGCCACATTGGGCCAGCCCATTTTTGAACCCTTGACCAGTGCCCCAACCGCTAAAGGCATCGTCGAATTGTTCTATTGCAAGGGCTCGGGGGCCGACGGCGTGGGCGAATACACCACAGAAGGTTTTGTGGTGCATAAAGGTTCGAAGGGGCGAGTAGAGATCGTTCCTTCAATTCAGGGAACTTCTCACGAGCGCATGCGCAGCCAGTTGATTACGGAAGGCGTTCTGACCGAAATCGCTGGCAGTGCTGGATCTCTGCTGGTTTTCACACGCGACCATCTGTTTTCAAGCCCCAGCACCGCCGCCATGGCAGTCATGGGCCGATCAGCTAATGGCTGGGTCGAATGGAAAACAGCATCGGGCAAGACTTTGAACGAGGTCAAGCGACAGGGCGTCATCGGTATGGATGCCAACTGATCGTAAAACACTGCCCTAGCGTTCAGGTGCCGATGGCCACAGCCGCGCAAAGTCAAACGAGAGTTGCCGGTGGTGCCGAATGGTCAGCAGGACCACCGTCTCTTGGGCTTCCATGGCCACGTAGAGCACAAGATAGTCGCCGTGCAGGTATTCGCGCAGAGCATCCGGCGCACCTGCAGGCATGGCCGCCAGCAGCGCCAGCGCCTCGGTCGACTGGGGTGGGTTGGCCAAGTAGCGCCGCCCCATGCGCGGAAAGCGGCGCAGATTAGGGATGACGGAGGCGCGAAGCTCGGCCAGCAAGTCATCTAACGCCAAGCCCGCGTCCGCGTCCACCCCAAACGCATCAATGGATTCAAGGCGCTCCAGGAAGCTGGCGGTCAGCTCGACCCGGTACAGCGTGTCAGCCACGTTGCTTGGCAGGGAGTTGGATGGCGGTCTTGCGCTGCTGTTGAAGCTGGGCCAGCGCGGCGTCTGCTTCAAACGTGCGGCCTGCGGTGATGTCGGCCAGGCCGCGCTTGGCGTCGTCGATCAGCTGCAGGTGAATGCGTTCGCGCTCCAGGCGGTGGTAGTAGTCCAGCCGGTCAGAGTCGATCAGCGCAACGTAGCTCTCGCCGTTTTTGGTGATGATCTTCTCCGCCCCGGCCTTGGCCTGATCGGCCAGCTCGGACAGATGGGAGCGTGCTTGCGTGAATGGCACGACATCGCTGGCAGAAAAACCCATGACCGGCTCCTTTGACATTGCAGAATTCTGCACATCCTAATTCAAAATATTTTTTTGATTACTTACTAACTATATACACATCACTCAATCGCCATCGATTTCTGGTTCACCAAACTCCGCCTGTTGAAACTGAATTTGGCTAAACTGGATTTCCACCGTCCTCTGGAGTCCAGCATGCCAACCACCAAACAACTTTGCGATCAAGCATCACAACTGCCCCCCGAGGAACGCATGGCTTTGGTCGATCAGATCTTGGATACTTTGGATGAACTGGACGAGTCTCTGGATGCGAAATGGGAACAAGAGGTCGAATCACGTCTTTTGGCTTATCGCCGGGGTGAGGTTCAAGCCATTCCCTTGAATGTGGTCATTGCCAAATATCAAGTCAAAACGGTATGAGCTTCAGCACCATGAACCCCACACAGATCACCACCCTCGAAGCCCTGCGCCAAATCTACGGCCCCGCCAATGAGCGTTCGCTGAAAAAAGAAATGCCGTCACTGGACTCACATGCGATCCGCTTCCTCGCGCTGTCCCCCTTTGTGTTGTTGGCCAGCAGCGACGCGAATGGGCACATGGACGCATCACCTCGCGGGGGCGAGCCGGGTTTCATCAAGGTGACCGATGCGCACACGCTGCTGGTGCCCGATGCACCGGGGAACAACCGGCTGGACACGCTGGAGAACATCATCACCACCGGGCGGCTGGGTTTGCTTTTTTTGGTGCCAGGTTTTGACGAGACTTTGCGCGTCAATGGCCGCGCTGTGCTGTCCATCGACCCAGTCGATCTGGCGCTGTGCGTTGATGCACGGCGCACGCCCGCGCTGGTGATCCGCGTCGCGGTGGAGTCGGTGTATCTGCACTGCGGCAAGTCGCTGATGCGCTCCAAGCTGTGGGACGCCTCACGCCACACCGACCGGGCGCAACTGCCCAGCATGGGCGAGATGCTGCGCGATCAAATTCGCGCCTACAAGGGCGAAGAGATTGAAGCCGAAACACAGGCCCAGATGTTGGATCGGTACCGGCAGACGCTGTGAGCCCAAGTTCCGTTTTGGGAGCCCTTGTGGGAGCCAACCCCGTGGGCGATGGGCATGCCATGGTGGTGCACATGCAATCGCCCACAGGGGTGGGCTCCTAGAACGAAAACCAATCGCCCACGGGGTGGGCTCCCACCACGGCAAAACCAATGGCACGAGGGCTGTTTGTAGGAGCCCACCCCTGTGGGCGATTGCTAAGGAAGCGTCAGAGCCAAGCCGCATCCCAGTGCGGATAAGAGCCCACCGAATAGCTCAAACCCGCACGAACAGGATTGGCAATGACATAGCGTGCCAACGACTTGATGTCCTCTTCGCGCCGCACCGCGTGATCGTGGTATCCCCGCTGAAAAACCTGCTGGCCCAAACGGTGTGTCGTGATCGATTTGATGCCACGCACACTTTGACTCAACGCCGCGGACTCGCCCAACTGCATCAACCAATGCAGGTGATCCGGCATGACCACAAACGCCAAAGTTGAAGCCCTGTGCTTGTCACTTTCTGCTTTCAGGATTTGAATCAGTACGCGTGCAGCAGCAAAATCATCAAAGATGCGCCGTCGCTCAGTGGTGACATAGTGACCATGTAAATCTGTCCGGGCTGCGAATAGCGGCCCGTGCGCAACCGATGCGCATGAGGTTTCGTGTCGTCCATTTTTTTTGCTCTCTCCCTGAGGGGACAGGCTACCCAAAAAATCCAGGATTGGAAATAGGGAAATCGCCCACAGGGTGGGCTCCTACGAATGCAAAAGGCATGGGTGGCTGTTTGTAGGAGCCCACCCCTGTGGGCAATTGCACGCATACCGCCAAGGCACGCCAATCGCCCACGGGGTGGGCTCCTACAAAGGTAAAAACCATTCGCCCATGGGGTGGGCTCCCACAAATGCAACGAGGGCAATCGCCCACGAGGTGGATGCCTACTTTATGCCCTGAGTTTTTAAAGCGAAATCAAGCATGAAGTGACCGCATTGCGAGCTCTGGGGACGTCGACACAATTTTCAATAATGCCGCTGCGGGACCGGTTGGATTGCGGCGATGTTGTTCCCAATTTTGAAGTGTCTTCACGCTCACACGCATCATCTGCGCGAACTCAGACTGTGACAAACCTACTTGCTCTCGAAGCTGTCGCACATCAGGATTGTCGATCTCAAAGCGTCGTGAGGCTTGGGCTTTCCCATTAGAAATCGCTTTGGCCTCTTTCAAGCTTTGTACCAAATCGTCGAACAATGCTTTTTCCATTTTCACAACTCCTTCACCAAGTCATATAAAAGCGCCACCTCTTTGTCTGTCAGCGAATCCTTGGCTGACTTCGGGTAGGCCAACAACAAATAATTCTGAAACTCATCTTTGAGCCAGTAATAAATCACTCGGACCCCCGCACTTTTGCCACGCCCTTGCACGGCATAGCGCAATTTTCGAATCCCTCCGCCGCCTCGGATCAGATCACCAAGAGCCGGATTTTCAACCAATGCCATCTGCATTTGCGCATAAGAGTCATCCGACAACAACACGGTGATCGTGCGTGTAAAAGTGGGGGTTTCAATGAATTCCACACGACTCCATTCTATACGCCATTGGCGTATTCATTTTATTTAAAAATCAATCGCCCACGGGGTGGGCTCCTACGAATGCAAAAGGCATGGGTGGCTGTTTGTAGGAGCCCACCCCTGTGGGCAATTGCACGCATACCGCCAAGGCGCGCCAATCGCCCACGGGGTGGGCTCCTACCAAGGCAAAAGGCCTGGGGGGCTGTTTGTAGGAGCCCACCCCTGTGGGCGATTCATGCTTACCGCCATGGTGCGCCAATCGCCCACGGGGTGGGCTCCTACCAAGGCAAAGGCTCAACGCTGAGCGGGCAAAGGGGCTTTGCTTGCAGATTTGATGATGTCCAATTGGCGCTGGGTTGCGCGTTGCATCACACGGGCATAAACCTCTGCCTTTTCTTCTGGCGTAGCACTGCGGAAAAACCTTGCAAAAGGTGTTTCAACAACTGAGGGGAGATTTTGGGGCTTACGTTTTAACATTTGACTTCAATATGAGTCGGCAACTGCCATGACTTGTTCTCGATTAAATCTTTCAGGAACCCACTTGTCAACATCGTCCACATCGGTAAAAGAGTGCTGTGTGGTGCCATCTGTGTTCTTCAAAAGTACATCTACACGAATTTGATTATCGTAGTTGTCCTTCAATTTCTGAACGACCTTGCGAGCCATAAAATATTGATCCACAAACTTTTCTGGTGGGATATGCCTGCCTTCCTGTATCTGTCTTGCGCGCACAAACTGCCATGCAAAAGCGGGCTCTTGATACACATACAGAATCTGCACCAAACGTCCACGTTTGAGCGAACGTTCTATATTTTTCTCTGCCACTGCGTAATTCGACAAAGTTCCGTCAAGTAAAAAGCTCTGCCCTTGGACCAAGGCTCGGTCATGTATACGCTCAACCAACAATGCCACGGCCCCCTGAAATAACCAAGAGTTCGAGCCTTCATAGGCAGGAAACTCCACACGCAAATCATCCGGGTCTATGCGAAGAATCGAATCAAACTCACTCAACAACTCCATAGATGCTTCGGTCTTACCCGCACCAGGAGAGCCTGCCATAAAAAGCGAAACGGGCCGCTCTTCACTTGGAAACTTGTGCAAATCTGTTCTTTCACGGGCAATGCGCGTGCGGTGTGATTTGGCATAAGTCAGCGCTTGTGCTTGCACCTCTTCGTTGGTTTGAATCATTGCTGCTCCCTGTTACCGCAATTTACCGTAAAAGCCATCGCACACGGGCCGAGTGTTCGTAGGAGCCCACCCCTGTGGGCGATTGGACGCATACCGCCATGGAATGTCAATCGCCCACAGGGTGGGCTCCCACAAAGGCAACAAAACCGATGGTATGGATGGCTGTTTGTAGGAGCCCACGCCTGTGGGCGATTTCACGCGCACCGCCAAGGCAAGCCAATCGCCCACGGGGCGGGCTCCCACAAAGGCAACAAAACAATTCGCCGTGGGGGTGTTTGTAGGAGCCCACCCCTGTGGGCGATTGCATGCATACCGCCAACGCAAGCCAATCGCCCACGGGGTGGGCTCCCACAAAGGCAACAAAACAATTCGCCGTGGGGGTGTTTGTAGGAGCCCACCCCTGTGGGCGATTGCATGCACACCGCCAAGGCACGCCCATCGCCCACGGGGTGGGCTCCCACAAAGGCAACAAGGCAATCGCCCACAGGGTGGGCTCCTACAAAGACACAAGACATCGCGCAGCGACTAGACACAAGCCATCGCGCAGCGACTGGACAAAAGACATCGCGCAGCGACAGACAAAAAAAGGGCCGCTTGTGGCGGCCCTTTTTGGTTTTTAGCCGTTGTGCTGTGACTGCAGCATCTGCTGGTCGATGAGCAACTGCGCCGAGCTGTCGCTGGTGCCGGTGTACACGGCATAGTTGTTGCCGTCTTGATTGACCACGTTGCCGGTGTCAGTCCACTCCCCCTCAGCGAGCATCAGCTTGTCGTTGGCAGCGCCGGCCAGCATCAGTTGGTGCATGCCGTTGGTGGTGGGCAGGCCCAACACGTCGGCCATCGTCAAGGTCACCAGGTTGGCGGCTGTGTCGGTGGCCAGGTCGACTTGTGCAATGCCGTCGCTGGTCATGTCCTTGAGCACGGCGGTTAAGTCGAGGCTTAGACCGGCGTTCAGGGAATAGACCAACGCGTCTTCTACGCCTGTGCAGATGGCGATGGCGGATTCCGCAGTTGCATCGCCCACGAGCTGGGCTCCCACCAAGGAAGCATCGCCCTCGGGCTGTGCTTCTACGGAAGAAGCATCGATCGCTTGGCCCAGCGGGTTCAGCGCAGCCAGCTCTTCGTCGCTCAGCAAGTACGGCTTGTTGTTGAACTCTGTCACGATGTCGGCGGGCAGCAGTTCTGCGGTCACTTCGGTGGTCACACCCGTGCCCACGTCTGCGGGCACTGCAGCAGTCACAGGTGTCGTCTGCAGCCACACGTCCACCACGTCGCGAGTTTCGCCAGAGGCGGTGGTGTACTTGGACACGCCCTGCAGCACGTTGCCGTTTTGCTGGGTCACGCTGTTGTTGTGGTTCAAGTCGATGCTGACGACGTCGGCTTCCAGCAGCGTTTTCAGCTCGCCCGCATCGGTCACACCGTCTGTGTCGGCATCCACCCACAAGCGCAGTTTGTCAAAGTTGGCGTCCTTTGCATCGATCTTGCCGTCCAGGTTCGAGTCCATGCCGGCCAGCGCAGCCCAACCGTCAACGGCCAAAGAACCGTTGCCCAGTTGCGTGTTGTTGCCAAACAATTCAGCGCCATTGTTGACCTTACCGTCGCCGTTCAAATCGATGGCCAGCAAACCGTCGTGCTTGTCCACCCAGCTGGATTGCTCTGCTGTGCCGCTGTTGGACAAGTCAAACTGCACGCCTTGGGCTGTGTCGGTGGTCTGCACGCCGTCGCCATTCAAGTCCAGCACCAAGGGGCTGGTCAAGAAGTCCACCTGTGTAGATGATGCAGATGGGCCGTTGTACGTCACGCTGTTTTTCAAGCGATACGACGCACCGCTTGGGTAGTTCAGCTGCGCATAGTACGTTTGACCCACCACAATGCCTGCAAAAGGAAAGTAATAGTTGCCAAAACCTCCGCCATCCCAACTGGTCCGCGTGAACACCACGGCGTCGGTCGCTTTGTCGTGCAAAGTGAATGTGCCACCCGTCACATATGCAGGCGCACCAGTCATGCCTGCAAAGTAGCCAGCTCCTCCTGTTGCCGGGTTATAGGCCATCAACTCAACGTTCATGATCGTTGCGACCAACGGATCGGTGACGTTGATGCCCACGGTATCGCCCGTGCCGCCACTGTTGCCGCCGCTGAACGCGGTGCTGCCGCCGTTGACGCTGGCGTTGACCGTGTTGCCGGTGGAGGCCGCTGTCAGTGTGCCCGTGCCGGTTGCGCCCGAGTTGTCGATCAAACGCACCGTGAGGTTGGGCGGGTTGATGGCTTCCACGCCGCTGGCACCGGCAAAGCGGATCAGCGCAGTTTTGTCGGCGTAGACCGCTGTGGTGTCGGTCAGGCCGCCGGCCACGGGGGTCCAGGTTGCGCCGCCGTCTTTGGACAGTTCATAACGGCCCAACGTGCCGTTGGTGGTGTTGACTTCGGCGGCTGTTCCCGCTGCGGTGATGGCCACGCCCTTGAAGGTGGCGTTGGCCGTGCCTGCGGCGTTGCTGTCGGTGAAGGTGGCTGCAAACAGGCTGTCGATGGTGACGGCCTGGCTGTAGGCCACGCTGGCGGTGGTGGACGATGCCAAAGTGGCCACCGTGATGGCCTGGTCCACAAACACGGTTGCGCCGTTGAGCGTGTAGGCCTTGTAGGTGTGACTGGCCAAGAAGTTGTAGGCACTGCCATAAGCGGTGCTCAGGCTGGCGGCGGTTTGGGCCGCGCCCACATTCCAGCTGGCCAGGTTGACCAGATTGAGCGTATCGCCCGCGTTGCCACTGACCACCAACATCTTGGACTCGTCGGCCTGGGTGCTCACCACGTCGGTGGTGCCCGACAAGGCGACCACGGCGGTGTAGTTGAGTTTGAGTGTGTTGTTGCCCGTGCCGGTGAGGTCGATGCTGTTGAAGTTCTTGATCCGCGCACGCACAGCGGCGTCGGTCAAGTCCAGCGAGGTGGCGGTGGCGGCTGAATCCAACTTCAAGAAGTTGACCCCACTGCCGCCGTCTACGGTCATCACACCCGCGTTGTTGTTGTTGAAGATGACGGTGTCGTTGCCTGCACCGGCGAAGACCTTGTCGGTCCCTTGCGCTGCGGATGTGGCTGCGGTGGCGATGTTGAAGGTGTCGGCGTTGTCACTGCCAACCAAACTATCACCGGCTGAAGTACCAACCAGCGACTCACCCATGCTTGCCATTTCGGTCTCGATAAGAGACGTTGACAAGGTATCAACAGCAATAATGGCTCTTGAATTATTCAGGCCAAACGAACCGTCGTCTCTACCGACGGAACCCAACGTGCCATTGATTCCAAGGGTAACCGTGGCTGTGGTGCTTGGTGCAACAAAGGTGAACAAGGCTTTTTGCCAAGGATCATCCAGACCGCTGCTGGTGAAGATCTTTTTGACACCATTGACGGTCATGGCCAATTGACCACCCTGGAAAACCCCTAGCTGGAATTGTTGCCATTCAACACCGTAGGTATAGGTCCGTCCAACAACCAATCCTGACAGCGTTGTGCTGGCAGCTTCGCCATTCGTGTCCGCCAATGCATAGTTAGCGTTGTTTGCCGCGAACTCCATGAACTGGCCACCGTTTGATGACACCCCGTTCAAGTTAGCCAATGGAACATTAACAGTGCCATTGCCATTTTCAGAGTCCTGAAGATCAGGTGTTCCTGCTGTTTTTGTCCACCCTGTTGGGACTGAGTCTAATTTTGGTGTGCCATTGATTTCAGGACCGGACAAAGCGGTAATGGCACCAAAGCTCTGCGTCGCAGAGTTACCCAGCCCATTCACACCGGCTGCATTGGTGTAGCTGCCATCGGCCAACGAAATGGCCGTTGCGCCCACAGCTGTGCCCGCTGGCGCACTCGCCTTCACCGTCCAGGTGGTCGCGTCCACTTGCGTGAGCGAGCCTGCCACCAAGGTGCCGTTGGTCACGGTCACGTCGGTCTCGGTCAAGGTGCTGGCCTTGATGGCTTCGCTGAACTTGAGGGTGTAGGTGACTTGCGTGCCATTGGTCACGCTGGCGGCGCTTTGGTCGTCGGTGATG
>Ga0247832_1005413_pt1 | contig 14845 bp, 11 predicted proteins | sample LaCruzMarch2015__10_FD_192407 | JGI IMG/M metagenome (GOLD analysis project Ga0247832, IMG submission 192407) | Freshwater microbial communities from meromictic Lake La Cruz, Castile-La Mancha, Spain - LaCruzMarch2015_4m | ecosystem: Environmental > Aquatic > Freshwater > Lake | place: Spain... | reverse complement strand
AATAAATAGCTTGAGGATGACCTACTTTCGCATGCGAAGAGCATACTATCATTGGCGCTGGATCGTTTCACGGCCCTGTTCGAGATGGGAAGGGGTGGTTCCAAACCGCTATTGTCCTCAAGCATAACTGGTAATGTCATGCTTTTCTCTTGTCGAGAAGGCTCTGTAACAAATTGGAAGAAGTAAAGTGTTCATGCATCTTCATGCACAAATTAAATGGCGTATTAGTTGATTGTGTCGTCTTGTAACTTATTCATGATGTGTATTACCACATCACCGTTGCTTTAAAACCAACCATCTTTCTCTTAGCTCTATTCAAGCTTCAAGTCTTAAGGTTATAGGATCAAGCCTCACGAGCAATTAGTATCAGTTAGCTTAATGCATTACTGCACTTCCACACCTGACCTATCAACGTCCTGGTCTCGAACGACTCTTTAGGGGGGTTAAACCCCCGGGAAATCTCATCTCAAGGCGAGTTTCACGCTTAGATGCTTTCAGCGTTTATCTCTTCCGCACTTAGCTACCCAGCGATACCATTGGCATGATAACTGGTCCACCAGCGGTGCGTCCACTCCGGTCCTCTCGTACTAGGAGCAGGTCCCTTCAAATTTCCAGCGCCCACGGCAGATAGGGACCAAACTGTCTCACGACGTTTTAAACCCAGCTCACGTACCACTTTAAATGGCGAACAGCCATACCCTTGGGACCGGCTACAGCCCCAGGATGTGATGAGCCGACATCGAGGTGCCAAACTCCCCCGTCGATATGAACTCTTGGGAGGAATCAGCCTGTTATCCCCAGAGTACCTTTTATCCGTTGAGCGATGGCCCTTCCATACAGAACCACCGGATCACTATGACCTGCTTTCGCACCTGCTCGACCTGTCCGTCTCGCAGTCAAGCAACCTTATGCCATTGCACTATCAGTACGATTTCCGACCGTACCTAGGTTACCTTCGCACTCCTCCGTTACTCTTTGGGAGGAGACCGCCCCAGTCAAACTGCCCACCATACACGGTCCCCAGTCCAGATTATGGACCTAGGTTAGAACCTCAACAACATCAGGGTGGTATTTCAAGGTTGACTCCACGACATCTAGCGACGCCGCTTCATAGTCTCCCACCTATCCTACACAAATCTTGTCAAAGTCCAATGTAAAGCTACAGTAAAGGTTCATGGGGTCTTTCCGTCTAGCCGCGGGTAGATTGCATCTTCACAAACATTTCAACTTCGCTGAGTCCCGAGAGGAGACAGTGTGGCCATCGTTACGCCATTCGTGCGGGTCGGAACTTACCCGACAAGGAATTTCGCTACCTTAGGACCGTTATAGTTACGGCCGCCGTTTACTGGGACTTCGATCAAGAGCTTGCACCCCATCAATTAATCTTCCAGCACCGGGCAGGCGTCACACCCTATACGTCCACTTTCGTGTTTGCAGAGTGCTGTGTTTTTATTAAACAGTCGCAGCCACCTTTTCACTGCAACCCCATCACGCTTCAAGAGTAAATCTCTACACGCTACCGGGGCGCACCTTCTCCCGAAGTTACGGTGCTAATTTGCCGAGTTCCTTCTCCCGGGTTCTCTCAAGCGCCTTAGAATTCTCATCCTGCCCACCTGTGTCGGTTTGCGGTACGGTCTGATACAACTGAAGCTTAGTGGCTTTTCTTGGAAGCATGGTATCAATCACTTCATGTACAAGTACACTCGTTATCACGTCTCGTCATTAACCCCCCGGATTTGCCTAAGGAATCTGACTACTCGCTTGAACCGGGACATCCAACACCCGGCTGACCTAACCTTCTCCGTCCCCACATCGCATTGTATCGAGGTACAGGAATATTAACCTGTTTCCCATCAGCTACGCATCTCTGCCTCACCTTAGGGGCCGACTCACCCTGCGCCGATGAACGTTGCGCAGGAAACCTTGGGCTTTCGGCGAGGGAGCTTTTCACTCCCTTTATCGCTACTCATGTCAGCATTCGCACTTCTGATACCTCCAGCATCCCTCACAGAACACCTTCGCAGGCCTACAGAACGCTCTCCTACCATACTAGTAAACTAGTATCCGAAGCTTCGGTTACGTGCTTAGCCCCGTTACATCTTCCGCGCAGGACGACTCGACCAGTGAGCTATTACGCTTTCTTTAAATGATGGCTGCTTCTAAGCCAACATCCTGGCTGTCTGTGCCTTCCCACTTCGTTTTCCACTTAGCACGTCATTTGGGACCTTAGCTGTCGGTCTGGGTTGTTTCCCTCTTGTCCACGGACGTTAGCACCCATGGACTGTCTCCCGTAATTGCATTTCTCAGTATTCGGAGTTTGCAATGGTTTGGTAAGATCTTATGATCCCCCTAGCCATAACAGTGCTCTACCCCCGAGAATGATTTACGAGGCACTACCTAAATAGTTTTCGGAGAGAACCAGCTATTTCCAAGTTTGTTTAGCCTTTCACCCCTATCCACAGCTCATCCCCAAATTTTTCAACATTTGTGGGTTCGGACCTCCAGCACCTGTTACGGTACCTTCATCCTGGCCATGGATAGATCACTTGGTTTCGGGTCTACACCCAGCAACTAGACGCCCTATTCGGACTCGCTTTCGCTACGCCTCCCCTATCGGTTAAGCTTGCTACTGAATGTAAGTCGCTGACCCATTATACAAAAGGTACGCAGTCACCCCTTACGAGGCTCCCACTGTTTGTATGCATACGGTTTCAGGATCTATTTCACTCCCCTCCCGGGGTTCTTTTCGCCTTTCCCTCACGGTACTGGTTCACTATCGGTCGATTACGAGTATTTAGCCTTGGAGGATGGTCCCCCCATGTTCAGACAAGGTTTCTCGTGCCCCGCCCTACTTTTCGTTACCCTAGTTCCACACACGGGATTTCGTATAAGGGGCTATCACCCTCTATGGCCGGACTTTCCATTCCGTTCTACTATCGCATGTGCTAAAAATAACAGGCTGTTCCATGTTCGCTCGCCACTACTTACGGAATCTCGGTTGATTTCTTTTCCTCGAGCTACTTAGATGTTTCAGTTCACTCGGTTCACCACCATCTCCCTATATATTCAGGAGCGGTTACCCTCGCGGGTGGGTTTCCCCATTCGGACATCTCCGGATCAAAGCTTATTTGCCAGCTCCCCGAAGCTTTTCGCAGGCTATCACGTCCTTCATCGCCTGTAATCGCCAAGGCATCCACCATATGCACTTATTCACTTGACCCTATAACGTTAAAACCTGAACCCTTTTAAATCCAGATCTCGCAGCGCATGAGACGCCCGCTATAGGTTTTCTAAAGCAACTTTCGCTAATACTGCAAGGTTGTACAGTACTAACTGGTTATTTCTTTTGTTTCATTTATTTCTTAGGTTACATCGTGTCGTGTCATCTATCTCTAAACTTCACTACACCATCTAACCGGAACTAAACAAAGCAAAATGTTTCGATTTTGCAATCAATTACTACCCATTCGAATACATACTTATCATCACAATAATATGTATTCACTTTACTTCTTCCATTTTGTTAAAGAACAGTTCTAGCCAAAAGCTAGAAATAAACACATCAACATGCGCTTATTACTAACCTCTTTCACATCAAATCATTGACTACCTTACCCACTAGATATTGGTGGAGGATGACGGGATCGAACCGACGACCCCCTGCTTGCAAAGCAGGTGCTCTCCCAGCTGAGCTAATCCCCCAATGTTTCAGGCGAATCTGGTGGGTCTGGTTGGGCTCGAACCAACGACCCCCGCCTTATCAAGACGGTGCTCTAACCAGCTGAGCTACAGACCCTCTTCAAGGTTTGAGCTCACAACAACGCTCAAATAGGCCAATCTTTGATGCTGCTATCTTTTAAACGACCGATAAGTGTGAATGTTTGTAGCCAAGGTTTGTTCTCTAGAAAGGAGGTGATCCAGCCGCACCTTCCGATACGGCTACCTTGTTACGACTTCACCCCAGTCATGAATACTACCGTGGTAAGCGTCCCCCTCGCGGTTAGACTACCTACTTCTGGTAAAACCCACTCCCATGGTGTGACGGGCGGTGTGTACAAGGCCCGGGAACGTATTCACCGCGACATGCTGATCCGCGATTACTAGCGATTCCGACTTCATGAGGTCGAGTTGCAGACCTCAATCCGGACTACGATCGGCTTTCTGAGATTAGCTCCCCCTCGCGGGTTGGCAACTCTCTGTACCGACCATTGTATTACGTGTGAAGCCCTGGCCATAAGGGCCATGAGGACTTGACGTCATCCCCACCTTCCTCCGATTTGTCATCGGCAGTCCCAATAAAGTGCCCAACTAAATGATGGCAATTATTGGCAAGGGTTGCGCTCGTTGCGGGACTTAACCCAACATCTCACGACACGAGCTGACGACAGCCATGCAGCACCTGTGTTACCGCTCTCTTTCGAGCACTAAGGAATCTCTCCCAAATTCGGTACATGTCAAGGCCAGGTAAGGTTTTTCGCGTTGCATCGAATTAATCCACATAATCCACCGCTTGTGCGGGCCCCCGTCAATTCATTTGAGTTTTAATCTTGCGATCGTACTCCCCAGGCGGTCAACTTCACGCGTTAGCTGCGTTACTCATAGATTTTACTCTACCAACAACTAGTTGACATCGTTTAGGGCGTGGACTACCAGGGTATCTAATCCTGTTTGCTCCCCACGCTTTCGTGCATGAGCGTCAATATTATCCCAGGGGGCTGCCTTCGCCATTGATATTCCTCCACATCTCTACGCATTTCACTGCTACACGTGGAATTCTACCCCCCTCTGACATATTCTAGTCTTGTAGTTTCAAACGCAGTTCCCAAGTTGAGCTCGGGGATTTCACATCTGACTTACAAAACAGCCTGCGCACGCTTTACGCCCAGTAATTCCGATTAACGCTCGCACCCTACGTATTACCGCGGCTGCTGGCACGTAGTTAGCCGGTGCTTCTTATCAAGGTACCGTCATTAACTTAGATTATTCACCTAAATCGTTTCTTCCCTTGCGAAAGAGCTTTACAACCCGAAGGCCTTCTTCACTCACGCGGAATGGCTGGATCAGGCTTGCGCCCATTGTCCAAAATTCCCCACTGCTGCCTCCCGTAGGAGTCTGGACCGTGTCTCAGTTCCAGTGTGGCTGGTCGTCCTCTCAGACCAGCTACGGATCGTCGCCTTGGTGAGCCTTTACCTCACCAACTAGCTAATCCGATATCGGCCGCTCCATCAACGCTAGGTCCGAAGATCCCCAGCTTTCCCCCTCAGGGCGTATGCGGTATTAGCCAACCTTTCGATTAGTTATCCCCCATTATTGGATACGTTCCGATATATTACTCACCCGTTCGCCACTCGCCACCAGGAGCAAGCTCCCGTGCTGCCGTTCGACTTGCATGTGTAAAGCATTCCGCCAGCGTTCAATCTGAGCCATGATCAAACTCTTCAGTTTAATTCACAACTATTACTTTTACCTCTTACGAGGTGGTTATTTCGCTTTGCTTTATTTATCTAATGATAATTAGATAAAGTACTCAAATTCATTTCAAGGTGTGTCTTGTCGCTCATCAGCTAACCTCTAACAGTCAACCAACAAGCTATTTACATACTTGTCATAAATCTAAGTGTAAGCATTTGTTCTCTTGAGTATCTACATAAACCAAACAACAAAACATTCTCCATCTCAATTAAGAAACAAAGCATTCGTCGCGTCTAAGTAAATAGGTCTCAACCACAAACACCCACACTTATCAGTCGTTCAAATTTTTAAAGATCTAGTACATCTAACCGCTTAAATCGCTATGTTTAAACTGGTTGCGGGAACAGGATTTGAACCTGTGACCTTCGGGTTATGAGCCCGACGAGCTGCCAGACTGCTCCATCCCGCGTCCGATTCGACGCACATGTCGCCGAGAGGTGAGACTATAGCAAGTTTTTGCCATTTGTGTCAAACAATATTCAGGAATTTATTTAAATGCATCAATAAAAAAGCCCGAAAACTTTAAACGGGCTTTATGCTTAATGCTAAAACTCAATGAGAACTGAGTTTATTTACCAATAGCGCCGAATACTTTTTTAAGCAAGCCGCTTGCTTGTCCTAACGGATCTTTACGAATCGCCGCTTCTTCTTTGGCAATCATCAAATATAGGCCATCTAAAGCTTTATTCGTTACATACTGCTCAATATTGGCATCTTCTTTTTTAACGACACCAAACTTGCTGCCCATCTCAGCATATTTATTATAACTATCTGCTAATTGCACGTTCTCTGTCGCTTTTGTCACAATTGGTAAAAACTTTTCACCCATTTGCTTAGAGGTAGTGCGTTTAAAATATTGCGTAGCGGCATCTTGTGGACCGGTCAAAATTGACTTTGCATCAGCCAAGCTCATTTGCTTAATAGAGTCTACTAACAGTGTTTTGGCTTCTGGAACCGCAGCTTCTGCAGCACGGTTCATTTTAAGAATAAGCTCATCTGACTGCTTGCCCATTCCCATCAATTTCATGCCTTTTTCAATCTTTTGCAGTGATTTTGGTAAAGGGATTTTTACTTCTTTATTGCCAAAAAAACCATTGGCTACGCCTAAAGTACCGACAGCCTTACCAACACCTTGCGTGAGAGCTTCTTTAAGGCCTCCACTGGCTTCAGAGTTACTTAAGCTCGACACCCCTGATGAACTAGTGCTTGTGCTGCGTGTATTTGTGGTAGAACTTGTACTAGTGCCTACAGATTTGACTGCGCCTTTTAAATCATTCATATCTAACGCATTTGCTTGCATTACAAATAATGCCATCGAAGGTATTAAGATATACTTATTTAAGACCAACTTATTTATCTTCATGCAAGCTCCTCAAATATTATTAAAATTTTTATGATATTTTTTAGGCGTCTTAACCTCGACGTTATCTCACCAACGTTTCATTATAGTTATAAGTTTACGCTAGCTTTTTTATTTTTTCTTGGCTTTATCAATCGCTTTTAATGGCTTTACATTCCATATATTTTTTGCATACTCACCTATGGTTCTGTCGCTAGAAAATTTTGCCATGCGCGCAACATTTAAAACAGCATGACGCGACCATGCTTCTTGATCTTGATACAAGGCGCCCACAGAATCTTGGCAGGCAATATAACTCGCATAATCTGCAAGCAATAGATATTGGTCGCCCTTATGCATCAAATTATCAAAGATTGGCTGATAGCGACTTGGCTCATCTACAGAAAAGAACCCGCCCGCAATCATATCTAACACTTCTTTGAGTTCGATATTTGCGTAATAATAATCCCAAGGGTTATAACCATTCGCTTTTGTTTGCGCTACTTCTGGTGTGGTTAATCCAAAAATAAAAATATTGTCATCACCCACTTCTTCCATAATTTCAACGTTAGCACCATCTAACGTACCAATAGTGAGCGCGCCATTAAGCGCCATTTTCATATTTCCTGTGCCACTTGCCTCGGTGCCTGCAGTTGAAATCTGCTCAGATAAGTCACTACCTGGGAATAAAATTTCTGCAGCAGAGACTTCATAGTTAGGGTAAAACACCACTTTTAATTTGTCACCAACAGCTGGATCATCATTCACCATCGCTGCTACATCATTGATTAGGCGAATAATTTGCTTCGCCATCCAATAGCCTGGGGCAGCTTTACCACCAAAAATGACAGTGCGTGGTGTGATATTTTTACCCTCACCTTTACGGATACGGTTATATAAGGTGATGACATGCAATACATTTAAAAGCTGACGCTTATATTCATGTATACGCTTAATTTGTACATCAAATAATGAGTCAGTGTTTAACTTAACCCCTGTGAGGGCCTCAATTTTATTTGCAAGGCGAACTTTATTCGATTTCTTAACCGCTCTAAATGCTTTACGGAAATCTTTATCGTCTGCAAGCGGCGTTAACTTAATAAGCTTGGTTAAATCTTTCTGAAAACCATCCCCAATCGCTTTAGCAATTAAAGCCGTTAATTGTGGATTTGCTTGGTTAAGCCACCTGCGTGGGGTAATGCCATTGGTGACATTTGTGAGTTTGCCTGGATATATTTTATTAAAATCAGCAAACAAGGTTGTTTTAAGTAGCTCACTATGCAAAGCTGCAACGCCATTCACCGTGTGAGAACCAACAACGGCTAAATGCGCCATACGCACGCGGCGGCCATGACTTTCATCTATAATTGAAACCCGTTGTAGTAATGCCGTATCACCAGGAAAATGATGGTTCACCATCTGCAAAAACTCGTGATTGATGCGATAAATAATTTCTAAATGTCTTGGTAGCAAAGAACCAAATAAATCAATTGACCATGTTTCAAGGGCTTCTGGCATTAGAGTATGATTGGTGTAAGCAAATATTTTAGTGACCAAGCCCCAAGCGAAATCCCAGTCTAGATCATGCATATCCACCAATTGATACATCATTTCCGCTACTCCAATGGAAGGATGCGTGTCGTTCAACTGAATAGCGACTTTGTTGGGAAGGTCTTTCCAGTCTGCTTGCGTTTTAACTTCTCGCGTGCTAATAAAGCGACGCAGAATATCTTGAATCGATGCGGACACAAAAAAGTATTGTTGCTTAAGCCTTAACTCACGACCAGATGCAGACGAATCATTGGGATAAAGCACTTTTGAAATAGTTTCTGTCTCGTTTCTGTTTTCTACAGCCTGCTCGTAATTACCATCATTAAAATGGCTTAAGTCGAACTCTTTTGTCGCTTTTGCTGACCACAACCTGAGATTATTAACAGTCTCAGTACCGTAACCTGGCACAGGCACATCGTAAGCCATAGCAACTACGTGCTCTTCATCCACCCAATGACTTTTTGCACCATTCTCGGTAGGCACTTGCACCACTTTGCCGTAGAACTTAATCATATAAGTTGATTCTGGACGTTGAAACTCCCATATATTGCCGTAGCGCAGCCAATTATCTGGGTTCTCCATTTGTTGTCCATGCTCAATTGATTGTTTGAACATGCCGTATTCATAGCGAATGCCATAACCAGTTGCTGGAATATCCATCGTGGCCATAGAATCTAAAAAGCAAGCTGCTAAACGCCCTAAACCACCATTACCTAGCGCAGCATCTTGTTCCATTTCAACTGCCGCTTCTAAATTGTGGCCTAATGCACTTAAACCTTCACTTAACTCATTTTGCATGCCCAAATTTAGTGCAGCATTACTCATCATGCGACCAATTAAAAACTCTAATGAAAGATAATAAATACGTTTAGGGTCTTGGTCGTAATAAGCACTTGACGTCTTGACCCAGCGCTCAACCACATGATCGCGTACTGTGTAAGCAGCAGTATGGTACCAATCTCTTGGCGTTGCCATCGCATCTATCTTAAAGCACGAGAAAACTAAGTGGTTTTTTAAACCTTGTTTCATTGGTGTAAGTTTAGGCATTACGGAACTAGTAATATGCGTTATATTCATGTCGGTGGCACTTTCATCAAAAGGTTAACTTTTTGTTATAGGCAGATTATATGATTAGCTTAAGCTCTAATGATATTACATAGCAAATATTGCGCCAAGGCATGATGGCATAAAATAAAAAGCCTACTATAAACTCAATAGTAGGCTTTTTTCGTGTCAAATTAAATAAAATTTAAGCAATTAAATTATTCATACGTTTCACAAAGCTTGCAGGGTCATTTAACTGCCCCCCTTCTGCAAGTAGCGCCTGGTCAAATACGAGATGCGCTAAGTCAGAAAACTTAGCATCTTCAGTCTCAGCTTCAAGGCGCTTCACTAACTTATGGCTTGGATTAATTTCCAATATAGGCTTGCTTTCAGGTGCGTTTTGGCCTGCTGCTTTTAAAATACGTGCCATATTGCCAGATAAATCATGCTCACCCGCCACCAAACATGCTGGAGAATCTGTTAATCGATGCGTGACACGCACTTCTTTTACACTTTCACCTAAGCTTGCTTTTACGCGCTCAATCAGTGTTTTCGCTTCTTCTTCAATTTTTTTCTGGATTTCTTTTTCGGTTTCAGTTTCTAAATCGCCTAAATCTAAATCGCCTTTGGCAATCGATTGTAGTTTTTTGCCTTCAAACTCGGTTAAACTTCCTAGCAACCACTCATCTACTTTGTCACTTAACAATAAAACCTCGATACTTTTCTTACGGAAAATTTCTAGGTGCGGACTATTTTTAGCAGCGGCGTAACTATCTGCCGTAATGTAGTAGATGGCTTTTTGCTCTGGCTGCATTTTCTCAACATAGTCATTCAAAGAGACGCTCTGTAACTCAGTATCCATGCGTGTACTAGCGAAGCGTAAAAGACCCGCGATTTTATCTTTATTGGCAAAATCTTCCCCTGGGCCTTCTTTGAGTACACGGCCAAAGGCTGCCCAAAACTTGGCATAATCGTCTGGCTTATCTTTCGCCATGTCTTCTAACAAGCCCAGCACTTTTTTAACTGAGCCATTTTTAATCGCCTCTACATCGCGACTGTCTTGCAAAATCTCGCGCGAAACGTTCAGCGGCAAATCGGCTGAATCAATCACGCCCCGCACAAAACGCAAATATTGTGGCATTAGCTTATCGGCTTCTTCCATAATAAATACGCGCTTCACATATAGCTTAATGCCTTGACGGCGCTCGCGATCGTACAAATCAAAAGGCGCTTTACTCGGGATATACAGCAAGGAAATGTACTCTTGTTTACCTTCTACACGACTGTGGGTGTAAGCCAGTGGTGCTTCGTAATCATGCGAAACGTGTTTATAAAACTCATGATATTCTTCTTCGGTGAGGTCATTTTTACTGCGGGCCCATAAGGCAGAGGCTTTATTAACGGTTTCTAACTCATCAGTGGTGACCATTTCACCGCCTTTGCCGTCCTCGCCCTCTTTCCATTCTGATTTTTTCATCACAATCGGCAATGTAATATGGTCTGAATACTTACGTATAATCGATTTTAATTGCCAATCATTTAAGAATTCATCTTCACCTTCACGCAAATGCAACACAATATCAGTGCCACGAGATGCTTTATTAGCTGCTTCAAGTGTGTAGTCGCCCTCACCCGCGCTTTGCCATTGCACGGCATCTGTACTACCTGCGCGACGTGTCGTGAGTGTGACTTTGTCGGCAATAATAAAAGATGAATAAAAGCCTACGCCAAATTGACCAATTAAATTCGCGTCTTTTGCTTCATCCCCTGTGAGTGAGTTGAAAAACTCTTTGGTACCCGATTTGGCAATGGTACCAATATTGGCAATGACTTCATCGCGACTCATGCCAATGCCATTGTCAGAGATTGTGACGGTACGTTTCGCTTTATCAAAACCTATTGTGATTTTTAGCTCACTATCGTTTTCGTATAATGTGCTATTTGCTAATGCTTCAAAACGTAATTTATCCGCGGCATCAGATGCATTTGAAATTAACTCGCGCAACACAATTTCTTTATTTGAATAAAGAGAATGAATCATCAACTGCATGAGTTGTTTGACTTCTGCTTGGAATTCTAATTTTTCTGACTTTATTTTTGACATGTATGCTCCTTATTTTGAATATCTATATTTTTTGATTGCATTTATATTTTGTTTTTATTAAATTGGGGTGATATTTATAGATTTCAAGCGCTACAATGGCAATTTGTATTGAAACATCCAATCGCGCGCTAATATCAATTTGGGAAAAGGCACCTATGGCAGAAATTAATGTATTAGCTCTCAATGAAACTGCTTATCAAGTCACTGTTGTCGACAAAACCACAACCTCGCACGAAGTCACCGTACAAGCTGATTACGCTTTAAAGCTCACTGCAGGAAAAATTCAGAATGCAAGCCTTGTCAAAGCCTCTTTTGAGTTTTTATTAGCGCGAGAACCAAACACCAGTATTTTACGTAGTTTTGATTTAAGTGTGATTGCAAGATATTTCCCTGAGTATGAAAACTCGATTAAAAAAGTGATCTAAAAAATGTTCTTGGTTTTGTCATCTTGCCAGCTTAAAAATATGCTGTAAATTCATAATATGTTAACAATTTAAAGTATGCAAAAAAACGACACACATTCCCCAGAAACCTTGCTAGCCGCAGTTGATTTAGGCTCCAATAGTTTTAGGCTAGAGATTGGTCGCTATGAAAATGGGCGCATTCAACGTGTCGATTATCTAAAAGAAACTGTGCGCCAAGGCGGTGATTTAGACGAGGAACGCAACCTTAAGCCAGAAGCCATTGAACGTGGACTCAAATGTCTTGCCAGATTTGGGGAAAGAATCAAAGGCTTTCCGACCCATCATGTGCGCGCTGTCGCCACACAAACATTGCGTGAAGCTAAAAACCGAGATGTATTTTTAAAGTTAGCAAAAAAAGCTCTTGGTTTTGAAGTCGAAGTGATTTCAGGGGTTGAAGAAGCACGTCTGATTTACGAAGGTGTTAGCCGCTTTCTTCCTCAATCTGATGAAAAGCGGTTAGTAATTGACATTGGCGGACGCTCGACTGAGTTTATTTTAGGGCATCACTTAACGGCAGAAACCACTGATTCTCTACGTGTAGGCTCGGTGACTTGGTCGTTGAAATACTTTGCAGATGGTCAGTTTTCTGAAAGAAACTTTCAGCGCGCCGAAATTGCAGCTGAGTCTTTTTTAGACGCAGTCGCAGATACTTACCAGCACCCTTATTGGGATGTGGCCTATGGCGCTTCTGGCACGGTTGGCGCCATTGCCGATATTTTAGCCGGCGCGGGCTTTGAAGAAGGAAAAATAACCCGCAAGGGTTTAGTTTGGCTTCGCGCGCAATTAATTAAAGCCAAAACAATAGATAAACTAGATCTCATTGGTTTAAGAGAAGACCGAAAAACTGTCATTGCAGGCGGTCTCTGCGTTCTTATTGGTGTATTTGATTTACTTAAATTAGATACTCTAATGGTTGCAAAAGGCGCTCTACGTCATGGGCTGTTATACGACATGATAGGTCAAGATGATGCGAACTCTGAAGACTTGCGCGATGCATCTATTCAACACTTAATTACTAAATTTGGCGTCAACAAAAAGCATGCAGCAAATGTTACAAAAGTAGCCCTAGGTTTTTTTAGTGCCCTTGTTCCTAATCTAAACATTTATAACGATAATGCTCACGAACTTTACAGGCGCAAACAAGTATTAATTTGGTCGGCACAGTGCCACGAAATAGGTACTGCAATTTCACATAGCGAGTCACATAAACATGGTGCTTATATTTTAGACAATACTGAGCTAATGGGTTTTGCACAGAGTGAGTTACATCGCTTAAGTATGTTAGTGCTTGGGCATAGTGGCAAGCTTAGAAAATTAGAAGCAGACTTTAACGATGAAAGCTTTATTTTTAAACTCATTTCTCTGAGGCTAGCCGTGATATTTTGCCATTCACGCAATATGCCTGTGCTAAAAAATATCAAGTTGGAACGAGCAGGCAATACCTTTTTATTAAGTCTACCTAATGCTTGGCAACAAGCATTTCCACAGACTTGTTATTTATTAGAAGAAGAAATTCTAGCATGGCAAAAAACTAATTGGAGTTTAGTTGTTTCAACCCAAGAGTAGCCTATCAAAACTCACCAGTTCTCGGCTTAACGATTGATTTATTATAGAAATATTACAATTGACATCTCAAATAAACGGTATAAACTGTTTTTACCGTTTATTTGGAGAGTGAAATGGCCGATATTAAATCAACAACTGTTGCAACTTCTAGCGCTGTTAAACCTACAGCAACCAAAGCTGTAGCAAAAAAAACAGTAGCTAAAAAGCCTGTTGCAATAAAACCTGTCGTAAAAAAAGTAGTGGTTAAAAAGCCTGTTGTGAGTAAAACAATTTCTTCTAACCCAGTCACACCTAAATCAATAACCAAACTAGTGGCTTCAAAACCAATCGCTAAACCAACCGCGACAGCAAAGCCTGCCGCTAAGTTAACACCAAAAGTCACTGCAAAAAAAGCAGAAAAAAAAGAAAAATCTGAAAAAGTCAAAATGGAACGCGACAGTTTCACAATGCCTAAAGACGAATATGCCCAAATCGCTGTGCTAAAAGCCCGTTTGAGTAAACTCGGTCAGCCAGCTAAAAAAAGTGAGCTATTACGCGCAGGCATTAAGTTGCTAGCAGCAATGTCTGACAACACGCTTAAAATGGCTTTGGCTAAAATACCTGTGATTAAAACAGGACGTCCCAAGAAAAAAAGCTAGGCTAAAAAACTAATAAAATTTAGCGCATCAAGCTAGGGGTCTGCACGGTATATACATCGTACGACGCTTTGATTGATGCTGGATTACTTGAAGAAAGGCGCAGCCACCAGATTGCGCCTTTTTTTATGTGCATGTCTGCACCTCCTGTAAGATGCGCAACCAACAAGCCCAACCATGGTTGGTGTCCCACAATTAATAGGTTTTGTGTCGGTGATTTAATGTTTTCTAGCACAGATAATACATCTTGCAATGCGGCACCCGGCTTTAGTGCTTGATGTACATTGATATTGTATTTAAGTGCTTCAGCAGTTTCAAAAGCGCGAACTGCTGGGCTAGATAACAACAATAAATTTTTAGGTAAATGTGCTTGCAACCAATGCGCCATCACTTTGGCTTGCTGTTTGCCTTTGATCGTTAGCTCGCGAGCCATGTCACCGTCTACCCCAATGGCAATATTTGCCATTTCTGCATCCGCATGCCGCCAAAGAATCAGGTTTTTAATTACCAAAGTCACAAAGAATTGCTTTTACTTAATGATACTAACTGAAATTTTTATTGACTCAAGCATGAACTGACCCCCAAATGTTGGACATTAATTTGGGTTTAAAGATAAGGACTGATTTCTGTACTCAACGGGACTCAGTCCTTTTAATTTTGCTTTAATCCT
>Ga0247832_1005412_pt1 | contig 14854 bp, 8 predicted proteins | sample LaCruzMarch2015__10_FD_192407 | JGI IMG/M metagenome (GOLD analysis project Ga0247832, IMG submission 192407) | Freshwater microbial communities from meromictic Lake La Cruz, Castile-La Mancha, Spain - LaCruzMarch2015_4m | ecosystem: Environmental > Aquatic > Freshwater > Lake | place: Spain... | reverse complement strand
CAAACGAACACGTGGAAGAAGCGCTTATTTCCTTTCATTCAACGGCGGCACAAGCGGCACAAATTGCCAAAGATGCCGAAGTAGGACAACTCATTTTGGGCCATTTTTCGGGCAGATATGCCGATGCGGAACAACATTTGGCGGAAGCACGTGTTATTTTTTCCAATACGATTGCTGCAGAAGAAGGGATACCCATCGAAGTTGTGGCAAATGACGATATTAAAATATGAAAAAAATACTGTTGATCAGCTGCTTTTGCGTCTTTACCAGCCTGCTTTGGGGACAAAAACCGCCCATTGTAGGTAAATATTGGATTGAATTTAAAGACAAAGCGCAATCGCCGTACTGCACTTGTCGTCCGTGGGAGTTTCTTTCCGCGCGCGCCCTCGCACGACGTGCCCGTGCTGGCATCGCGGTGGTAGACAATGATTTGCCCGTAAATCCGGCATATTTGGATGCTTTGCGCGCAAAAAATGTGCGGATCCACCATACGTCACGCTGGATGAATGCGGCCACCGTGATCACCGATTCGAGTGGTGCGGCCAGTTTGCGGTCCTTGCCGTTTATTCAGCAAATCACCTATGTAGGTCGGCATATTGTACCCAAAGAGCCAAAAGACCGGCCATTAAAACATCGAATCGTTACAACCAATTACCCAAAAGCCGGTGAAGGTGCCGACGATTTGGGTTATGGCGGCTTGCAAAACAGCCTGCTCAACCTGCCTTTGTTGTATTATGCGGGTGTAAAAGGCGATGGAATGTGGATCGCGGTAATGGACGGTGGATTTAACAACGTCGATACGATGCCTTTTTTTGACAGCATTGCCTTGACGGGGCGCTTGTTTCCCGGCTGGGATTTTGTGGAGCACGATGGCGGTATTTATGAAAGTGCGCAACATGGCACAGCAGTTTTATCGGTCATGAGCGCCAATTTGCCGGGCTATTTTGTTGGAGCCGCACCGCACGCCACTTATTTTTTGCTTAAAACAGAAGATACTGCGGGCGAATACCCGGTAGAAGAGACCAATTGGATCGCGGGTGCGGAGTGGGCCGATAGCGTTGGGGTGGATATTATCAATGCCTCCCTGGGCTATACCAGTTTTAATGATACCACTTTGAGCCATAATTTTAAACAATTGGACGGTAAAACGGCGATTGGATCAAAAGGCGCAGCGATTGCGGCCACCAAGGGCATGATTATTTGCAACAGTGCGGGCAACTCGGGCGATGAACCCTGGCGTTATGTCGGTGTACCTGCCGATGCAAAAGGGATCATTGCGGTGGGCGCCGTGACTTCTGCATCAACTCGTGCTGATTTCAGTTCGATGGGGCCTACTGCCGATGGTCGTATCAAACCAGATTTGGTTGCACCGGGCGAACAAGTTGTTGTTGCGGGCGATGTGGGTACTGAATTGGGCCTATCCAACGGCACTTCTTTGGCCAGTCCGATGCTGGCGGGTGGTTTGGCGGCCCTTTGGAGCGACTTTCCGGAGAAAACAGCCAACGAAATATTAGAGGCCGTGTACCAGGCGGCCGATCAAAATACCGAGCCGGATAATGAACGAGGGTATGGCTTGCCGAATTTGGCCAAGGCTTGGTTACACTTGCACGGATTTTGGGTTGCAGCCCAGCCCAATGACGCACATCAGGATGCTTTTTTTGCAAGCAACCGTGCTGCAGGCACGATGCAGTTTTTAGTTTTTAGTGCATTGCCCGATGCGGTGCAATCAATCTCGCTGGTGGATGAAGGTGGGCGTGTTTACCCTGTAACGGATTTTAGCGTCAGCAATCAGAAAATCAGTCGGATTTGGCTTCGTGGATTAGCGCAGTTGCCGCCAGGCGCATATCAGGTCCGGGTGGTTACGAACCAGTCGACCATCAACTTATTGGGCTTGTTTTTTAAATAAACTTAGGCGCCCCGCATTTTCCAGATAACTTCATCCACGCCTAAATCCGAAGCGAGTTGGCGGCCCAGGATAAAGAAATAGTCGGAAAGTCGGTTCAAGTATTGCAGCACCATGAGGTCTACGGCATCCTGGTGGTGGAGGGCGACGACCAGGCGTTCGGCCCGACGGGTTACGGTACGGCAAATATGGCAAGCAGAAACCGTGGGATGCCCGCCGGGAAGGATGAAATTGCGCAAGGGTGGCAATTGATCATCCATGGTATCCATTTCATTTTCAAGCAATTGAATATCGTCTGGCCGCAAATCGGGGGCCATCGGTTTTGCAGGATCAGAGGCAAGGTGTGCACCAATGCTAAACAGGCGATGCTGGATTTGTTCCAATACAGCACGTGTCGTGTTGGCCTGCACCTGGTCACGCAATGCGCCAATAAAAGCGTTGAGTTCATCAACAGAGCCATAAGCATCCACCCGCAGCTCGCTTTTAGAGACGCGGCGGCCGCCAAACAGGCCCGTTTGGCCTTCATCGCCTGTTTTGGTATAAATTCGAAAAGCCATGTATTTTATTGTTTAACAAAGGCGTATCCACCTTTTGTAGCGCCCCACACTTGTTCCTTTTTATCATTAAACCCCTGATCCCAACTCAACAACATTTTATCCGTAATGGTTACGGTAGAGCTTGCATATTTGGCACCTCGGAGGGTACTTTCACAGCCCTCGCCTTGTGTGGCCCCTTTAAAAGAACCGTCTTTTTGAAGTTGCAAAAACACCGTACAACCTTCCCGCAGCAGCAAATTTGCCGGTTTGTATTGATCTAAAACAGTGGGTGTTTTAAAAGCACCCACCCACTTAGTTGGTTCATCAATGGTATAAACAATGCTTTTAAAGCCCGTTTCGCCATCGCGTTCTACTTTATACACCCTTTGGCGGTAAGGTTTTTCGGGCGTTTGCGCAGTTGCCTGTTCTACATACAGCCAATGGTTGGACTTATCACCCGTCCAGATTGGCCGAATATGCAAGCGAATATCAAAATAATCGGAGTCTTGCAGACTTTGGGCCTGGCTGCTAAAATCGCCGGTCATGTGCGAAAGTAGCAATGCGAGCGGGTCTTTGGGTGTTGCACCCTGTTTGGAGGCCGCACACTGCCAAGCCAACAACGCAACACACAGCAACCCAACAATGTTTAAGTGCAGCTTTTGGAACGTCATAACAGACTGTTTTATGCGTCTTTTTACACCGAGGCAAAAAAGACTATTAATTTCCGCCTTCCTTTTTAGCGGGAGGCGCGATGGTTTGATTGGTTGGTGCCGGAGCGTCTGCGCCACGCGGGCTGCCCGCTGCAGGCTTCATACCATCTATATTTTGATCGGTGGTAGGTGCTGCGTCTTGTCCAGATGCTTCCGGGTTAATTTTCGACAAAGTACCGTCTGCATTCTTGGTATATTCTTTGGTCATTTTTTTAGCGGCTTCACAAGACGGGCAATTGAAGGGCAAATTATTCAACACAGCCCAAGTGCCTGGTGCCCAATCTTTTAAGGGCTTTTGGAGTTCCGTATTTTTTGTACGGCCTTGTGCGAGGGTAAAGCGTTCGAGCAGGAGCGTCTTCAATTTGGGTTTCAGGTTTTGGCAGGCAAGGGCAAAACGGTCATCGGTGGCGACCGGGATCAATTCGAGGCAGGTTTGCGCATGGTTGAGGGCATCGGTGCCATCGGTGGTGCCGTGAAACTCCATCATATCTTTAATGGCGTTTAGGTCCCCTTTTTTGGCTTTTTCGAGCGTTGGTTCGTATTTAAAACCCATTTGGGAAGCGAATTTCACCAAGGAAGGTGCCACCGTAACCTCATTATTTCGAACAGATTTTGCATCATTTTGGCAACTTCCATTTACCATCGGAAACATTAAGCAAACCATAATGCAGCACAGCATTGAATTTTTCATAAGAGCAAACATTTTACCCTGTTTAGACAGGATTTAGTGGATAAATAGCGCGAATTGCCTTTACACGCTCAAAAGTTAAGCAAAGGTGCGCATTTCACAGGAAATTTCCAGCAGGCAATACGCGCCCGGTTTTTTTGTTGCAAATGAAATGCCTACTTTTGCGCCACCCTAAACCTTAACCACATTTATCTTTTCTTTAACATTACTAAATATAACGCATTCTTATGGGTCGCGCGTTTGAATTCCGCAAAGAACGAAAAATGAAACGTTGGGCTGGTATGGCCAAAACGTTTACCCGTATTGGACGGGAAATTGCCCTTGCCGTAAAGGCGGGTGGCGCCAATCCTGAATATAACTCCCGCTTGCGCCTGGCAATCCAAAATGCCAAATCGGCGAATATGCCCAAAAGCAACGTGGAAAGTGCCATTAAAAATGCCAGCAGCAAAGAAGCCGAAAACTTCCAGGAGGTGGTGTATGAAGGTTATGCAGCCCACGGTATTGCAGTGCTGGTAGAAACGGCAACAAACAATCCTACCCGTACGGTGGCCAATGTGCGCATGTACTTCGACCGTTGCGGTGGCGCTTTGGGCACTTCCGGCAGCGTAAGCTTTATGTTCAACCGCAAAGGGGTATTTAAAGTGAAAGCCGAAGGCAACAACTGGGATGATCTGGAACTGGAATTGATTGACGCAGGTTTGGAGGAAATCAAAATGGAAGAGGATGAAGTTGCCCTTTACACCGATTTCAAAGATTTCGGAACCATGCAAAAGGCGCTTGAAGACCGTAAAATCGAAACCACCAGCGCGCAATTGGAATGGATTCCTACCATGACCAAAAAACTCACCGAAGACGCTGAAGTGGATCAAGTCATTAAACTGATCGACCGCCTGGAGGAAGACGATGACGTTTTGAACGTTTTCCACATGATGGATATGTCGGACGAATAGTTTTTAAATTTCGAACACCGAATTTCGAAATGAGGGTCGACTTGGTTTCCGAGTTTATTGAACCGACTGCGACGCTATTTTGATTTCAATTGTTGCCATATACGAACCAATCCGGGGGATACCACTCCGGGTTGGTTCGTTTTTTTTGCTACCTGTTCGGTTGTTTGGATGCGTTCTTCCAAAGCCGGGTGTGTGCTCAAAAAATTGGGTATTTTATTCGATGTTTCCTTGGGTATGGTTGATTCCATGTGGCGAAATAGATCGGGCATGCCTTGCTGCGGAATTGCTTGGGCTTCCATGAGCGCCAATCCATGCGCATCGGCTTCCATTTCGAGGGTTCTGGAGTAGGAAAGTCCGGCTAATTCGTCGCTTTGTTGCGCGATCAGGCCTGCCACCGTTCTAAAATCGCCAAAAATGGTAACAATCGCGATGGTGGTGGCCATTTTTCGGAAAATAGCACGGGTACTGTGTTTTAGTTGCACGTGGCTGGCCTCATGTGCGAGCAAGGCTGCCAGTTGCTCGGGCGCATCCATGATTTGCAGGATGCTGTCGAACACCACAATATGTCCGCCTGGCATCGCAAAAGCATTCACAACGGGTTCATTTACAAGACTTATACGCATATCGTAAGCACCGCCATAATGCAGGCTATCGTAAAATTCCTGGATCAATCGGGTACGGCTGCTGTCGATGGTATATTGGGCGGTAAGGGCTTGAAACCAGGTATCGCCAATCTTTTCCTCTACATCTACTGGTACTTTATCGGCTGCTTCGTTGGCCAAAACGGGGATTACCCAAATATACGCGGCGATGAACGGAAGGGTTACGATTAAAAGCCCAATCAGGCAGCCTCCCAGGCCAATTTGATCAAAAAAGCCGCGTTTTCCTAGTTTTTTGCCTTGGAAATTGCGTTCAAGGTCTGCTTTAAAATATAGGTCCTTTACTTCGATGAATTGCTTTCCATTTTGTACAATCACTTGTCCATCGGGGTGGGTTTCGATGGAATGCAGGTTGGAAGCGCCCCATTCGAGGGTTTGATTGCCGGCTTCTGTTTCAATTTGTACGAACAGGGTGCCGGGTTGCAGCCATACTGTTGCAAGGTATTCTTTTAGGTTTTGGCGATCGTAGTATCGGGCTGCGTACATGGGATGCGTTTTGACTAAATCGTAGGATAGGTTAATTTTTGCAAAGGTAAGCGCTTGGGGTTAAATGGTTACGAAGCGCATTCAACAAACCCGCTCGCGCGCGGTTCTACCGCGTGTGTCAATCATTCGGGTTCTACCCGTGGGGCAGAGCCCCAGTGATCGACACACGCGGTAGAACCGCGCGCGAGCAAGGAAAGACTGGGTTGGGCAGGCCCGGCACTTGGTGGCGAGTAACGGGTAAAATATGCGTCATCCCGAACTTTGGTGAACCCCAAAATTCGGGATGACGCAGGTATATTAGGGTTTGTACTTTTATAGCGCAGGGTTCCGACAAATTTTAAATGTAAAAAAATAGCATATCCCCAATTTCATTGCCATCGTTTGAAATATTTCCTATAAATTTGAGAGGGTAATTTTGGGGTATGACAGGTTTTTCGTTTGTAATAAAATTAATACTTACCTAACACAAACGATTGATTTTCTTGAATTTAATTACTATAATTTTGTATAATAAATGTTCACAAAAATCTTTAAACCATGTCCAAATTCCTTTCACCTTTCACCTTTCACCTTTGGCTGCTGCTAATTCCATCATTTTATTTTGCACAGTCACCCAGTGGGTCATCAGTTTGTACTGACTGGGGCCTTGAAATTTGTAGAACCTATCAGGGTAACGATGCTCAATCCTGTCCTGATGGCTGTTTTCGTGTGTATTACCATTTCTATTTGGTAAAAAGTGGTACCCAGAATACGGGTGAACAGAATCCGATCTATTTTTCGAGTTTGACTTTGTTAGGATCCTTGAATGCGACAACCAGTGATTTAAGTACTGTGGGTAAAATATTGTCTAAAGTAAATATTGACCAAACCATTTCCTGTTCGCCAAGTTATCCGGGGATAAACAACCCTGGAACGCCCAACTCGCCAGTGATCAGCTATGATGAAATTACGAATCAGTTTTCCTACGAAGTTTCTGCAACCAATTACAATGCACCCATTGTGTCCTTCACGGTACCCGGACGATTATTGTTATTTTCATTAGCCGTGGATGTTTTTCCAAATGAAACCGTTGCACCTAACATTAGTACTTCTATAACCTTAACGAATTCTAATGGCAGCAATGCATTTACATGTTCCTTTCCTATCACTTATGGCTGTACTAGTGATACTAAAGGGTATAGCACGACATTTGACCAACCCACTGAGACTTGCCTTGACCCGGATGCCGGACCAGTACGCTTTAGAATTGGGAATTCAATTAACGCGCCCACCACGGGCCATCCTAATCGTAAAAAAGTGCCTGTTTGGGTAGATGGGGCTGCTGATACGAAATTTGATTTTGAGGAATTTGACTTTTTACTTGGCATCGCACCATCCTCCAGCATGCTGGCTCCTTACTTGGAGGCAGGATTATTACCAACCTCCGATGTAGAGATTTACCCCGTTTCTGGTAATCAATACCGGGCTTATACGCATGGCGGTGCCGTCCAAATTATAAACTCCGGGAGCATTACAGCCAACAACACGCTTTTTTATATCGTTTTTGACGGACCTACTTTAGAGTCTGCCTGTATGAATGCGGTCATTGACTTTAGAGGTTCTTATGGGCGTATTGCGGGTCCAGCATTTGATTGTTGTAAGCCGAATTTTGGTTCTTCGCAAACCGTTTATTGGGACGGAGGGGGAGATTGTATTCCAGGCGAGTGTCCAGAAGTGAAATTGATTGCCGCGCCCACCACGAATGCACAATCTTCATCTTGTAATAACGTGCTGGTATTCAATTTAAATGCGACCAATACCTCTGTTTCAACCCCGACACAAATTGCTTCCTTAACATGTGTGCTGGAAGTTAAGAAATCTGGAACCTTTACCCTGGATGCAACGAATTCATCTTCTTTGTTTTGTAATCCGTTTACTAATTGCGCCACGGTTACCGAGGTTTCGTCCACTTTATTGCGTATCGTGGTTGATATCCCTACTTTCAATAACTTTTTGGCGGGTGCAAATTACGGAGAAAAGAACTTTGCCGTACTTGCGCTCTCAACTACTACGGGCGGATGTATAGAATCGATTCGCTTTTTAGATGCCGTTATTTTAAAACAGGGCGCTTCCGATCAATGTTTGACCTCCACGGAATCACAATTTACAGAAAGCAATCCGGCAGATGATTTTTGCACTGGAAGTTTGAGTATTTCAGCTGAAACTGAAAACGGCGATGCAATACCAGACTGGGAATATTACCTAAATCGCTATACAGAAGGAAATTCAGATTTTCCAAACTGTTACCAACAAGGCAGCACTTCAGGCTCTTCTGTGGTGGCATGCCCTTGCCAGTTCAATAAAGTACAAAATGTGGCGCTTAGGAAAGTAGATAATCCATTGAACGGGGTTAGTACTTTCGATTTAGTTTTGATTTCAAGACATATTTTGGGAATTTCATCGCTTGTGGGCTATAAAATTCTTGCGGGAGATGCTAACATGAGTAACTCCATTTCTAACTTTGATATAGTTGAGTTTCGAAAGCAGATATTAGGAATTTATTCCAATTTGCCGCAATCTAGATCTTGGAGATTCATCGACAAGGATCTAAAATCCTCCATTATAAATTCAAACAATCCATATCCTCTTATTGGAACAAGTGTTTCTTACAATAATACGAACAGTTCAAATCCAATACCTAATGGATCTGGAGGTGCTTTCTATGTTGATGAAGAATTCGATGAATTTGCATTACCGACTACTTCCTTGCAAGACAACAAAGCTCAATTTGTAGGTTTTAAAGTAGGGGATGTGAATGGAAATGCAATTGCCAGTGTATCTGGCCAAAATGAAACCCGCTCAGCTACAACACTTCATTTCGGTACAAAAGCATTAACCGGAAAAGCGGGGCAACGTTTGGAAATACCGGTATTTACCACGGAACGCAGCGCAATCAATGCCTGGCAATTGGCCTTGCAATATGATCCGACGCAAATCGCTATTAAAAACATCAAATGGCCTACGGAATTGAAACAAGGCGCCTTACAGGATCGCGGATGGAATATACCAGTACCGGGCGAACTACGTGTATTATGGTTTGATGCCGTCGATACTCGGACATTTGACTTTGGAACACCTTTGTTTTACGTAGAAGTGGAATTATTACGCAACCTGGATAGGGGATTGAATACGTTCAAAATTCATCCAGAAAGTATACCTTCTGAGGTTTATGCAGCCAACGGAGAACCAACCTCTGTAGATTTGGAAATTTCAGAGATCGTACCATTGGTGCAATCCAAAATTCAGGACCTGGATGAAAAGCCAGTATTTGCTCTGAGTGTGTACCCTAACCCCAGCGCAAGCATATTCCGCCTGAATATTGAAGCCAATGTATCTGCTCAGGCGCACCTGAGTATTCAGGATGTACTTGGGAAGACCTGGTTTGGTAAATCGCTCGACTTAGTACCGGGCTTGAATCGAATCGGGTCAGAAGCACTACCCGCGTTGCCGCTTGGGCAATATGTAATCAGTTTACATACGCCCAATGGGGTGCAAAGCTTGCGTCTGATACGCAATTAAAGCCCCTTTTACCTCCGTGATAATCTGATTTTTAAGCAACGTCGTGCCTGTTTTTTATTTTTCAGGCGCGACGTTGCCTCTATTTTTAATACTATTCAACTACCGAACCTCATGCAAAAATTCGCTTTGATCATTATATTCTTTTTATGCGTTGCGATCCTTCCAGCGCAAAATAATCGCTTCTACGTAGATCCTACCGCTTTCGGACAAAACAATGGCCAAAACTGGTACGATGCCTTTACCAACCTGCACGATGCCCTGGCACTTGCCGTCAAAGGCGATGAAATATGGGTAGCACAGGGCATTTATCGCCCTTCCAGTAGTAATGACCGCGATGCCCATTTCGAATTGCTTTCGGGTGTGCGGCTGTTGGGCGGTTTTGCAGGAACCGAAATGGATGTAACCGAACGCAATATCGAGGCACATCCGAGTTTCCTGGATGGCGACATCGGCACGCTGGGCGACACTACCGATAACAGTTATAATTTGTTGTACCTGTATCGCCCCGATAGCACCACCTTCGTGGATGGATTTACTTTTAGATATGCTCTTGCAAACAAACCAGGGATTGCAAAAGGTTTACCGGGTGTATCCGGGTCCGCATTGTATATGATGGCGGTTGACGGTTCTGCTTATCCAACGATTCAAAATTGTACATTTTTATACAATACGTCGTTGTCTGATGGAGGTGCCGTCTACGTTAATGGATTTGGAACGGGCTCTGTTGCACCGTTCTTTAATCGTTGTAAATTTTTACACAATCAATCAAGAGAAGGAAGCGGAGGTGCTTATACGCGTTATGGTGGAAGCTGGGTGAATCAGAAAGTGGATATTAAAGAATGTCTATTTGAGGAAAACTACGCTTATTATTTTGGCGGTGGAATATTTTTTACTGATTCACCAAGAATGGACACTTTTGATATAATTGAAACTGTGGCAAAATCTAACTTTTGCAACGGGAAAGGTACTTTATCTGGAAATTTTTTCCATGTAGTTTTTGCAAGATCAGATGATCCTACGGTAATTCGACTTAAAGATTGTAGAATTGAAAATAATAAAGTGAACCTCTTAAATGCTGCGCTTGTTTCACAGATATACTTCTCTGAAATTGGAAATACGCTCTGGATTGTGGATTCTGTTGTTTTTAAAAACAATTCTACACCAATTGCAGGTGAATCATTTAGTTGGATAAATTATATTATAAAAAATACTGTATTTGAAAATGAAAAGAATGGAATTGGAAATAACATTTCACAAAGCTTAAAGGTTTCAGAATTTCCAACTATTCTAAAAAATGTCAAAATTTCTGATTGCGGGTCAATATTTTCTCCAACTGAGTGGTCGTTTTACTCAAAAAGCATGATCATAGACGGTCTTACACTTGAGAATAATGTTAAACTTTCAATTATTCTAAAATCATTGCAACATGAATCAAAGATAAAAGCCAGTAATATTTTGGCATTTAAAAATTCAAGTTGGAATTCTTTTTACCCAATATCAATTACAGGAAACGATTCAAACAACAACTCTACATTGGATATATATAATTTAAGTGCATTCGAAAATGGAATTTATTTAAATTCACCCAAAACCAGCATCCAAAATAGTATATTTCAAGCCAGTGACCCTAAATTGATCTACAAATTCATGCCCAATAATCCAGCCATCGTCAAAAACTGTATTATCACCCTTCCCGATACCATTTCCAACTTAAATTGGATACAAAGCAACAACCTATGGTCCACCGACCCCATGTTCGCTGCCCCCGATTCAGGCAATTTCCAACTCCAAGCCTGCTCACCGGCCATCAATGCAGGCATCAACGATGGCCAATTGAGTGCTACCGACCTGCTCGGACAACCGAGGGTGCAGTTTGGTGCCGTTGATATCGGAGCCATTGAGGCGGGGCCGCTCGCGTTTTATGCCCCCGCCGAAATTACACCCGCTTGTACCAGTACCTCGTCCAACGGCGCTATCAGTGTGGCTACCCTCGATTTGTGTGCACCCGCACTGTATACCTGGAGTACAGGCGCCTCCGGGGAAGACTTACCTGCTCAAGAGGGCCTGGCACCGGGTAACTACACGGTTACGGTAAGCGATACCAAAGGCCGCTCGGTGGTGCTGAGCCTGAATGTTCCGCTGGCCCTGGCCCCGCAAATAGGTATTGACAAACAAGCCCTCCAGTGCGGCGATACCATCGGCGGTCAGCTCGCAGCCGTAATAAATGGCAGTACCGGACCTTACCAATTCAATTGGGGTTTTAGCACCGATAGTCTGGTAACGGGGCTTGCAGCAGGCATTTACCAGGTAACCGTTACCGACCGCCTCGGCTGCACAGCTTCTGCATCAGCCGAAGTTGTGCGGGAAGGGGCCTTGAGTTTAACAGTCAATGTGGAGCCAATTTCCTGTTTCGGCAGCAACGATGGCGGGCTCACCATTTTGCCCGCCAATGGCAAAGCGCCTTTCACCTGGTTATGGGACGATGGCAGCAACACACCTACCCTTGCCCCCTTGGGCCCAGGCATTTACCAAGGTGTCCTAACCGATGCTTTTGACTGTAAAATTCAGTGGTATTTGCCGCTTACAGAACCGGGCTTATTACAATTGAGCGCACAAGTGGACCCCGCCAGCGGCCCACAAGTTGCAGATGGGCACATCCAATTGGATAGCATATCGGGCGGGACCATGCCCTACAGCGCTGGGTGGAGCAATGGCATGAATGGCCTGGAGATCAATGGTTTACTGCCAGGTATGTACACCTGCACGCTTACCGATGCAAACGGATGTGTAGCAACCCGAACTTTTCAGGTGCCTTTTACCAATGCGACAACCAGCCCTGGCCAGGAATCGGATTATACCATTTACCCCAACCCGAACAACGGTGCATTTACCCTGGAAGGCATCGGACAGGGTAAGATGCTGTTTGAAATATTCGATGCGAGCGGAAAAAGGGTGTGGGGACAAGATTACGCAGCAACACCGGGGAGCGCATTTACCCAACAAATTCGAACCAATTTGCCTGCCGGGGGGTATCATTGGAGTTTGAAAACCGGGCAAACGATTCGTAAAGGACTGTTATTCATTCAATAACCCCGCTCGCGCGCGGTTCTACCGCGTGTGTCGATCACTGGGGCTCTGCCCCATGGGTAGAACCCGAATGATCGACACACGCGGTAGAACCGCGCGCGAGCAAGGGTTATTGAAAACTACTGGCTTCTAATCCATTGAAAATCAATTTTTTATCCGACCGTCCTTCAAATCCATTTAAATCTGGGTGTAAAAGCCTTTAAAATGATCTTTTTGATCAAAAAAAATCCCGAATTTGGGCTTTCACCAAAATTCGGGATGATTCATGTAAAAAAAGTAGTAGCGCGAGGGAGGCTTGAACTCCCGACCTTGCGATTATGAATCGCACGCTCTAACCAACTGAGCTATCGCGCCAAAAAGGCTTTTTAAAAAGTGCCTCAAAAGCGGGTGCAAAGATACAACGACCTGTATCAATTATGCAAAAAAGTAAACAAACTTTTCACAATTATTCTAAAGAAAGTACACCCTTGATGCTGCCTGACTCTTTTTTGTGCAAATCAAAAATCATTACCCTGTTTTCTCCTTTACGCATAAAGGCCCCCGGGAGGTATAAATGCTTTTGCGGACCGCGGTTCCAGTAGCGCCCCAGGTTGTGGCCGTTTACCCAAACCACGCCTTTTTCCCAATCGCTCATATCTAAGTAGGTGTCGCCCAGGGTGGCCATGTAAAAGGAGCCTTTAAAAAAACGGCCGGGTTGGTTTACACCATAAACGGGTGCTAAATTGCCTGGTTTGAGGGTATTTAAGTAAGCGGTATCCATGGGTAACGAAAACATTTGCCAGTTTTTCAATTCCTGGCCATTCAAGGTTACCTGGCCGAGAATTCCTTTGGGATCGGTCATTTCCCTTCCATAATTGATACGCCCCATACCTTCTACAAAGATATCTAACTGTTTGGAGGGCAAATCGGTTTCCGGCAATGCGATCGTGTACTGATTCTTCGTGCGATCCAGGGTAGTTATATATTGGCCGTCTAAGTAAACTGTGGCATAATCATGCAAACCGGGCACTTCGATGGTTCCACGGGTTGGGCCGTCTAAGGCAGTACGATACAGGACGAATCCGAAGTTTTGACCGAGCGCTTCCATGGTTTTGGGCTGTTCCGATGCAATTGGCTGTGGTAAATGGTCAAAAACAGTACAAAACGGCGACAATTGAAAGGGCGCAAATTCCATTTTAATCACAGGTTTTGGAAGCGCGGGTAATTCCTGCTTTAAGGTTTGGGCCAATAAACGCCGAATTGCAAAATATTTGGGCGTGAGGGTCCCATCTTCCCGAATTGGTGCGTCGTAGTCGTAACTGGTTATATCTGGCTGATAGGTTACTGAAAAATTGGCCCCTGCATAAAAATCAAAGTTGGTGCCACCATGCAGGACGTATAAATTCCAGGATTTTTTGTTTTCAATCAACCAAGTCAAGTCTTTGAGCAACTCCAGGGTATCGGCGCGGGCCCAGGGTTCGCCCCAATGGGTAAGCCAACCCGGGTAATATTCGGCACAAAACGCGGGCACGTCAGGGCGGTATTTTTTCGCCGTGGCGAAATCGGCTGCATTGGCCCCCGGATCGAGTCCAACCACACAACCCGGAATACTGCCGTTGTTGAGCATGTCTTTGGATGGTCCATCGGAGGTGTTGAGGGGAATTTCGAGGCCATTGGCGCGCCAGGCATCGCGCAGTGCAAGCAGGTAGGGTGCGTCTTTGCCATAACTTCCGTATTCATTTTCCACCTGTACCATGATCACATTACCGCCGCGGGTAATTTGGTGGGGTAAAATGATTTCGGAGATTTGGTTGAGGTAATTGATGGCTGGTTGCAAAAAAGCAGGGTCAGCGGTGCGTACCCGAATATTGGGTTTGGCCAAAAGCCAGGCAGGTAACCCGCCAAAATCCCATTCCGCACAGGCGTAGGGGCCCGGGCGCAGGATCACGTAAAGACCGACGGATTTGGCTTCCCGAATAAAGGCAGCCAGGTCATTTTGGTCGCGGAAGTTCCATTTTCCCCGTTGTGGTTCCAGGGCATTCCAAAACACATAAGTTGCTACCGTATTGAGCCCCAATGCTTTAGCCTTCAAAAGGCGGTCGCGCCAATAAAGGCGGGGAATGCGTTGAAAGTGCATTTCCCCGCTCCATATCTGGAAAGGTTTTCCATCAAGCAGAAAACCGGTAGAATCGTATTGAAAGGTATGCTTTGCGTTTTGTGCTTGGCAAATGGGGGCCTGCAAAAAGCAGGCGCAAAGAAAAGTGAAAAGTAGAAAACGCATCAAACGGAACTTTGTGA
>Ga0247832_1005411_pt1 | contig 14854 bp, 14 predicted proteins | sample LaCruzMarch2015__10_FD_192407 | JGI IMG/M metagenome (GOLD analysis project Ga0247832, IMG submission 192407) | Freshwater microbial communities from meromictic Lake La Cruz, Castile-La Mancha, Spain - LaCruzMarch2015_4m | ecosystem: Environmental > Aquatic > Freshwater > Lake | place: Spain... | reverse complement strand
GGGGTCAAGGAGGGGGGCATGGATCCCGGTTGGGGGTCATGGATCCCGGGTCAAGCCCGGGATGACAGAGAGGTATTCAAGCCTTGCATGACAGCTCAATTGGAGGCGCGTTCTGCCGCTTCAAGGGTGTTGACCAGCAGCATGGTGATGGTCATGGGGCCGACGCCGCCGGGTACGGGGGTGATGTGGCTGGCGACTTGTTTGACGCCTTCAAAGTCCACATCGCCGCACAGCTTGCCTTCGTCGTTGCGGTTCATGCCCACGTCCAGTACCACCGCGCCGGGCTTGACCATGTCGGCAGTCAGCACATTGCGTTTGCCCACGGCGGCCACGATCACGTCGGCTTGCAGCGTCATGGCCTTCAGGTCGGGGGTGGCGCTGTGGCAGATCGTCACGGTGGCGTTCTTTTGCAAAAGCATCAGCGCCATGGGTTTGCCCACAATGTTGCTGCGGCCAATGACCACAGCGTGTTTGCCGCGCAGGTCGTAGCCGATGCTTTCGAGCATCTTCATGCAGCCATAAGGCGTGCAGGGCCAGAAACCGGGCATGCCGGTCATCAAGGCACCGGCGCTGGCGATGTGAAAACCGTCCACGTCTTTGGCGGGGCTGATGGCTTCGATCACCTTTTGTGCGTCGATGTGTGCGGGCAAAGGCAGTTGCACCAGGATGCCGTGGATGCTGGGGTCATTGTTGAGCGCTTCGACGCGGGCCAGCAGGTCGGCTTCGGTCAGGGTTGCTTCGTACTTCTCCAGCACCGAGTGCAGGCCGCTGTCTTCGCAGGCCTTGACCTTGTTGCGCACATAAACCTGGCTGGCCGGGTTGTCTCCCACCAGCACCACGGCCAGACCTGGCGTCACGCCCTTGACTTTGAGGGCTTGGGCACGGGCGGTGACTTCGGTGCGCAGTTGTTTGGAGAGCAGGTTGCCGTCGATCAATTGGGCGGTCATGTGTGAGGTATCAAAGGGTCAGAGGAAAAATGCAAAACGCCCGGCGGGTGCGGGCGTTTCAGTCGGGGGTGGATGGATCAGGCCTTGGGTGCGTTTTGCCCCAGCGCGATCTTGAGCAAATCGGCCACGGTGTTGGCATTGAGCTTTTCCATGATGTTGGCGCGGTGCGCTTCAACCGTCTTGATGCTGATGCCCAGATCGTCGGCGATCTGCTTGTTCAATCGGCCTGCGACGATCCGTTCGAGCACCTGGGCTTCGCGACCTGTCAGTTTGGACAGCAGGGCATCGCGGCTGGCGGCTTGTTGGAAGCCTGCAAACGCCTCACGGGCTTCGTCCAGCATGCGCTCGACCAGGCCCAGCAATTCTTCTTCCTTGAAAGGTTTCTGGATGAAGTCCATTGCGCCTTTTTTCATGGTCGTGACCGCCATGGGCACGTCGCCATGGCCAGTGATGAACACGATGGGCAAGGGGGATTTGCGCTCGATCAGACGGTCTTGCAATTCCAGTCCGGTCATGCCACCCATGCGGATGTCGGCGATGAGGCAGGCCACTTCACGCGGGTCGTATCGGCTGATAAAAGACTCGGCACTGTCAAAACAACGCACCCGGTAATCCTTGCCTTCGAGCAACCACTGCAAGGAATCACGCACCGCTTCGTCGTCATCGACAACATAAACCGTGCCTTTTTTCGGTATCAAACTCATTCGTTTACCCCAGTGGTTTGTTGTGTGATCAGTCGGTTTCTACCGGTATCCAGAAGGAAAATCGACATCCTGTCACTTCGGCCGAATTGTAGAGGTTCTCTGAAGTGATCCTGCCCTGGTGAGATTCGATGATGCTTCGGCATAAATTCAGGCCAATGCCCATGCCCTCCACTTTGGTCGAGAAAAACGCCTCGTAGACCCGCTCGGTGTCTTCGACGGGCAAGCCCTGCCCGGTGTCACTTACCGAGAACTCGACCACCGATTGCTGGCCAAGTTGTTTGGGCACGATGCGCAATTCGACCTGGCGCTGCCCTGCGGGGCGCTGGGCGCTGTCGATGGATTCGGCCGCGTTCTTCATGAGGTTAATCAGCACCTGCTCAATCAAGATCGGGTCCACCATCAGCTGGGGCAGGCGGGCGGCCACATGGTGGGTCAGGCGCACGTTGCGCCGGCGCATCTCGATTTCGGCCAGCTCCAGCGATTCGTTGACCATGGCCGAAACGTCGGACAGCGTGCGGTTGGGCTCGCTGCGTTTTACAAAACTGCGGATGCGCAAAATGATTTGCCCCGCACGCTGGGCCTGACGGGCCGTTTTGTCCAGGGCCGCCAACAGGTCTTCTTCATTGACTTGCTGTGTTTTGATGCGTGAAATCATGCCGCTGCAGTAATTGCTGATCGCCGTCAGCGGCTGGTTCAGCTCGTGCGCCACGCTGGACGCCATCTCGCCCATGGTGATCAGACGGCTGGCGTTCTGGGCGCGTTCAGCTTGTTGCTCGGCCAACTCTTCGGCCTGGCGGCGCGGCGTGATGTCGCTGGCGATCACCATTTGCGCCAGACGACCGTCGGCCCAGTTGATGTAGCGCGAGCGCACTTCCAGCCACTTGCCCAGATCGGGCAAAAATATCTCTGCGTTGCCTGGGGAGGCAACCGTCAGGCTTTCGGTGGGCAATCCCGCCAAGTCATCGACATCTTCGGATGCTTGCTCGCCGCTGTAGGCACCCGCCTCCTGAACCAGGCGCAAATGGCCTTCGGTGTTCTGTCCAAACCAAAGCCGGTAGAGTTTGTTGGCAAAGAGCAATTCTTGGCTGCCCAGCGGGGCCACCGAGACCGATGCGTCGAGGGCTTCGAGCACGATGGTGAAGCGCTCGTGCGAGCTGGCCAGTTGCTCGCGAATCCGGTTGGGCTCGGTGATGTCGGTCATCGAAGTCATCCAGCCGGTTTGTTTGCCCGTGGCATCGATCAGGGGTGAAACGTACATGCGTGAATCAAACAACTGGCCGTTTTTGCGTTTGACGCGCACCTGAAAACCACCTGCCGAGTGCTGGCCACTGATTTCTTCTTCCAGCCGCTTCATGAGCAACTCGCGGTCTTGGTCGGGCCAATAAGGAAAGGGCGCCACAGCACCGACCAAATCGGCCTCGTTCCAGCCCGTCATCTGGCAAAAGGCGGGGTTGACGTAGGTGATGCGGCCCCGCAAGTCCAAGGCGCGCATGCCTGTGAGCATGGAGTTCTCCATGGCGCGGCGGAAATTGGTCTCGGCCACCAGGGCTTTTTGCGCCTGCAGTCGTCTGCGGGTGTGACGCCAATTGCCGATCAGCATCCAGGCGGTCATCCCGCTGAGCACGTTGACCAGCCAAAATAGACCGCTGCCCACCAAGCCTTGAGAGGTGCGCCAAGCCTGCGCTCGAAGGACCAAGTCGTTACCCACTGGGGAGACAGGGACCTCGTAATCGTTGTTGCGCCTGTCGCTGCCCGGCAGCAACCACCACATGGCTTTGCGTTCGGGAATGACCTGACCGGCCAATAAACGGCTGCTGCCGTCCTGCAGGGCCACTGCGTACTTGGCCAGCACCTCTGTTGGTATGCCGTAGCGCAGCAGACCTTCCATGCTGTATTCGGCCAGGATCACCCCGCTGAATCGCCCTTGGTCGCTGGTCAGGGGGGTGTGCAGCTGCAGCACCGACATTTGGGTGTCGCGGTCGGCCTCGGCATCGAGCTGACCATAAATGGGCTGCATCAGGTCGCGAGCCAGACTGAAATGGCTTTCGGTTTCCCCAATTTTCAGCACCGTACCTGCGCGCAGCCTTTGACTGGGTGAGATGCTTGAAATGTTTTGGTTGGCAATGATGCGGCGGCGGTCGTCGATCCAGGTCAATGACAAAAATTCAGGGTATTGCTGCACCAGGGCCTCGGCGCGCGACAAAAACTGATCGGTGCGGACTTCCTTGTTGGACACATCCCGCGCCAAGCGCATGACTTGCTCTTGCCGCTCCAGCAAGCGCAGGCGCAGGCGCTGTTGGGCGTATTCCACGTCGCGCTTGATGGCTTCTTGCTCGCGCTCAATTTCCTCAACCCGCAAATACCAGAATGCGCTGGCAATGGCGGCCAAAAAAAGCACCACCGCAGCCACTGGGGTCAAGTTGGCGAAACGGTCCTGCCGATTCGGCGACTGTCTGCGCCACCACGACAGCCACCAGGCCCATGGCCCGACTTTGGTCACGACCGAAGCTGCTTTGTTCAATTCCATGGCTTGAGTTTAGAGGACAAGGCTAAAGAGCTGGCCCGGAGATGCTGAAATGTCTGCGCAGCTTTTGTGTTTGTCATTCATGTGCTGATGTTGTTGCTGTGGGAGCCCACCCTGTGGGCGATGGTTTGCAGGGCGTGTGCCACGCCCATCGCCCACGGGGTGGTCTCCTACAATAATTTCATAATGCAAAACATGTATGCACTATTTGAAATTATTTCGGAATCGTGGGAAAATTCAGGCATTATTTAACCTAGACACCCATTTCAGGAGACAAACATGACAGCGGCAACACCAGAACAATCGGGCCGTGACCAGGACGCCCAGGAGACGCGTGAATGGATGGACGCCCTGTCCGCCGTGATTGAAAAAGCGGGTCCCGCGCGCGCCCACTTTTTGCTAGAAGAGTTGCTGGAAGAAGCCCGCCAGCACAGCATCGATTTGCCGTTTTCGGCCACCACGGGCTACGTCAATACCATTGAGCCGCAAGAAGAAGAACGCTCACCCGGCAACCTGGAAATCGAAGAGCGCCTGCGCGCCTACATGCGCTGGAACGCCATGGCCATGGTCGTCAAGGCCAACCGCCACAATCCCGAAGACGGCGGTGATTTGGGTGGTCACATTGGCTCTTTCGCCTCTTTGGCCAGTTTGTTTGGTGCGGGTTTCAACCATTTCTGGCACGCTGAGAGCGCCGAGCCCGGAAAAGAACACGGTGGTGATTGCCTCTACATCCAAGGCCACGTATCGCCTGGCGTCTATGCCCGCGCCTACCTTGAAGGCCGCTTGACCGAAGAGCAGTTGCTCAACTTCCGCCAAGAGGTCGACGGCAAGGGTTTGTCCAGCTACCCGCACCCCAAGCTGATGCCCGAGTTTTGGCAGTTCCCCACGGTGTCCATGGGCTTGGGACCTTTGATGGCGATTTACCAAGCGCGCTTTTTGAAGTACCTGCACGCCCGTGGCATTGCCAACACCGAAAACCGCAAGGTCTGGGTGTTCTGCGGCGACGGCGAGATGGACGAGGTCGAATCTTTGGGTGCCATCGGTTTGGCTGCCCGCGAGAACCTCGACAACCTGGTCTTCGTGGTCAACTGCAATTTGCAACGCTTGGACGGCCCGGTGCGAGGCAACGGCAAGATTGTTCAAGAGCTTGAAGGCGAGTTCCGAGGCTCGGGCTGGAATGTCATCAAGCTGCTGTGGGGCTCGGGTTGGGACCCTTTGCTGGCCCGCGACAAAGAGGGTGCGCTCAAGAAAATCATGATGGACACGCTGGACGGCGACTACCAGGCCATGAAAGCCAATGACGGCGCCTATGTTCGCAAACATTTCTTTGGTCGCGATCCACGCACCCTGGAAATGGTCTCCAAGATGTCTGACGAAGAAATCTTTGATCTTCGCCGCGGCGGACATGACTCCAAAAAGGTCTATGCCGCTTTCCACAAAGCTGTGAATCACACAGGCCAGCCGACCGTGCTGTTGATCAAGACCGTCAAAGGTTTTGGCATGGGCAAAGCCGGCGAGGGCAAGAACAACGTGCACCAGACCAAGAAGCTGTCGGACGAGGACATCAAAGCCTTCCGTGACCGTTTCAACATCCCGGTGCCTGACAGCGAGTTGTCCAAGATTCCGTTTTACAAGCCTGCGGACGACACCCCGGAAATGAAGTACCTGCACGAGCGCCGCAAGGCGCTGGGCGGCTACTTGCCCCATCGCCGCACCCACAGCGATGAGAGTTTCACAGTCCCGTCACTCGATACATTCAAGTCCGTCATGGAGCCCACTGCCGCAGGCCGTGAAATCTCCACGACCCAAGCGTATGTGCGCTTCTTGACGCAACTGCTGCGCGACCAGGCCCTAGGCCCGCGCGTGGTGCCTATTTTGGTGGACGAGGCCCGCACCTTCGGTATGGAGGGCCTGTTCCGCCAGATCGGTATTTACAACCCCGCAGGCCAGCAGTACACCCCGGTCGACAAAGACCAGGTCATGTACTACAAGGAAGACAAGGCCGGTCAAATCTTGCAAGAAGGCATCAACGAAGCCGGCGGCATGTCGAGCTGGATTGCTGCGGCCACCAGCTACTCCACCAGCAACCGCATCATGGTGCCGTTCTACGTGTATTACTCGATGTTCGGCTTCCAGCGCATTGGCGATTTGGCCTGGGCGGCGGGCGACATGCAGGCGCGTGGCTTCTTGCTGGGCGGCACATCGGGCCGCACCACTTTGAACGGTGAAGGCTTGCAGCACGAAGACGGTCACAGCCACATCATGGCCAACACCATCCCCAACTGCGTGTCGTATGACCCCACCTTTGCACACGAAGTCGGCGTCATCCTGCACCATGGCTTGAAGCGCATGGTCGAGAAGCAAGACAACGTGTTTTATTACATCACCCTGCTGAACGAAAACTACGCCATGCCTGGCCTCACACCCGGCACCGAAGAGCAAATCATCAAGGGCATGTATTTGTGCAAGCCCGGTGTGGCTTCAAGTGGCACCTCCGGCGCGGGCGAAAAACGCGTGCAATTGCTGGGTTCGGGCACCATCCTGCGCGAATCGATTGCCGCCCAAACCTTGCTGGCGACCGACTGGGGCATCCAGGCCGACGTGTGGAGCTGCCCAAGCTTCAACGAACTGACCCGCGACGGCCAAGACGCCGAGCGCCACAACATGCTGCACCCGATGGAAACACCTCGTGTTTCTTACGTGGGCCAACAGCTGGCAGCTCACAGCGGCCCCGTGGTCGCTTCGACCGACTACATGAAGGCCTATGCCGAGCAGATCCGTCCTTTCATTCCGAAAGACCGCACCTACAAAGTGCTGGGCACCGACGGCTTTGGCCGCTCTGATTTCCGAAGCAAGTTGCGCGAGCACTTCGAGGTCAACCGCCACTACATCGTGGTTGCCGCCCTCAAAGCGTTGAGCGAAGACGGCGCAGTGCCCGTCAGCCAAGTGGCTGAGGCGATCAAAAAGTACGGCATCAAAACCGACAAGATCAACCCCTTGTACGCATAAAAACTGGAGACGAACATGGCATTGGTAGAAGTTCAAGTCCCGGACATCGGGGATTTCGATGAAGTGACCGTCATTGAGTTGATGGTCAAAGTAGGTGACACCGTGAAGGCCGAGCAATCGCTGATCACGGTGGAGTCGGACAAGGCCTCGATGGAAATCCCGTCGAGCACGGCTGGCGTCGTCAAGGAAATGCGCGTTGCGCTGGGTGACAAGGTCAAACAAGGCTCGGTTGTGCTGGTGGTGGAAGCTGCTGGCGCTGCAGCGGCACCAGCTGCCGCGCCTGTCGCCGCTGCAGCCCCTGCGCCGTTGGCTGCACCCGTGGCTGCCGCAGCGCCTGCTGCATCAGGACCTGTGCAAGTGCATGTGCCCAACATTGGCGACTTCAAAGACGTGGCTGTCATCGAAGTCATGGTCAAGCCTGGCGACACCATCAAGGCCGAGCAATCGCTGATCACCGTAGAGTCCGACAAGGCCTCGATGGAAATCCCGTCCTCACACGCTGGCGTGCTCAAAGAGCTCAAAGTCAAAGTGGGTGATACGGTCAACATCGGTGACCTGTTGGCCATTCTGGAAGGCACCGTGGCGGTTGCTGCGCCTGTGGCGGCAGCGGTTGCTGCTGCACCAGCAGCGGCTGTGGCTGCGGCACCCGCTGCCTCGCCAGCCCCTGTGGCATCAGCCGCCGCTGCCGTGGCAGCGCCTGCCCACGCCCCGGGTGGAAGCACCGCGGGTTTGCCACACGCGTCGCCCTCGGTGCGCAAGTTCGCCCGCGAGCTGGGTGTGCCTCTCGCAGAAGTCAAAGGCTCTGGCCTCAAAGGCCGGATCACCGAGGCCGACGTGCAAGCCTTCACACAGGACGTCATGTCGGGCGCTGCACAAACCAAGGCGCAAGCGGCCAAAGCCCCTGCGGCTTCGGGCGGTGACGGCGCAGCTTTGGGCCTGATTCCCTGGCCCAAGGTCGACTTTGCCAAGTTCGGCCCTATTGAGCGCAAGGAAATGGGTCGCATCAAGAAGATCAGCGGTGCCAATCTGCTCCGCAACGCCATCATGATTCCGGCCGTCACCAACCACGACGATGCCGACATTACCGACCTCGAAGCCTTCCGCGTCTCTACCAACCTAGAGAACGAAAAGGCGGCGAAATCTGGAATTAACGCAAGCGTTAAGGTCACCATGCTGGCGTTCCTGATCAAGGCCTGCGTGGCCGCGCTCAAGAAGTACCCCGAGTTCAACAGTTCGTTGGATGGCGATGCCATCGTCTACAAAAACTACTGGCACATCGGCTTTGCCGCTGACACACCCAACGGTTTGATGGTCCCAGTGATCCGCGATTGCGACAAAAAAGGCGTGCTGCAGATCAGCCAAGAAATGGGTGAGCTGGCCAAAAAAGCCCGTGACGGCAAACTCGGCCCCGCAGAAATGACCGGCGCCACCTTCACCATCTCCAGCCTCGGCGGCATTGGTGGCAAGTACTTCACGCCCATCATCAACGCGCCCGAAGTGGCCATTTTGGGCGTGTGCAAGAGCACCATGGAACCGGTTTGGGACGGCAAGCAGTTTGTGCCTCGCCTGATGCTGCCTTTGTCTTTGACATGGGACCACCGCGTCATCGACGGCGCCGCAGCGGCACGCTTCAACGCGTTCCTGGGTCAAATCCTCAGCGACTTCCGTCGCGTGTTGCTCTAAGGACTTGATATGGCACTGATTGATATTCAAGTCCCTGACATTGGTGACTTCGACGAAGTCACCGTGATCGAGTTGATGGTCAAGGTGGGCGACACCGTCAAATCTGACCAAAGCCTGATCACCGTGGAGAGCGACAAAGCCTCCATGGAAATTCCTTGCAGCCACGGTGGCGTGGTCAAAGAACTCAAGGTCAAGATTGGCGACAAGGTCAAGCAAGGCTCGGTGGTGTTGGTGCTGGAAGGCGAGGGCGCTGCGGCAGTCCCAGCCGCTGCGCCTGCTCCAGCGGCCGCTGTTGTGGCATCCGCTGCTGCACCCGTTGCAGCGACCCCCGCACCTGTGGCCTCCAGCTTCGGCGGCTCGGCCGACATCGAGTGCGATGTGCTCGTGTTGGGCGGTGGCCCTGGCGGCTACTCGGCTGCGTTCCGTGCTGCTGACCTCGGCTTGAACGTGGTCATCGTTGAGCGCTACGCCACTTTGGGTGGCGTGTGTTTGAACGTGGGTTGCATCCCTTCCAAAGCTCTGCTGCATGTGGCGGCCGTCATGGACGAAGTCAGCCACATGGCCGACCTTGGGGTGGACTTTGGCAAGCCGGTGGTCAACATCGACAAGCTGCGCGGCCACAAAGAAAAAGTCATCGGCAAACTCACAGGCGGCCTGGCTGCCATGGCCAAGATGCGCAAGGTCACCACCGTGCGCGGTTTGGGCCAGTTCATCGGCGCCAACCACCTTGAAGTTTCGGAGACCACTGGCTCCGCGCAAGAACAAAACGGCAGCAAAAAAGTGATCGCCTTCAAGAAGGCCATCATCGCTGCAGGCTCGCAAGCCGTACGTTTGCCTTTCATGCCGAACGATCCACGCGTGGTCGACAGCACCGGTGCTTTGGAACTCAAAGAAGTGCCCAAGCGCATGCTCATTTTGGGCGGCGGCATCATCGGCTTGGAGATGGGCACCGTTTACAGCACGCTGGGCGCACGCCTGGACGTGGTGGAAATGATGGACGGCCTCATGCAAGGCGCTGACCGCGACTTGGTCAAGGTCTGGCAAAAGTTGAATGCCAAGCGCTTTGACAACATCATGCTCAAGACCAAAACCGTGGGTGCACGCGCTTTGCCCGAAGGCATTGAGGTCACGTTCGAGAGCGCCGAGCCCGGTGGCACGGCACCTGCGCCTCAGGTGTACGACCTTGTGTTGCAAGCTGTGGGCCGCACACCCAATGGCAAAAAACTCGCCGCTGAAAAAGCAGGCGTGGCGGTGACCGACCGTGGTTTCATCAACGTCGACATTCAGATGCGCACCAACGTGCCGCACATCTTCGCCATTGGCGACATCGTGGGCCAGCCCATGTTGGCGCACAAGGCGGTGCACGAAGCCCACGTGGCGGCCGAAGTGATTGCGGGTGAACTGCAAGGCAACAAAGAACTTGCTGCGGCGGCGTTCAACGCACGCGTCATCCCAAGCGTCGCCTACACCGACCCCGAAGTGGCTTGGGTGGGCCTCACCGAAGACCAAGCCAAAGCGCAAGGCATCAAGGTCAAAAAGGGCTTGTTCCCTTGGACAGCATCAGGCCGTGCCATTGCCAATGGCCGCGACGAAGGCGTGACCAAACTGCTGTTTGACGACAGCCCCGAAGCCCACGGCCACGGCAAGATCTTGGGCGGCGGCATGGTGGGCACGCACGCGGGCGACATGATTGGCGAGATCGCTCTGGCCATCGAGATGGGCGCAGACGCCGTGGACATCGGCAAAACCATCCACCCACACCCCACGCTGGGCGAAAGCATCGGCATGGCGGCGGAGGTGGCGCATGGCAGCTGCACGGACTTGCCGCCTAGCAAGAAGTAAACGCTTCGCGCAGTAAATAAAGAAGCCCGGACGGGGAACCGTTCGGGCTTTTTGCTGGAGGCGCACAGCGGGCTTTCGGTTTCTCCTACGCCGAAGTGATTCGCGAACGCTTGGTGTCGCGCTTGAGCCGAATCTCGACAGTCCTACCCACTGCGCTGGCCGCTTTGACCAAGGTGTCGAGCTGAATTGACAGGTTGCTCGGGTCCAGCACACGGTCCAATTGAGACCGACTGGTGGCCATGCGTTGTGCCATGTTCACTTTGCTGAGCTTGCCGCTTTGCATGGCGTCGTCCAGTTGCTCGACCAATGCGCGTTTGAGCGCACGGGCCTGCACTTCTTCATAAATGCCGTCCTCTTTGAGGAAGTCATCAAAACTGCTGCCCGTGTGGGGGTTGACTTTAGTTGCTTTGGCCATTGATCCACTCCTTCAAGCGTTTGGTCGCCAGTTCAATATCGGCGGGGTTGGTTTGCTGGGTCTTTTTGACAAAGGCATGCAGCAAAATCATTTCGGAAGCCTCCACGGCGAACAGCACGCGTGCGATGCGGTTGCCGATCTTGCTGCGCACTTCCCAGATCGCCCCCCGCAAATGATCGACTCGTGGTTTGCCGATGGGCCATTTGTATTGGACATAAGCAATGTCTTCACCTACGGTTTGGCGATCTGCTTTGTCCAAAGTCTTCAGCCATTCGCGCACAGGTTCGCTGCCAGAGGCAGAACGGTAGAAGATTGCAGGGATTTTTCTGCTCGAAGACATGATTTGAGTGTACCTTAAAAAGTACTTTTTTGGCATTGCAGTGAGCGACTGCCTCACCGACCCCGAAGTGGCCTGGGTGGGCTTGACCTAGACCCGAGCCAAAGCGCAAGGCATCAAGGTGAAAAAGGGCTTGTTCCCTTGGAGCGCCTCAGGCCGTGCCATTGCCAATGGCCGCGACGAAGGCGTGACCAAACTGCTGTTTGACGACAGCCCCGAAGCCCACGGCCACGGCAAAATCCTCGGCGGTGGCATGGTCGGCACACACGCGGGCGACATGATTGGCGAGATCGCTCTGGCCATTGAGATGGGCGCAGACGCTGTGGACATTGGCAAGACTATTCATCCGGACCCTACGCTGGGCGAAAGCATTGGCATGGCGGCGGAGGTGGCGCATGGGTCTTGCACGGACTTGCCGCCTGCGAAGAAGTAAGCGCTTTTAGACGCTAGCGGGCAAATGGCCTAGAGCAATTACCCAAGCAAACCCCAATCGGCAGGCGTGTGATGCCCCAACCCTGTGCCATGTTTGTGCTCATGCGGTTGGATTTCCTGTCCGTGCCCAGGGGAGAAGTCGGTGCCGGGAGTCATGCCACATGATCTCGGCTTGGGCATTACGTTTTGGGCAAAGCAAGGGCTTGTGTCAGCAGATCATCCCAATCGTTCGGCGGATGGCCACTGTCCAGCATTTTGCGAAACACGCGGTAAGCGTCATTTGGGTTTTCGTAGGCTCGGCGGGTGTCCTCGTCGTTCACCCAGGCCAGCACGATGATGCGGCTGGCCGCATGGAAGCGAAAAAACAGCCGGTACTGCTGAAAGAACTTGGCCCGAAACCAATGTCTGTTGGCATCGCCCAAGGTGTGGACTTGCCGGTATTCGGTCCGGGCAGGGTCTTGTGGAATCACCTCAAACGCCAGTTGCCGGATAGCGGTCAGCCGCTTGGTGGCGTTTTTGCGGGTGTAGCCCTGTGGATCTTTGGCCTTAAGTGCCTCGACCTGAGCCGTCAATGCCTGCAACTGCGCCACAAACAGAGGGTGGGCAAAGACTGTCCAGCCGTTCGCCACCAGGGCGTGGGCGGCCTGTCTCATTCATCGTCTGCCGAGAGGGGCGCATCCAGGTCAATGGCCACGCCCGCCGTCAAAGCTTGAATGCGCTGTACCAGCGCAGGGTCCAGCCCCTGCAGGTGTTCGGGGTGTTGGGACATGTCATTGGCCAAAAAGCCCAAAAATGAATCCAGCACTGGGTCGGTGTCGGTATCTGCCGCGCGGGTCAGCAGCACATGGCCATCGGACTGCACGGTGTAGCGCAGCTTGTCGCGTTTGCCCAAATTGAGCGCCCTTCGCACGGCATCGGGCACCGTAGTCTGGTAACGGTCGGTGAGGGTGGATTCGGCAGCGATCAGGGCGGACATAGGCAGCTCCAAATGGGAATGCTGTGATGGTAATGCAATTGCATTGTTTATGTAATTTCAGGGAAATATTTTATAAAATGCGTGGGCGGATTCAAGGACGAAGTACAACATGGCGTAGCGATTGATGGACCTCTTTCTGCCAGCCGAAGTGCGCCGAACGCCTAACGGTAAAAAACTCGCCGCTGAAAAGGCGGGCGTCGCCGTGACCGATCGTGGCTTCATCAATGTCTACATCCTAATGCGCACCAACGTGCCGCACATCTTTGCGATGGGCGCATCGTGGGCCAGCCCATGTTGGCGCACAAGGCGGTGCATGAAGCGCATGTGGCCGCCGAAGTGATTGCGGGCGAGTTGCAAGGCAACAAAGAGTTGGCCGAAAAACTCAAGTCCTCGGCGTTCAACGCACGCGTCATCCCAAGCGTGGCCTACACCGACCCCGAAGTGGCCTGGGTGGGCTTGACCTAGACCCGAGCCAAAGCGCAAGGCATCAAGGTGAAAAAGGGCTTGTTCCCTTGTAGCGCCTCAGGCCGTGCCATTGCCAATGGCCGCGACGAAGGCGTGACCAAACTGCTGTTTGACGACAGCCCCGAAGCGCACGGCCACGGCAAGATCTTGGGCGGCGGCATGGTGGGCACACACGCGGGCGACATGATTGGCGAGATTGCTCTGGCGATTGAGATGGGCGCAGACGCCGTGGACATCGGCAAAACCATCCACCCTCACCCCACGCTGGGCGAAAGCATCGGCATGGCGGCGGAGGTGGCGCATGGGAGTTGTACCGACGTGCCGCCTGCGCGGAAGTAAACCCACCTGCAACCAGAACAGAGAGCCCGAACTGGCAACGGTTCGGGCTTTTTGCTGTCTGCGGCTCGGCAATAGTGGTCGCGAGATCAGTGGCTGAGACGGCGGCGCACCTTGCCGATCATGACTGCGTTACTTCATGCAGCGTGACGGGCCAGTGCTCGACCGTGCCGCCCTGGAGCGCCTGCTGCGGTATTGTGCCTACCCACCCTTGCCTTGGATAGGCTACGCAAAGAGGGTGCAGAGCTGGTATACCGCTGCGCCAAACAGCAGCCGCAGCCCCGGCACAACCACCCGCGGCGCAGGCCGAGGCGGGGTCGAGTCAGAACCTGCGCATATGGATTCCAGCGTGCGATACTTGGCCTCATGCGGTTGAAATGCCTATCCGTTCTTGGAATTTTCGGGAATAAACACCGCTTCCAAGCCAAGAACACCACGCCATTTGATGAGGAAATCGTCGCACTACCATCAAGTGTTTGAGTTTGTCACAAAACTTTCATTGACAGTGCTTAAACTGACCGGTGGTTGCCATCCGGCCGGCATACATTTCTACAGATCGAAGCCATATGTCCATTGAATTTGAAGACCTCAACGACGGCTTGCGCCGGATCAAACTGTCGGGTCGACTCGACATTGCCGGCACGGAGTCCATCTCCATCAAGTTCACCAATTTGGCTTCTGCGGTGGCGCGGCGCGTGGTGGTGGATCTGACTGCGGTGAGCTTCCTGGCGTCCATCGGCATTCGTGAACTGATCACGAATGCCAAGGCGCAGCAGCAGCGTGGCGGACGCGTGGTGCTGTTCGTCGGCGATAACGTTCTCTCTCGTGGCCAAGACACTGGAGGTCACCGGCATCGATGCGCTGATCCCCATGTTTGCCAATGCCGCTGAGGCAGATCAGGCCGCATTGGCCTGAGTGTTGCGATGCCGAGCAGCTCGCGCCATCCGGTTGCCGAACTGACCATCGCGGGAAGCGAGCAGCATTTTCGTCAGGCTTCGCTATGGCTCGCCGAGTCGGGCGCGGTGGCGGGTGTACCCGAATCAGAGATCCAGCGACTGGACCTCTGTCTGAACGGGGGCCTCTCAGAAAACGGAAAATAAAGCACGGTAAGGGTGCTTCCTGGTCGTCATCAGGTGCCAGTTGCCTGCGCTGCTTGCAGCGCGGCGTATAGGGCGGTTTTGCTC
>Ga0247832_1005406_pt1 | contig 14869 bp, 10 predicted proteins | sample LaCruzMarch2015__10_FD_192407 | JGI IMG/M metagenome (GOLD analysis project Ga0247832, IMG submission 192407) | Freshwater microbial communities from meromictic Lake La Cruz, Castile-La Mancha, Spain - LaCruzMarch2015_4m | ecosystem: Environmental > Aquatic > Freshwater > Lake | place: Spain... | reverse complement strand
CCCGGTCCAATGAAACCCGCCGGAACGGGCGCGAGGCAGAAGCCGCTCCCCGTCATAAAGACTCAGCACCCGGCCAACCCCGGCGGGAAGGGAGGCCACCCAAATGTGCCGGCGCGCATCTTCCCCGAATCCGGAAGCTTCCGGAGAGGCTGGATCCAGGCGCTTCCAGCCGCTGACCGGCATGGCAGACGTGAAAATCGGGCGCGCACCCGGCGCGGCCGCGTATGTGATGACCTGTTCCTCGGTCCCGGAATCCTCAAGACCAAAAACAACGGTCTCATGGGGACGATAGACCCCGTCGGCGAACAAAACCTGAATCCGGCGTCCAGGATTCTTAGTCTTGAGTTGGCGCACGACATCGCGCGCGCCGGCAAGCGAAGCCAGAGGCTCGGCGGCAGTGCCGTCATGGGCGTCACTTCCGTTCGGTGCCACATGCACCGTGAGGCTCTCCCGCAAGTCCTCCGCTTTGCCCGGCGAAAGCGAGACGCAGGCCAGCAGAGCCGCGCATGCCATCCAATGTCTTCGACGCTTCATCATATCTTCTCGGACAGGCTGGCCGCCATGACGACCGTGAATATGTTTTTCACTGAGGAAAATTGACAAGCAGAGGCACGGCGGCATCGGTGGCATGGCCCTCGGGGTAGCCGGTGATTTTTCTTCCCACGACGGGCAGGCGGGCGGCGGGCAGGCTTGTGATGACGCCCTTGGTGTCGTCTTGGAAAATGATTTCGGGCACGACGAACCAGATATAAAACGTCATGGAAACGAGAGAGTCGCGGGAGATGACGAGCGGGCCTTGATTGGGTTCCCAAGCGAGAAATGTGCCGCCCAGCACCTCGACGCGCGAGTTGTCCTCGACTTGGAAGAGCGTCTTGCTGTTTTCGGTCTTGAAGCCAAGAATCCAGACCTCGGAGCGGCGGAAGGCGAATTGCGCGCCCGGCACATGTTCGTTATCCACCATGCGCACCCAGGCCCGCACGTTTTCCAAGGCGTCCATTTTCCCGATCCCTCCCGGCGCGAAATACATGCAGTTATTGACAAACACTTCCTTCGTCGCGCCGTCGGGACGGCTGTTGCGGTAGCTGCGCCAGACGCCCGTATTCTGTGCGGCTGGTCCGGGGAATAACATGTCCGGCCCTTGGGCCCAGTTGCGGGCATGATGGAAAAATGGGATGACATCCTGGAGAACCACCGTGCGGTCGGCATCGTGATCGAGAAACACGCCGCCGCCAGTCACCGTCTGCCGAACGAGCAGCGGCTGGTCCAACGCTTCCGCCACCCGAAACATCGCCGGACCATCTGGTTCGGACGCTTCCGAGCGGTAGATACCGGCCCACATGCAGGATACCTCCCGCACGGTGGCGGGGATGTTGACCGTGCCATTGATGACATAATTCGCCTTGGGGAAATAAACGACCGGCTTGCCGGAGGCCATCGCGCGCTGGATGGCTGCGGTGTCATCGGTCAGGCCGTCACCCACCGCACCAAAATCCGTCACACTGGCCCACTTCGTCAAATCCGTCTCGGGAAGAATCATGGGCCAATCCTTGACGGGAAGGCGCATCGACTGCGGTGACCCGTCCGGCTTCAGGCTGACCGGCGCATCCGAAACAAACTCCGTGATCGAGGCCCCTTTAAGAGCCACCTCAGTTCCCTTGAGCACGGCCGAGCGGTATCCTGAGAGCGATATGTCCCGGGCGAAGAGATGGCCGTCGCGTTCCACCACCATGGCCGCATCCTCCTCCTTCTTGGTTGTCAGCTCACTTTCCAGCAGGACGACATGTCCCGCCTCCCCCACGCTGAAAGCAAGCGGCGCATCCCGGGTCAGGATTTTGCGGGCACTGAGGCAATCCGCGCCGTGGATGCCGGTTCCGCCGACCCGGATCGCGGTTTTCCGCTGGCCGGAGAGCGTGGCATATTCCAGTGCCACCGTTGTCTCGCGTCCGGCGGTGAGTTCGATGCCGACATCGAATCCCTCGACCAGCAGATCGTGGTGGTAGCCCAGCGCGTTATTCCGACCCATCAACAAGCCGGCCCGCCCGAGTCCATCGCCGGAGCGGATGGCCAGATTGCGCACGCCGCCCCAGTTCGAAGAATTCCACTTCAGCCCGACGGCACCGGGGTTTCCGTTGCCGGTTTCAATCGTCAGGTTTTGGATGAAATTGCCCACATTGCAGTTCGATCCGCGCTGGAGAAGATAAAACGAAACAACCGCCTTTGCCTCGCCTTCGCCGAATCCCGGGCTGGAGTCCTTGAGTTGGATCACCGTCTTGTTCCGGCTTTGTCCGACGATTTGAATGTCATAATTCCATTCCCCATAGACGAGCGCGCCATCGAAGATTCCCCGCGAATAATATCCCGGATCCAGCTCCTTTTCGTGCTCGGGGGAGTTGACCAGGACGCGGTTCACATTCCACCACCCGTTGCGGATATTGAATGCCAGAGCCGGCCAGCCCTGGCTGACGGTGTCGCTCACCAGGTATTTTCCATCGGGGAGGTAAATCGTCCAGGTGCCGCGCAATTTGCGATAACACGCAGCCCCCCACTTCTGCCCGGTGATGGCTCCCACGCCCTCGCCCTCCAGCGTCTCATAGTGATCGCGCACGAAACGCATCGCGGCGCTCAAAGCCTGTGTGTCATCCGTCACGCCGTCACCTTTGGCATGGAATGGCGGCTTGGTCACATCGAGCACGCGCCCGCCCTTGCCATTGTGATAAAACGCCTCCGGCGGATAAATCTGGTTGACGGGAGGATTCCGGTCGCCCGGCGCGGTTTCGGGAGTGGCAGCAGCCGTCCCTGCCCATGGCAGGCTCAGCGCAAAGGCAGCGAGTAGTGAATGGGTATTCAATGGGAATTGCATTTTAATTTTTGCTCGATGGCGGAGATGGGGAAAGTCCCGCCTGCCTGAAGCGGCGTGAGTGTGTGGATGCGGATGTGGCGGATCTCTCCGGGCAGCAAATCGAAGTAGTCGTCCTCGGGCACGCAGCCATCGGGAAGGAGCGGATGCACGGCATGTGCATAGGTTTCCGCTCGCGCTTCCAGCGTGTCGCTGCCGATGACGCGGGCTGACACATTGGCCGCAGCGACTTGCATGTTGCGAAAATCCGTGGCCCGGAAAATGCCGGGCAGCAAAACGTTTTCTCCGCATGGTCGGGCCACCCACAGGCCCGCTGTGGGATCCTGTCCGCCGCGATGCAGAACAGCGGACACCGTTCGGGACGCCGCCGGGGCATCCACATGCACGCGCTGGAGATCCTGAATTTTGCCATCCATGCTGACATAGCCGACATCCATTTTCACCGGGCAGTCCTGGAGCGTGTCGTTGGCAAGCACCACGCGGATTTCCCCGTCCGTGCCGGGACGCAGGATCAAGCGCCGCGGGGCAAGCGCCCGGCGCACGAAATAAAACGAGGGTTTTCGCCGCAGGTAATAGTCGATGATCGACCACCCGATTTCTCCCCAGCAATCATTGAACATCCAGAAAAGCCCGCCGTGACAATCCGCACGGAAGCGGAAGGATTCCAGCGAGTATCCAATCATGAGCCCCTGACAAAGGCCTGAATAGAGGCAATACTCGTCGAAACTGAGATTCTCCGGATCGCGGTAATGCCTGCGGATGCCGGCATCCACGGTGTTCTTTTCAAAGGTGTTGTTATGGTGCTGCCAGACCGCGCTGTTCCGGTCGAATGGCGCGCCCTCCAGATAAGCTTCGATCGTGGCCCTGACCGGAGCACCGATGTAGCCATACTCGGATACAAACAACGAGCGGCATTGGTCGTATTCGCCGTTCTTCTCAGGATGAAACTCGCTGAACAGGCCGAAGGGCTTGCCCGCATCCGCGTGCCGACCGCCCAGCACATTCGCCACACTGGTGGACGTGAGGTTCGGGAGTTGCATGTAGCGGTCCACGCCGGCAAGCACATTCCCCTCGACCCATTGCTCGTCTTCCCAAGGCACTTGGTCTCGAAACCGCCACTTGCCCGCCCGGAACAAATGCACGGCGGAACCTTTGCCCACATTTGCGATGAGATTCTGCATCACTATCAGCCGCGCCATGTCGGTGGCATAGATGCCGTGGATGTCACTGCCCACGATGATGTTGTTATCAATTAGGTTCGGACCCTGGGTGATTTCGATGAAAACCGCACCGTATCCCAGACCGATCGTATCGTGAAAAAGATTCTGTGTGACGCGGGTGTTCGCGCATCCCCCATCGAGCCAGAGAGCGGCGGAGTTGCGGTTGTGTCGGAAAACATTGCGTCGGATCAGGCTGCCAAGGACGCGGTGCATTTTGATGCCGGCGGACTCCTGATGGAGTTGAATCGGCAGCAGGCCGCAATGTTCGATCAAGTTGTCCTCGATGAGCAGATGCTGGTTCGCACCCGCATGCCAGCCCGCCAGACCGCAAACGCCGCTGTGGTGAATGTGATTCCGGCGCACGATGTGGCATCCCAGCATCCGGCCCTCACTCAAGTCCCACCACTGTCCGCCGATGTCCGCTCCGATGCCGTTGGCATGTCCGATTTCGCAGTCCTCAATGATCCAGTGATGCCCGAGCGTGGCGCTCACGGCCCCCTTCTGCGGATAAGGGATTGGAATGCCATTTGCCGCACCGCGGATCTTCAGCCCGCCCACCCGGACATAATTCAAAAACTTCTCTGTCGGCGCGAACACTTGTTCGCGCACGGAGATTTCAAAATCACGGTCGGCGGGCGAGGCGTCGCCTCGCAACCGGACATGCACCGCCTCGTCGCCCTCAACCCAGAATGCATGCTCCGTTTGCAACAAATCGGCATAGCTTCCCGCCTGCGCGAGTGGTTCTCCGTCGAGAAAAAGCTGCCCGCGACGGAGGTCGTTGGCCGGGTTGGTTTCGTTAAAAAAGTCCGGCGCGGTCTTCTTCCATTCCTCGAGTTTTGGAAAGTTCTTCCGGGAGAACGTAGATGCACTGCGTGCGGATTCCGCCAGTTCCGCCCGCCACGTCACCGGCGATCCCTCCGGACGGACCTGGTTTGCAGTCTGGCTCCAGGCCGGTTTCCACAGCTCGGAGCCCTTGAGAATCACTTCCTCCCCTGGCACCGCCTGATACCCAATCATGGCATCAGGACCGGTGCCGCCGCGCCGCGGCTTCACCCATTCGCGATAGGTGCCCGCATGAATCAGCACGCGCTCGCCTGGTTGCAACGTATCCGCCGCCTTCTGGATGGTTTTCCACGGCTGCTCCGCCGTGCCGGGGTTCTGGTCAGCCGCTACTGGGTTCCGCTGGTCCAGATGATAAGTCTTGCTCCAGTGCGGAGCCGTCTCCCAGCTCACAAAAGTCGATCCATCCGGCAGACGATTGTTCTCAACCGATGGCGCAGTGGCGGTGGATGGCGGAGCCTCGGCTGCGGGCGCTGGCAAAACGCTGAAGCCCAGCAGCAGGACGAGACATCGGGTTAATCGTTCGGTGGTTTTCATTGATGTATTACCTGCCGTTTGCATGTCGTTTTTAATTGCCATTTCGAAAAGTGATTGGATCACTGCTTGACCACCCGGAACAGCCGGGTATCACGCAGCCCGGCCTCGAATTCGAATACGGACGCAGGCCCCAGTTTCTCGCCGGATACCGCATCCACGAGGGAGCAGGGGGTGGGCATCCTTAGCGTCTTTTGTCCGGCGGAGGTGGCGAACAGGCTGACATAACTGTTGCCGGCCATGATCAGATCGTCGCTGTCGGAATAGACATGCACGCCGGCCTCCCTGGCGATGCGGCGGATCAGGCGCGCGGGAAGCTGCAACGTGCCGCAGAAAACCTGCAGGCTGTCCGCCACCTTTTTGGAAGCGATCGCTGGTTGGTTTCCGTCCGCATACCGCGCGAGAGTCGTGGCGGTCGGATCGGCCACCGCGATGGTTGGAGAGAGGTGCGGATGGCCGGCATCGAACGCTCCACCCTCATTTTCCAAAACGGTATGGCCGTCGCCCCGGTCAGACTTCGCCAGCGCAAGGCCGGTGAGATCCTCAACAAACTGAAGTGACAGGCTGTCCTCACGGATATATCCTGGAGCATACATCCAGACGGCGGTTCGTCCGTCCTGGCGCATGAGCGCTTTCAGTTGCTGCGCCGGTTGGGGATCGAGGTGGAACAGGTTGACCATGAGATACAGCCGGACCGGCGGTACTTTACCGGCCAACAGATCGCCAAGCAGGTAAACGCCGATCGGAGCGCCCGCATGGTAGAACTCCTTGCGGAACACGTGCAGCAGCGGATGCGAAGCCTGGAACCCCGGCCCGAGATACAGGCTGCTCTTCTCATCCACGATGACGGCGATTTCGGGGGTGTAGGGTTCGAGGTGATCGAGGGTGGATTCGTATATCTTCTTGAGCACCCCCAGATGCTTGATTGTCTCGTCGTCATTCAGCCAGCCTGCGCCGGGAATGTCGGTCCACCACGCTCCGGCACCGCGGGTGAGCACGTGGGCCAGATTCCGGGTGTGCAGGGATCGGGTCTCGTTGAGCGTTGAGGTGACTCCATAACCCGCCCCCTCGCCGGATAGGTGCGTCCGGCTGTCGTCTTCGTTGAACCAAAGCTTACCCGCCCGCTGCACCGAGTCCACCGCGCCCATGAAATACCCGCCGAGGCCCCGATTGAAATAGCTGATCGGTCCGGCAACCGCATCCACATAGGGCGACTGCAATAGCCGCTCCAGCGCGAGATGCCCGCTCGGGGCGATGCCAAGCGGTTGGGCGCCCAACTCCATGGTGTAGCCATAGAAAATGCAGGTGACTTTATCTGGGGCCGCGCTTTTGATCGCCTTGCAGATCCCGATGGCTGCGTCACACATTCCAGCGTTTTGGGCCTTGAAGAAATCGATCACCGGCCTCTCCGTCGCGGGATCGCGGAAGGCGCCGGCCGTGCCGGTGCGGATATTGTGGTCGGCGGGAACCGCGGCATTTTCGAACGTCACAACCGGATCCCGCCAGGCAGCGCGCAGGGCTTCCACGGTTCCATAGGCGTTCTTGAGGTAGGCGCGAAAGGCCTCGACGGATGGTTTCTCATAGCCGCTGATCTTGTTGAACCAGGCTTCGTTGTAATACCACTCGCCGGCATGGCCCATGGTGGGCTGGTAGCCAAACATCCGGTCTCCGTATTTTTCTTCGAGGTGCCGGACCAGCGCCACAAGGTTCTTTTCGGCCTGGGCGCGCCAACCGGGCGAGAAGACGCTCATTTGCTCGCCCTTGCTGCCATCGTGAAACTGATCGACCTCATCCGGGTAGGCACCACGCAGCCAGGACGGTCCCCAAACCCCGATCCTGGGCATGAACAGAGCGTCTGGATGAACCCGCAGGATGTTATCTATCCAGAGGTCGGTAGAGGTGAAGTCGAACGCCTCGCCCTCCTTTGGAAAGTTGGGGGCAATACTGAGGGAGACGAGCCGGAGGCCATGCCGACCTGCCATCTCGAACTCCGCCAGATGGATTTCCGCGTTGGCGGGATTTACGCTTTGACCGTAGGCCTGGCCGACGTGGAAAAGCAGCGGGGCCTGTGGCGTGCCGTTGATATGCAGCACCGCATGGCCTGTCGTGCCACTTCCCGCGAAACTGTCCAGCACGAGGTCGCCGGGATTCGTCGCGATTTGCAGGATGCGCTCGATTAGGCGTGTGGGCTTCGGGGTATCGAAAGGAACATCCATACCCATCACTGAAGTCAGCTCCTTCTTAGCTTCCTGGTTATGGCCAGTTTGCTCATGTGTCCACCAACTCCACGCGCTGATGCCCTCCGTTTCACGCAGATAGGTTTTCACTCGAGGTCTGCCGCGCCCATCCTTGCCGAACCACATTCTCCCCTCTGCCTTAAGTCGTAGAAACTCGCTTTCAATATTGCCCCAGCATCGGTTGGGTGGTGGCTCATATTCGGCACCATTAGGCGTCTGAATCTTATACATCTGGTTTGGTCGCCAGCCCTGTGCAGAAAAGTCTGTCGACACCCATTCACCTCGTGGGTCATTGTCTGGATTCTTGAAATTCGCTGCCTGTTCTGCACTGGTAGGCACTTTGTTGAATGCCGAACAAACAGTGTTCTTCGCGAATACCAGAACGTGATCATGTGCTAGCCCAAGTCCGAGGCGGGCGTCGGGCGAAATGCGTCTCTGCCATGCAACTGTGCAGACAAGGTTCGTCGCTATGAAGATTTCGTCCATGATCAGCCGCAGATGGCCGATTTCGTTATCATCGAGAAAAATGAAGATACTCCCATCCTCGCTCAAGAACTCCCGCAGCAGCGCCAGGCGGGGATACATCATGCAAAGCCAGCGGTCGTGACGGTCCAGGGTTTCACCTTCCTTGCCGACGGTCTCTCCGAGCCACTTCTTGATGGCGGGGCTATTGACGTTGTCGTTGTAGGCCCAGCCTTCGTTGCCCGTGTTGTAGGGCGGGTCGATGCAGATGCGCTTCACCTTGCCCTTGTAGTAGGGGAGCAGGGCTTTGAGCGCCACGAGGTTGTCCCCCTCCACGATGAGATTGCCGCTGCCGGGGTCACCACAGCCGAGGTCCGGCACGTCCTTCAGCAGGTGGAAGGGCACGTCCAGGTGGTGATTGATGACGGCTTCCTTGCCGATCCAGTTCAGCGTGGGCATCTAACACCCTCCGCGTGAGGATTCCCACCGAGCCGTAAGAAAGTGTTCTTGACGCTTACGGCGGGACTAAGGCAGACTCCGCCCAAGTCATGAACGCGCCACGCACCTTGCCCCAGACTTCGGTTGACTACCGAGCGGTCAGTTGGCTGGCCGCTGGCCGCTGGCCGCTGGCCGCTGGCCGCTGGCCGCTGGCTGCGCTAGCGCGGGGCGAGGGATCTCGTGGGATGGACATGGGGCGGCATGTTGGGCTGCGCGGGGGGAACATCAACCACTATGTCTTTCTCTCGCCGGGGGTGATGACCGGGTGGGTGGAGCGCTGAGGGGGGCGGTGTATGCCTGCGCCAGAACCCGGTGACTACCCTGACGAGGTGTGTCGCCGCCTGGGGCAGCGGATGCGGGAGTGCCGCCTGGCGCTGGGGCGCTCCACGTATTCGCTGGCCATTCCGGGGGTGCTTTCGGACCAGACGATCCTGAACATGGAGCAGGGCCGGGTGAACTACGGCATCCGCACGGCGGCGCTGTATTGCCAGCGCCTGGGGACGACGCTGGAGGCGATTTTGGGGGAGTGATGAGTGGTTAGTGATTGGTGATTAAAAGGCTGAATCCGCGACTCAGCACTAAACACCAAAGACTAAAGACCTCCTTTGCACCGGCCTCACAGAGGCCAGCTACAACCTCCGCTCCGGCCTCACAGAGGCCAGCTACAACGACCACACCGGGGACGGTGCGGACCACTCCTGCCCCGCCAAAAATATTTGGCTAACCGGTTTCCCGGCTTCCGTGCTGGAATCGGCTCAGGATGAAAAACACCTATGCCATGACCTCTACGGCAGCCTGCGGAACGGTTCTGCGCTGCGGCGGACGGTTTTTCCCGGTTTGTGGCACGTCAGCGCGGTTCTGTCGTGCCGCAGAACGGTTCTGTCGTCGTGCAGAAGGGCTCGGTCGTCGTGCAAAACGATTCTGCGCCGCTGCAGGATGGTATTGCAGGGCATCCGAACGATCCTGTCGCACGACCGACGGGTTTGGTCGTCGTGCAGAACGGTTCTGTCGGACCCCAGAATCAGGCGTTCGTCGTGCAGAACGGTTCGGTTGCCCGACAGAACGGGCCTGCACGAGCGCAGAACGATGCTGTCGCGCGAACGGATCGTTCTGTCGTCCATCCGGGACAGCCTGTGCGACCGCAGAACGGCTCTGCGCCTGAGCCTTGGCATCCCCTAGCCCGCCATGCCGAACTGGAACCAAGCCACCTGGAACGCGCCAAACACTCTCTGGGGCCCGGTGCCCCTCAGCCCGAACAACCCACGCCAACGCCCACGATCCACCATGAAAAGACAGCCTTACTTCCCCCGCCTGACCGGCCTGCGTGCCGCCTGGTTCAACCACTACGCCACCCAACTGCCCCTGGCGAATGCCGCGCTGGCTCTGCCTGCGGCCAGTGTCACCGACACGGTGGCCGATGCGAAATTCTGCGAGCACGCCTGCGGCCTGTGGCTGACGGCGGTGCGGGAGTTCGGTCCGGCCTCCACGGCAGCGATCGAGGACTTGCTCGGCACCAGTGGCGCGGCCGATTTCGTTCTGCCTGTCTTCACCCCACCCGCGCTCCCGGCGGGGGTGACGGCGGTGCCGCCGGGGGCGCTGCTGCGCATCTTCGCCTTTGTGCAGACCATCAAGGCGAGCCCGAACTACACGGAGGCCATCGGCCTGCAACTGGGCATCGTGGGGGCCGAGGACACCGCCGAGAACCCGGTGCCGACCTTTGCCCTGACGCTGGAGCGCAACGGGACGCAACAGGGCGTGCGGGTGGCCTTCAAGAAGTATGGTCGCGACGGCGTGGTGATCCACAGCAAGCGCGGCGGCGCTGCCTGGGAGCTGCTGGCGATCGACCTGGCCAGCCCCTACCTGGACGAGCGCCCCCTGCTGGCCCCCGGCGCGCCTGAGGTGCGGGAATACCGCCTGCAATTCTATGACGACGCTGCCCCGGTGGGCGACTTCACGGATGTGGCGAGCGTGACGGTGACACCGTGAGGGGGGGAGGAAGACAAGGAGATGGGGAGACTTGGAGAAGGTCAGCCACCTCTCCACCTCTCCACCTCTCCACCTCCCTCCCCATGCCCTTCGACCCCACACTTCCCATTGAGAACACCGAGATCGACGCGGTGCAGATGCGTGCACAGCTCACCGGCTTAAAGGACCTGATCGACGCCGTGCCGACCGTGACGGGGGCGGTGGTGGATGGGGTGAGCACCCTGCCGGTGGGGGCTCCGGCGACGGTGGACGTGTCGATCAGTGGTGGGCTGCTGCATTTCAATTTCGGCCTGCCGCTGAGCGCTGGCGAGGTGTCCTTCGCTGATCTGGATCAGGCGATCAGCACGACCAGCGCGAACACGAACAACGTGAGCGGCCTGGGCATCTCTGCCAGTGATCCCCCCGATCAGGCGACCGTGCAGCAGATCATCAACAAGGTGGATGAGCTAATCAACGCGCTGCGCCGATAAGCGCGGCAGTGCGCGAGGCCGCCCCGTCTTCGGTAGCTGGGGTCTCGTCGATGCCCCCGAAGATGTGGCACTGGCCAACGGCGAGTCGGAGACGACACGGGAGCCGATCAGACCCGGCCTCACAGAGGCCAGCTACAACGTGGGAGCACAGCGCACCTTCTCGAGGCCAGCGGCAAGGCGTGAGCACCGCGTGATTTAACAGCCCCGCCCAGACTTCACTTCGTCGGAATGGTGCTCGCGTCCTTCGGTGGATTGCGACCGATGAAGGGATGCTGCTCCAAATCAAAAACCTGGCCGCTGATGGGGCCGCATTCATCGGCGAGGAGCCACGCGGCACAGGCAGCAATTTCCTCGGGCCAGAGGATGCGGCCGGCGGGGGCATAGACCTTCGGTACGTCTTTATACCAATCATCGGCCAAGCCGTGCTCGCGCTTCCGCTTGGCCTCGTTTTCGGTGAGCACCCAGCCGGGGTTGATTTGGTTCACGCGCACGCCGTCCTCGCGCATGAGGGTATCGCCCAGATTGCGGGTGAGGGTCATGAGCGCGCCTTTGGAGACGCTGTAGGGCATCAAATTGGGCTCGCCGCTCCAAGCGTTGACGCTGCCGATGTTGATGACGCTGCCGCGTGCTTCACGCAGATGCGGCAAGGCGGCGCGGATGAGGAGATAAGGCACCACGCAGTTGATCTCCAACATGCGGCGGAACCATTTGGCATCGGTGTCGTGAATGTTGCCGAGTCCGACCTGCGCGGCGTTGTTCACCACGGCGTCGAGCTTGCCAAATGCGCTCACGGCCTTCTCGACGAGCAATGGCGGTGCATCCTCCTCCGCGAGGTCTTTGAGCACGAGCGCCGTCGCCATGTCGTCCGGGATGGCGGCATACTTTTCAAATGCCTCGCTGCCATTGCCGATGAGCGCTGAAGCCGAGCGCGTGCGCCAGAAGTCCGCTTCATTCGTGATGACGCTGCCATTGAGCGGATGCGTGAACGCAGGCAGGCCTAGACCCTTCGCAGTTGAGAGTAGTTTGCCGAGGCTTGTCTTCAGCTCGGGCGATTGCATGAACTCCCAGTCACTGAACCACACGGTGCGTCCTCCGGGCTTGATGAGGCTTTCGATGTAGCGGCGGCGTTTGGGATCGTTGAGGTCATCCAGCAGACGTGAGGTGAACAGCAGGCGTCCATCGGCAGACAAACGCGCCAGCACTTTCTCAGAACGGTTGCCTTCGATGTAAACGACGCGCTTCGTTTCAGGATGATTCGCAAAGGCCTGCTCATGCCCGTGCATCCATGGCATGTCGCGATTCAGGTCCGCATCCCACACACCGTGGTAACCACCAGCACCCAAGCTGGCGGCAGTGACGTGCAGCGTATCAAGATGCGGCGCGACAAAATTCCCGTGACCATCGAACGCCATTGAGAACATCCGCTGCCACCAAAGGCCGCCCTCCGTGTTCGCCTTTGGCAACGACGGCACATCCGCACCGCGCACGCTTCCAACGAGCGGAAGCAGGCAGAGTGCAAGCGTCAGGATAACAAGTCGCTTCATGCAGCGGGAGACCGACTACTTGCTCGGGCTCGGTGTTTCTTCCACCTGAGCCTTCACTGCCTGCAAGCTTTCCGGGAGCTGTGCGCCAGCGTTGGGGCTTTCGTCTTCGATAATGAAATGCGATACGCCCTTCGCTTTCGCAGCCGCAATCACCGCCGGAATATCCACGCGGCCAGCCGCCAGACGCACCATCAGCGGACGAGCGGACTTGGGATTGGCCACATCCGGCTTCGCATCGCGAGCCAGGTCCTTGAGATGCAGCGAGCAGATGCGTTGGCCATGCTTCTCGATGACATCCGCTGCTTTTGCTCCGCCCCACGCCACCCAAAAGACATCGAGCTGAAAGCTCACCACCCCCGGCTCGGTGGCGGCGATGAGCACATCGTAAAAGGTCTCACCGGGAACCGCTGGCGCATCGGTCGTGATGAAATCACCCGCGTGATTGTGATACGCAAAGCGCAGGCCCGCCGCCTTCAAAGCAGCGCCGTAGCGATTGAAGTTCGCCGCCGCCTTGAGCACCTGCGCACGGTCCAGTGGTGCCTTATGCGGCAAGATGGGGCACACCACCTGCACCGCGCCGAGCGCCTTCGCATCCGCAATGACTTGGGCCATGTTTTTCTCCAAGGTCTCTGGCCGCACATGATGACTGGAACACGTCATGCCACGCGCCTGAAGCAACGCCTTCAGTTCCGCCGCAGACAGCTTCGTAAAGACACTCGTTTCAAGGTCCGTGAAGCCTTGCGCTTTCAATCGATCCAGCGTGCCCGGTGTATCGCGGTCGAAGTCTTCCTGAAGGCTATACATTTGCAGCCCCAGACCAAAGGCATGGGAAGAATGCGCGAGCAGCGTGGTGAGCAGGAGGGTGTGGATGAGTTTCATGGTTGGAATGGAAGGATATTTCACGCGATCAGGTTCTTGATGTTGGTGCTGCCGCAAGGTCTTCAGTCATCTTACCCGCCTTCGTCCACATCGCGGCGTCAAAGCCTATGTGAAATGCGACGCGCTTCTGCGGCCTCATTGCAGCGAGGCCGGAATCATCTCGTTCAACTTCGGCCGCAGGGCATTCAGGGGAGATGCAGACTCATTCGTTACTTCAATGCCTTCATCGCCTGCTTGCCCAAGTCATCCACGAGATCAGCCAGATAGCTCCAATAGGCTTCTTTCTCGATGGTGTCGCGGACGGTGGCAGCGGGCAGAAAGCGACGCATTTCCTTCATGAAGTCTTCGCGCATAGCAGGCTGTGTTTGCAGGGAAGCCGTTCGCTCAGTGAGCAAGGTCACGAACTCTGCCTCCTCACGCCGGTGATCGCGAATTTTGATCGGAATGAGCAGGGTCGGGAGTTCGATGCCTTGTTGCGTGAGCCAGGCGATGTCCCAGAGATCGCGGTTCTTGATGCGGTTTTCGCGGAAAGCTAGCGCGATGACCTTGTCGGCCAGGATCTCCTCGCGGCTCTGTGCTCGGAGGATAAGCCCCGAGGTGCCGAGGTCGATGCCATAGAGATTGCGCAGCATCATCGGGCGCGGGTCGTGGCTGGGGATGGCGCAGATGTCGAGATGAATGCGTTGTGCGGGCAGATGCCTCTGGCCGGGTCGTGTCTCGATGGTGAGCTTCCAGGTGGAGACTTTGTCGCCCGTTTTGACGGGTTCGCTGACACTCACGGGCAGACCATAGCGGGTTCGCAATCGTTCCGTGAGCACACGGGCGAGTTCGGCGAGATCGCTGCGCTTGAAGTCTGTCCCACCAGTGAAGTCGAGGTCTTCACTCAGCCGCGCGGATCCATAGCAGGCTCTGAGGCACGTCCCACCGATGAACGTCAGCCCCGTGAGCAATCCGGCCTCGCTCATCTCGCGGAGGATGTCGTGATGCAGCAGTTCCTTTTCCACCACGGGCCGCAGCGAGGTGAGCTCCGCACGCGACCGTAGAGCCTCGTTCACGAGTTGATCAAACAAGCTCACGTGCCACCTCCTCATCCACGAGTTCCATGCTGCGGCGCGTGGCCTTCATATCGCGCAGCGCTTGCCGCACCGAGGCCCGCCACAGATGACGATCCGGGTCGTAGGTCAGCTCGTCGCTCACGTCATCAGGACGTTGCGCGGTATGCACGAACTCGATACTCCCATAGTCCACGCAATCCACCACATGACTGCGCCCGGAGGTCATGACGCTGATCCAATTCATCGGCACCTGCGAGATCACGCCAGCATCACTCAGCACCGTCTCC
>Ga0247832_1005398_pt1 | contig 14884 bp, 10 predicted proteins | sample LaCruzMarch2015__10_FD_192407 | JGI IMG/M metagenome (GOLD analysis project Ga0247832, IMG submission 192407) | Freshwater microbial communities from meromictic Lake La Cruz, Castile-La Mancha, Spain - LaCruzMarch2015_4m | ecosystem: Environmental > Aquatic > Freshwater > Lake | place: Spain... | reverse complement strand
CTCTGTTGAAACCACTCAAGCTGCGCGGAGAACTCATCTGTGCCGGTGTAATTCCAGGTAGGCCAGCCATCGGCACGGTGGCATCCGATTTTGTGATATGAGAGGGTCGCGATGACAGAGGGCACAGTTCCAAATTAAAATCAGTTCTGGTTCAAATTGAAAACACCTCTCGCAAGCACGGCGGACTTTTATTTTTCACTCCATTTTCCCGACGGGATTTTTTAACAGCAGAAATCCCGCGATTGAAAGCCTACCGAGACTCAGTTATAGATAGCGCCTCCGATGCAAAGTGTTTTGCTCATCGCCTCGACTGTCATCCTGCTTGGCAGCCTCGGCTACACGCTCTTTCGCTTGAGCTCTGGACGCCTTCGTCCTGGGCGCACAAACCTTTCTGCCCTCATTATCGTCTTCATCTTGCTATCCGCAGATCTCTGGCTTCGCGGTCAGATTCAACGCTCCTGTCCAATCAATTCTCTTTTCGATGTGGTAGTCTTCACCGCCTGGTCCACGACACTGATCTACCTGCTTGTCGGCTCGGCCTACCGACTCTCCCTCCTCGGAGCATTTACAACGCCGCTGGTTTTGTTTCTGCTTTTGACAGCCGAGTTTGCCCCTTTGGACCGATCGCCGGCCATGAGGGCGATTCGCGATCCCTGGATTGAATTCCACGCATCGCTGTCCCTCATTGCCTATGGGGCCTTCGCCCTGGCGGGTCTGGCAGGGGTGATGTATCTGATCCAAGACCGACAGCTGAAAAAGCGGAAGGGTGGCACCTTGCTCTATCACCTGCCCCCCATCACGGATTTGGGCATAGCAAATACCCGGCTCATCTGGCTTGGCTTGGCCCTCCTCACCATTGCCTTCGCGGCAGGATTTGTGAGTGGCATGCAGGTGAACACCATCAAATTTTGGACCTCTGCCACGATCTGGTTTGCTTACGCCCTCATGGTCGTGCTGCGCCAGATTCATACACTCGCACCGCGCCGAACCGCCACACTCTCTGTTGTGGCGCTCGCTTTTATTCTCATCACACTTCCGGCAATCCAGCACCTCTCGGCACCGAAATGACGATCCTGTGTGCTGGCATAAACCATCGGGATGCGGCTCTGGAAATCCGCGAGAAATTCGCCATTGGCGATCATGAGTTGGTGGAAACATTAAATCATCTGCGAGCCATTGAAGGCCTCTCGGGCGCGGTGGTTGTCTCGACCTGCAACCGCGTGGAACTCTACGCCTCGAGCATCACTCCGGCACCGGTCATGAATGCCATCCAGCAGTTTCTCAGGTCCCGCACAAGTGGCCTGGAAGCACCGTTTTTCACCAAGGATTCCCTCCCGAGCGTGAGGCACCTCTTTCGAGTGGCCAGCGGCTTGGATTCCATGGTGGTGGGCGAAACGGAAATCCTCGGCCAACTCAAGCAGGCCTACAGTGCGGCCGCCGGACATGGATCGACGAACGCACACCTGAACAAACTTTTTCAGCACGCCTTCCGTGTCGCAAAACAGGTCCGCACGGAAACAAACATCACACGCGGGGCGACCTCCGTGGGATCCGTAGCCGTCGACCTCGCGGGGAAAATTTTTGGCGATTTGGGTGGCCGCAAAGTCATGCTCCTTGGGGCCGGTGACACAAGCGAACGCGTCGCCCGCAGCCTTGTTTCGCGGGGAGTGCGCACCGTCATTGTGGCGAATAGAACCTTCGACCGCGCCGCCGCATTGGCGGATCAAATCGGTGGCCTAGCCGTGCATTTCGACCATTGGCACACCGCCTTCGACGAGGTGGACATCCTCATTTGCTCCACAGCGTCACCCCACCCCATCGTGACGCGTGAGAAGCTCGAACCCATCCTGCGTCGCCATAGCGAGCGTCCGCTCTTTATTATCGATCTGGCTGTGCCGCGTGATGTGGCTGCCTCGGTGAACGAACTCGATAATGTCTATCTCTACGACATCGATTCTATCGAAAAAATCGCCAACCAATCGCTCAACATCCGCCAAGCCGAGGTTGTGCGCTGCGAGGCGCTCATCGATACCCATGTGACCGATTTCATGCATTGGATGCGCAACCACCCTACTCCGACACTTTGAAAAAAATCATTCTCGGCACTCGGGGCAGCGACCTTGCTCTTGTTCAAACACGCGAAACGGCATCTCGACTCCGTATGGCATATCCGGGTCTGGAAATTGAGGAACGCATTATCAAGACCACAGGCGATAAGCGCCTTGATGTCAGCCTCAGCGCCCCCGGTTCACTCGACAAGGGACTCTTCACCAAGGAACTCGAAGAAGCCCTGCTGCGCGGCGAAATCCATGCCGCCGTCCACAGCTTGAAAGACCTCCCCACCGAACTCCCGCCGAAGCTCGTCGTGGGAGCCATCCTTGAGCGCGAGGAAGACTCCGACTGCCTGGCCTCGAAATACGACGGCGGTTGGCAGGGATTGCCGCTGGGGGCCATTGTCGCCACCTCCAGCCTGCGCCGCAAAAATCAACTCCGCCTTCTGCGCCCCGATCTCCAGACAGTGGAAATCCGAGGCAACATGGGCACACGCCTCCGCAAGCTCCTCGAGAGCGACACGCTCAGCGCTCTCATTCTGGCAAAAGCGGCGATCAATCGCCTCGGCCAGGGCCTCATTCCCGAAGGAATCCGGGTGACCGTGATCGAGGAAATGCTCCCCGCACCCGGCCAGGGTGCCATCGGCATCGAGTGCCTGGAGGACGATACCGAAACGCTCCGTATTCTGGCCGCCATCCACCACGAGGAGACCGCCCGCTGCGTGAATGCCGAGAGGGATTTTTTAAAGAACCTCGGCGGCGGATGCAGCCTCCCCCTCGGCACCCGTGCCATCATTAAAGACGGGAAAATCCACCTACGCGCCGCACTTTTTCAGAATGGCCGAGTCGAATGGCTCACGCCTTGACCCATCAAAAGCCCCACAACAAACACAACCATGCCCTGCCTCGACTATCCACTTGCCCAGCTCCAAACCTACACAGGCACAAACCCACGACCTGCCGATTTTGATGACTACTGGACCCGGGCTCTTGCCGAGTTGGATTCCATCGACCCCAAGCCCGAGTTGAAACGCTCCGACGCGCTGAAATCCCGCAACAGCGAGATTTTTGACCTCACCTTCACCAGCATCGGCGGGGCGCGAATCTATGCGAAGTATGCCCGCCCCAAGAAAGCCGCCACGCCGCACCCGGCGATTCTGGAATTCCACGGCTACACCGGCCACAGCGGCGAGTGGGCCGATAAACTCCGCTTCTCTGGCGAGGGAGTCGCCATCGCCGCCATGGACTGCCGTGGCCAAGGCGGCCGCAGCCAAGATTTGGGCGGCACGACAGGCAACACCCACCACGGCCACATCATTCGAGGCCTCTCCGATGGACCTGAGAAACTCCTCTTCCGCAGCATCTTTCTCGACACCGTCCAACTCGCTCGCGTCGTGGCCTCTTTTGACGAAGTCGATGCGACCCGCCTTGCAACCAACGGTGGGTCCCAAGGCGGGGCCCTCTCCATCGCCTGCGCCGCGCTCGAGCCCCGCATCACGCGCTGTGTCTCGCTCTACCCCTTCCTCTCCGACTACCTGCGCGTGTGGAATATGGACCTCTGCAAGGACGCCTACGCCGAATTGAAAACCTACATGAGGCATTTCGATCCCCTCTCCGAAGCGCGGGAGAAGATTTTTGAAACCCTCGGCTACATCGATGTCCACCACCTCGCCCCACGCATCACCGGCGAAGTCATCATGGCCCTCACACTCCAAGACGCCATCTGCCCGCCCTCCACCCAATTCGCCGTCTTCAACAACATCCGCTCCAAGAAAACCCCCTTCATCTACGAGGACTTCGGCCACGAAGGCCTGCCCCGCTTCGCCGACTCGGTGTTCGATTTTCTGACCTTTGCAAAGTAAGGAGCGATTCTCGGTTGGCACCGACACTCCAGCGGAGCACCTTGGCTTTTTCATCGAAAAAGAGATGAGAAGAGGTAATTTTAGGGTGGATTGTTTCGTTGAGGGGAATGGGGGGAGAGTTTGGCCTTGGAGCCTTCCCAGTCGTCGGAGATTTTCATGAGGATGGCAGAAGATCAGGCGCAGGCAACTTTCCGGACTGGGGAAGAACCCGTGTTTATTTGATTCTCTCGTTCGCACTTATCTCACCCGGAGACCGTCTAAATCGTGTTCAAGGGTCGATTTGAGGATCTTTCACAGCTTGCACAAACGGTGTCTATTCGTTGACGCGGCGTTCCAGCGCATTGGCTTGCCGCAGGACCGGATGACAGGGATATTTGATGGAATGTTTGCAAGAGTGCTACCTGACCAAGCCGCTGGGCGGATGCTGGATTACAGTGTTCCGGAGGCTATGCGGGCGGCGGTCGGGATTGGGTCGAGGGTGCGAGTGCCCGTGAGGACGCGGCTTCTCCCTGGGACGGTGATTGAAATTTTGGAGGAATCGGAATTCGCCAAGGTGCGGGACATTGCCGAGTTGCTGGATGAAAAACCCATGATCCGTCCATCGCTATTGGAATTGGCGCGTTGGATGAGTGACTACTACTGCTGTCCGCTCGAAACGGCCGTGCGCAGCGTTTTGCCAGTGGCGGTGAGGGATGGAAATGTCGGGGCCAAGAAGCAGAATGCGGTGCGGGCCGCGAGGGTTTTCACCGAGGAGGATTTTGAGGCGATCGCCCGCCGTGCCCCGCGTCAGGCGGATGCGCTTCGCGTGCTGACGCAGGAGCCCATCCTTGTCACCGAGGCGGCAACCAAGGCGGGTGTGCATGAAAGTGTCTTCCGCACCTTGGAAAAAAACGGCTTGGTTGTCATCGAGGCCTCGGTCATTTCCAGAAATCCCTACTCCGAACGCTTTGTGGCGGGTGCCGAGTTGACCTTGAATGCCGAGCAGGAGGCGGCGATGAAGGTTGTGGTCGAAACCATGGCCAAACCCGAGAAGCCAATTCTTCTCTTCGGCGTGACAGGTTCCGGGAAAACGGAAATCTATCTACGCGCCATCCGCCATGCGGTGGATACCGCTCGAACCGCTCTGGTGCTTGTCCCAGAGATCGCCCTCACACCCCAGACGGTGGAGCGTTTCAAGTCCCGCTTTGCCGAGATGCAGGACCAAATCGCCGTGCTGCACAGCCATCTCTCGGAAGGGGAACGCCACGACGAATGGCATAAAATCCACAATGGCACGGCGAGAATTGTGATTGGTGCCCGGAGCTCGATTTTTGCCCCGGTTGAAAACCCCGGGATCATCATCGTGGATGAAGAACATGAGAATTCCTACAAACAGGATGAGGCCCCGCGCTACAATGCCCGCGACATGGCCGTGCTCCGGGGCAAACAGGAAGGCGCCGCCGTCTTATTGGGAAGCGCAACGCCATCCCTCGAAAGCTGGCACAATGCCCAGTCGGGAAAATACCAGCTCGTGCGCCTCGACCAGCGGGTGGATGACAAAAGTATGCCAGTAGTGCGGATCACGGACCTGCGGCGGCCCACGAGGAATGATCCAGAGGGTGGCATTCTCTCCCGGGCGCTGCGGGAGGCTGTGGAAGGGCGGATGGCCAAGGGCGAACAGACGATTCTTTTTTTAAATCGCCGGGGGTTTTCGACCTCCATGATCTGCGAGGCCTGCGGCCATGTGTGCCAATGCCCGGACTGCAGTGTCTCGCTCACCTACCACCGTGCCGCAGAGCGGTTGATGTGTCACATTTGCGGCCACAGTAGCCGGGCGCCGAAGGTCTGCCCGAAATGCTCGGATCCGAAAATCCGATACGCGGGAACCGGCACGCAAAAGGTCGAGGAGGCCCTGAAGCGCATCTTCCCGAAGGCGCGCATCGCCCGCATGGATGCCGACTCCATGACCCGCAAGGAGGCCTACCGCGAGACGCTCGGAGCTTTCAAGGAAGGCCGCATCGACATCCTCCTCGGAACGCAAATGATCGCCAAGGGACTCCATTTTCCAAATGTCACGCTCGTGGGAATCGTCAATGCCGACCTTGGCCTGCACATCCCGGATTTCCGTGCGGGCGAGCGAACATTCCAACTCCTCACGCAGGTTGCGGGCCGCGCCGGGCGTGGAGAAATGGAAGGCGAGGTGTTTGTGCAGACTTTCACTCCCTTCAGCCCATCGATCCAGTTTGCGCGGCATCATGATTTCGAGGGGTTTATGGAACAGGAAATGGAATTCCGAAAACGCTTTGACTACCCGCCATTCGGCCGCATGGCGATGATCACGCTGCGCGGAGCCGTGCGCGAGCGTGTCGAGTTTTCAGCCCAAACGCTCTCGCGCAAGCTCAAAGCCGCCGCCCCCGCTGGCATCGTGGTCGGCGAAGGCGTGCCGGCACCCTTGGAAAAGGCGAAGACCTATTACCGTTTTCAAGTCTCCCTGCGGGGTCCCTCGTCGCTGAGACTCTCACGCCTTGCGAGAAGCACGCTGGACGCGCTGCCGATGCCGGAAGATGTTTTTGTCGCGGTGGACATCGATCCATTGCAGCTTATGTGAATTTTGAGATGAAGGTTCATCCGATTGTTTATTTCCTTTTCAAGTTCGTGGTGCGACTTGTGCTTTTGCTGATCTTCATCGGCCTACCGGCGGCTACCTACTATCAGAGCATCCGTGGGATAGGCTTCGGAGCCAAAGAAGCGCTCAGCAAGGCGCTGAGCAGTCCCACGCTCGAAGTCAGCATGGAACAGCTCTCGATCAATCCCTTCATGGGATTGGTGGCAAAGGGTGTTCAGGTGCGGGAACGCGGCAATGCCTCCAGGGTGCTTACCTCCATCAACCAAGTTGTCATATCGCTCAATCTCGGCGAACTCATGCTGCAGCGTGTGATTGTGAATAGTCTGTCACTCAGGAAGGCTGATGCATCGATACCGGTCTCGGAGTCACCAGATGGACCTCGCGCCTCCATCAAGGACATCAATGCTGAAATAGTCCTTCTCGGGGACAGTCTGCGCGTAAGCACCTTTGAAGCGGCGGTGGAAGGCATACGCGTGCGATTCACCGGAGAGGTTCAAAACCCCTTCGCATTTCAGTTGCCCGAGCCTGACAAAAAGCAGGGATCACCGGCAAAAAAGCCACCGTTTGAAAAAATCCTATCTCACCTTTCCAAGATATCCTTTTCAAAAGGGGAACCGCTCATTCAAGGCAGTTTTAAAATCGACGCCGCCCACCCCGAGTCGTTGGAAATCCCCGATCTTTCGGTGACCTGCGCGCAGATTGCCTGGAGGGGGATTTCGTTATCCGATCTCCAAATCCAAGGCGAATACACAGATGCCAGGCTTCGCGTGCCGGTGATCAAAATCAGTGACTCAACCGGCAACCTCCAAGCCTCAGGAGAATGGGAGCCAAGCTCAGGCAAAGCCAGGCTGTCCGTGCGCGCGAACCTGAACCCAGGGCCAATTCTGAGATCCCTTACGGATTCGAACCAAGATAAAAACGAAGTGCATTTTCGTGCGGCTCCCCAGTTTGAAGCCGAAGCCACGGCGGATTTCACACAAGCCCACGCAGGATTGCGCGTGATCGGGAATTTTCTGGCGCCGGGCGTCGCCTACAAGGGAGTCGAACTCCGCGAGGTTGGCTTTGGCTTTGCATGGGCGGATCAACGCCTTCATGTGAGGGACATTTCCTTCCAGGCCAAGAGAGGTGTCTTCAGCGGTAACCTGTGGATTGCACCCGACGACTACCGTCTGCAGGCCCACACGACGATTCCCCCGACGGACCTGAGCCCTTTGGTCGACGGACCTACGCGCGAGTTTTTGGATAAGATGGAAATTGCCGACCTGCCGGAGATCACCCTCTCGCTGCGCGCACCGAAAATGGATTTTGCAGCCATCAAGGGAACGGGCCACCTCAAACTCGGCCGCACCGCCATGCGCGGAGCATGGATCGACTCCGGCATCGCCAATCTCGAGATCGCCGACAGCTGTGTGAACTATAAAGACATCGTCATTATTACGGGGCCGGGCAAGGGCACGGGGGCATTTGCCTACGATGTCGGGCGTCAGGAAGTGCGTTTGGAAAACATCCGCTCCACTCTCATTCCCTACGAAGTGCTCATGTGGATCGATCCGAAGATCGCCAAGACGATCAGCCCCTATCGGTTTCGATCGAATCCAAATGTCACGGTGCAAGGCAAGGTCCACATGCGACTGGCGACGAAGAACAATTTGTCCATACAGGTCGAGTCACCTGCGGGCATGGACTATGATTTGCTCGGCAAGACACTTTCCTTCGGGAAAACCTCGGCAAAGGTTCTCGTGATCGGAAATAAAGTGGACGCCCGCGTCACTCGCGCACCGATCATGGGCGGAGAGGTGACACTCAACGCCGATGTTTCGATCGATCCCAAAGCACCGTTTTTTACGGCTGATGTGAAATTGGAGCGTGTGAATTTTTCCAAGCTCACAAAGTTGTATTTCAACTACGACGACTCGAAGGGCGTGGTCAGTGGAAAATACAATTTCAAAACAAAAATGGGGCAAGAAGAGCAAATGACAGGAAAGGGCAGCATCCGCATCGAAGACGGCAATGTGTTTGCGATTCCCACACTCGGCCCGTTCTCAAGCATCATAGGAGCGATTCTGCCCGGGGTGGCTTACAATACCGCTCGACTCGCCACGGCGGATTTCTCAGTTGCGAACAAGAAGGTCACCACCAAAAACATCGAGATCGTGGGGGGTGGCTTTTCGATGTTTGGAGATGGCGACATTTACTTTCTCACGGGCCAACTCGATATGGATATGCGGCTGAATGCCCAAGGTGTGCCTGGAATCCTCTTCTTTCCAGTGAGCAAACTTTTGGAATACCACTCGAACGGCACTTTTTCAGACCCAGGATGGTTACCGAAAATCATTCCGAGCATTCCAGCTTTTGGTGGAACGAAGAAATCCGACGACCGAAATCCATGAAGACAGCCAGACGAAATGCCGCAAAGGATTCCTACAAGCAACTCCGCTGCTTTTCATGGGAGCGGCTATGGGTGGAGCATGTGCCTGCATTCAACGCGGCAACTCCGCTTTCAGAAGCCAGAAATGCAGGACTGGTGCGGGCTGTGGGTGTTGTCTTTTCGGAGAGCGGTCGGCGTTCGCAGAAAGATGAAGTCGCTGCTTGGCTTCGCTCGCTTTTGCAGGACGCGGATGAAAAAATCCGCCGCTATGCCATGGCCGCCCTGCCGAAGATCGGTGCGGAATCCGCAGACGAGGAAGCACTGATTAACCTCCTCCGAAAAGCCAATCCACCGGAGAGGGAGAAGAAGTTCCTGGCCCGTGCGCTCGATAAAATCGGAGGCAAGGCTACACTGGAAATCGCAGACGAACTTCCTGGCCAGACCGCCCTGAAAGTCAAAGCCAGCGTGGCCAGGGAGGAGTCCCCCTCGGAAATACGCATGGATCAGGTGGTGGATGTCTTTTCAGGACTTCGGATTCACCTGCGCGGGCGCCGAGGACTTGAGGGATTTGTTCGCAAGGAACTGGAGTCCACAATGCCAGCGAGAAGACTCTTCGGGGTTGGGAGTTCTCAACCTGGTTTAGTCGAGATCGCGCCGCTCGGCCCATTCAGGATCTCGGATCTGCTAACCCTCCGTTGTTTTGGAACGCTTGGATTTGTTTTGGGAGCGATCCCGAAGCCGGATTCCGCTGAAATCGCCTCGCTCATTACGGCACCGCCAGCGCGCGCCCTTCTTCAAAAACTCACCAAGGGTGCGATTCGCTACCGCCTTGAATTTCCATCCCTCGGCCACCAGCGCAGCCTCGTGCGGGATATTGCCAACCGCGCTTATGCCTTGTGCCCGGATTTTCTCAACGATGCCCGGAGCGCTCCCTGGGCGGTCGAGATTCATCCGCACCGAGGCCGATTTACCGTGGAACTCCGCCCTCGCTTTTCGCCAGACCCCCGTTTTGCCTACCGCAGGCTTGATGTCCCAGCGGCCTCACATCCACCCCTCGCCGCCTGTATGGCGCGTCTGGCGGGAATCTCAGGCCATGATGTCGTATGGGATCCTTTTTGCGGTTCGGGTTTGGAGTTGATCGAACGCGGGTTTCTCGGCGGAGTGAGAAAACTTCTTGGGTCCGAACGCAGCGCGGCGGCGATCGATGTGGCAGAGTGCAATCTAGCGGCCTCGGGACTCCGCATGGCTTCAGAATTTTTCCACGGCGATTTTCGAAATGCGAGTCTTGCGCCGGGTTCCATAAGCCAGATCATCAGTAATCCTCCGATGGGCCGCCGGGTTCCAATCCCCGATCTTGAGGGCCTCATCCACGACCTCTTTGATATCGCCGCGAGGGTCCTTCAACCCGGAGGTGTGCTTGTTTTTGCAAATCCCCTTTCATCGCGCCCGTCTGATGCGCGACTCAAGCTGGACACCACTCAACGCATCGATCTCGGGGGGTTCGATGTCCACCTCGAGAAATTCATTAAAACCAACCGGTGAACCTGTTTCATTCTCCTCGAAAAATCCTCATTGCGGCCTGCATCGCGCTCCTCATTACCGATTTGGCAAAATCGCAGGATACCGGAAAAGCGAAGGTTTTTTATGCAATGGAAACATCATCCCTCGCGCAGAACAGGGTTCCCAACCCTGCCGTCGTCCGCCGCATGGTGGACAATCTGGTTTGCGCCGCCACAGGCAAATCTCACCCCGCTGCGGCGTGGGCGTCCCTTGTGAAGGCGAGCGACCGTATTGGAATGAAAGTCTCCGCCTCCGGGGGGGCTGTGAGCGGGACGCACCCGGCGGTGGTCAAAGCCGTGGCGGCTGGACTCATTTCGGCAGGCATCCAACCTTCAAATATCATCGTCTGGGATCGCAATCTGGCCGACCTTCTCGCTGCCGGTTACTCGCGCAACGACCCGCTCTACAAGTTGCGGTGGGTCGATACAGCCACGGGCTACGATAAGAAATCCCAAGTCACCGCGCCCGTCGTTGGCCGCCTGATCTGGGGGGACAGCGCCTTTGGCGACCGTGCGGGATCGCGCATGGAAGACATCCTTGCGGGCGGAGAGCAACTCAGCAGCACAAGCTTTTACGCAAAGGTCCTGAGCCAAGAGGTCGATAAGGTCATCAATGTCCCTTCCCTCACCGACAGTTTTCTGACGGGTGTGAATGGTGCGCTGGCCAATATGACACTTCCCAATCTCGACAACTGGCGGCGTTTTACACGCTCGCCAGACTTTGGCGATCCCTACCTGGCCGAGATTTATGCGGATGCCATGATCCACGACAAAGTTATTATCACGATCCTTGATGCCCTCGTGCTGCAATACGCCGGTGGACCCTTTCCCAATCCGGGATTCGCTATTGATCACCACACCCTCTTCGTGAGCCGCGACCCCGTGGCCGTCGATGCCACGGCCGTGCGACTGCTCAATGAAAACCGGATTCTTTCGCGACTCCCACCACTCGATAAAATGACGCTCTGGCTGCAGAGTGCCTCGGCAATCGATCTCGGCAAGAACAGCGAGGAGGATATCGAACTTATCCGCGTCGGGGCACGGCCGGAACCCCCTGCTCTTTTCAAGAATTCAGCTCCCCCGCCACCGGAGGCTCGCTGATTTTGAAAGCGGCAACATTTCAGGTTCCTTTCGCTCCCTTGCACATGCCCGATCTCTGGCAGCAGGATGCTGTGCGCCACCTCAAGAGCGGGGCGGATGTGATCATTGATGCCCCGACCGGCGCAGGAAAGACACGCGTCTTCGAGTTGTTTCTGAAAACGCCGGAAGCCGCCCGGCTCGGGCAGGCGGTCTACACGGTCCCGACCCGCGCGCTGGCGAATGACAAGTGGAGTGAATGGCGAGCGCTCGGTTGGAATGTTGGCATCGCCACGGGCGATATTGCAGAAAACCTCCAAGCCCCTGTCCTGGTGGCTACCCTGGAAACCCAGCGCGAGCGCATCCTAAGTGGGAATGCGCCGGACTTCCTCATTCTGGACGAATACCAGATGCTTGCGGATGCTCAGCGCGGCCTGAATTATGAAATGGCCATGGCTCTTCCACCGGTTTCCACCCGGCTCTTGCTCCTGAGCGGCAGTGTGCGGAATCCCTCGGATATCGCGGAGTGGCTGCGAAGACTCGGGCGCCGTGTGGAGTTGATTCAAGTCCAAGAACGACCCGTTCCGCTCGATCAGTTCCCGATTGAGAATCTCCCGCGTGTGCCCGACTCGGTGCATGGATTCTGGCCACGCGTCGCCGCAGCAGCGCTTCTGGCTGGACTCACACCGCTTTTGCTTTTTGCGCCCCGTCGCCGCGATGCGGAAAAAATGGCAACCCAGATCGCGGCGGCGCTTCCTGTGGACAGCCCAGTGCCGATGACACCGGGAGATCAAAACCTGCTTGGCCGCGACCTCGCGAGGCTCCTCCAACACCGCGTGGCATTTCACCACAGCGGACTCTCCTACTCTGCGCGGGCGGATTGGATCGAACCGCTTGGAAAGGCAGGAAAACTTCATGTGATCGTTGCCACCACCGGCCTTGCAGCGGGAATCAATTTTTCCGTTCGCTCCGTGATGGTCACCTCAACGAGCTACGGAGATGCCCGCTTTCAGAGAGAACTCCGGTCCGACGAATTGCTACAGATGTTTGGAAGAGCCGGTCGCAGAGGCCTCGATGAGCGTGGGTTTGTTCTCACGGCGCCCAATTTGCCGGGACTTCTCGACGCCGCCCCCCGCCAACTCCGCAGGGTGAATCAAATGGACTGGCCAACCTTGCTCCGCGTGATGGAGGCGGCCGCCGCTGAAGGACAAAACCCGCTGGCACGGGCCTCACTCGTTTGCGAAAGGCTTTTCAGCCGGCAAAAGATCGCCCCGGATTTGGCAAGCGCCTTGGGATCCTCCAAGTCAAGCGAGCGTCACGGACCGAGCCGGGTCGAGCTCCTTGGACCGGATGGTTGCTGGCATTCGCTCAAAAGCGCACGGGAGGAGACACGCCGCGTTGCCGAGTGCGTCACACTTCACAAGGAGCGATGGCTTCCGGCGCTGCGTGTTCCCAGCACGCTCCAGCTCCTTTCCTACGGCCGAGCGTGCAAGATTGCGGACGCACGGGGCTTCGCCTACGGAAAGGAAGTGCCAGTCGCGCGCGCCGTGGACACGCTCTTTCAGCCGCTCCCCTGGATTCAAAAACTCCTCGGTCTGGGCAAGTCGGAGGCGTTCTCTGAAGCCGAACTGACCCGCGACATTATTCCCCTCCTCGCTTCCCAGTGGTCGCCTGGAAGTTTCGACAGCATTGCGCTGCACGGGTCGAATCTGATGGCCCGCCTGTCGCTGGCAAACATTCCTGTGAGCTCGGTCGTCATGGTTGACGGCGTCGTGCTCTTGAACCCGCCACGCCGAAGGGTGAGCGCCTTGCCAGCTGTGGACGAATCGAGCGTCTTCAATCCACCGGTGGGCTCGGCCGCGCACGCTTGGCGCAAGCTGGGCCTCGTTGACGAAACCTGCACACCCACGGCAAGAGGGAGGCTTTTCAGTCGTTTCCAGAGCGGCGAGGGACTGATGATTGCGGCAGCGCTGGAGGATCCGAAGTATCCGGTCGATGAGATTGTGTCACATCTCTCGAACCTGCGAGGGGGCGCGCGCTTTGTGGATTTTGCGGACGGAGCGAGTCAGCGCATGGCAGTGGTCTCGCGAGAGATTTACGGACATGTGGATCATGAGGGCTACCTTGAGGGTGGCCTGTGTCCTGGTTTCGGCGAGGGCACCTGCGAGGCGCTCTCCTTGCACCAGAGCCGAGGAATGCGCTCCTTGGAAAAACAAACCGATGCAATTCGCAAAGGCGACATCGAGCGTGCGACATTGGAGTGGAGGAGCCTGCTTCGACATATTGTTCACGCTGCGGATCCTGTCTTTCCGCGCTGGAACGAACTTCAGTCTGCAGCTCGGGCGACTCTGGAAAAGACAACCCTATAGCAATTCGGCCCACCTCTTGAATGCGGCCCGGGCGCTTTTTTCGAGAAGCGGCAAAACGTCATAAGCCTCCCGAATCAAAATCTCAGGCTCCACCCCGGAATCCACCAGATAATCCTGCGAATCCCATACCAACTCCTCGAAAAGAGAGGGCGTCATTTCGAGATGAAATTGGAATCCATAGCAGCTCCGCCCGTAGCGGAACGCCTGATGCGGCGTGAGCTCGGTCGATGCCAAGAGCACGCCGCCAACGGGAATTTCAAAGACATCACCGTGCCAATGGGCCGCACCGAAAATTTCCGGCAACTCGGCCACGAGCAGGTCATCTTGGGTATTTGCACTGCGCGTCACCGGGAAAAAACCAATTTCCTTGCGCACAGCGGGACGCACACCAGCGCCGAGCGCACGCGCGATCAATTGCCCCCCGAGGCAGAGGCCAAGAAGTGGTTTCTGCGAAGCCAGTGCGGATCGCACAAGTTCACACTCCCGGTCAAGATACGGATACAAATCAACTTCATAGGCGCTCTGCCCCCCGCCACCGAGAACGAGGCCGTCAAAATCTGCCGCATCGAGGGACGGGATATCGCCGCTGTAGAGATGAGCGATATGCAGCATTATCCCAAGATCACCAACCACTTCAGCAAGAAGACCTGGCTTGTCCACTTCCCCATGCTGGATGAACAGAACATTCTTCACGCAACGATGAAACCATGCTGGACGCACGGGCGAAACCAAAAAGACTGTCTCCCATCGCATTTCTGCATTGCCAAGTAGGCGGAGAATGGAAAAAGTGTGTCGCGTTTGTTCGGGCTGCCGAATGAACAACCAACAATATGTCCAAACTTTCAAGCCCAAAGCCCAGTGTGACTGATGACGAAGTATCCGTGGATCCAGCGGACTACGCCCGCGCGAAAATCAACGCTTCCCTCACGGCAAAGCAGAAGATTGGTTTTCTCCGGGAAATGATCCGTATCCGGCGCTTCGAGCAGACTTCAC